>Ga0315287_10003098_pt1 | contig 15962 bp, 17 predicted proteins | sample YL17G11_0_MG_FD_205037 | JGI IMG/M metagenome (GOLD analysis project Ga0315287, IMG submission 205037) | Sediment microbial communities from Yellowstone Lake, YNP, Wyoming, USA - YL17G11_0 | ecosystem: Environmental > Aquatic > Freshwater > Lake > Sediment | place: USA: Wyoming | collected... | reverse complement strand
ATCCTGAATGTCGTTGCGCGTGACGCTCAGAAAAAGCCACAGTTCGGCGATAAAGCTATCCGTGTAGACGCCGCGGGGGTGCTGGACGAAGAGGTAAACTTCGTCATGCCCGACCTGCAGATCGAAGGCGTGCCCGACTACAACAACAGCTTTCCTGGTATGTACAATCAGGAAAAAAATCTCCTGATTGTAGCTGTTCCGATGCAGCTGTCCAAGCACGAACTGCGAGGCAACGCGGCTTATTGGATTCAGCGGCTGATTAAGATCGTAGGCCACGAGCTGGGGCATGCCTGGTACGACAATCAAAACGACGTTCCCGATATCGATAGCGCACAGGTCATGGACTCGTCCAATCTTCAGTACCGGGACCGCCCAACCGAGCTCGTGGCTAGGCTCACAGAATGCTCAAGCTTGGCATTGCTTACGATCTTGGTCTCCAAGTTCAACGCGTCTGTGTCTGGTGGGCGAGTGAGGCCTCTGAACCCTCGAAGCGATGCGGAGCTGGACGCCTACGTTACAAGCTTCCGAATAGTGAAAGAGTACCAAAAAGACTTCTTTTCCAAGAAGAACGGCCAATGCTTCGTGGACTCTATCAAAGGGGTTTTGCAGGTGGCTACCCAGAAACGGCTGGATTTCGATGCGTTCATGGCCGAGTTGGAGCAATTCAGCGAGGTACTGGACAGTCGTGCTCCCCGGCCGGCAGCTAAGTTCGTTCGGCACAGGAGGCGGTAGCCATGAGACGAAACCCGAATCGATGGGAGGACTGGATTGACGGCGAGTGGTGGCTGCTTCGGAACGGCACTATTGTCGAGGCCTCCCATGCCCACTACGCGACGGTGCTCACTTTTGAGAACAAAAAAGCTCAGATTCTCGCCGCAGCTTCGCTTTCTCTGCAAAGCCCGCATCATCCTGATAGGAAGAATCCCGATCGTTTTCGAGATAGTTGCAGACGGCTTAGAGAGCTATCTTTGAGTGATAAGGCAACCGGGACGGATGCGTTCTACGTTTTTGGATACGATATTCTCGACGAGTTCAAGTCGATGATTCTGGGCGACGCGGACACTTACGAGGACTATCTACATGGCATGACTCGAGCCTTCTGCAAGCACGAGGGCGCGGTGCAAGCAATCTCGAGTGCGGGGTGCCGGCGTTTTGGGGCGTGGTCGGTGACCGAGCACGTGATGAAGCTTATCCGAGACTTCCTAGAATCTGACGAGTTTACGGTGAGCCCTTGTACCGAGATCGGGATTGAGCAGTACTCCCGACACAAGTACGCATCCCTTAAAATAAGGGAATTTATGGTTCTTCGCAAACCTTCGGAGCTGTGGGGAATGTATACGTCATGAAAATCCACGATACGCTACTCAAGCGCAGAGACCAACTGCTGGCTGAAATAGTGGCAGAGGTTCAAGCTCGACTGGGTTACATTCCCGAAACGGGCAATGGACTTCTTGATCTTCGCACAATTCTCGAGATGTTTCCAGACATCGAAGAAGAGTGTCTACTAATCTCTCAAATAAACGCTTGGGTAGGAACAGGAAAAGTTATTCTTACTGGAGATTCTACACTTCAGGCTATGCTTGGAGCAACACCAACCGGACCGCTCACCTGGCAAGACTTGACGTACGAGAACGAATCCGTCCTCATCTGGATGGATACGCCGGTTTTCTACACGTACACCCATGCAGACGTTCGCCACACAGGGCTTTCTCATGAAACCGAAGATCCAATTCGTTGGATGCTATGGAATACTCCACCCAATGGAGTGGAATTGCAGATTTGTGTAGGTTTCGAATCGGGAAACATCGTTGCTAGACACTGGGATTTAGACACGATAACGAATCTGGTATCGACGGATTTCGCCAGGTGGGGAGGCAAGATCAAGGGTCTGCCAGTTGCTCTTCGCATCTGCATCGGCATGCTTCGGCTGCTTCAAAACGCTCCACCCTCCTGGAAGATAGAGGTTGAGCGTTCGGCGGCTCCCTTTGACCCACAGGACATGCCTCACGTTGAAATCAGAGACAGCGGGCCTGCGAAGCCCAAAGCCCCGCGAACGATCCGGGTCAAGAACCTGTACATGGTTGACCCCGAGTTGGCCCACGCTGTCAGGCACGCCATTCGAACCGGTGACAGGCTGCCGGCGGACCGTCACATCGTTCGAGGCCACTGGCGCAACCAAGCGGTTGGGCCCAAGTGGTCGCAGCACAGAATGCGCTGGATCGAGCCTCACTGGAGCGGGGATCACATTCCCGACATCCCGACGTTGCTGAAAATTCGAAACAATCCTGTGGGATGGTAATGAGCCAACCAGTGGTGCCTCCGGGCCTGTACGTCTACGCTTCGACACGCTTCGAGTTCAACCTGCTCACGGCCATGGAGCTGGTCGGGCAGGCTAGTATCGTCGGGGAACGCTACGACCCGCAGGGGGTGATGATTCGGACGTTCGTCGTGGGGCAGGGGCCCATGCTGCCTAATGGGCAGATCAGCGTAGGCAGGGAATTTTTCGTGACCGCGCTGAGAGACTACGACAGCTGGGAGCTCAAGTGGTGGAGGGAATGCGTGCAGAACGCGGTGGACGCGGGAGCGAGCGAGGTTTGGCTCAGCGCTCAAGAGACGGCCGACGGAGTAATTGCTTCGTGCACCGACAACGGTCGGGGAATGAGTGAGGACACGCTCATCAACAAATTCCTGGTGCTCGGCGGCACCACCAAGGATTCAGCCTCAGGCACCGCTGGTGGCTTTGGAAAGGCCAAGGAATTGCTGGTGCTGCCCTGGCTGAGCTGGCAGGTGCAGTCGGGTGAGATGCTCGTAAGCGGCGTTGGAATCCAGTATGACGTGAGCCGAGCTGACCCCATCAGGGGCACGAAGCTGTCGGTGCTCATGCCCCTGGACAAGTGCACCCAAGAGCATCACGCAACCGAGTTTCTAAAGCGCTGCTGGCTGCCAAACGTGACGTTCCATGTGGGTCCAGACATCGTGAAAGCCGACCGGCGGCCTGGCAAGATCGTCAACGAGCTGCCCGGAAAAGTCGAAATAAGGCACAATAAATCGATTGAATCCGACCGAGAATTTTTGGTTCGCGTTCACGGCATCTATATGTTCGACCGGTGGATTTCGAGTGATGTCAAGGGCCTTGTAACCGTGGAGGTTACGGCGCCGTCGATTGAGATTCTGACAGCAAATCGAGACGGGTTTCGTGACTCTGACACCCGGCAGTACGCCGACCGGTTCGTGTCTAAGATGGCGGCCGATACCAAGAGCGCGCTGAGTGCTAAGTCGAAAAAGATGGTCAAGGAATTTGAGGGGGCCGGGCAATTTCAAGCCGACAAGTACCTTCAAGCCGACTGCGTGAACGACGCCATTCTCAAGCCCATTCGAGACCGAAAAGGCCGCAAAATCTTCGAGCTCGACGCGGCCAGCTTGGACAAGATCACCCAGCGAGTCGACCGGGACAGGGCCAGGAACAAGGGGGCCATGGATTGGCTATCAGCCGGCGTCGCCAACCTGGATATCATCGACGTGCAGTTCTGTGGGCAATCGCACCTGGAAGCCGCCATTGCTCAACTGGTGTGGACCCCCGACTTTTACCTCATGAATGACTATGAGGAGTGGAAGGTTCCGGTCAAGTTCATGCCGGAGCGAATGACCGCGACCGTGCGCAAACTGGCGAAGTTGTGGGCCGAGCTATGTCGATTTGTGTTTATTCAATTAGGCAGTAAGGCCCAGTACGGCGTAGGTTTTTGGTTTTCGCCTGAAGCCGCGGCGGGTTACCATCAAGACGATAATACGAAAAAGCACTGGCTTCTGCTCAACCCATTCCGCGAGAATTACTCGAGCAAGCCAGGGTTAGACAGCCTTCGAAGTATCACAAGCGAGGACGAGCTAAAGTGGCTGTACGCAGCGGCTATTCACGAAGTGACGCACATGGCCGACAATATTTCGTACCACAACGAATCGTTTGCGGGCGCCTTCACGGAGAACCTTGCCAAGTGCGCGGACGGCTGGAAGAAGGTCAAGCGCATCTCTCAGGCCATCCGGGCTCGCAACTTGGGCGGGGAAGCGGAGGAACGGCAAGAAGAGCCTTCGTACCGGGCAGGTCAGCCGTACTGGGTGCAGGCCTTCGGGCTGTACGATCAGCGTCTTAGCAGCAAGATCGTCATGGGCTACGTCGCGTCTTACCGGCGGGACGTCGTCTACGAATTCGCCAAGCTGATGAACGAAGGCATTTATTCGGAAGAGGGCGGCGCCGGGCTTGGAGAAATGTTCACCTCGGAAGCGCCTCCCTTCGTGCTGTCCACCCCCTTGTGGAACCTCCCCCAAACATTCCAAACCGACGTTGCGGTTGTGTTTGACCATGCCAGCGACATGTTGGGCTACAGCACGCTCGTTCATGAGGTGGCTAGGGCGGTGGGGGTCACTTCTTCCACGTACAAGCCTCAATCTGATGATTAGGATGCAAGATGCGCCATCGCTACCGCCGCAATCAATCCCACCAAGTCCACTGTGCTTGGCTAGTCCCTACCACGCTGACCCCCAACGGAACGTGGGGCGACTACGTCCGAGGGGAATGGTGGATCACGCTTGATGGCGACGACATGTTCGCGGATGGCGACATCGGGCCCGCTGGGCACGAGCAAATCGCTATTGATTCGATGCTGGACAAGGATCAACTTATCAACGCGATAGTAAGGGGCGTGCTTGACTGTGAGCCTGAGGACATCGCTGAAGCGATCACGACCGAGGTCGAGGATCTGCGATGGGACGACGAGATTGGTAGCTCGAACGTGTTTGCTCAGTACGGTTGCTACGTCACTGACTCGTCGGCCGAAAAGCTTATGCGAGGGGGCCTAAAGGGGTGGCGCCTGCTGCAACAGGACGCTCGGGCCGCCTTTTCTCGATACTGGGGCGCTATTCACGTCATCAATTTCGAATTTTCTGTTTGGCAGCTTACCCCCAAGAGCCTGACTTCTATGCAGAATTGGCTTGAATCCAAGCTGGAGGGCGACGAAGTGCACCCTCGGGACGATACTGAGCTATGCATAACTGAGTGGGAATCGAAACGTTACAATTGTCTTGAAATCAACGAATTCTTGACCGCCAGGCACCCACGGGATGTGTGGGGGAGATAAACCGAAGGTAACGCACAATGGCTAATAAACCGAAGGTAACGCACAATGGCTAATCCTGGAGTGATTCAATTTGGCGACAGCGTGGGCGGGATGGGTCCGAACCTGGCTCAGGAAGCCATCACGGTCGCTGACCCGGCCGCGGCAGCTGCACAGGCGACGGGTAACGCTGGGCCCCGGTTTGGGCAGGTTGCGCTGCAGCCACTTGGTACTGGAGCCGACGACAGCACGAGGCTTGTTGCGGTGCTGAATGCTTGTGCCGGCCAATTTCCGGTCATTCAACTGCCAGGAGCTTGGCACGTTGATGCGGGGATCGTAGCCGACCCTCATAAATCCACATCCTCCCTGGTGCATGGTAAGCTGGACGCGCTTGCATGGCGCGTGTACGAACCAACTCTGGCGCCTTTGGTACGTTCGTTTTATGCGGATACGGCCAAGTATCCACCCACACGTTCAAAGCTGTGGGTCAATTACGACTCACTGTGTCCGGTGGGGGGCTACCTCGAGCGGCCGGTCATGATTCCAGCGGGCGTTACCGGCATCCAGATTGAGCTCGATGAGCTTAGCCAAGGGCCAGGGGGCGCAACCGGGGATGTGTATCTGGAGCTTTACGACGCCACAGGTTCGGTTGCGGTGGCCAGTGAAGCGTTCACCCCTGGTGCTTCGCCGGCGGACGTAGCAACAGCTGAAATTGCCGTCACCGCTGGGCTAGAATATCGGGTCAGGGTGGTGTGCAACACTGCGGGAGTGCAGTCTACTTTCGTGTGCGGGGCCATTCGCGTGCGTCCCACAACCTCGACCGACAGTTTTTGGCTTTCTACCTTCGTCAGAATAGACGTGGACGCGGCCTGCATCCAAGACAATCTCGAAACAATAGCCTACGACAATCCTAGATTCGGCAGGCAGACCGCGTACTGTCATGTGGACATTGACACGGACGCAGCCAGTGTCCGAGTTGAAGCTTTCAACAACGTGGGCGATATTCTCACGGGGACCTATGACGATCTGGCAGTGTTTTGCGATGGGTACGCACTGGATCCGGTTGCTCCAACCCCCAACGGGAATGTGTCCTTTTGCACGGTCGCCATCCCCACCAGCGGATCCGCCAGGCACCTGTCCATTTACGCCGGGATTCAACTTCTGAGCACTTACACTACTTTGGGAGTGACGGAAAACAGAGGAGTATACCTGTGTGCCGTCTACGTGCCCTTCACTGGCACTACTCGGGTAGCCACAGGCCAATGCGAAACTATCGTGCTGTATGGGGACAGCAAGTTTGCTGGCGGCAACGAAACCTACCCTGCCATTACCACGTTCGCTCAAACTCTGCGTGAGCGAGGTTACCGGGTCATCAGCGAGACCGTAGGCAGCAAAGCACTGGCCTATGACGTTGGCACAACGCTCACCGTGGCGGCGTGTACCCCCTATGCTATGAAATTGGCTCGTCACCAGCCTACTCAGGTGTTTGTTGGGGTTGGTCGCAACGATTTTGCCCAGTTTGGGACATTTACCCCAGCAAACCTGGTTACACAGCTGGGCAATTTCATTGATGCCTTGCATGTGGTGGCTCCTCAGGCTCAGGTTAAGCTGGTGACTTGGACATCCGAGACCACAGAGACGGCAGTATCCGGCGTGGCGTGGGACACAGAGAGGGCGAATATCGCTGCGCTGTCTTCGTCCAGATCGGCTTGGTGCTCAGTGCTGGACGCAGCCAGGATGTGGAGTACGGCAGAGGCCGCAACCTTCACCCAAGATGGCATCCATCCAACAGAGGGCGGCTATGACCGGCTGACCCGAATTGTGGCCGCAGAATCTTATCCGTGGACGCCGGGCCAAATTCCAGATCTTCTCACCTGGGTTGAGGGAGATGCAAACATTGCAGGTGACGAGATGACAGCTGTCACAGCTGGGGGGCCGGCTCCTCCCGCGGTAACACTGACAGGAACAGCGGTTCGAGCCTTTCATCTACTCATCCAAATGTGGACGGCTGGCACTTTGGGCGTGGCTACGTTTAGATGGTCTGTTGATGGTGGCAGGTCTTGGGTTGGGCAGCCACTGACCACTGGAGCCGATGTTGTGCTTGGCTCCACCGGTATCACGGCTCATTTTGCAGCGGGCTCCTACGGGGCCAACACCTACGATTCTGACACCTATATCAGCGGGTGGAATGCCCTAGGAGGTACCTCGTCCTTCATTAAGCTCAACGACGCAACTCGGCCTAGTTTCAACTCTGTTGCCAGCGGTAATAAACCAGGACCTAATTTCGCAGCCAATGCCATCAATTCCGCCCTTCAGATATCTGGGATCAGCGTGCCGGCGCCGTGGTCGTTTTGGGTTGTGGCGAAACTGGTCAATGCCGCAGCTATTCGAACTCCGGTGCATTGCACAGCAGCAGCTGGGGTGGGTGGAGTTATGTATCGAGACAACACAAGAAATGCGACTTACTTTTACGATGGTGGCGGCGAGGGCGGACAAGCTGTTGATGAAACCGCTTTGCATTCTCATATCTGTATTGGGAATCCTTCTGGTGGTGCGCAAAGCAACATTCGTATTGATGGAGTGGATGGGCTTTTTTCTCCGCATGCTGTGACTCTTACCGCAATTACTCTTGGACAAAGGGTGGGTACAGGTTGGCCGTGGGATGGACCCATTATGGCATTTGCTTTCAAGTCTGGCGCTTTCACGGTCGACGAGTGCCTAGCACTGGAGGCGAGAGCTCGTTCGAAGTGGGGCACCCCCTAGATGGTCTGGCTCGGGCTTTGGGTGCTGATTGTGCTCGTGTCCTTTTGGTGCTCCTACGTGTATGTGCTGCCACCGAGGCTGCCGAAGAAGGCGACGCCCAAGCAAAGCTATCGTAACCGGCGCCCACCTGGACCCTGAGCTCCAGAATGCAAAGCGCGGTTGATATCGACAACATGTCTTGACGGTACGCTACGCGTAGGGTCAACCTGCCCGGCATGAGCATCGGCGAACAAGACAACGACCCGCTCGCCCACGGAACCCTTCTGGACGAGCAAGACGACATGCTGGGAGGGCCCAGACCTGGGGACGCGGTGACGGACGCCTTCGAGCCGTACCCTCCCCAGCTCAAGATTGGGCACGACGGGTTGCCTGTGGAAGTCGACCCGCCCTGGACGCCCAAGCAGGCGGCCCCCATCCCGCTGTCTCCCAAGACCATGTGCTGTCTCGAGCAGCCCGACGTGATGGTGCCCGGACGGGGGAGAAAAGTTCAAGACGCAAAGGGGATTTGGGTTCGAGAAAAGGAACTGGGTCCTTTGCCCAAGTGCGAGTTCTACAAGCGCCAGCGGGTGCACGATGCCATGACTCCCGACCGGCCCCTGCTCCAGCGGTTCTGCACGCACCCGAGCCTTCGAGGCATAAACGGGGCCTCTCTCGTGCTCGACGATGCAGGCATTTTCAACTGCGAGCTGCGGTCGCCCACCAACCCTCAAGACACGCTCGTTTTGGACGAGATCGACAGCCGAATCATTGCCAAGGGCGAGGCGCGGGTCGAGTTCGAAAAGCGCACGGGCAAGACCAAGGGTTACCGGATGTTCCGAACCCCTGAGGACGTCGCCGCCGGGCGCCACACTCTGGACGAGGGCGATGAGATGGTAGTTGACGACGTGAGCGCCGATCCGCTCGGCAAAGACAATCTTCCCTGAAAAACAAGTAGGAGGGTCACCACATGACAGACGAAACCAACAATCCCATCGATCCCGAAGACATGCCCGAAGACCTGCCGGAAGGCGCCCTGCAACTGGACCCAGACGAACTGCACAAGGAATTGCAAGCCTGCATAGCCAGCTTGGATTCAGAGGTGACCAGCGGCCCCGACGCCCGCGACCTTCACGATTTCATCCAAGACAAGCTGTCTCCTTTGCTGCTCAAGCTCAGCGAAACCAACATCGGAGTAGTTGAGTTTTTGCACCAGCACGACGAGCGGCTGGCGGACATTGAAGAAGACCGCGGCTCGCAACTGATGCCCGCCGACGCTGAGATTCTCATCGGCTGGATCAAAGAGGCGTCCAAGCTTCTTTCGCTCACCAAGACCCCCAAGGGCAAGCAGCTTGTGGAAGAAGGCAGAGAGCTGATCGGCATCATCGAGGGGATGACGCTTTCGCTCGAAGACGAGGCCAATCAAGATGGCGCCCCCGCCCATTGACGGGCTGTCCCCCCTGGACGGGACGCTTCCGGCAGTGCCCACGGTGCCGAGCATGCAAATGCCGACCCCTGAGCAGATGGCGTCAGTAGCCCTGCCGGAATTGCCCCGACCAGGCCGCAGGGGGGCGGATCAAAGCGTGGCGATCCCCTTCGACCCGATGGGGTATCACACGTTCCAAAGCTTGCAGGAAGTGAAGCCCGAGAGCGCCGCGACGAAGGGACAAGCGGACGCCGCGCGCCGACGGGCCAACTTCCTGCCTAAGTTCCTGACGCTGGAGTCGATGTACTCGCAGAACCCCACGCTGCAAAGCCAGGGCACGCTGCGCATCGAACGAATCGAGCCGCATTGGTGGTCGGACGCTTACGGTCAGCAGGTCAAAGTGCGAGGCCTGATTGCCTACGGCAGTCCAAGCATGTCCACCGAGCAATTCATTCACACGTATGGTGGATTCAAGTACCGCGTCTACGGGATGCTCCTGCAGGAGAACCGGGAGAACGGCGGCGGACCACCTTCGAACGTGGACGTGGCGGTGGCTGAGTTCGAAGTGCCCATGTCCCCGAATCTGGACAATTTGCCGGTCGCTGAGATGCCCGAGCAGTCACAGAACTACTCGCCCGATGCGGCCCCCATGCCGGTGCCAATGATGAACATGAACATGTTTCAATCCCCCTACGGCAGGCGGCAGGGTGGCCCAACGCCCATGGGGATGTATTACCCACAACAGCAGCAGCCCCAGCAGCCGCAGAACGACGGATCGGGAGTGATTGCGCCAGTGCTTGGCTTTGCCCGAGAGATGCTCGGCCGCCAGCAGCAGCAACCGATGTACCAGCAGGCGCCTCCCACCGATTCGTTCGTCAATGCTATCTCGCAGCAAGCGCGCACCTCGCAGGAGGTAATCCAGCAGAGCTCGCAGCAGCAGATGTCCATGATGCAGTCTCAGATGGACAGGCTGTACGCTCAATTGGAGGAAGAACGGCGCCGCAACCAGGAGATGAACAACCGCCCGGCCGATGTGGTTCAAATGGTCGAGGGGATGAGCAAGCTGGTCTCCGCGCAAAAAGGCGGAGCCGATTCGGACCTGGTAAGGCAGATGAGAGACGACCACGAGCGGTCGCTTCGTCTGCAGCGGGAAGAATCCGAACGGCAGTTCACCCGGCAGACTGCGGATTTCGAGCGGGCAATCTCTCGAGCGAATGACGAGAAACGCATCCAGGGAGACATCTACGAGCGAAGGATTGGCGACCTGGAGAAAGCCCTGGACCGATCGCAGCGCGAAGCCCGGGAAGAAGTCGAGCGGCGCGAGAACATGGTGCGTAACGAAATGCAGCGCATGATGGACTCCCGAGACCGGGAGATGGCGCAGCGAATCGCCGACATCAAGGACATGCACGAACGCGAGCTCCGGATGACGACGACCGTGCAGGAAACAACCCGGTCCACCACTGAACAGGCGCACGCGATTGAAATGCGTTCAGTGCAGGGCGACCTGGCCAAGATCAGCGCTGAACTGCGCGAGAAGGCCGAGATGGTGCAGCAGCACCTGGCCGACAAGAACAAGCCCTTGCTCGAGCAGGTGCAGGAAGTCACCCAGCTGCACGACATGCTTCAGCAGGTAGCGGGCGTGGACAAGGATGATGAGGACGATGACAAGCCTACCGAGGAGCGCAAGTGGTACGATTCGCCGGTCGTTCGGGACATGGCGAAGGTTGCCGTCGCGAAGGGAGCGGACCTTATTCCGCAGCTTCAAGCGTTGATATCCAAGCAAAGCGCGCCCGGTTCAATGCCCCCGCCTCAGATGGGAATGGTGCCGCCCCAAATGCAGCAGGGCCCTATTCTGCCGCCTAGGCCGATGAGGCAAGCCATGCCGCGTCTGCCCCAACGGCGGCCAAAGCCCATTTCGTTTGCCGACCCGGAAGCACCACCGCTGCGGGACACGGAGCCGCAGCAACAGCACTTTCGCCGTCACCAACCTCCGCCGCACACGCCCGCGAACCTGAGAGCAGTCACGGTGCCCGAGCCGCTCAGCGTATTTGAAGGGGGAGCCATGCCTCAGCCCCAAATGCAACCACAACCTCGCCCCTCGGCGATGCCTGCCTCCATGCCTCCGCCGGCAGCGCAGATGGCTCCTCAGCAAGCGCCTCAAGCCGCCCCGGCCGCGAATGAAGACTGGTCGGCATTCGAGTGGATGCCGATGGAGGTCAGTGCGGTCAAGCCCATCATCGAGCAGCTGGAGATGCAGTGTCGCCAGAAGATCCCGGTCGACACAATTGCCCTGGCTATGCTGGAGCAATTCCCGCTTGAGCTGGTGCAATCCCTGCCCTCCATCATTGAGATTGGCCGCTTTGTCGAGACTATCCGCACCTGCCCCATGACGGCCAACCTGGCGTTAGCAACGGGTAAGGGTCGCCGGTTCCTGCAGGACCTGTGGGCTTCACTCACCAAGCATGCGGCAGCCGCGGCAGCTGAGAAGGCCAAGGCGGCAGGCGAGGAGCCGGAGGAAGAGGAAGACGAAGAGGCGAAGCCTTGATTCACACGGCGAGCAAGCGCCTGATGATGGCCTACATGGTTCTTCGGGGACAGTACGACGGCGAGATCGATGCCCTCGGGTCTCTGCAGCAGGCCTACCAGCAGCGGGATTCGATGCAGAAGGCCGCAACCGTGGCCCAAAAGCGCGCCGAGTACTGGTATCAATTATGGTTCCAAATGGGGCGTGAATTTGAGGCGGGTCAGAACCTGCTCATGGAGAAGATCGATGAGCTGCGTCAGAGGTGCGGGGACTGGGACGGCAAACCGTTCCTGCACGGCCTGGCGGAAAAGGGGTTCCATGACAAATTCGTGGTGCCCGCGACCCATCCCGCTGCAGGAATCACAGGCTACGAAGACGTCCTCATCGAAGTTCCCCCGTCCCCTGCTCCTGCCTGCCCCGCTTAGGTTACCGTAGGGGCATGCTAGAAGCGCTCAAGGCCCTAGGCAGTTGGATCAGACAGCACCCAACCGAAGCCATCACGATTGGCTGGGTGCTGATGAACATCCTGTGGGCTCAGCTGCCGGTATCCTGGTTCAAGAACCCCAAAGCCAACAAGCTGCTGTCTAGCATCCACACGGTGTTTCAATTCGTCGTGACGCACGCGTCGCTGGCGGGAACCTTCACGTGGCCGTCCATCCTGCGAGCTTTGCTCCAATCGTTTGGTGTTTCGATTGGCCCCGCTGTTCCTCCAGTGCCCATAGTGTTTCCTACCCGCACGCCTTCGGACAGGCCATGGCCCATGACGCCCTCGGGGAGGCCGGCGCCGATGACTTGCACAGGTCACCCAGTTGCCATGCCCCCCGCGGTGGATGCTCCGGCCCCCTCGCCCATCCCCGGGCCGCAGAGGACGCCCACCTTGCCGTGCGAGGCTGCGGACATTTCGGATGCAGAAACTCCGGTGGATGTTCCCCACCCCCAGCACGAGAGCTCGCCGCGATGAAGCCTCCCCACGACCCCCGCCGAGACCCGCCTGTTCCGGCGGCGTATGTGCCCCGTCCGACGCCCAACCCTCAGTTTGAGCAGTACGAGCACCCGAGCTACAACCACAACCTGGAGGCGTCCAGAGGTTCGTCGGGTGAGCTGCCCCAGTCCGAGGTGCTTGAGCACGTTCGAGAGCTCGGCTACCGGCAAGGGGCAAGCGAAGTGAAACAGCTGCGAGACGACTTCAAAGAGCACCAGAAAGCGGAAGACGACTGGCGACGGGAAGTCGACCGAAAGCTGAACCGAGCGGTGGACGGTATCGAGAGGATGGAGCAAAACCATCTCCAATCGCGAGAGGACGCGAAGGGGGAATGGACCGAGGTCAAAACTCTCGTATTTCGACACGAAGAGTTCGTTCAGCAGGCAAAAGGTGCAGCGTTTGCGGGAAAGTTCGTGTGGGTTCTCATTGGCGGGCTGGTTTCGGCGATCCTTTGGCTGTTCACGCACACCACGAGCACCCCAAGCGCATCCGCCAAGACGAGTGAGCCTTCCTACCCGCACTTTTCAGCATACGAGGTGGTAGCAGGAGCTCCAACGCCAGGGATGGCGGCGCCATCGTCGAGCAAGCCGGTGGTCTCGCCCCCTTTGAAGTAATTGTGGACGGGCCGGGTTTTCTTGCGAGGCAACCCGCGCGTACAGTCGGAGGGTCAAGCATGCAGCAGCATTCGAACATGCCCCACGTTTTCTTCGCCTACGAAAAGGGGCCGAGGACTTACGGGAAGTTGGTCATCCACATGCGATGTTCGGCTTGTGGGGAGATCCTCGACTGGCCGTGCACCGGGGCGCCAGGGATGCCCGCGTGGCGAGTTAACCAGTTTGCGCTGCTGCACAGTCACGGGTATCCGGCGTTTTTCAACCCAATGCCCGGCCGCAGCTATCCTCAACAACCGCAGAGGTCACGATGAGCCGATACGCCCGAAATTGTTACGAAGAAGTTGCAGAATATGCGGAAAATCGCGGACATCGCAAGGGCAAGTCCAAGAGCAAAAAGCGCGCTGCGGCCAAGCGCCGGGCAACGACTGAGTACGTGCCTCGCCGGGCGACCAAGAAGGCGAAGAAATCTCGCAGCACCTGGACTCGAAGCGCCAAGACGGCGACTGCCAGCAAGCGGTCCCGCAAGGCTGCAAAGGGCAAGAGTCGGAGCACAGTGCCCGTCTCTGCGCTTCTCAAGCAGCTTCAGACGGCGAATAGAGTGCTAACGATGGCTTTGGGCCAATTGATGAAGAGAATCTGATTGCCATGCTCACCGTCGATGAGCTTGAGAGCGCGCCAGTTCCGCCCCGGCAGTGGCCGCTCTTGAGCATTATCGACCACGACACGCCCAACCGTCGAGGCGTTCGGGCTAGGCGTCTTTCCACCAAATACGTTGCGTTCGAAGTGTTCCGCTGCAACTCGGCGAACCACGGGACGACCGAATTGCACGGGCACATTCGGGACGACGGCGTTTGCCATTGGAAAAGCGCCGGCGACGGGCAGCACGTGTGCTTCAGCGAAGCGCGGGAGGTGGGCCAGCTGGGTCGGTTGATGGAGCGGGCCTACGAAATGGCTCAGGAGCTGTTCGAATCCTAGGCGGTGCGGGCGCGGCGGCAGGCGGGCTGAGGTGTCGATAGGCGGCGCAAAGCGTTGGGAGGGGGCAACTTGGGCGATGGCTCCGGAGGCGTCTCCTCGGCAGGCTGGAGAAGCTTCGCCATGGCGCGCTGCCGGGCTTCCTTCGCTCGCTGGACGCGTTTTTGCTCGAACTGAGCGGCCAAGTTGGGTTTTGCTGCGACCACAGGCGGCTCGGGAGCGATCGAAGTGAGCATGTGCAGGTCGGGTTGGAAATCGATCGTGCAGCCGGTGCGAAGCGCGGGGAACGCCTCAGGGCTGGCGACGAGAGTGCCTCGCCACAGGTAGCTACCCGAGCGAAGCTGAGCGGCCCGGTGGACGTCTGCGAGCTGGAGCAGGGCATGCTGGCCGGTGGACGAGTTCTCGACCACAACGAGGGCGGTGGCTCCGCACAGGGAGTCCTCGAGACGCCTGGCGTGGGGGAGCTTGAACTCTTGCATCCACTTTTTGCGGGAGAAGATGATGCTGGCGAGCTGAACGGGCGGGTCGAGGTGCATACCGTAAGCTTACGGCGGCTTGACAGCGGGGTCACGGGAGACGGGCGTAAGCTTCGGAAAAGGGGTGCCGGGGCGCTTTTCGGACCCACTGCTCGGTTTGGGCGAGCCAGGTTAGCCAGCGCCCGCATTTGGGACAGTCGGCGCGCAGGTGGACGGCCCCGTTTTTCTGGATTGTCCAGGAGAGCATGGGCGGTAGCCGGGTGTCGCAAACAGTGCAAAACAGCTTGTAGTCTTCGGGTTGGGGCGAAATGCTAGTCATTCGAAAATCCTCCACAGGCCCAGCAGGTAAGATGCAGGTAGGCGCATGCTGTCTACCCAGATTTTGGCTCTCGGAGTGGCGAGCTGTAATTTGTCGTCTACAATCCTCCAAATTTCCTCGGGACGCGCTAGGGGTTGGGCCCCTTTGCCAGCTCGAAGCCAGTTGCCTATGCTTTCGAACGAAACAATGCACTTTGCAGGTTCAGTCGCAGATGAGTGTGGAATCAGCCATGGTCTGGCTCCTTTGCGGGCTTGGTTTGGGGGTAGACGTAGACGCCGCCCTCTTGGCAAGGCTCGAACACCCACTCGATAGGTCGGTCGTGGATGACAGCGAGCACTCGGTCGGGGGTGGATGGCTCCATGGGCAATACGACGAGCTTGGTGCTGTCCTTTTCCATCTGATCGGCTAACGACAGGCTCAAGGCGGTTATCTTCGAAACGCTAAGAGCCGCATCTCTCAGTCCCGAGGCTCGACCCAAGGCGTAGGCTTTGGAGATTGTGCCGGCCACGATGAGGCGAGTGCCTGGGAAGTCGAGATTGGACATTACCACGTCCACAAGCGGGGTGAGTGTCTCGGGGGTCATTTTTTTTCCTTGCAGGCGTGATGGGTCGACTCCAGTCGCTTCGGGGATGCCGACGTAGGGGCCGTGTACAATCAATCCCGTCTGCTCGTCGAACTTGGTGTGCTTGGCGGCTTCCTGAGCTTGCTTGACCACATGCTCCATTGCCGCCTTACCGGTAGCCAAGTGGTTCTGCCAGCTGTCGGGGCTGGGGGAAGGAGATTCCGGAGCTGGCTGGGGAGC
>Ga0315287_10003097_pt1 | contig 15962 bp, 7 predicted proteins | sample YL17G11_0_MG_FD_205037 | JGI IMG/M metagenome (GOLD analysis project Ga0315287, IMG submission 205037) | Sediment microbial communities from Yellowstone Lake, YNP, Wyoming, USA - YL17G11_0 | ecosystem: Environmental > Aquatic > Freshwater > Lake > Sediment | place: USA: Wyoming | collected... | reverse complement strand
TCCACGAGCACCAGGCGAGTCTTCCCCTTGACGTGGGGCAGCAGCCAGATCTCGCCGAGGCGGTCGTTGTTCTCGTCGTGGTAGTGCGAGGGGTGTCCCGAGTACATGATGTAGTTCTTGAGCACCGTGCCGATGCCGGTGAGCCAGTGCGCCTTCAGGGCGGGCAGCGAGATGAGCGCGGTGCATGCCTCGGCCTTGCCCGGGCCGCCCTGGGCCAGACGGATGCGGTCGGCAGGGATGCCCGCGTCCACGAGCGCCGTTCGCACCGCCGCGACGACCTCGTCGTGGGTGGGGTTGAGGTGCGGGGTCGGCACCAGGCCGACGACGTCCTCGGGCGTCACCAGCGCGCGCCAGGCATCGCGGGCGTTCGCCTTCCCGGTAACGCGAGTGACCGTCTCCGCGAGCATCTCTTTGAGCACGGCGACGTCCACTTCGTGGTTGGCCGAGAGCGCGCGCTGGTCGCGCACCAGGATCACGGTGGCGGAGCGCGGCTCGCGGGTCGCCTGCTCGGCCCACCCGACGCCGAAAAGCGACACGCCCATGGCAGCCTCTGCCGTCCCGCGCACGAAGTCACGCCGCGTCACCACTCGCCTCTCACTCATGGGAAGCCTCCAGGGTCTCGAGGGTGTGCACTCCGGTTGCGATGAGCGAGGTCACCGCCTCACGGTCGGCGGCCTCGAAAACGACCGCGAGACTGCGCCCCGAGAGGCGGAACCCCGCCCAGCCGTCCTCGATGCGGGCAACACCGCCCTCGCCGGTGCCGGCCTCCGGGAGATACGTCGTGCGGAAGCGCTCGAGCGCGGTGCGGCCGGCGCCCGCGTTCGGGTAGCGCACCAGCAGGAGGCGCGCCTTGCCGTAGCGAGCCGTCACCGCCTCCACGTTCTTGCCGAGATTCAGGATGTCCTTCTGGCTCACGAAGTAGACCGAGTTGAGCACGAGGTGGGAGCGGAGGAAGCAGATGCTGTCGGGGCGCAGCGTCAGCGCCGCCGCAGTCGGCGGCAGGTGCATGACAAGACGCGGCGGGGGCGGGTCGGGACGGCCGGCAACGATCGCACGCCCGATCGCCAGCACCGCGGCTCTGGATGCCTCGCTCTCTCGCGTCGCCATGACCCGTGCGTAGAGGTCGCCCGACCAGATGCGCAGCAGCCCGGCCCCGTAGAGGGCCCGCGGTCCGCCGGGCGGAACCGCCTCCTTGAGCACCACCGGCTCGCCGCCCAAGTCCCCGGAGAGCAGGCCGTACGCGTCGTCGGAGGTCCGCATCCAGTACATCTCGACCAGGATCTCGCTGTCGGCCGGAGAGGCGTACTCGACCACGTCCAGGTGATCGAAGCGGTAGGCGAGGTAGAGTTCCCCGGCTCCGTCCATGTACTCGAAGATCCCGGCCGCCTCGATCCTCCGCGGCGCCTCGGGCCGCCTCCAGGCGCCCACGACCTCGGGCAGATTCAGCGTTGCCGACGCGGCTTGCGAGGGTGCCGCCGAGACGGCGGGCGCAGGGTGTTGGTGATGCATGGCTGCCTCCCCGGTCACCGTGGCCGCCACGCCCCTTTGGGCAAGCACGGTGCCGGCCAGCACGAGGCAAGCTCCCGCCGTGACCCGACGGGAACCCCATCGCGCTCGCCCGGCCGGCTTCGGCACCGCGGCCATCACCATATGGTACGTCCGGAGCGGCCCGGGGTTGTGGCGGCTTGGCGATTCGGCTTGACCACAGGGCCTAGAGACCGCACACTCTTAATCCATGAAGCCGCTGGTTCTCATCGTGGACGACGAGCAGGGGATCCTGACGACCCTCTCCCACGTGCTCGAGGACGAGGGGTTTCGCACGATCACGACCCGCAGCGGCGAGGAGGCACTGGGGCTCTACCGCAAGCGGCGTCCGGCAGTCGTCTTCCTGGACATCTGGCTGCCCGACCGGGACGGCCTCGAGACGCTCAAGACGTTGCGCGAGATGGACCCCGACGCGGCGGTGATCATGATCTCCGGCCACGGGACCGCCCCCACCGCGGTCACCTCCATCAAGATGGGCGCCTACGACTACCTGGAGAAGCCCCTCGCTTACAACAAGGTTCTCGAGGCGCTCAACGGGGCGCTGGCCGCGAGGAAGGCCCGCGCGGGCAGCGAAGCGGCCGCTCACCTCGAGTTCGGGAAGGGCAAGGAGGCGCCGCGCCAGTACCTGCCCCCGCCGGGGCTAGCGCTGCTGCAGGTGACCGACACCCCGCAGCGCACGATCGGTGAGAGCACGGTGATCTACGGACTGGGCCTCCACTCGGGGAGCCAGACCGGGATGGCGATGCAGCCGCTGCCGCCCAACTCGGGCATCCACTTCCTCACGCTGCCAAAGGGCATACAGATTCCCGCCCACCTCGACTCCGTGGCCGAGACCGAATACGCAACCACACTCTCGCGCGAGGGGGAGAGCATCCGCACCGTGGAGCACCTACTGTCCGCCCTTCACGCCCTCGGGATCACTAACCTGCTCATCAAGGTCCATGGGGAGATCCCGGTGCTGGACGGCTCCGCCATCTCCTTCTGCGAGCGCCTGAAGGAGGTCGGTATCGAAAACCAGGACGCCCCGCGCCGGGAGGTCGTGATCGATAGGCGCTACGAGGTCAGCGGGGGCGGGGAAAAGAGCCTGGCGATCGAGCCTGCCGACGCGTTCTCGGTGTCCTACCGCTTGCACTACCCGCCGCCGCTCGGGGAGCAGTTCTACGAGTTCACGCTCTCGCCCGGGGCGTTCGAGAGGGAGATCGCGCCGGCGCGCACATTCGGGTTCATGCGCGATCTCCCGATGATGAACGAGTTGGGACTCGGCTCCGGCGGCCGCCTGGACAACTGCATCCTGGTCGGGGAGGACGGCGTCATCAACACCGAACTGCGCTTCCCGGACGAGTTCGCCCGCCACAAGATCCTCGACGTCATCGGAGACTTCTACCTGCTGGGCTACCCGGTGCGCGGGAAGGTGGCCGCCAACCTCACGGGCCACAGGGACAACATCAAGCTCCAACGCCTCATCCTCGGCGCCTCGGCCTGAGGGGCGTCGAGACCGAGGTGGGCCGGGTTGTGGCCTGCGCCGTGAAGCGCGTCTGGGCGAGGGGCGTCAAGGCCTGAGCCTGGTGGTCGGGTCTCCGAAGAAGATCCAGGTGCGGCGGACGTCCGAGTCGGTGGCGGCGGCCTTGGCTGCGAGGGTTGCGTCGCCGAGGGTTGTCGTCGTGCCGGTGCCGGAGAAGAGCAGGCTCGCGAGAGCCTCGTCCATCGGGGCCTGGTCCTTCGCCTCCGTGAGACCCGAGGAGGCCCAGACGGCGACCGCGCCGCCTGGCGATGCCTTGAGCAGCGCCTCCGCCAGGCTGTCCGCATACGGTGCCTGGAAGTAGCCATTGAGGCAGGTCATCGGCACCCAAAACGCCGGGCGGGGGTTCTTCAGGTCGCGCGCCTCCTCGGTGGTGAGCAGGCCGCGCCAGACGCCGAGCGAGCCGTGCCCTACGTAGTTGACGATCGTCTGCCGCGCGTAGAGCTGGCTTCCGAGCTCGCCCCTCGCCGCCGCGTCGCCCAACTGGCCGCGGAACACCTCGGCGACGGTTACCGAGGCGGGCAGCACGGCCCTGACGCGCCGACTGAGCGCCTCGAAGTCGTTGTCCTTGTCGCTGGCATCCGCCACCAGCAGCACCTTCCCGACCCCGCTGCCGCTCTCGTACGCGACGATCTTGGCGATGACGGCCGCGGCCTCGCCGGACGTCCGCACGGGGATCCGCCCTACCGGGATGTCGCCGATGCCGTCCCCGTCGAAGTCCACGAACCACTCGTCGGATGCGGTCTCCATGTACTTGGTGTCGACGAGCCCGGTGGGCACCAGGTCCTGGTCCCCGTAGCCGAGGTAGTTCCTGGGGTCGAAGCTGGCGTCGCCGAGCAGGAGCAGGTAGCGTGGCGGCCGGGCCCACTTCTCCCTCGCCCACGCCACGAAGTCCCGCACCGCCTGCGAGCTCCTTGCCCCAAACGAGAACTCGTCGTAGACGTTCTCCACGTCCACCACCGCGACGTTCAGACCCTGGCGCTCCCGCAGCGCCCGCAGCGGCTCGACCGCCGGCAGCATCCACCCCTGGCCGATCACGAGGAGGTCCGCACCCGACTCGGCGGCGTGCCAGGCGGAGGGCCGGTTGGGGAGCACCGCCAGCGGATGGCGCACTGCACCCTTCCCCACCGCCAGCAACGTCCGCGCCCCGGGCTCCGGGACGCCCACCGTGACCCGATAGGCGCTGCCTTCCTTGGCGATGTCCGCGGGCAGCGCCTGCACGGCCCACGGGTCGGTGACGTCGAGCACCCGCACTTGGCTGCTGGCAAACCCGGCGATGGTGACCTCCTGGAACCCCCCGAGGCTGAACTTGAGCGCCTCCCCGTCGGCGTCCCAGGTGTGCGGGTAGCGCACCCGCACGAACTCCACCGCGCTGACGTCCCCCTCCTCACCTTCTGCGGCGAGAGCGACCAGGTTGTCCCCCTCCCAGACCATGCGCCCGGGCACCGGCACGATCAGCTCACCGGGTTGCGCCCCTTCCCACGCCAACGTGCCCACGCGGACGCCGTTGAGCTCCACGCCCACCCGGTGCGCGCCCAGGGTGAGCCCCTGCAAACGCACGGTGACCGCCGCCTCCTCGCTGCGGTCAACGTGCTGCAGGCGCATCGTCTGGCTCACCGGCGTCGTCGTGACCACGGCACCGAAGAAGTTCTCCGCATCCCCGTTGAGCAGCGAGGGGACGTACACCGTCCGATCGGCACGCTCGACCTCGACCGGGAAGCTCGCTGGGCCCTGCGACCAACTCCCACCCCCGCTCTCCTCACGGATGCGGGTGCCTGGTCCGTCCTCCACGGTGAGCCAGTAGACCCGCACGCCGGTCGAAGGCGTGTCCAGACCCAGTCCGTAGAAGGCAATGGTGTCCCCGGAGCCAAGGCGGCCGTCCGCCTCGCCGTCCACCAGGATGGGGACCCGCATGCCTTCAGTGAAGAGCTGCAACCTGGTGGGATCAACGTCCCGGTCGAGACCGGCCGCGGCCAGCTCCTCCTGGGTGACCCGGTACCACCCCTCCTCGGAGACCAGGATCTTCAACGCGGGTTGGCTCGCGAGGCGCCACTGCACCGCCATCCGATCATCGCCAGGCGCGACGACCCGCCGCAGCTTCCGCCGCACTCCCTGTGCCGGGGACGATGCGGCCGGCTGCCCAAGCCCGGCGAGCAGCGCCGACGGCGCCGCCATCGTCTGAGCCTGCGCCTCGACCGAGGCGGGTTGCACCTGCGCCGGCCCGTGCCAGCGCTTGGCCCCCGAGAGGTCCCACTCCTCGAGCCAGTACGACGCCTGGGGCACCGGCGAACGGTCCCACCAGGCATAGGTCTGGCCGGAAGTCAGCCGTGTGCCTGCCCCTGCGAAAAGCGCGGAGCCAGCCACCAACGACGGTGTGATCTGCACACGCTGGCCGCCCTGCTCCCGGTAGACGTGGAACCCGAGGTTGTCTACCTCATAGCCCGTACGCCACTCGAGCAAGACGCCAGCAGGATTTTCGGTCGCGGTGAAGGAGATGAGCTTCACGGCTGTGGGCCCAGCTGGCTGCTCAATTGCAGTCGAAGCGGAGGGCCCGAAAGCCACCCAGTGGTATATATTGGGGCTGGTGTTGACCCTCCCGCTTGTTCCTACCTGAAACCCGTCAGCCTGCAATGCCTGAATATGATCGGCCTCATTGGCGACAGCCCCAAAATGGAGCGAGCTATCACCTGAAAGCGAGGCGGGGTGGGCAACACCCCTTTGACCAACATTCGAGGCCTTGACGAGGGCGTATTCAGGCTGAAAGCCAACCGGCGTGATGTTCCTGTTGTCCGTGTCGTTGCCTGTATAGGAACCTGCGTTCATCTTCCCGGGGACCGTCTTGAAGGCAAAGTAGTGATAGGTTGTCCCATTCGTGTTCACGGTTGCATCCGTATCAACACTGAATCCATCTGTTCCCAGGGCAGTGATCCCTGTTGCGTCGTTGGCGACGTCGTGAAAATAGGCTGTGCTAGTGGTCATGCTCGAGGATCGATGCCTTGAGAGGTTGGCCGCTGAAGACATCACAACAACCCAGTCGGGTTGAAAGCCGACACCCGTGATGCTACGGGCAGCGCTGTTGCCCTGGTAGGAACCAACTTTGAGCTCCCCTGTTCCGGCCCCGAAGGCAACCCAGTAGTAAGTGCAGGCCCCCCCGCAGGCAGTGGCCGAGTTGACTCTGGCGTTTGTACCAAGCGTAAAGCCGTCAGTACCTAGGGCCTTGATGGCGTTTGTAACCAGGGCGGAAGCAGTACTGCCCAACCTTTTAGAACTGAAGGTCGGCATCGAAGATGTGGTGCACACCGGATCTTCAGTAGTGTTCCCCTTGATGATGACGATGTCGGGCTTGAAACCCAGTCCAGCGATTTGCTTGTTGTCCAGGCCATCGCCAGTATAGGTACCCGATTTAACCATCATCCCGGAACCCTGGGTGACAACCATGCCCGGGGTGGTCTGGTTGTTGTACTCGGTCTCGATCCAGCAGGCGTTGCGGGCAACGTTGGAGACCCGCACCTCGTCGATGAGACCGTCAAACCATCCCCATCCTCCGCTGTCCGCGCCGATCGCAAGATTACTGGCATTGCTTACGCTGCCAACACCAACAATGCTGGTTCCGGTTCCCACCTCGACGCGATTCTTATAGAGACGAAGTCTGTTATTAGTTCGATCAACCACACCAACAATATGTGTCCATGTGTCTTCGGAAAAGGACGCAGCAGGACTTGCAGGACTGTTAGTTCCATCTTGAATATAGAAATAGAAATTGTTACTGTTATCCTCATATTCTAGAGCATAACCAACCGCCCCCGCACCACCCGCTCCTTTCCAAATAACTTGCGGCCACGCTCCCGGTCCTACAGTTGCATCTATATTTAGCCAAGCGCTGACTGTAAAGCTCCCTGTTCCAAAATCAAGGTGTCCATCAGCAGGATCTCCCCAATTTACTTCACCATTGGTATAGCAATCGAATGCACTGTTTACTCTACCGGTTGCTCCTCGTGTCATCGTTCCGGATACAGTTCCGCTTGTGTTATATGATGTTGAATCGTGTGCGTCCCCGCTTTTTTCAGCTAAATGCCACACACCCTTATAGCTGGTGTCCCACACCCCGGTGGGGTTGGCGGTAGGCGAAGTGGTCCCCGCGTCGCCGTAGTACATAAAGAAGGTTGTGTCGGCGTTGTAGGCGAGCGTGGGGATGCGGACCCAGGCGACGAGCGTACCGTTGACGCCGACGTAGCTCTCGATCTCGTGGTCGAGTTGCGTTTTGCCGTCCAAGGCTCGGAAAATGATGTCGTAGCCATTCGCGTTTTGAACGTGCCCGCCGTTGGTTACGGTCTTCAGGTTTGGGTCGTTGGTGATCGAGACGAGCACCGGGAAGTTCGCCAGGTCGCTCGAGCAGGTCCCTGGTGTCATCGTATTCAGGATCGTGATCAGGCGGCGGTAGGCGAAGAGTCCGGCGCCATACTCATCCGCGCCGATGTCCCAGGCCGAACCGTAGGGCCGGCCCTGGCCGTCAATGTCGTCTGAGAAGGTCAGATTAGCGTCAGAAGATAAAGTGAAACCATAATCTTTGGCGCCTGTATCGGATGAGGCAAGACGCAAATCAGGTGGGCTCCCGGCAGGATTGACGAAGGTAACCGTTACCCCATTGCGAGCGCCGGTGGGAGGAGTGTCGGCGTCAGGACCAGGACCTGAAAGATTGTTGCGGCTTGCGGCATCGAACGGGGCGCTGTTGTTGTAATTGTCACTATTGCTATAAGCAATACTGTTCTTAGCTACGAATGGTCCTGCAGATACGCCATTTCGCATGTAACCCCTATTGCAACCATGAACAGTGTTGTTGTAAGCATAGAACGTGATAGAGGCAAACTGATCACCGTCGTTATAAATACCGGTTCCATTAGCGAACCCAAAAACAATGTTATTCCAAATACGAACATAGTTTCCGCTCGCAGCAGCATCCTGACCATAGATTCCGTAAACTCCCGAAGCAGTACCTGCTACGCCCCTGATAATGTTGTTGCTTATTCTGTGGTCCGCGGCAAGTCCGTCCTGATTAATGGCTATGCCGGCACTTCCATTGGAGTTTGCTGTTGACACATAAATCTGTAAACCATCTATCCATACATTTCCTGCTCCGGTTATGTTGATGACCGGCACATTAGCGGCTTGGATTCTGTATTTGCTGTCATCCCACTTTCCGCTGTGCCGCTGAATGGTCCCGACTTCAGAGGGCAGGTTGGGAGCGAAGATGTCGATGTAGTTGGCAGCTCCCGTGGTCCAGCCAGTGATGGTGACTGCGGTTGTATCGGCGCCATCCGCATAGCACGCGACACTCACGATGGTGTTGGCAGAGACAAGATTCTTCGAGGGATTGACGTCGTTCTCCACTGGCTCGTTGATAAGGGGGTTCTCGGTCTGGCTCTGCCAGTTGGCCAAAGAGGTATAGGCACGGTACACACCCACTGTTGTTCCGGCTGACGCTGCGGTGGGGGTGCCACCAATCTTGTCCTGGACTGTGAAAACCGTGGAAGAAGTCCTCCCACTGATGAACGCGAGCTGGGCTGTTCCCGAGGTGTAGGTAAGCACATCCCCGACCCCGACGTTGTTCGGCATGGCGCCGCTGAACGTCGCCGTGGTCCCTGATATCGTCACGGTCGGACCGCCGCTGTTGAGGTTGGCTCCATTCGTGCCAACGCTGCGATAAAGAGCGATCGGCCCCTCGTTGCCCACGGTGTAGAAGCCGGGGGTCCCGATGTTCCCCGGATTGTTCATGTTGTCGAAGCTCGTCAGGATCCAGCCCGGTGTGCGGGCGACCGTGGAGATGCGGACCTCGTCGATGATGCCGGTCCCGATATTGCTGCCGAGCATGTCCTGGTTGATCCTGCTGGGCATCGTGAGGCTGTCGTATGTGCCGGGACTCGGATTCGGCTGCGTCGGGATGGTGTCCCGGAAACCGTTTCGATAGGCGGTGCGAATGCCACCGTCGAACGCCAGGACGCCGTAGTACCAGGTGCCCGCCGAGAGCGCCGTGCCGCCATCGATGTTTCCCTGGGTGTGCCAGTCCCAGTAGTAGGCGAGTTCCCCGGTGGCGCCGGTTGCGACCCCCGCCCAATGGCAGGGGGGTTGGCTTCCGGTGCACGGCTGGACTTCGCGGTTCTTCGTGACGATACCGACATAGGTCTGGGGCACGGTGTCGAGGTAGAACCAGGCTTCCATGGTGAGCGGTGCGTTGGGGACGGTGAATTGGCCGTCGTTGGTCACGATGTACGAGGAGCCGCCGAAGTGGTATCCCCCGCCGATCTTCGCGGCCTGGCGACTCACGTTTGGATCGTTGGTGATGGTTCCAACGTAATTGTGCGAGGTGGAATCGGTGGCGTAGCCGGCCGACTCGGCCAGGTGCCAGACGTCCATGTAGTTTGCGTCCCAGACCGCGGCCTTGTTCTGCGTCGGCGATGTGATGCCGGGGTTGCCGTAGTAGATGTAGATCTGCGTGTCGGAGCCGGCCCCCGCGCCGTTGACGGACGGCAGCCTCACCCAGGCGACGACCTGGCCGTTGATTCCGTCGTACTTCTCGAGCTCGTGGTAGAGCGTGCACGGTGACGTGCCCGCCCCGCCGCAAGTTGTGTCGTCGAAGGCCCGGAAGATGATGTCGTAGCCGCTGGAGTTCTGCACGTGCCCGCCGTGGGCCGCGTCCTTGAGGGTGCTGTCCAACAGGCTCACCAGGAGCGGGAAGTTGGCGAGGCTCGCGAGCAGGGGCGGGGCCACCGTAGTGGGCTTGACCGAAACGCCGCCGAAAGCGAGCTGCTGGCCTGAGACACCGGCCAGATCCCAGTGGAAGGGAGCGGTGGTCGCTCCTCCCCTGAGGCTGCCGATGCCCAGGATGTCGGCCGATGTGCCATTCGTGGTCGAGAGGTTCCAGCGGTCGGCTTGCTGGTTCTGAGCGCGCTGGGTCATGGCATCGCTGTAGGTCTTGGCCACTGCCGCGACCGCGATCTCGCCGTTCGCGCTCGAGACGTTGAAGATGATGAAATCGCCACCGTTTCCTGAACGGGTATCCGACGCAAACGTGCCAAAGGGCGTTGTCTGGCTCACGTTGAACAAGGACACCGCCCCGGCGACGAACCTGGTAGAGGCCGACTGCGTGACGGTCACGGTGTTCGCGCCCGCCGTGGGGTTTAGCATGTAGTACATGGAGACTTCACAGTTGGCGGAGTTGAGTACAGTCCCGATCAGGTTGGCCGTGATGTTGGTGGCGCCGAACATCACCTGGGTGATCGTCACGGGGGCAACTGCGGGCTTGAGCGGCACCGCGCCGATCGCCCAGTTGGACGTTGTGGGGCTGGGAACCGAGTCAACGATGGCCCAGGACATGGTTGTGCTGCTGGCGCCTGCCTGAGAGCTCCCATAGTCGTTCACGCCGTTGGGGGTGCCTACCGTGGTCCAAGCCCCCCAGCGCTGGGTCTGGGGCGAGGTTGCGTTGCCGCTCAGGGCATCGTTCTGCAGGGCAAGGGTGTCCACCACCAACTCGCTCGTCGCGCTGCTGACGCTCACGGAGGCCGTCCCGGACAGGCCGGAGCTCCCCTGGAAAGTGCCGAACGGCGTGGTCTGGTGGACGCCGAAGAACGACGCGGCTGCAATGACGAAGCTGTCGGCCACCGAGAGCGTGACCGAAACAGCGTTCGCGGCGGCCGGAGGGTTCACCATGTAGTACATGGACACGGCGCACCTGCCGGGGTTTGTGGCGGTGCCGATCAGGTTGGCGGTGATGTTGGTGCCGGCGTAGGTCACGGTCGTGACCGACGGTAAGGGGCCCTTGAGTGCAACCGCACCGAGCGACCAGGGCGTGGCTCCGGTGATCGTCCAGGACATCGTGGTGCTGGTGCCGGTTGCCGCCTTGGTGCTCCCGTAGATCCGAATGTCGTTGGAGTTGGGCGACCCGTTTATGGTCAGCCACGGTAACGAGCTGCCGTTCCACCGCTGTGTTTGGCTCGCGCCGACGGCGGACGTGTATGTTTGGTCCACCTGACCGAGCACGTCAACGACAAGCTCCTGGGGCCCGGTCGGGACAGCAACGGACGCGGGTGAGGTGCCTCCAGTGCCTGCGACAAACGTGCCGAGCGGGCTCGTCTGGTCCACGCCGGTGAAGTTCATGGCACCCGCGGTGAACCGGGCCGTCGCGGCCGCGGCCAGGGTCACGACGATGGTCCCGTTGGTCACAACGGCCGGGTTTACGAGGTACCACAGTTCGGCGGTGCAGTTGGCGGCGTTCGGGGCCTGGCCGGCACGGGTGAGGTTGGTCCCTTGCCAGGTGACGCTGAGGACGCTCTGGTTGTTGGGCGCGGTGTTGCGGCGGATCGCCACCCCCACGATCAGGATCCGGTTGGTGCCGTTCGGGACCGTGTGCGTCCACGAACGAGAGTTGTACACGCTGCTGTCCGTGTTGATCCCTGTAGCTGTACCGACATAGGCGGGGGGGGTCGGCGCTGTGGTCGTCACGGACACGAGCGCGAGGCGGTTGCTGCCGGCTGTCGGTGTATGCGTCAGGTTCAGCACCGTGTTTGTGCCGGCTCCCGTGTTGGCTGTTGCCGAGTTGTTGAAAGTAATGGCGCCGGTGGCATCCCGTGTCGACGAAACCTCCACGATCGCGATCTTGTCCGCGCCCGTCCCGACGGTGTGGCTCCAGCTCAGGCTCGCCTGCCCGGCGTCCGCTGTCTTGGTGCTCGTAACGGCATCGAAGGCGATTGGAAGCGTGGCGGGGTTCCTCACCTTCGTCCTGTCCACGGTGATAGACCTCCGCCAGCCGAACGTCTGGGCGTCGACCGCCACGGTCGAGAGTGCGAGGAGCACAGCAAGTGCCGCCCACGAGAGCACCTGCAGCCGGCTGTACGGCCGGCGCCGGATCTGATGCGAACGCTGGTCGTGGTGACTCATGGCAACCTCCGACACGGCGGCCGCGGGCGGCGAACCGGTTGGTCCGGCGCCCAATCCCGCCTGGCGCGGCGACGCGTCTCCCGTAGCACCCGCTGACACGAGCAAGCACGGTCCGTGCCACGTCCTGAACGTCCAAAGAGAGAAGCGGCCTCGCGATGGGCTCGTCGCAGAGGCGCGCCGGCGGGGACCGTCACCGGGCCCCGTGGGAACCCGCCAGATGCTGGCCACGGCCGAGCTCGCCTCGTGCAAGGCTTTTCTCCTCAATAACAAGGGTAGCATCGGGTCCCGAAATGACGGCCAATTTTGGGGTAAAGAGACTGGTCGCAACTCCGAGCTGAGTGGGTCAGGTCGATGGAGCCTTGCAGTGCCGCTGCGTGTCACCACGCTGTCGGCGTGGTGCCGGACTGCGAAACCGCTTGTTCTGCAGGGGATGAACCGATCAACCGGCCGAGAGCCGGGCACGCGGCCGCCCCGGGAAGCAGGCACGCTGTTCCAATCCGGCCGTGCACAAACGCAGCGGCTGCTCGTATAGGCTGCTACCGGTTTGTGGATAGGTGAGGGTGTGCAGCGCTCAGGAGCCGTCTGCGCTGCAGGAGAAGCCGACTGCGCACCCCGGACCGTTGGGCCCGGAGTAACTGCTGGCCTTGCAGAACCCCAGCACCGCCTCTTCGGGTTTGAGGTGGACACGCTTCGCGACGGGCTTCGCGTAGGGCCTGCGGCCTTTCTCGCGGTCCGGGGTCTCTTGCATCGATTCCAAATCCTCCACAACCACCAACACCATTTTACGGCAATTCCCCGTCGCCGCGGCTCCGAGCCGGATGGGGGTGGACCGGCACGCCCCGCGCGCCCCGGCGGACCCTCCGGCCGCCGGAGGCCGGGGCGCCCCCGGCGGCGCTGCCCACCGGTGCCGAAACGCCTCGGGCGGGTACCGGATCCGGAGGGTGCGGCGCCGGACGCTCGACCTGCGTTGCCGCGCGCAGCCGCGCAAGCGAGGTCATCAGGTCCCGGTGCCGCTCCCCCCCCTCGCAGTACTCGCACGCCCCGTGCGGCGGAACGGCGATGCCGAGGGCGTGAGCCCGGAGGTGGGCGACGTGGCAGAGGAACTCCACCGGCGTCTCGGGGTCGCCGGCCTCCAGCTCCGCATTGGCCGGGCACATCCCGCACATCGCCTTGATCTCGCACGCGACGCACTTGGTGAGCCGGGTCGCCTTCCTGGAGCGCACCTTACGGACGCACTCCTCCCACCCCTCTCGGAAGGTTCCGGTGCGCAGGTCGTAGGGGTCGCGGCGCGAGAGCACGCACAGGCTCATCCTGCCCTCGGGGTCGATGGCGAAGGAGGTGATCCCGCCGCCGCAATGGTAGAGATCGTCGGCACGCTCGTCGGTCAGCACGGGGCCGTTGAAGCGCTCGCAGAAGCTCTGAAACTCCGACATCCGGCGCGGGTCGAGCAGATCGAGGGCCACGACCTCGTCGGGCGTCAACCGGACCGCAAGCGGGCTGTCGGAGCAGTCGATGCGTGGGTTGATCATCGCGTCGAACTTGAACTCCACCCCGAGTTCCTCCTCGGCGAACCGCTTCATCTCCCAGATCTCGTGCCTGTTGGCCCTGAGCGCCATGGTCTTGAGCTTGAGCGGCAGCCGGCGCTCGAGCAGCAGGCGGATGCCGCGCATGCAGCGGTCGTACGATCCCGGGGCACGGGTGACGCGCTCGTACGTCTCCCGCGTGCGGCCGTAGAGGGTGATCTCGATGGCGAACGGGCGCCACTGCCCGAGGTGCTCCGCCACCTTCTCGGTGATGAGAGTGCCGTTGGTGAAGAGCGTGATGAGCAGCCCCCGCCGCTTGGCGTGGGTGTAGATGTCGAGGAAGTCCGGCCTCGCAAGCGGCTCGCCACCCGTGTAGAGCAGCCACAGGCAGCCGGCCTCGACGATCTCATCGACGATCCGGAAATGCTCCTCGCGGCTCAGCTCACCCCGGCGGGCGGACTCGTCGCTGATCGGAATGCTGTTGTAGCAGTGAACGCACGCGAGCGGGCAGCGCCAGGTGACCTCGATGACGCCGTCGGCGGGGACCCGCTCGGCCACCACCTTGCGGTGGAGCCTTGCGCTGAACTCCTGGTAGCGCTCCAGCTCCACGAGCTAGACCTGGCCTTCCCCGACCGGCCGGATGAGGCCGGCCTCCGCAAGCGAGGTGACGAACTCGAGGACATCGGTTTTCGCCTGGTCGGGTCCCACCTCGAACTCGCGGGCGACGGCCAAGACGATCGCGTCCACCGTGGCCGTGCCGTCGATCAGCTCCCAGACCGTGGCGCCGACCTCATTGAGCGTGTAGATCGAATCGAGGTCGCCGACGCCGGCCGTGATGGGAACCACGATCGTCTCACCCGCGACGGCCCGGGTGACGAACTCGCCGGTCTTGACGTAGGCTCTTCCGGTGCTTTCCACCCCCGACCCCCCTCGATTCGAGGCTAGGTCGGGGACCATGCCCTGTCAAGCTTCTTGAGCGTCGCACTTTAGAGGGTACTGGCGGTGCAGCCCTCTCACCGACTGGGGGGCGGACGCTCACCGACCGAAGGTGGCGTGCTCGTGAACCCAGCGGCCGATGCGGCGGATGCGGGCGTCCTCCTCAACCGAGAACGGGCCCTCGTCGAGTGCCGCGAGCGCCTCGTCCATCTGGGCATCGTCCTTCGGGCCGCTCATGCCGACGTTGACGTCTGGGTTGGAGAGCACGAACCGGTAACAGTCGCGAGCGCGCAGCGGCGCCTCGCCGGGCGGCATCCTGCGGGCCTTGAGAAGCGCGCCCCAGCATGTGGCGGTGTACGCCACGATTCCGGGCCGGCCCTCGGCCGGGAGATGTGGGAAGACCTCGGTCTCCACGCCGATGTGGGCGGCGTTGTAGCGTATGTGCAAAACAGAAAAGCGCTGGTCTGCCTCGTGGCCAACGAACGCCCGACGTCGGTGGCCGGAGACCGCCAGGTGACGGAACATCCCGTTCTCGCGCATGCGCTCCGCCCGCTCGAACAGTCGCTCCCCTGGCGGCCCGTTGTACCAGCCCAGGAGGAGCACGTCGGCGGTGTCGATCCCGAGCTGTGTGAGGCCGCGGGTGAGGGAGCGCTCCATCAGGCCGGGCAGCCGCGAGTAGCTCTGCAGCACGATGACGACCTCGTCACGGTGGCCGGCAGCGACCAGGTTTCGGATCGCCGCCACCATTCGCGGGCTGCGGCGGGAGCCGTGGTAGAAGTAGTTGACGCCGCGGTCGAACGCGTGCAGGAGCGCCCTGGCGCCGACACCGTAGCCGCCCGACACCCCCAGCGGTCCAACCGAAAGGCCTGATCTGCCCAGCGTGACGCGGTCGGGAAAGCTCGCCATCAGGCCGCCTCCTCGTGTGTCGCGCCCATGATAGGGCAACCGCGAGCTGAGAACGCGGCCTTGCGCGCGATGATGGAGCGGCTTAGACTACGATGAGTCCCGCGAGGGGCTTGCCGCATGTGCCGCTGCACACCCTGAAAAACACAGGAAAGGGGACCGAAAGCGATGGCGGACAAGAAGGCGGACCTGGCCGGACCCGGCATCAGCACCTACCCGGAGGTGGAGAAGATCCTCCCCACGGACTACAGCCCCCTGCTGAACCGCATTGACACGCAGAAGGCCCTGTTCGAGATCAAGCGCTCGATCGAGGACAACCTCTGCAAGCAGCTCAACCTCCAGATGGTCCAGGTTCCGCTCATCGTGGACCGCGAGAGCGGGGTGAACGACTACCTGGACCGCGACGGCTCCCGCACGCCGATCGAGTTCCCCTGCGGCCTCGGCCTCGAGAAGCGCATCAACGCCCAGGTTGTGCAGGCCGCGACCAAGTGGAAGCGCATGGCCCTGCGTCAGTTCGACTGCAAGGTCGGAGAAGGGATCTGCACCGACATGCGCGCGGTGCGCAAGGACTACTTCCTCGACCACGACCACAGCTCCTACGTGGA
>Ga0315287_10003096_pt1 | contig 15964 bp, 11 predicted proteins | sample YL17G11_0_MG_FD_205037 | JGI IMG/M metagenome (GOLD analysis project Ga0315287, IMG submission 205037) | Sediment microbial communities from Yellowstone Lake, YNP, Wyoming, USA - YL17G11_0 | ecosystem: Environmental > Aquatic > Freshwater > Lake > Sediment | place: USA: Wyoming | collected... | reverse complement strand
TACCCGGGCGTGCCTCTTGAGAATGTCAAAGCTGTAATGGATGCGATGGAGCGATACTCGAGCTTCTACGCATAGGGGCCGATGGTTATAATCTCGACTTGGCGAGCAGATACACAACAGCCAGAATGATGAACAGAGGCAGAATATGAGAAAACTCGGCGTGGGAATTATTGGTTGTGGCTGGGTGGCGGGCGAGTATGTGAAAGCCTTTGAGAAAGACCAACGTTCGGAAGTTCGTGCCCTGGTCAGCCGGAATCGCGCTAATGCGGAACGGTACCGTGACCGGCATGGTCTGGAGTGCACAATTGAAACCGACGCCGCCCTGATGCTTCGACAAGATAATGTTGACATAGTCGTGGTCTGCACCCCCCACAACCGCCACACCGAATATGTGGTTGCAGCCGCACAGGCCGGAAAGCATGTTATCATAGAAAAGCCGGTGGCCCTGACTCCTGAAGATGTGCGGAAACAGCAGCAGGCGGTGAAAAAGAGCAAAGTCAAGACGCTGGTTGGCTTTGTGCTGCACTGGAATCCGTTGCTGATGTCGATTGATAAATTGATATCGCAGGGAGTTTTCGGCAATATCTTCATGGTGGAGGTCGATTATATGCACCGGATATGGATGACTCCTGAAGAGAAATGGTTGGCCAGCCGAGAACAAAGCGGAACAGCCATCCTGACCGGTGGCTGCCATGCGATAGATGCGCTGCGATGGTTCGCCCGGAGCGAAGTCGAGGAAGTCTGCGCTTATCAGGTGAAGACCGAGAACCCCATAGAGTACCCGGGCACAATTTCGGTCAACGTTAGATTCAGAGACGGCAAGATCGGGCGCAGCACAACGTCCTTCGACGCACAGATGCCATATAGATTCAACATCGGAATCTATGGGACCGAGGGCAGCCTTCGCAACGATGAACTGTTTGCGCCCAGGCTTTTTCCCGGGCAGAACAATTTTCTGAAGATTCCCTGCATTCTTCCGGATAGCGGCGATGTCGCCCATCATCCCTTCGAGGGCGAGGTCTCGCATTTTCTTGATTGCATAATCGAAGACGTACGACCCTTCCCTGACCTGGACGATGCAGCCAGTACCAGCGCGGTGTGTTTCGCGGCGGACCTTTCGGCGCAATCGGGCAAACCGGTGGCAGTCAATGAACTGGCAGGTAAATGGTGAAATGCTGTTCGATTGCCAAGGGTAGTGTTCCGGTCAAGGTCCCCGATTTTACCCGGGGAAAGTGGCAGACCAGAAGACCCCGCTTTGCACTCGAAATCACTGCATGAACGGACCTGGACCTGCGTCTTATTGGTTGCAACGGCTGGCTTATGGGTGTTGTTTGCCGAGAGATATCCGACGTTCGGAAGGAATCAGGAATGATTAGAGTCTCAGGAACGCTTTCAAAGGCGTGGATGGCCGGAGCTTTGGGGGTGAGGTTCGACCGCGACTACTACTTTGATCCGGGCTGATAAGTGTTGCTCTTTTGCCGCGTGATATGTCCACAACAAGCACAGACCCACTGTTGTGCTGGGCCAAGCGTATCCTCGAAGAAAACGACGGCGGCAACCTCGAATACACATACCACCTTGAACCAGGTTACAACACAAGTGCTGTTTATGCTCTGACTGATTTCGTAAAGAGGCTGCCAAATGTTCAGAATTCTTAAGCTGTTCGGCCACACATTGTCCAATGGTTGTTTGTGTGTGAGTCAGATTGGCAAGAAACAACAGGACAAGTACACCTGATAGCCTGCCAAGAGGTGTTCCATATCGTGGCGAAGGCGACTTACGGGCGCTAATAATCGAGCGTCACAGCGACCAGAACCGGTGCAGCGGGTGTGCCCAGGTCGCGGAAAACGATCTTGTCTATAGTGACTTCGCGTAGCTTGACACCCAGCACGTTTAGATGCCAGGGGCTGCCCTGCAAACCAACAAGGGTTTCCTCAGCTTCTGCCGGCAACGCCCAATCGTCGGCAGTACGGCCGGTCACAAGCGGCACAGTCTGTTTCTCCCCGTCGGCATACTGGATTACATACTCTGCCACAGCACCCCACTCGCCTGTCCCTGCGTCATCAGGCGACCAGCCATGGACATTGCCCAGAAAGAACAAGCGTTTGCCCTGCTGTTTCACCGGAATTTCAACCTCGTGCGGCCAATTGCGATTTCCAGAGGCGTGATTAGAGTGGAGCACAACCAGTCCGCGGCCTTCGTTCTTCGCGGGGTCTATTATGTCGAAAGGCACACCATCGACAGTCTGTACGCCGACCGGCATGTCCGTAAACACATAAATACCGGGATTCTCCACACCAAACGGCGAGGTAAACGGATTGGTGTTGGCCAGCGGAGCCAAGTCCAACATTCGGCATTGGCTCGATGCTTTGGCCGGCTCTACCGGCAATGTGACTAATCCGGGAATCTGCCTCGACAAGGTTGCAGCATGTTCACGGTATAATCTGACCACATTTGGGAGGTCCCAGCGGTTTTTCTGATTAGACCGCATGACAACTGTGATACCTTTTGCCAGCCCAACCAATGGGCGCGATTTGGGCAGATACAGGAATACCTGCTTGGGCGGTTGTCGGCCGTGCGGATCAAATTTCACGCGGACGCCCTCTTCCGTGCCCATTACGCGCAGACTCATCAGGCCAAAGTGCGTGGGCGCACGCTCGACACGGATCTCCTCGCCCTTCGCGAGCCACCAGTCTGGTACAGCCATCAATAGATGCAACTCATCGCCTCGCTCATGAATCAGCATGTGCCGGAGCATGATCGCATAATTAGACGCGCCCAGGGCATGAGGGATAGTGTCGCTCCACGCAAGACGACGCTTGTAGTAAACGCCTTCGGGAAATGCGTGCGTTGCGGTAGAGTGCAGAAGATACCAGTAAAAGTCTTCGACCACTTGTTCATGTTCTCCCCGAACAAGGGACGCCATGGTGGTATATGCGGACATGTAAGGGTGGATCGCACCGGCATGGCCAAGCCACTGAATAGTGCCCTCGATGAAACCCCCACCGTGATTTTGCCGGACTTCCGCGACTAATGCTGTAACGCGAGGGTCGTCCGGCGCAAATAGCTCAGTGGGCCAGAGAGTTTCGGTGTTGCCCCAGTGGGTGCCGGCCTTTTCCCAGCTCGGCGGAAAGTATGCAACTCCCGTCCTCTCCAGGGCGCTGCCGATAGCCTCTCGATAAAGCCCGGCTTCCTGTAGCAGCTCCTTGGCCTCGTTGGTCTTGTCCAGTGTTTGTGCGGCATCGGCGGTGCACAATAACCCACGCAAGTTCCAAAAGTCGTAACCAACGATGTGGCACTTGCCGTCCCATAGATACTCCCCATCAGCAGGAGCATTGGGTAACAAACCAAAAAACGGCGACTCACTGTGTGCTTGGCGCCGGGCCGTCGTCGTCCAGTCCGCCGCGCGGCGCATCTGCGGATATGCCTTCATCAACCATTGGCGATCACCGGTGATCTTATAGAATTGCCAAAGTGCCCAGATGGCCTGCCCATTGGCGTCGAATTGGTCCTTCTGCGACTCAAAGCGGCCGTCGGGCTTTTGGCGGCTCAGAAAGCTCTCCACAGCTTTTCTCGCCGAATCTGCCAGGCCGGCTTCTTCCAGCTCCATTAGCTGGTACGCACCGTCACGGATGTAGAATTCATCATAGAATCCTTCCCCTGGGTGTGCTTCGCCGTGGTCGCTGGCGATTAACTGACACACATGTGACGCTATATAAGCCTGGGTTGCTTTCTCGCAGGGCACTTCAATCTCGGTACCCTTTGCCATAACGGCCCGCCAGTATCGGACGGTCCGCTCCAGCCAGAGCTTGGCGTTTTCTTTGGCAAAGCCCGATTCATCTTTGATGGGGGAGTATGGTATCCGCACTACTGCTTCTGCGTTTCGGCCTGGAGAGAGGGACCACACGAAGTACTTGGATACCGGGCCGGATGCCGTGCTTCTTCCGACTTTTAGCTTTGCTTCGGCTGTTTTGTCACCTGTATTCGTAACCTCGATGTGGATCCAGTTCAGGAAGTTCTCGCCTTCAGCAGGCCCGTCGAACGCCCTCTTCCAGTCTTTCACGGTTGGCAACGGTGTTGCCCACAGTGTAAAATCGTATCGCACACATTCGTCTTCGGCTGTGATCAGAATGACGGGCAGCCAACCGTCTATGAGCGTCTTGGTCTGCTTGCGGCTCAAAAGAGTCAACTGTCGTCCAAATAGGATCTGGATTGTTGAACTCTCTTTGGTGTCGTCGCCAATCACAAGCTCATTTTGAGGTGTGATACGTGTACCATGATTGTAGTCTTTAAGCCCAATTACGCTCCACGAGTTCGCAAAGTAGTCAAAAGGTTCGTCGGCTTGGAGCGGGCGTGCGATTGTCAGTGCAATACAGGCCAGCAATCCGGTTTTAAGTAAAAGTCCTTTGGCCCAGTTATGGCACGCCATAAGTGATTCCTCTTTTGGCATTAAGGGAGAGTACAAATAACGAATACAATCATCTTGCTGTGGCTTTCATGGCCAGGCGATCCGGCCTAAAGATGTAATCCGGCCATAGCGGGCAGTTCAGGTCTATCCAGCATTTTACACGATGGACTTCTTCGCTCGTTAGGTGGACGTCGTAATGGCCGCCATCCAGGATCTTCCATAGCTTGCTGTTGACCGTGCCAAAACTCAGCGGTTCGGCCTTTGAGTGCTCCCGGCCCCAGGTATAATCGAAATAATGGACCCAGCCCTTGGCAATAACGGTTCTATACGAAGCAGGAATCCCGTCCCCGTCGAGTGCACCCGTCAGATCAATCTGCTGTTCATCCTTAGCATCGTGGCAACGGATGCACTTGGCATCCCACACCGGCTGGACCACTTTTTCGTATGAGAATGGACCAGCGCCCCACGGCGGAGGCTGCAATGTGCTCGGCTCACGTCGCATCGCTATCGGCATACGGTTCGGCGAAGGTGGCGCCAACATCCGGTTTTCGTGACAGCCGATGCAGCCTCTCTTTTCTCCGGCCTGCAACTGCACGACACTGCGCATTCGCTGTATCTCGTTGTAGTCCTCGTCAAGGATCTGAAAATACAACACCTTACCGGCAGGCGCGTAGAAGCTCGCGGAGCCATCTTTCTCAACCGGCGCAATACCCAGATCGCCCTTGGCGACATAGCTGGGCCAGCCGTAAGGGCCGTTGACTTTGTGAGTCGGTGTCGCATACCAATCCTGGAAGGGCTCATGATCCTTTTGGTATTCGCCATTGGGAAGTTGGATCAAATCGGCTCGCAATTCCTGACAAACACGAATGTATTTCACCATGCCTCGCTTCACCACCGGTTCGAGTCCCTGATATACGTCCGCCACGAAGAACCAGCCCTTCGATAATAACCCCCCTGGGGCCCGAGGGGGCCTGTCCGCAGGTTCATCGTTTCCACCTAACACCAATGGAGCCGCAGCTGGCCGCAGCAGCGTAGGTGACATGCTTCCGATTTGAGGGTCAAGGTAGAGCAGTTCACGGTTGCCGTAGCGATCTACGACATACAGGCCGAATTTATCGAATGGAGCGTGGCTGCACAGAAAATAGTCATGGCTGATCGGAACAGGATCTCGAAAGCACTGTTGTCTCGCCCAGCTCATGTGATAGTGAGGTTCCACATCCGGGGTGATGTTAGTGACGGCTTGGGGATTGAATCTGCCTTTGGCGACATCGATCAGCGCAATCGGACCGTTCAAATCGCCTCCGTGGGACACGAGCGTGCAGAGTATCTCGCTGGAGCCCGGAACTTCACGACCGTTAGCATAGCAGTTCAGTGTGTTATTGCCGAAGATCAGCTCCGGGTGTGTGCCGTCGGGACGAATGGCCCAGAGAGTGTGGCCGAAATCAGCACCTTTGTCGAGATACTCCGAACGCATCCAGATGATCCTGCCGTCGTTCATCACAGACGGCGTCCATTCGCTGAGATTGGCATGCGAAAGCGGCCGAATATTGCCGCCATCGGCGTCCATGCGAAAAAGCACAAATGCCTGCGGTCGCCAGCACAGGAACCTGGCCTTGCATCGCGTGCTGATGAATGATAGCCCCCCATCAGGCAATGGACAGGGAAAGTAGTCGTGAAATGGCCCGCCGGTAATCTGCACCAGACCACTTCCGTCAGTGTTCATCACATACAGATGATAGTAGTCATCCTTGAAGCGACAGTAGCCAAAATAGATTTTGTCGGCACTGAAATCGGCCACAGGATCGCGGGCAATCCCATTCACCGCGTCGAACAGGGTCGTCGCCATCGCCCGGCCCGGCTCAAGGACACCGTTTCGACGCGGTATCTCCAGAACGCATACGCCGCCGCCGGGACCACCGGCAGCATCAAGGATTACGCTGTAATTATGCGAAGGCTCAAAGGGATGCCTCTTGACGAACAGTATCCGCTCCAGCTTTGCCAGTTCGGGTGCACGGAAGAACAACCGTCGTTTTGCCATACGAATTTGGAAGAAGTGTTCTTGCCTTCTTGCTGCCGTGGGAGATGATTCTTGTAACAAGCGCTCGCGGCGGCGAAATTCCACCACTTCACGGCGTTCTTCAGATACATCCAGCCCTTGGCCCGAGAATCGCTCGAGCATTTCTTCCATCTGCCGGAGGACTCGACTTGCAGAATCGGATGGATCGAACTTGCGCCACGTAAGGTCCTCACATTCGAACGCGTAACGGAGTAGCTCCGCTTCTCCAAATTGCCCCTCAGGCAGGATGGGAAAAGCACTGCTGCGGGCAACCGTCTTCCAGTTGGTCCCATCAGTGGAAATGTGGATTTCGATCGAGGTGGGCAGCCGGTCATCGTAACGTCCTTCTCGGTCGCGCGAGAAAACCACTCTGGCAACGGATACCGCTCGCGGCAATTCAATCTGTGCCCATTCATTTAGAGTCCCCGCAGCGATCCAGCTATGATCATTGCCGTACAGGCCGTCGTTGAGATGGGCAATTTGGTGAATCGCATATCCGGGCAGGCAGGATGAAGCTGTAGCCTTTGCGCCGTGCCGCGCCAAGGCTAAGTTGGATTCGCCCTCAGGCCCATAGACCTCCAGTTCGTCCACGCAGGGTTGGCCTTGCGAAGACTGGCGGATCAAAAAACGCACAAATCGGGCCTCCTGAACAGGAAACGCGATCTCGTTCGCCTTGTCGGCCTCAAAGTCCTGCACAAGACCGGCCGCTGCGAATACCAAATACAGCATGACGGTAATCTTGGTTACGGCCCACATTAGCAATTCAATCCTAATAGACGTCTGGGCGTTTCATGCAAAAGCTTCTTGGCAGTCTCGAAGGCTCCATCCAGCGTGTACTGCCCACGTGCGATTCTGTCGGCCAACGCTTTGGCGAGCTCCATTCTCACCAGTTTAGACTTCGTATAAAGCCATTCGACGCAATAGGCATCGGAGAAAAATCCAATTTGCCTATACATCTTACAGTAATCCGTTTTAGATTTCCCCCGCGCTGCGGCTACAGGCCGGAAAACAACCGGATTTTCTCTTCAACCAATTTCTTCGCCGCTGCCCTGGGTTTGGTGAATACGCCTGGGACATTGTATCTGAAATCCTGCTCCTCATGCTCATTGACGAAAGTATCGGCAATGGCCGCAACCAGCTCGGTGCATATATTCACCTTTGCGATACCAATGGAAATTGCCTTCCTCACATCGCTGTCGGGCGTACCCGAACCGCCGTGCAGAACAAGAGGAATTGCCACTTTTTCGGCAATTTCCTCAAGCAGTCCCAGCCTGATGTTGGGCTTGCTTTTGTAAAATCCGTGAACTGTGCCGATTGCCACGGCCAAGGCGTCGATTCCTGTTGCGTTTACGAACTCACGGGCCTGATCGTGATTAGTGAGGTGAACGTCTTCATTAGTCACATCGATGCCGGTTTCTTCCCCCCCGATCCTGCCGAGCTCAGCTTCAACACTTGCGCCGCAGGCATGCGCCACCCGAACCACCTCTTTTGTGGCGGCAACGTTCTCGGCGTAAGGCAAGTGTGAAACATCCAGCATGACGGAGGTAAAGCCATGACCAATGCACTGCATGACCCTTTCAAAAGTATCTCCGTGATCCAAGTGGAGTGCAACCGGCACTCTGGCCCGTCTTGCGTGGAAAAGCGCCATAAGCGAGATATCTTCCAACCCTGCGTAATCGGCTTCATAAGGTCCCACCTGCAGAATCACAGGCTGTGATAGTCCCTCAGCCGCGGCAACCACGGCCTGGACAGACTCGAGATTCCAAACCTCGAACGCGCCAACGGCATAGCCGCCCCGACGGGCAGGAATCAACATTTGGGACATTGCCACGAGGCTCATCCTGTTCTCCAATAAAAATCAAGATTCATGGTTGCTCAAGAAATGCTCCAACTGTTCGGCCGTCGGAATTCCGGCCCGGCCGCCCAACTGCGTCGCGCACAATGCAGCCGCGCCAGATGCGAATCGCGCGGCTGAGACAGCCGGCTGACCTCTTGCAATTGCCAGAGCAAATGCACCGTGGAATGTATCACCGCAGCCCGTCGTGTCCACGACGTCCACGTCGAATGCGGGCAGTTCAAAGTCCCCCTCGCTGCTCGAGCCGACGCAGCCCTTCTCGCCGCGCGTGATTATTACAACCTGTTCCGGGTCACTTCGCAGAGCAGCGAGCATTTCAGCGACGTTGCTGCTGCCCGTGCAACCGCCGGCGAATTCTTCAGATACAATTATGTGGGAAGAGACGCTCATCGCCTCGGCAATGTGAGGCTCATCCCGCTCAACATCAATCACGACAGGGATATTGTGTTGCTTTGCTGTCTTTGCCGCCTCAATTCCCGCAAACCCCGATTCAAAGTCAATCAACAACACCGCGGTTCTTCTAAACCAATTCTTGTCCGGAAACTCCCACGGCATTGGATACTGCACATTCCGGCGAGTCCAGAATATAGTTCGCTGTCCGTCGGTGCTGTCGGTGAGGATGAAGGCAACAATCGGCTCAGCATCGTCAGTTTCAACCACAAATGACGTGTCAACAGACTCTCTGCGAAGCGCTTGCAACGCACGCCTGGCCATTTCAGACCGTCCCAGCTTGCCCGCAAAGGCGACTTTGCCGCCTAATCGTGCCGATGCCACCAATGCAGTGCCGACAAGACCGCCGTCACAAATCGTAAAGCTATCGAGCATCTTCTTGGCGCCCTTGCCCGGCCAGGCCTTTACAGTCCCCACGAAGTCCACAGTCACAGAGCCGAGTCCCAGGACGTCTATGGAGGTATCAGATTGCATACGCGCTCTCATACTTTTTGTCTGAATACCGGCATACCATTGAAATACTTCAGCGGTTGACGCTATCAGGTCTTTAGCTTACACTAAAGCGATGTCAACGCAAACTCTGTTTTATTGAGCCGTCAGTAAAACCATTGTCTTATGACTCTAACTGCCCGATACATTCCGGGCAAGGAGAATGAAGCGATGAGCAGACCCATCACAATCGTCACCGGCCAATGGGGCGATATGCCGTTAGAGAAATTGGCGAGGATGATGTCTGAATTCGGATACGAAGGTCTGGAGCTCGGAGGCAGTCATTTCGATATAACCAGAGGGGCACAAGACAGGAAGTATTGCGACGGAATATTGGCGCTGCTCGACAGATACAATCTCAAGGTCTGGGCTATAAGCGGCCATGTGGTTGGCCAGCAGGTGTGCGACCCCAACGATTGCCGTTCCGACGCATTTGCTCCGCCTGAGCTTGCAGGAAAACCCCAAGAGAAGAGGAAATGGGCTGTAGCGACTATGAAAGATGCCGCCCGGGCAGCCAGGAATCTGGGTATTGAGATCGTAACCGGTTTTGTCGGTTCATCCATCTGGCACCTTATATACGGTTGGCCGCCGGTTTCAGAGGAAATGATTGAGCACGGTTTTCGCTATTTTGCAGAGATGTGGAACCCGATCTTCGATGTGTTCGATGAATGCGGAGTAAAGTTCGCTCTGGAGGTTCACCCAACCGAAATAGCCTTTGATGCAATTACCACAAAGCGCGCGATGGAAGCTGTTGGACGCCGTGAAGCCTTTGGAATCAATTTCGACCCCAGTCATCTACAGTGGCAGATGGTGAATCCGGCACAATTCATCCTTGAATTCCCCGACCGAATCTATCACGTTCATATAAAGGATGCAGCCATACAGCTGACCGGCAGGAACAGTATCCTGGGCTCACACCTCAGCTTTGGATCGGCCGAGAGAGGCTGGGACTTCCGTTCACTCGGTCACGGTGATGTGAATTTTGAAGAAATCATCCGTGCCCTCAACCACATCAATTATCGAGGCCCGCTTTCCGTGGAGTGGGAAGATTGCGGTATGGAACGCGAGTATGGCGCAAAGGAAGCTATAGAATTCGTCAAGAAGATCAATTTCGAGCCGTCGCAGGTTGCTTTTGATTCAGCGTTTGGCAAGTAGCCTCAAAACGAAGAGTTGTGGCAACAGAGATTCTGTCATTTTACTTTGAGCTTTTCATAGGTGTCCTCTCATGGAACTGGGCAGGATATAACTACGGCAATAGCCGTACGCCCGGAGTTCGCCAAAAGGCGGCGCCGGCATACCCAATCACTTCTATTTCTTCTTCAGAGGGCATATTTTTTCTCGGGGTCTGCAAATGAGCTATGTCAGAGCACCGTAACCTGCACCAGGGGCCGCTCTTATAGCTAAAGCACCATCAGAAATGGGCTGTCGCGAGGGCATTGCCCTTGACTCAAGCGTCTGTTTTCGCAATAATGGATGTAATATGATTTGCTCGACCAGACCCTTCTGTGGCAGTCACTTCTCGGTTCCGGCCTTGATGTGGTTGGCTTTGCTGGGTGGTTCGCCCCGGAGCTCATTGGCCGCGGATATGCTCCCAGCCATCCCGGCGATTGACTTATGCCGCGGACAATTCAAAGCCGGCCAATACGAGCAGTGCATCGAGTCCGCCCAAAAGGCCATTGAAGAAAGGGCCTTCTCGGCCGAATGGCGCGCACTGCTGATCAAGTCCCGCATGGCCCTGGGCCAGTACGTCGAGGCCGCCGAAGACGCCAATTCCATCATTCAATACTATTCGCTCAGCTTTCGCCTGTTGAAGTTAGGGCACGAGGTCTATACCTGCAACGGTCAGGCCGAAAAGGCGTCCGAAATGCTTGCCAGAATCTATCAGATAGGCACCCGCCGGCACATCGATTTTCTGGACAGCGAGGACTTAGTCATCCTCGGCGAAACGCTGCTGCTGCTTGGGGGCGAGCCGCGACTGGTATTGGAGCAGTTTTTCAATCGGGCGATAAGGAATGACCCGAACTGCCGTGAAGCCTACCTTGCAGCCGGGTCGCTGGCGCTTGCCAAACAGGACTACGAGATGGCCGCCAATCAATATCGTAAGGCCATTCAGCGATTCGGCGACGACCCCGATGCGCACTGCGGACTGGCCAAGGCCTTCTACCAGAGCGACCGCGCCGAGATGATCAAGTCGCTCGATGCGGCCCTTCACGTGAACCCCAGGCACGCCCCAGCCCTTATACTGCTGGCCGAACACCAGATCGATTGTGAAGACTATGATGGTGCAGCCGGGCTGCTCGACCGCATAATCGAGGTCAACCCCTGGCGACCGGAGGCCTGGGCCTATCGAGCGCTGCTGGCTCATCTGGCCGATGACCCGAACGCCTTCAAGACCTGCCGGGCCAAGGCTTTGAAGTTCCGGCCCAGAAATCCCCAGGTCGATCATCTAATCGGCAGCAAGCTGTCCCAGAAGTATCGGTTCGCCGAAGGGGCTGAGTTTCAGCGAGGCGTACTGAAATTCGATCCGGACTATCTCCCGGCCAAGATTCAACTCGCCCAGGACCTGCTTCGCCTCGGCGACGAGCGGAACGGATGGATGCTGGCCGACGAGGTCCACGCCCGCGATGCCTACAACGTTGAGGCGTATAATCTGGCGAATCTGCGAGATAACCTGGCCAAATTCAAAACTCTCCTGGCCGACGGATTCATCGTCAGGATGGACCCCTTTGAGGCGGGAGTCTATGGCGACAGTGTCCTCGAGCTGCTCGGCCGGGCCAAATCGCATCTGTGCAGCAAGTACGGTCTCGAACTGGACGGGCCGATCACCGTTGAGCTTTTCCCCAGTCAGCAGGATTTCGCCGTGCGCACATTTGGGATGCCCGGCGGCGAGGGATTTCTCGGCGTCTGCTTCGGCAGCGTCATTACCGCCAGAAGCCCCAGGCTGGACAATCCGTCCAACTGGCAGGCCATGTTGTGGCACGAGTTCTGCCACGTCGTCACGCTGAAACTGACGCAGAACAAGATGCCCCGGTGGCTCAGCGAAGGGATTTCCGTTTATGAAGAGCTCCAGCACAATACCACGTGGGGCCAGCAGATGAACCCGGAGTATCGAAAAATGATTCTTTCCGGCGAGCTGACCCCGGTGGGTGATCTCAGCGCGGCGTTCCTCAATCCGCCGACCCCGGTGCATCTGCAGTTTGCCTACTACGAGTCGGCGCTCCTGGTGGAGTTTCTCGTCGAGCGGTTCGGCCTGGAAACGTTAAAGTCAATCCTGTCCGACCTGGCAAAGGGCGTCCAGATCAACACAGCAATCGCAAGGCGGGCCGGCCGCATCAGGAGAATCGAAAGGCAATTCGACGCATTTGCGCGACAGCGAGCGGAGCATCTCGCGCCGGCTGCGGACTGGACCGAGCTACAGACCACACAAATCGATGCTTCCGACCCGAATGCCCTGACCGTGTGGCTCGCCGAACACCCCAACAGTGTCTCGGCCCTGACTCTCCAGGCAAAGATGCTCCTGGCCCAGCAGAAATGGCAGGAAGCCAAGCAACCGCTCGAAAAGCTGATTTCGCTGTACCCGCAATATGCCGGCAAAGACAACGCCTATTTTCTGCTGGCCGAAGCACACCGCAACCTCAACGAAATTGAAGAGGAGTGCGAAGCGCTCGACAAGCTGGCCGCGATATCATCCGATGCCGCTTATGCTTATGACCGCCTGATGGAGATTGATAGCGAGCGGGAGAATTGGCGGCAGGTCGTTGTCAACGCCGAGAGATACCTCCAAGTCTATCCCCTTCTGGGCGCAGCCTACGCCAAGCTGGGCCGGGCCTGCGAGGAGCTTGACCTGGACGATCAGGCCGTAGAGGCATACCGGCGGCTGCTCCTGCTTGACCCGGCGGACCCGGCCGACGTCCACTACAGGCTGGCTTTGCTGCTCCAGCGGCGCGACCCCACCGTCGCAAAAAGACACGTCCTCGATGCTCTCGCAGACGCTCCGCGCTTTCGCCAGGCCCACAGACTGCTGCTGGAAATCCTCAACGAGGCAGGCAATACACAAGAGAAGAGTCAGCCTCCAAAGCCTCAGGAGAAGATGCAATGACAAAGGTGCGGCGCCTCATTATTCTCTTTTGCACAGCGGCCATAACGGCGACTCTGGGGTTGGCCCAGAGATACTACGACCGAAGAGGCGTGCCGGACTGGGAGCCGGACAAGGAGTTCTGTGACGACGTCTTCACATTCGTGCGAATCCGCTATTCCTCCGGCTATGGGGGCGGGTACGGCGGTGGGTATGGCCGAGGCTACGGACGCGGCGGGTACGGTCGGGGCGGCTATGGCGGCGGCAGGTGGGCGACCGATTATCCCGACAGCGATCTGAACTTTTCCTACCGCCTGCACCAGTTGACGTCAATGGAAGTCAACCCTGACGGCGTCGTTCTGGAGCTGACGGACCCGGCTCTTTTTGACTATCCGTTCATTTATATCGTCGAGCCGGGCGATCTGCTCTTCAGCGAAGAGGAGGTCGCGATCCTGCGCCGGTACCTGCTTAACGGCGGATTTCTGATGGTCGATGACTTCTGGGGCGAGGCTGAGTGGTACAATTTCTACTACGAGATCAAACGCGTATTCCCCGACCGCGAGCCGGTTGAGCTGGAGCTGGATCACCCGATTTTCCACGCGGTCTTTGATTTGAAGGAAAGGCCGCAGATTCCGAGCATCGGCCACGCCCTCGGGGGCCGCGGCTATGGGATTACCTGGGAGCGCGAGGATGCCCGCGAGGTCCACTACAAGGCTATCTATGACGACAAGGGCCGGATGATGGCCATTATCTGTCATAATACCGATTTGGGCGACGGATGGGAACGCGAAGGCGAGAACGAGTGGTATTTCCACGAATTCTCCGAGAAAAAGGCGTACCCGCTGGGAATAAACATCGTGTTTTACGCTATGACACATTGAGACAGTGGCCCTACACCTATTTTTCTGGCGCGTCGCAGGTGTTTTCAAATTGGAACGGACGCCGGCCGAGCGGGCTTGCCGGAAGCGCAGCCCAGCGAAATAGGCGCAGGGGAAAGGAAAATGACTTTGGCTACCAAGGAATACGAATTCGAACGATGGGCCGTCGAACAAATCAGAGGCGCGCGTGAGCGTATCGGCGTTGAGCTTTCAAAGGTCATCGTCGGACAGCAGAGTGTCATTGAGCACCTGTTTATCGCAGTGCTCTCCGGCGGGCACTGCCTGATCACCGGCGCCCCCGGGCTGGCCAAGACGCTGCTGGTCAAGTCGCTGTCCGAGCTGTTTGCCCTGCGGTTCCAGCGTATCCAGTTCACGCCGGACCTGATGCCCGCGGATATTACCGGCACGGAAATCCTCCAGCAGGTCGATCATGAGCGAAAAATGGTGTTTGTAAAGGGCCCCGTCTTCGCTAATATGATCCTTGCCGACGAGATCAACCGTACCCCGCCCAAGACCCAGGCTGCGCTGCTCGAAGCGATGCAGGAGCACCACGTCACCGCCAATGGCGTCTGTCATAAGCTGAGCGAACCGTTTTTCGTCTTTGCCACGCAAAACCCAATCGAAATGGAAGGCACGTACCCCCTGCCGGAGGCCCAGCTCGACCGCTTTATGTTCAATGTCTGGATCGACTACCTGCCCCAGGACGATGAGGTCGCCGTGGTCCGCCGGACCACCACCGTTGATCCCGAGCCTATCCAGCAGGTATTTACGGGCGACGACCTGCTCGGCTTTCGCGACGTGGTGCGCAAGGTGCCGATTGCCGAGGACGTGGTGCGTTACGCGGTCCGAATTGCGGCAGCCTCCCGTCCCGGCTCGGACGATGCGCCGGACTACATCAAAGAATGGGTCACCTGGGGCGCCGGCCTGAGGGCCTCGCAGTATATGGTGCTCGGCGCCAAGGCGCGGGCCCTGCTCTACGGCAGGTCGCACGTGAACTATGACGACATACGCGCCCTGGCCCATCCGGTCCTGCGGCATCGCGTCCTGATCAACTACCGCGCCGAGGCAGAGGGCGTGGTCGTGGAAGACCTCGTGGACCGCCTGTTAAAATCAGTCAAAGAGAACCGTGTCAAATGAGAAGCCGAACGGCACAATCCGGTCTTGCCTTGAACAGCCGCGACGCCGGCGGTATGATCGACCCCGTCTCGCTGATGCGAATCAAGTCTATGGAGCTCCGCGCCAAGGTCATCGTGGAGGGCTTCTGGAAGGGCATCCACCGCAGCCCCTATCACGGCTTCTCCGTCGAGTTCACCGAGTATCGTCAATACACGCCCGGCGATAACCCCCGCTATATCGACTGGCGACTTTACGCCCGCAGCGACCGCTACTACATCAAGAAGTTTGAAGATGAGACCAATCTGCGCTGTCACCTGCTTATCGACCACAGCCGGTCAATGAGCTATGGCTCCACGGGCTACAGCAAGGCTCAGTACGCCGGCACGCTCGCGGCGACGCTGGCCTACTTTCTCTTCAACCAGGGCGACGCCGTCGGGATCGCGACATTTGACGACCAGATCCGCCGGTACCTTCCGCCTCGTAATCGCCCCGGCTATTTGCGCCGCCTGATGCTGGCCCTCGAAGCGCTGCCCGAAGGCAAGGCCACCGATCTGGGCCCCGCTCTTCAGCGGGTCGCTCAGATATTGACCAAGCGCGGGCTGGTCGTACTGATTTCCGACCTGCTCGCTTCGATAGA
>Ga0315287_10003095_pt1 | contig 15966 bp, 10 predicted proteins | sample YL17G11_0_MG_FD_205037 | JGI IMG/M metagenome (GOLD analysis project Ga0315287, IMG submission 205037) | Sediment microbial communities from Yellowstone Lake, YNP, Wyoming, USA - YL17G11_0 | ecosystem: Environmental > Aquatic > Freshwater > Lake > Sediment | place: USA: Wyoming | collected... | reverse complement strand
CTTGCCGTCTATGTGGGGCCCGCGGGGGGGTGGAGGGCGTGGCCTGGGGGCGCGCGGGGCGCGCTGTGGCATTACGGCCCGCCCGCGCTGTGCATGGCCGGCTCCGTCCTCTACCACACCCTCGCCGCCGACCACCCGCGCTACGCGCGCTACCTCGCTGTCGACGTGTGCGGCGTGTTTGGGCTGGCGACCGCGGGCGCGGTTGCTGTCGCGCTCGGCGGCGTGCCCTGCGCGGGGGGTGCCGCCCGAAGCGCTCTCGCCTCGGCCTGCACCCTTGCCGCCCTGGCCGCCCTCGTCGCCGCTGCGCGCGCCTCCACGCCTGCGGGGCGGGGCGCGCCGTTGCTCGCCCTGCTGGCCGCGCGCGGCGCCGCGCTCGCCGCGCGCGCGGTCGCCGGCGCCGGCCCGCGCGCCGCCCTCTTCCACTACTGCGCCGCCGAGGCCCTGTCCGCCACGGGGGCAGTGCTCAACGTCATGCGCCTGCCCGAGAAACTGTGGCCGCCGGCGGGGCGGCGGGTGAGGGGGAGGTTTGATTTCTGCGGCAATTCCCACAACCTCATGCACGCCTTTGCCCTCGCCGCCCTCGCCCACTACCACGTGGCGGCGCGGGGAGACGCGGCGGCGTTTGCGGGGCGGGTCTGCGCGTGAGGAGGGCGGGCGGGGACGCGGAGAGAGGGACGAGAGAGTTGCGTCGCTGCACACACTGACACCCTTGCCTCACGCCCCTCCCGCCCCTCCCTTGGCCGCCTCCCGCGCCCGAATCTCGGTGGAGGACGCGTCGAGGCGGAAGCCGGGCACGGGGCGCAGCAGGCGCCACGCGGCGACCTCGGGCGGGACGGCGACGTCGGCCAGCGTCCGAAACGGGGCGCCCGCGCCCGCCCCCGCCCGACCGGCCACATACACGCGCACGCCGGCGGCGGCCAGGGGGGCCAGGGCGGCGGCGAGGGCGGCGGGGGTGCCGCCGGCGTAGTACCGGGGGTCGACGATGCGGTCGGCCGTGTCGACCCCGACCACGAACGCCGCCCCCTCCCCAAACAGGGCGGCCTTGTCGGCAAACAACGGGGCGCGCGTGAGGACGAGGGGGAGGGGGGAGGCGGCGGCGAACGCGGCGACGCGCGCGCGGACGTCGCGCTCGGTCAGCGCCCCCTTGTCCGCGTTGACGACCGACAGCTCGCACGCGGGCGCCAGCCCCGCGTCCCCGGCCGCCGCCGCGGCCGCAACCGCGGCCGCGAGGGCGGCCGCGTGGCCGGCGTGCGGCGGGTTGAACGACCCCGGCAGGTACACGCGGCCGCGCCCGCGGGGCGCGTCGGCGAGCGGCGGGGCGCCGGGGCAGAGTTCGAGGCAGGCGATGCGTCCCGCCAGCAGCGCGGCGACCGGGTCGGCGGGCGGCGGGGTGCGCGCCTCGTCGAGTGCGTCGCCGTCGCCGAGGCCGAGCGCTAGCCGCTCCCCTCCCACCCCCGCCGCCGCCGCCAGCGTGCGCAGCAGCAGGCGGGACGCGATGGCGTCCTGGGCGGCGCGCGAGGCGGAGGAGGGCGCGAGGGTGAGGGAGGCGGTGGCGAGCGCGCCGTCGCCGGTCAGCGCGCACACGTGCACCCGGTCCCCCCCGCGCCGCGCGCGGTCGGTCGCTAGCGCGGCGGTGAGGCCGACGCCGACGATGGGGTCCCCAAACTCGGACAGGGCCGCCGCCGCGCGCGTCGCGGCCCGCGCGAGTGCGGCCGCGCCGGCCGCGCTCGCGAGCGAGCCGGGCACCGCCACCCCAGCCCCCAGCGCTGCCTGCCACGCGCGCACGCCGCCGTACGGGACGCGGGCCTCGAGGAGGGTGGATGAAGCGCCGGGGACTGTGAGGAGCCAGGCGAGGGCCTGATGGGGCGACGGGGAGGTCGTCGGGGGCGGCGAACGACGCGTCGCGTGCCCCGCATCCCCCCCCCCCCTTCTCCCACCTGCGCCCCGCCCCCCGTCGCGTACACCACCGCTTTCGCGGGCGCCGCGTGCAGCGCGCGCACTGCTGCGTCGACGTCCGCGGGCGGCGCGCCGTCGCTCGCCGCGGTGGCGGCCGTGCCCATGCGGCGAGGGGCGGCGGCCGGGCGAGGCGGGCGCGCGGCGCGGGCCCACATGCGCGGTGTGGAGAGAGGCGGGCACGTGCCTGCATGCGGCCACACTCGTTCCCCGCTCTCCCGCGCCTCGCCGCCCCTCGCCGGCATGGCGTCCCGCCTGGCGGCCATCGGGCCCGCGACCGCGCCGGCCGCAGCGCGCCCTCGTCTTCTCCGCGCCGTGACGCACGACGCGCCCCCGGCTCACGACGCGCCGCGCCACCTCCCTGGCGCGGTTTGGCTCCCCAGTTCGGCGCTCAAGTTCGACATGCTCTTTGGCGAGGTGGGAGGAGGGGAGGATTGAGAGGGAGGGGGGCATGCGGGCGCGCGCGCGTGTCCGCCGGCGCCGCGCGAGTGTCCGCCCCTCCCGACGCTGGACGCGGTCGCACATCGTGCGCAGCGGTGTCGGCGTTGGCGACCGAGGCGAGGCGGCGGCGCCCTGCCGCGACGCGCGCGCTCGACCCGCCGCGCGCCCCGACGCCTCTTTCCCTCCCTCCCTCCTCGACAGGGCTTTGTCGTCTCCCGCCCGCGCCGGGGCGGCCCCGGCCTCGTCGTGTCGCCCCGCCTGCCGGCGCCCACGCGCTCCCCACGCCGCCCCGCCACCCTCGCCGTGCGGCGCCGCGACCGCGGCGGCCCGCCCGCGGTCGCGCGCGCGTGGGACGGCGTCCTGGACATCACCGACTGGGCGGTCGTCGACTCCTGGCCCGCGCCGGCCGCGCTGCCGCAGCCGCAAGCGGCCGCGGCCGGCCTTGCGCTCGCGCCCGGCCGCGCCGCGCCCCTCCCCACCCCGCGCCACCCGCGCCGCACGCGCACCCTGCGCTGGACGTGCAAGCTGTGCGACGCGACGACCCACTCCCCCGTCAACCCGCGCGCGTGGGCGGGGGGGGCGGTGTTTGCGACGTGCGGCGGGTGCGCCACGATCCACAAACTGCGCGACAACCTCGGCCTCTTCCACGAGCTCGCCGGGCCCGTGTTTCCGGGGCGCGGCGCCTAGGGGCGGGGGGGCGCGGGGGTGCGCGTGTGGCGATTGCCTTGGGTTGGAGAGTGCGGCCGCAGGCGCCCGCGCACTCTTCCCCGTCCCTCCCCGCCCGCCATGACCCGCTCCCGCGACGCCAGTGCTTCGGAGGACGAGACCGGCCGCCCCACCCCCGCCGCCCTGGCCGCCGGCGCGACCGCGGGCGGCCGCACCGCGACGTCGCCCCGAGCGCGCGCCGCCGTCGCGGCCCAGCGCGCCGCCGCCTGGGCCCTCGTCGAATCCGTGTGGGCCGCGCCGCGCTCGGCGGCGGCGGCCTGGACCTGACGGCCCGACGTTTGCGCTCTCGCCGCCGGCGACCTCCCCGCCGCCGCCGCCGCCGAAGCCGCCCTCGAAGCCGCCCAGCGCCAGGACCGCGAGCTATGCGTCGAGGGGTGGCGCGGGGTGGGGGCGTGAGCGCGTGCGTGTTGCTTGGGTGACAGGCCTTCCACCTCCTTTTCTCTCTTCACTTCTGCTTCCCTCCCCGCTTCCAGTTGCCCTTGTTGCCGCCCGACCGAAAGTCTGCCTCCTGCGCCTCCATCATGGCGAGGCCCGCCCGCCCCGCCGCCCGGCGCGCGGCCTTGGCGGTCGCCGCGTCGGCCGCGCGCGCCGCGCCGACCGCGGCGGCGTCCTTGCGCAGCTCCCGCATCGCGCCCCGCGTCTCCCGAGCGACCGCGCGCTTCAGGGCGCGCTGCGACGCCCGGTCGCGGTCGGGGTCGGCGTCGCGGCCTGGGGCGAAATCCGCGTCGACGCGCGGGTTGAGCGTTTGCGCGCCGGCCGCCGCGGCGCCCCGTTTGGGGCGGGTGAGCGGTTTGCGCGTGGCCAGAGTGGCGGCGATGGCGGACTCAATCGCGGCCTTGGTCACCTCTGCGGCCTCCCGGAGCTTGGGCGGCGGGGCGGCCGAGAGCAGGGCGGCGACCGCGGCGCGCGCTCGTTCGAGCGCCGCGTCGGCCGCCGGCGCGCCCGCCGCGCCCGCCGCCACCTCGGTCAGCACCGCCAGCGCGGCCACCAGGCAGGACGCGGGCGCGGGGGCGGGCGGCGGGGAGGCGCCGGCGCGGCGGCCGAGCGCAGCAGACGCGGGCAGCGGCGGCGCCGCGCCCTTCATCTCCGCGACCGCCGGCCACCCCTTGACCCGCCACCGCCCCACCGTGGGCGCACCTGCGCTGGCGGCGACGACGTCGGCCGCGAAAGCCGCGGCTTCGGGCGCCCAGGCGGGGTGCGGGGCGGCGCCCGCGCACCAGCGCGCGAGCGTGGCGGCCACGAAGAGGCCGGACGCCACGTCGCGCCCGTTCCCCACCGGGCACAGCGCCAGGTACGCCCCCGCGAGCGCGGCGCCGGGGCCGGCGACGGGGTGGCCGCCGCGGGCGCGGTCGCCGAGAGGGAACACGGCGCACCACAGCCGCAGCAGGGCCGCGTCCCGGCCGTCGGGCCACGCGGTCGGGTCGGCCTTGGCGACCTCATCGAGCTCGGTCGCACCAGAGGCCGTGGCGAGGGAGGCGGCGAGGCGGGTGGCGGCGCGCGAGATCCGCGCGCGCGCGACGGCCGACGCGTAGTAGGGCGCCGCCGCCGCCAGCACGCCCACCTGGCGCGCCAAGGCATCCAGTGCGGGGAGGCGACACCCGCCCGGGCGACTCGCTTCGTCCGCGTAAGCGCGGACAGCGTGCGCGAGGGCCGCCTGCGCGCGCGCGCGCGCCGCGCCGGGGCCGCGCCGCAGCGACGCCACCGCGTCCCCCACCGGGTCAAGGTCTCCGGAGGTGCACGCGGCGTCCATGGCGGGCAGGACGGCGGCGCGGAAGTCGGCGAGGGTCAGAGTGTCGGCGGGCGAAGGGTCGGCGCGCGACGGAGGTGCGGCGGCGGCCGCCTCCTCTTCTTCCTCGCTCTCGACCGCGGGCTCGCCAGCGCCGCCTTCCCCATCGTCTTCATCGTCAGAGCCAGAGCCAGAGCCGGACGCGGTCTCGCCCGAGTCGGAGCCGCTCTCGCCATCGCCGCTCTCCTCCCCCTCTTCTTCTTCGTCCCCTTCTCCGTCCTCTGGCGCTTCAATGCCGTGCTTCTTCATCATGGCCTTCATGGTCGCCGCAAGGCGCGCCTGCAGCTGGTCGGAGGAGTCGCCGCCGCGGCGCAGGGCGGCGCCCGACGCCGACGCGCCGCCGGCGGCGACCGGGCCGTCGTCGTTGTCGCCGCGGTCGCTCCCGGAGCCCGACTCGGAGCCATCGTCATCGTCATCCAGGTCGTCGCCACCGGGCCCTTGCGCCCGGGCGGCGGCCTTGCGGGCGGCGGCCAGGTCCGCGAGCGCGGCGCGAGCGCGGCGCGCGGCGAAACCGCCGCCCGCCGCGGTCGCCGCGAGCGCGGCCTCGCGAGCGGAGCCGCCCTCGGCGGCGGTCGTGGCGGCGGCGCGGGAAGCGTCGGCACCGCCGTCGCCGCCCTCGGCGGGGGGCGGGTCGGCGGGCGCCGACCTCTGCCCCCCCGCCGCCAACTCGCGCCGCAGCGCGTCGTACGCGGCGTCGCCCGCGGGGACAGCCACACGCTCACCCTTGCCCTGGCGCACGCGGCCCGCCAGCCCCCCCGCCGCCGCGACGGCCGCAAACGCGGCGTCGAGCTCGGCCGTCGCGCCGGCGTCAGCGTTGCGCGCGGCGGCCTTGGCCGCTTTCGCCGCCTTGGACTTGGCCATGATCTCGTCCATGACCTCTTTCTTGGTCTTGCGCCGGGGCTCCCCGGGGTCGCCGCGGGCGGGCGCGCGGTCGAAGAGGCCGCCGCCAAAGTGGTCGTCCGCGTCGACGCCGCCGCCGTCGTCGCCGTCGCTCTCGCCGCCCGCGTACGTGCCCGCGCCGTAGTCGTCGTCGGCGAGGGACCGGCCCAAGTGGGTGAGCGAGGGGGCAGCGCCGTCGTCGTCGCCGAGGGCGAAGGCCGCGTCGCGCGCCTCGCGCACGCGCTGCCGCTGGAGGAGCAGCAGCGCGCGCTCCGACTCGGTCATGCCCGCCTCCGCGTCGCCGAAGCGGCGGTCGACGAAGGTGTTGGACCGCTTGGCCGCTTCGTACTCGACGAGGAGCGTGCGCTTGCGCTGAAAAGAAGAAGGGGGTTCGGCTGTCGGCCGGTCGCCGCGGCGCCTGGGTGCTTCCGGCCCAAGCTGGCCACCTGAGTCGCTCGCCATGCACATGCCGCGTCCTCCCAGAACCCCACGCGCGGCCGCGCCGCGCCAATGCCCCCGCGCCGGCGGGCCGCCGCCGCATCCCCCTCCCTCCTCTTGCCTTTTCCACCGCGTCATTCCTCGACCGCGGCCCCTTGGCCACCGCGCCCGGCCGCTTTTTGCCCAGGACGTCGAATTTGGGGCGCACGGCCAGGGCTTCGAAAGGATTGGGCGCCGGCGCGGCGCTGGCGCCCGCGCCGTGGCGGCCGCCGCCCCGGCCCGGGGCGCGCTTGCGCTTGCCACCAGGCGCCATGGCGGGGGAGGGGATGGGCGGTGGCGGGTCCCGCGGGCCGCTAGGTGTGGCGGTGGCTAGCGGCGGCGGCGGCAGGCAAAGGTCGTTCGCTGCCGCCGTCCACCGCCTCGCTCGCCGACGCGACAGTGTGGTGCACAGGAGACCCCCCGTTGAACGCCCCGCCGCTCTCGCTCACCCCGCTTCCGCAGCCGCGACCACCGCCTCGGCCTCGGCCGCCGCCTCCTTCGCGTCCACCAGCTTGGCCTGCGCCCGCTCCCACGCTTGCGGATCCTTTGCCAGCGCGTCGTCCCAGGGCGCGCGCGCGCGCCGCTTCTTGTCGGCCTCCTTTTTCGCTTTGGCCGCCGCCTTGGCGTCGAGCTCGGCGCCGTCGGCGCCGTGCGTGGGGTCGCCGCCGGGCCCAAACTTGGAGTACTTGTCCTTCAGCGCCTCTTCAGGCCGCGGCTGCTGGCGGGCCAGGTCGAGTTTGGCCACCTCGCGCGCCGCGGCGTCGACCGCGGCGCGCGCCTTGCGCGCCCTCCCCCCCGCCTCGGCCGACCGCCGCGCAGCCGCCTCGGCCGCCAGCACGGCCGGGTCCTCGGGAAACCAGCAGGAGCCGCCGTCGGGCGCGTCCTCGAGGCGGACGCCGGCCGCGGCGAGCGTGTCGTTGCGTGTGGCGTCTGTCGCGGCGCGCGCCGCGACGGCCGCGGCCGCGCCGTCGCCGGCAGTGGCGGCAGCAACAATCGCCTCGTGCAGCGACGCCAGCACGCCCAGAAAGGGCGCTGCCTCGGCGGCGGGAGGGGAAGCGCCCGGGGTCGGCGCCCACGCGCCGCCGCCCACCCTCACCCCCAGCTGGGCCTCGGCGTCGGCCGCCGCGTCGGCGGCGGCGGCCGCCAGCGCGGCGCGGTCGGCCGACTCTTTCTGGGTCGCGGCGCGGGCCGCGTCGCGCAAGGCCGCCACCGCGTCGACAGCGCGCGCCGCCCCCTCCCCAAACTCGCGCTCGCCCCCCAGCCCCACGCCGCCGGCGGGCGCGGTGGAGACGCCGAGGACGCGCAACACTTTCGTCGCCAGCGCGCCCGCGCGGCGCAGGAGGAGCGCGCGGGGCGCGCGGCGCGCCGGCGCGCACGCGGACGCGTAGGCCGCCACCGCCCTCCCCAGCTCCAGCACGGCGTCCAGGGCGGCCTTGGTGTCGACCGAATCGCAAAACGCGGCGTGGGCGGCGTCCGACGCGGCGGCGACCGCGGCCGCGAGCGCGCGCTCGGGTTCGTCCCACCGCGCGGCGTCGCCCCCGCCCGCCCGCCGCCCCGACGCGGCCACCACGTGAAACAGGCGGGCCAGGCAGGCGTCCTTGCGGCGGGCGTCGTCGAGGGCGGCGTCGGAGTAGAGCATCGGCCTGTCCCACCTCGTGGACGCAAACACGATCCGCAGCACGCGCGCCGGCGCGTGGGCGAGCGCGTGGCGAATCGTCACAAAGTTCTTCAGGGACTTGGACATTTTGAGGCCGTCGATCGACAGGTGCCCCGCGTGCAGAAAATAGTTGACCCACTGCGGCGCGCGCCCCGCGCAGCACGCCTTCCCGCCCGACCCGAACGCGTCCGCCTGCGCGATCTCGTTGTCGTGGTGCGGGAACGCGAGGTCTTCCCCGCCAGAGTGGATGTCGATCGCGTCGCCGAGGATGGCCGTCGCCATCGCGGAGCACTCGATGTGCCACCCGGGGCGCCCGGGGCCCCACGGAGACTCCCAGGCCGGCTCGCCGGGGCGGGCCGCTTTCCAGAGCGCGAAATCGGCGGGCGACCGCTTGCCGCCGGGCGCGGTGGCGGGCGCCTCCCCGTCGGCCGCGAGCGCGGTCCCGACCGACCACGGCCGCAGCCTGCCGTACGGGTAGCCGGCGCCGCGAAAGGACGCGACGTCAAAGTAGACGTCGCCGGCGGCGGGGTAGGCGAACCCGGCGCCAACGATTCTGTCCACGTAGGCGACGATCTCGGGAATGTACTCCGACACGCGCGTCAGCACGTCCGGCGGCCGCACCCGCAGCGATTCCATGTCGGCCATGAATTCGGCTTCGTACATGGCGGCGTGGGCGCGGAAGATGGCGGGGTCGGCGACCGACGCGCCGGAGCGCGCGTCGAGGGACGCGGCGAGGGCGTCGCCGCCGGCGGCGAGCAGGGCGTCCACGGTGCCGTCGCACGAGGCGACGGCGGACGCAGAGGCTTCCAGGGCCGCCAGCTTGAACGCGTCGGCCGCGGCCGCGTCGGCGAGCTCCTTGGCCGCGCGCCCGCCCGCGCCGGCGGCGGCCGCCGCTTCCGCGGCCTCCGCCTTGGCCCGCTGGTCGGCGATGGCGGCGGCCAGCGCTTTGTCGACCTCCTCGCGCACGCACGCCGCGTCGGCCCCGCGCTCCGACGTGCGGAACTCCTGCAACAGCCACCCCTGCCGCGCCTTGCGGATGATCTTGTCGTCCACGTCGGTCACGTTCATGCAGTAGGCCACGTCGAAGCCAAACCAGTCTTCCAAAGCGCGGCGCACGTTGTCCATGCCGACGTAGGTGCGCGCGTGGCCCTAAAGGACCGGGGAAGGGTGCGGTTGGGGAGGGCGTGATCGCGGCCTGTTGTGTGGCGCTCGTCGCGCGGCCGCGGGCGCCCCGGGGCCGGCGCGGCGCCCCGATCCCGGCTGCGGCGGCCGGCGCAGGGGCGGCACGCGCCGAGCGGTCGCGCCGCCGATGCCCACGCGTTCATGCGCGATGCAGCCTCATTCCAGAAGGGCCGGGCCAGCGGAACAGCGCCCACGCAGGGGCCAGCCGTCGCGCGCCCGCCGCCCGCCGTCCCCTCCTCCTCCTCCCTCTCCGCTCACCATGTGGCTCGAATCGTACACCGTGGGACCGCACGCGTACCAAGTGACCCGGCGCCCGCCGCTCCGCGGCGCAAAGGGCGTCTTGGCGTCGGCGAGCGTGTTGAGCAGGGCGAGGCCGCCGGGCGGCGCGGCTGCCGCGCCGGGCGGCGGGCGCCACGTCTTCGGGTCGGCCATCGGGGCGTGGAGGCCGCGCGGCTGTGTGGCGGAGGCGCGCGCGGCCGGCCCGCTCACACACCGGCGCGGCCGCGCCCTGCTCTCTTTCCTCCCTCGTTGCACCGGTCGCGCCCGTCCCGCATCGCCATGGGTGACGGCGGCGACGCGCGCGCTCGCCGCGCGCATGCGGCCGTTCGCTCCCCTCCCGCCTCCCTGCGCGCCCTGCTGGGGCCGCTGGCGGCCGCCGCGCGCGGTGGCGTGGCTGTCGACGACTTCAGGGCGGCGCCGACGCCGAGGCAGGCCGCGGCGGCCGCACGCGCGCGCGCGCGCGCGACGCCGGGCGGCGCCACGCCGTCTGCGGCCGCCCGCCTCGAAGCCCTCTGCGCCGACATCGATGCCCACCTGGCCGACGTGGCAGCGCCGGCCGCGGTCGCGCCGGAGCGCAGTGACCTCATGGCGTTCGACTCCCCCTCCGCCTCGGCCGCCTCGTGCCCCTCTCTCACGCCTCTCCCCGCCCTTGGCTCCCCCATCGACGGCCTCATGCTGGACGAGGACGAGTGGCGGGTGGAGGAGGCCGGGAGGGCGTCCGTCTCTTCCCTCTCGTTCGCGTCGGCGCGCGCCGCGTCGGCGTCGCCCGAGCCGCCGAGTCGGTTGGCGCCCGCCGACTCCATGGCGCTCTACGCGTCCGCCGAGTCGGACGCGCTCCACGCCTCGCCGACCTCCCCCGCGCCTGCCGCGGCCGCCGCCGCCGCGCTCGAGTCCCTGCTCGCCGCGTCCGAGGCCGAGCGCGACCGCTTGACGGCCGCCCTGGGCGAGTCACTGGCGGAACGGGACGCCCTGGCCTCGCTGGCGCGGTCGCTGGAAGCGGACGTGGCGTCGGCGCGGGCCGACGCCGCCGCGGCCGCGCGCGACCTGGGCGCCGCGCGCGCCGCCCTGCGCGCAGGGCGGGACGCGGCCAGGAGTGCCGCGGCAGAGCTGGTGGCGGGCCTCGGGGCCGCGCCGACGCCGAAAGCCGCCGCCGCCGCCGGGGCGACCGCGCCGCCCCGGTCCCCGCTCACCCCGATCGTGTGGGGCGCCGCCGACGCGGGGGCGTCACCCGCGGCGCGCCTGGTGCGGTGATGGGAGGGGGTGGCGCGGTTGAGAGAGGGAGGCCGCCCCCGTGCAACGACTGGTGCATCCGCGGCCCTAGCCGGAACCCCAACCCGCCCCCGTGCAACCGCCGGCGCCTCGCGTCGCCTCGCGCCGGCGCCCCGCCGAGGGCCATGGACGGCCGCACGCCGCCGCCAGCGCGCGCGGGTCTGGCGGGGGCCGCCCGCGCGCCGAGTGTGGGCCCGCGCGCGCCGCGCGGGCGCGGTCACTCTCTCCCCCGGGGCAGGCGCCTGCCCGCCCCACGACCCACCCGCCCGCCCTGATGCTGGGCGCCCCGTCGCCCAAGCGCGACGCCGGGTCCCGGCGCCGCCTCTCGGGCTCGGGGAGGCCGGGGCCGCCGCTGCTGGCGACGCTCGCCCTGCTCATCCTGGCCGCCGGCGCGGGGCTGCTGGTCGGGCGCCGGTCGGCCGCGGGCGGCGGGTCGGCGCTCACCCCCGCCCGCCCCGGAATCGACGCCGCGTCCGGCCGCGCCGCGCTCGCCGTGCCCGGCGCCGGCGGCCGCAAGCTGCCCAAGGTGTTTCTCTTCATCGGTGTGCTGTCCGGGCGGGGTTACCGCCACCGCCGCTTCGCGGTGCGGGAGGCGTGGGCGGGGCCGGCCCAGCTGCCGCCGGTCACGGTGGCGCGCTTCGTGCTGTCCGAGGATGAAGCCACGACGCAGGTAGGGGAGGGATTGAGAGGGGTGGTGGGAGTGGGAGCCGGGGATGGGCCGCCCGCGGCGCCGCCGGCGGGCCGGCGGCGCGCCCAGGCCGGCGCTGGCGCCGCCTTCTTTCCTATAGTGCCGGGTCGATGCCACGAAACGTGTGGGGACGGCGGCATGGGTCGAGGAGACCCAAATTGGCGCCCCCGCGCGGCCGCGGACCCGCGCTCGCCGCCGACCCCCCACTCTCCTCCCCCTTCTTCCCCAGGTCGACCGCGAGCAGGCCGAGCACGGTGACGTCATCTACATCAAGGAGCGCACAAACTACAAGTCGATCCTGTACAAGACGTACTTCATCTTCGAGGTGGGGCGAGGGGGGAGGCGACACCCCGCGCCCGCGCCCGCACCCTCCCGACGCCGCACCCCCAACCCCAACCCCAACCCCAACCCTCGCAGTACGCCGTCGAAAACTACGACGTCAACTACGTCCTCAAGACGGACGACGACGCGTTCGTCAACGTGCCGCCCCTGGTGTCCCTGCTGCGGTCGTATTGCGAGACGCCCGACTGCGGGGCGGAGAGGTGGGGGTGTGGGCCGGGAGCGACCCCACCCCCGGCCCCCCAAACCGCCCCCACCCCCCGCCCCCACAATCCAAACCCCACCCCCCGCCCCCAGGCTCTACATCGGGCGCATGATCCAGGAGTCGGAGGTGCTGCTCCAGCCCGGGCACAAATGGAACAACGCCGTCTTCTACAACCACACAGGGTGGGGGGCGGGAGGGGGGCGGGAGGGGGGCGGGAGGGCCGGCGCGGCGGCGCGGCGCGCCCTCCGACCCGCGCCCCCGCCCGCACCCCCCTAGCCTGCGCACCTACCCCAAGTACGCCATGGGCGGCGGCTACGTCCTGTCGGGCGACGTGGCGCGCACGCTGATCGGCGTCAACCGGGCCCAGCGGTGCGGGGCGGGGGGGGGCGGGGGGGCGAGGGGCGGCGGGCGACGCAAAAAAAAGGAGACACCGGGCGCGCCGCCGCCGCCCGCCCCCCCCCCCCCCAGCCTCAAATTCACGCCCATCGAGGACGCGACCCTGGGCTTCTGGCTCATGGCGATGGACTTGCGCCACGTGGACCACGAGCGGTTCTACACGTGGGCGGCGTCGTGCTGTTTCGAGACGCTCGAGCACGACGACGCCGAGGATGGGCCGGCCCGGGTCAAGGTCGGTGGGGCGGGGGGGTTGCGAGGGTCGGGGCCGCGCTGGGCGCGGGGCGCGGCGGCGACCCCGGTGTGGGGGCCGGCGCGGCGACCCAAACCCAGACCCCACCCCCACCCCCAACCCGCCCCGCCCCAGGTCATGGACGCCGTCGCGGAGGACCTCTGCTCCGACACCCCCTGGCTCGTGCTGCACAAGATCGACTCCCCGACCAAGATGCGGGCCCTGGGCGCGGAGTTGAGGGCGTGCGGCGGGGGGTCGGTCGCCGCGGTCGCGGGGGAGGTCGAAGGCGTCGTGGGGGCCGTGCCCGCCGCGCGCGCGCGCGCCGCGGGGCGGCGATAAAGAAATGGGGTGCGGGGGCGGGTTGCGGGTGTCTGTGTCGTGTGAGGTCGCACTGCCGGGACGAGGGGGGAGCGGGGAGGCGGGCGACGCACTCACACGGCCCGCGCGCCGCGACCGCCGCCCCCGCGCCCGAAAAAAAGCAGCGCCCCTCCTCCTCCCCCCGCTCACGGCCCCGGCACGGCGGTGCCCGCCTTGGACGCCAGGATGATGCCGACTGAAGAAGGGGGGGGGGGGGGGCGGGAGGTGGGCCAGGGAGTGAGGGGAAGGGAGTCTCGCGCGCGCCCCCCCGCGCCTCCCCCCCCCCCCGCACCGATCAGCCCGTACAGCGCCAGCGCCTCGGCGAAAATGAGGATCAGGATCATGCCCACAAACAGCTTGGGCTGCTGCGCGTTGGCGCGCACGCCCGCGTCGCCGACGACGCCGATCGCCATCCCGGCCGCGAGGCCGGCGAGGCCGCACGAGAGGCCGGAGGCGAGGTGGGCGTAGCCGTCGAAGAAATAGTAGGGTTTGTCGGCGGTCTGGTTGACTGAAAAGGGGGGGAAGGGCGTTTTGTGGGGGCGCGTCGGGGTGAGGGCGGCGTCGGGGTTGGAATCGATGCCTGCCTCCGTCCCTCCCTCGTCCGACTCACTGCCGGTCGAGATGATGACCGCGATGATGAGGCCGTAGATGCCCAGCACGCCGGCCATGACGACCTGCGGGGGAGGGGAGGCGGAAGGGTGGGCGCGGGCGGCAGGCGCCGCGCGCGCGCCGACCGCGCCCGCGCCGCTCTGTCCGTCCCCTCGTCCGCCGCCTCGCACCGGCACGATCGACTTCATGACGAGCTCGGGGCGCATGACGCCCATGGACGCGATGCCGACGCCCGACTTGGCGGTGCCGTACGCGGCGCCGAAGCCTGGGGAGAGGGGGAGAGGGGGAGGGGGGCGGTCGGCCGCGCGCCGTGCGCGGCTTCGCCCGCCGCCCGCCGCGCCCGCGCGCCCGCCCAGGGGCTGGCGGGTGCTCCGATCAGTCGCCCACGCGGGCGGCACGCGCGCCGGCGGCCGCAGGAGGCCGCGCGGCCGCACGGCGCGCGCGATGGCGGCGCCACAGGCCCTCCGCGTTTTTTACATGCGAATATCAGGGCACACGCAGCTCCAAGGAAGCCGAAAAAGGGAGCAACGACGTCGCCGGCCCAGGCAGCCATGGTTGAGAGGGTGAGATGGGCGGCGAGGGGCGCGCGGAGAGTGGCGAGAGAAAACATCGGCGCCAGCAGCCACACCAGCGCCCCGCGCCCCGTTCAGGGCGGCGCCCGGCTTGAAGGCGCCTGCTCCAACGCCGATCGCACCGCCGTCGATGCACGCGCGCCGGCTGGCTGCGCTCGCGCGGCGCGTAGTCCGCGCTGCGCCCTCGCGCCCCGCGCCCCGCGCGTGGAGCGCGCTCCCGCGCGACGCAGGGACGCCGCCGACACCGGCCGCGGCGCTGCCCAAGCCGGAGGCCGCCCTCGCCTCCGTACCCGCGGGCGACCTCCTCCGCGGCTGGGCCGTCCTCTCCGCGTGCCGCTCCAGACGCTTGGTGGCGCACGCAGGGACACTGTTGAAAGTGGCTCTGGCGGTGCCGCCGGCGCGGGCGTTGGTCCGCGCCACTTTCTTTTCTCAGTTTTGCGCTGGCGAAACCCGCGCCGACGCCGCGGCCGCCGCCGCCCGCCTCGCCGCCCGCGGCGTCGGCTCCATTTTCGACTACGCGGCCGAGCCGGACGACAGCGAAGGGAGCGACACGCCGGCGGCGACCACCACCGCGCTCCCCTCCTCCCCGCCCCCCGCCGCCGCCGTCGCGCGCACGCACGCCTACACCGACGAAGCGACGTGCGACGCGGCGGCGGCCGTGTTCGAAGAGGCGATCGACGCGGCGGCGGGGTGCGGGACTGGGCGCGGGTTTGCTGCGGTCAAAGTGACGGCCCTGGGCGACCCCCGCCTGCTGGCCAAGCTCTCGTCGTCTGTGCGCGCGTTGGAAGCGCTGTTCTCCCGCTTCGACGCCGACGGCGACGGCGCGGTGTCGCGGCGCGAGTTTGACGCCGCGTACAAGACCATTTTCGTCGACGCCTCCCCACCCCGCCTCGACACCCTGTGGCGCCACCTGGCCGGCTCCTCCGACGCACCATCGATCGACAAAGACGCGTGGCGCGCGAGGGTGGGCCTGGCCCAGCTGCCCGCCATCGCACCGCGCGCGCGGGCGTCCGACCCGCTCGCGCGCGCGGCGCCGACGGCCGCGGATTTGGCGTCGTTGGAAGCGCTGCTGGCCAGGCTGCGGCGGCTGGCGGATCGAGCCGCGAGTCGGGGCGTGCGGCTGCTCATCGACGCGGAGCATTCGGCGGTGCAGCCCGCGGTGGCGCACGCGGCGCGCGCGCTCCAGCGCGCGCTAAACCGCCCCGGCGCCCCGCCCGCCGTCTTCACCACCTACCAATGCTACCTGATCGGCGCCGAGACTGCGGTGCGGGACGACATCGCGGCCGCGCGGCGGGAAGGGTGGACGTGGGCGGCCAAGGCAAGAAGAGAAACGGGGGGCGGCGCGGCGCGCGGCCCCGTCTCCTCCCGCCGACGCCTTCCCCCCTCCCCGCCCTCCCAGCTCGTGCGTGGCGCCTACCTGCGGTCGGAGCGGGCGCGCGCGGCGGCGGCCGGGGCGCCGTCGCCGTGCCACGCGACTCTAGAAGCGACGCACGCTTGCTACGCCGCCGCCGCCGCCACCGCCATCGCGGCCGCCACCGACGGCTCCGGCCACGAAGAAGTCATGCTGGCCACGCACAACGCGGCCAGCGTGGCGGCGGCGGCGGCGAGTCTGAGTGGAGGGAATGGAGGAAGCATCAAGACTGACCGCGTCTCGTTCGCGCAACTGTACGGCATGGCCGACACGCTCACCTTTGGCCTCGCCGCCCGTGGGCTGCCCGTGTACAAGTACCTGCCGTACGGGCCCATGGAGCAAGGTGTGGCGAGGAGGAGAGGGGTTTGGGGTTTGGTGGGCTGCCGCCGCGCCCTCACACCACACCGTTTCCATCTCCTCTCTCCAGTCCTGCCCTACCTGTCCCGGCGCGCGCTGGAAAACGCCGACCTGCTCGCCGCGGGGTCGGGTGAGGCCGCCGCGCTGCGCTCGG
>Ga0315287_10003094_pt1 | contig 15976 bp, 19 predicted proteins | sample YL17G11_0_MG_FD_205037 | JGI IMG/M metagenome (GOLD analysis project Ga0315287, IMG submission 205037) | Sediment microbial communities from Yellowstone Lake, YNP, Wyoming, USA - YL17G11_0 | ecosystem: Environmental > Aquatic > Freshwater > Lake > Sediment | place: USA: Wyoming | collected... | reverse complement strand
TGCTTGCCGCAATCTGCATCGGTGTGCCTGTTGCTGGCGCTGCCCTCTTGGCGCACCACGCAAATAGCGCCGTGGAGCAAATGAATGAGGTCGTCAAGTCACAACCGGCCCGAAAGTTCGGTTTCGTCGCGAAGAACCCACAGCCAGATGATCTCTTTCAGGCTGCTGCCCTCGCACAGCGAGGGCAATGGGGAGTCTTCAAAGAGCCCTGTCTTTCAGGTGCCGGCAACGTGTTGGGCGAGTGCAAGTTCTTTGAGGCGCCAGGTCGCCCACGAGCTATTCTCGTCGGTGACTCGCACGCAGGCGCCTATGCGGCAGGGTTCGCGGCGGCTGCTCGTGAACTGGGGTACTCCGTAGAGATCATCTCCAACGGAGGATGCCAAGTGCTCGATGTTCCCCTGCTACGTGACGGTGAGTACGACCGTGGGTGCGCTGAACGCGTGAAGGAGACCTGGAACTACCTTCGGGAGGATCCTCCAGACCTGCTCGCCATGGCGCATCGTTCACCGCGGGTGGTATCGCCGGAGATCTTGCTGGCTGATGAGCTTCGGCCGGGCTACACGACGACCTGCATCACCGGATCGACCCACGAAGGGTGTCTGCCGCATGACGAGGCAGTCGCGGCCTGGGCCTCAGCTCTTGGTGATGCAGCAAAGACTCTGAAGTCACTTGGCGTTCCACTGGTCGTGCTTCAAACAGCTCCCGAGCACAGCGCAGGCCTTCCGGAGTGCGTCTCCGGGACGACGGTCGATATGGAATGCACTGAGACTGACCGCGACCTCACGTGGGATCGCCGGGTAGACGTCATCGAAGCCGAGAAGCAGGTCGGCGCAGATTTGGGCTTCACTGTGTATGACCCCTTTGATCACTTCTGCGACGCTGAGACCTGCTATCAGTACATCGATGATCGTTTCTACTACCGTAACGACGACCACATGAACGCCGACGGCAGTGAGGCGCTCACCGGCGAGATAAAGACGGCCTTGGAAGAGGCGGTTTCGTAGCGTCAGGCTCGAATGTGCTTGCGGCTCAGCGGTAGTTGACGTACTGCAGGGCGACGTCTAAGTCCTTGCCGTCAAGTAATCGTTGGACAGTCTGAAGGTCATCGCGGCTCTTGCTTGTCACCCGCAGCTCGTCTCCCTGGATCTGCGCCTTGATGCCCTTCGGGCCTTCGTCACGGATGATCTTGCCGATCTTCTTGGCGTTCTCCTGGCTGATGCCCTGGGAGAGCGTCCCACTGATCTTGTACTCCTTGCCCGACGCAGCAGGGTCGCCGGCGTCCAGGTGCTTGAGCGAAACCTTGCGCTTGACCAGCTTGTCCTTGAAGACGTCGAGCGCGGCCTTGACCCGCTCCTCAGAGTTGGCCCGCACCTCGATGCCCATTTCTCCCTGCCAGGCGATAGACGCGCCGGTGCCCTTGAAGTCGAAGCGCTGGCTCAGTTCCTTGGCCGTCTGGTTCAACGCGTTGTCGATCTCCTGACGGTCGACCTTGCTCACGATGTCGAACGAGGACTCCGAGGCCATGGGGTTCCTTCCGGGCTTGTCTGAGGCGCTGAATGGTCAGCATATGCGCGATAGGGGGCTGCGGTATTGTTGCCGTCCGTCGCCCAGCGCGGCAAGCCTGGCAGGTTGCCCGAGTGGCCAAAGGGAGCGGACTGTAAATCCGCCGGCTCAGCCTACGTTGGTTCGAACCCAACACCTGCCACGCCGAGAACCCCCGACCGCGGTCGGGGGTTCTCACATTCGCCGGCCATTCGCCGCGACGATGGACGCCAGGGCTGCGATACCCACCACAGTTCCGATCAGCCGCCAGCGCCCTGTGGGAGTTCCCATGACAGCTCCTGCGCTGGCCGCAGACATCAGCGATCCTGCGCTCGCGGCCGAGAGAGCCGAGGCTGCCGATGCTGCCGAGCCAATCGACAGAACCGAGGCCACCGAACCGACCGAACCGATGCTCGCCGCCGACCCTATGGACCCGATCGACAGGATGCTGCCCTGGGAAGCGATGGATAGGAATGAGTCGGTGGATGCGAGAGAGAACTGGGAGTTCGCCATGGGCGAATTGTGGCTGCCCCGCGGGGATCGCGATAGTCGTGCGCGAGGCCGATTTCTCCGGCGGCCTCGGCCCCGTGTAACCTGTCTCCGCTCGGGAAGCCGAGTAAGGCCCCAATAGCTCAGTCGGTAGAGCGTCTCCATGGTAAGGAGAAGGTCTACGGTTCGATTCCGTATTGGGGCTCGGGGCCTGGCTATCGATCTTCACCGGTCGCAGCGTCAGGTTCGGTCGGCGGAGTAGCTCAGGTTGGCAGAGCAAGCGGCTCATAATCGCTGTGTCGCCGGTTCAAATCCGGCCTCCGCTACTCAGCAGGTAGGCAGTCCAGCAACACCCGAAAGCAACCCTAGGAGTCCCGGTGGCCAAGAGCGACGTTCGGCCGAAGATCACGATGGCCTGCGCGGACTGCAAGAACCGCAACTACATCACCAAGAAGAACCGTCGGAACGACCCCGACCGGATCTCGCTGCAGAAGTTCTGCCCCAACTGCGGCAAGCACACCGAGCACCGCGAGACTCGCTAGTCGCGGTCTGGTGACGCGGTGACCGTTCCGCGTCCTGCGGCTGCCACGAACCGGCTAGCCGGCCGTGTGGCTGTCGTCACCGGCGCTGGTCGCGGCATCGGACGCGCCACGGCTCTCCGCCTCGCCGCTGAAGGCGCGTTAGTCGTCTTAGGCGACCTCGATCAGGAGCCCCTCGAGGCCGTATCCGCCGAGCTCCCTGACGCCGCAGCCACCACGTACCTGGGCAACACCGCTGCCCCCGAGCAGGCAGCCGCTCTGATCGAGAGAGCCGTCGAAACCTTCGGAACCGTGGACATCTTGGTCAACAACGCCGGGACCACCCGCGACCGCATGTTCCACCGGCAGGACGTTGCCGACCTCGACGCCGCCCTGGACGCCAATCTCCGTACCGCGTGGAACGCGACGCAGGCCGCACTCGAGGTGATGCGTCCTGCTGCCAAGGCTGAGCTCGCGGCGTCCGGCGCCGTTGACCACCAGCGCAAGATCGTGTTCACGTCCTCGGTGGCGGCTCTGACCGGTAATCCCGGCCAAGCCAACTACACAGCGGCCAAGGGGGCGCTTATCGCCCTCGTCCGCACGCTGGCCCAGGAACTGGGTCCCTTCGGGATCAATGTGAACGCTGTTGCTCCTGGCTTCATCGAGACCAGGCTCACGGCTGAGAAGAGCGACGGGGGTGACGTGGGGATCCCGGGCGACATTCGCGAGTCCATTCGCGGCATGATCAGTCTCGGCCGCTTCGGGCAGCCGGAGGACATCGCCGCAGCGACGGCGTTCCTGGTCTCGCCCGACAGCGACTATGTCTCAGGGGTCACGCTTCCGGTTACCGGAGGCCAGTTCGGAGGGATGGGCTGAGCATGGCGCTCAACGTCGAGCTGGTGGGCAAGCAGTATCCGCCACAGACCTACGAAGTAGGACGCGAAAAGATCCGCGAGTTTGCCGCGGCACTCGGCGACAGCAACCCCGCCTACCACGACGTCGATACCGCAAAGGAACTCGGCCACAGTGATCTGGTCGCGCCGCCCACTTTCGCTGTTGTCGTAACGCGCGGACCTCAGGTCGCTGTCATCGACGACCCCGAGCTGGGCCTCGACTTCTCCCGCGTCGTTCACGGAGATCAGAAGTTCCAGTACACCCGCCCCATTGTTGCCGGCGAGATGTTGCACACAACGGCATCGGTCCACTCAGCGCGGACGATCGCCGGCAACGACATTTTGACGATTCGAAGTGACGTGGCCGACGAAGCCGGTGCCCCCGTGGTCTCGGTCTTTGCGACGCTGGTGGCCCGAGCAGTGGAGGGCTGAGCGGTGGCAGCAACTGTTCGCGCCAGCGACGTCGAGGTCGGTACTGAGCTTCCCTCGCAAACCTTCTCGCTGCGACGCGTCGACCTCATCAAGTACGCCGGTGCTTCGGGAGACTTCAACGTGATCCACTGGAACGAGAGAGTCGCTACCGAGGTCGGTCTGCCCAACGTCATTGCACACGGCATGCTCACTATGGCCGAGGCGGTGCGGGTGGTCACTGACTGGTGTGGTGACCCCGGAGCAGTTGTCGAATACAGCACCAAGTTCACCAAGCCAGTACCCGTTCCGGACGACGATGCCGGCGCCACTGTTGAGGTTGGCGGCAAAGTGGTTGAGGTTCTTGACGCCGGGCGCGTCAAGGTCGAGCTAACCGCCACCTGCGACGGTGTGAAGGTGCTTGGCATGGCACGCGTCGTAGTCCAACTCGTCTGATGCTCGAACGAAGAGACGTCCCACTCGCCTCACTGACCACACTCCGGGTAGGTGGGCGAGCGGCGCGTCTTATTGAAGTGTCGACGAGCGATGAGTTGGTCGACGCGGTGCGGGGTGAAGGCCGTGACGGTTGCGTTGTCCTCGGCGGCGGCTCGAATGTGGTCGTATCCGATGCTGGGGTGGACATTCCTGTGGTGGCCGTGAGAACCATCGGGTTTGAAGTTGGGAGCGATGCCGACCACGTGCTTGTCGACGCTGCTGCCGGTGAGTCGTGGGACGCCCTTGTCGCGCGCTGCGTCTCTGAAGGGTGGGCGGGGATCGAAGCGCTCTCGGGTATCCCCGGCTCGGTCGGCGGCACACCCATCCAGAATGTGGGGGCCTATGGTCAAGAGGTCGCTGACGTCGTAGCCCATGTGGATGTCTTCGACCGACAGGCAGATCGCCGCCTCTCCATGACGGCTGCTGAATGCGGGTTCGGCTACCGAACCAGCGTTTTCAAGACGGAGCCAGACCGGTTCGTCGTGCTGTCGGTGCGGCTTCGGCTCCCTATGTCCAGACATGGTGCTCCCGTTCGTTACACCGAGCTGTCCCGACGTCTTGACATCGACGTCGGGGAATCCGCCCCGCTCGTCGACGTGCGAGCAGCCGTCCTCGAGCTCCGCCGCGCGAAGGGGATGGTGCTCGACGCTGCAGACCATGACACCTGGTCGGCGGGCTCGTTCTTCACCAACCCCGTTCTCGCACAGAGCGATGTTCCGGCGGATGCTCCGCAGTGGCTGCAGGGTGACGGGCGAGTGAAGACGTCCGCCGCGTGGCTGATCGAGCACGCGGGGTTTGCGAAGGGCTTCGGCGCCGAGGTTGGCTCCGGTGCCGCGACGCTGTCAACCAAGCACACGCTGGCCATCACCAACCGTGGGGCAGCCACCGCTGCAGACATCGTGTTGCTTGCTCGTACGCTGCGTAAGGGCGTCCACGACAGGTTTGGCGTTACGCTTCACCCCGAGCCAACGTTGGTCGGTGTCCAACTCTGACGGGTTTCGATCAGTGGCCGGATGAGAGCCAGGAGTCGATACCCTCAAGGATCTTCTTGCGGTGGGACGCCGGAGCCAAGGACGCGCTCACCGATGAACGTGCAAGATCGGCCAGACCGTGGTCGTCGAACGCGTGCGCGTCGCGGGCGGCCTCGTACTGCGCGGTCAGCCGCGACCCGAAGAGCAGGGGGTCGTCGGCGCCCAAAGCCACTTCGACGCCAGCTTCCACCAATGTGCGAACCGGAACGTCGGCGAGGGTGTCGTAGACCCCGAGCCCAACGTTCGAAGCCGGGCATATCTCAAGCGCAACTCCATCATCTGCCAGGCGCTTGACGAGGTCGGCGTCCTCGACACTTCGGACGCCGTGACCCACACGCGTCGCCTTGAGAACGTCGAGGCAGCCGCGGACGCTTTCGGCTCCAAGAAGCTCACCGCCGTGCGGGACGCTAGCTAGACCGGCGTTTCTGGCGATGCGAAATGCCTCAGCAAAGTCGTCGACCCTGCCGCGACGCTCGTCGTTGGCGAGACCGAACCCCACAACCCCCTCATCGGCATAGCGCACGGCAAGCCGTGCGAGCGTGCGGGCGTCCAGTGGATGGCGGGTGCGGTTGGCGCCGACGATCACCCCGATCGCCAGACCGGTCGATGCCGATGCTGCGCGTACCGCGGCCAGCATCAGTTCGAAGGTAGCCGTGAGGCCGTCAAATCGGGCGGCGTAGCCGGAGGGATCGACCTGGATCTCCAGCCACTGGGACCCATCTGCCACCTCGTCCTCGGCCACCTCGCGGACGAGTCGGAAGATGTCGTCCGGATCGCGTAGCACCGACCTGGCCGTGTCGTAGAGCCGCTGGAACCGGAACCAACCGCGTTCGTCGGTGGCCCGCAGCTCCGGGGGGTCGTCCGACATCAGGGCCTCGGGCAGGTGCACCTGGTGGCGCTCAGCCAGCTCGAGCAACGTGGTGTGCCGCATCGCTCCGGTGAAGTGGAGGTGCAGGTGGGCCTTGGGGAGGGCTCGCGCGCTTCGGGAGGGTCTGCTGTTCTCGTCCGCTCCTGCCACGTGTCCAGGGTATGCACCGCGACCGCCTCTAGGGCCTTTGGTCCCGGGAGTGCCGGGACTATATACCCTGGGGGGTATCAGATCAGAGTCTTACCGTGGGTTGTGGAAGTCCCCCACGGATTCTCAGGGTCCTGGTGGAGAACCCACGAAGACTCGGGAGGGCACGATGAAGCGCCTGCTCGTACTCGGCGGCGGCACCGCCGGAACCATGGTCGTCAACAAACTCCGCCCCCGGCTTTCCCGGGATGAGTGGCAGATCACCGTTGTCGACCAGCGTGACGTCCACTACTACCAGCCCGGCTACCTCTTCATTCCTTTCGGCGCTTACACGCCGGACGAGGTGGTCAAACCCACCAAGCGCTTCATCCCAGAGGGCGTCGACCTTCTCCACGGCGAGATCGACCGGGTCGACGCTGAGGCAGGCCATGTACTGCTCGTGGACGGAACGGTCCTCGAGTACGACCAGCTGGTCATCGCCACCGGTACGACGCCGCGACCGGCCGAGACCCCAGGCATGGATGAGGGCGAGTGGCGCAAGAGCATCCACGAGTTCTACACCCACGAAGGAGCCACCGCCCTAGGCGAGAAGTTCAAGACGTGGGAGGGCGGACGCCTCGTGGTGCACATCGTGGACATGCCCATCAAATGCCCAGTCGCGCCGCTCGAGTTCACCTTCCTGGCAGACGCGTTCTTCCGCGAGAACGGCATCCGCGATCAGGTCGAGATCGTCTACGTGACCCCGCTTCCCGGCGCTTTCACCAAGCCCATCTCCTCCGAGCACCTCGGTGGCATGCTTGCGGAGCGCAAGGTTGAGGTCGAGTCCGACTTCATGGTCGAGAGCATCGACCCCGAGGCCAAGAAGCTCATCTCGTACGACGAGCGCGAGGTGCCGTTCGACCTGCTCGTCACGATCCCACTCAACATGGGTGCCGACTACGTCGCGCGGTCCGGTCTCGGAGACGACCTCAACTACGTCAAGGTGGACAAGCACACCTTCCAGTCGACGCAGTTCGACAACATCTTCGCCATCGGGGACGCCTCGAACATCCCGGCGTCCAAGGCTGGTTCGGTCGCCCACTTCTCGGTCGACGTCTTCACCCACAACTTCTTGCGTCACGTCGACGGTCTGCCGATGGACGAGAAGTTCGACGGGCACGCCAACTGCTTCATCGAGTCCGGTGGCGGCAAGGGACTACTCATCGACTTCAACTACGACACCGAGCCACTTCCCGGCAAGTACCCGCTGCCTGGGATCGGCCCCTTCAGCCTGCTGAAAGAGACTGAGCTCAACCACTGGGGCAAGTTGATGTTCCGCTGGATCTACTGGAACGTCCTGCTCCCTGGCAAAGAGCTGCCGCTGCCAGCGCTGATGTCGATGGCCGGCAAGGAAGTTCCCGACGAGGTGGCATCATGACCGCCGTCGTTGCCGAGCGGACCGTCGATGAACGTCTTGACCTGCTCACTGAACAGGTGGCGCTGATCGCCGACGAGCTGCGTCAGCAGCGTCAGCAACGCGAGCGTTGGGCAGATCTCGTCTCCGACTCCGCCCCGGTCGTCAGTGGTGCCTTCGACATGGTGAGTCGCGAGCTCGAGTCACTCAGCGACGACGTCACCGTCGACGACGCCGTCCGGTTGGCGCGCACCGTAGCCAAGGCCGTCCCGACCATGGAGGCGCTGCTGCGTCAGTTGGAGTCGCTCAGTTCCCTCGGCGAAGAGATCGCCCCCCTCGCAAGCCCAGCAATGGCCACCCTGACGGCCACGCTCCAAGAGTTCGATGACAAGGGCTATTTCACCTTTGCCAAGGGAGGGGCAGACATCGTCGACAAGGTCGTGACGTCGTTCACCGAAGACGACATCGACGCGCTGGGTGACAACGTCGTCCTGATCCTGAACACGGTCAAGGAGATGACGCAGCCCGAAGTCATGACATTGCTGCAGCGGACGGCGCTGACAGCCCAGGACGTTGACGAGGAGTTTGCTGAGGCACCCTCCACGTTCGCTCTGCTCAAGCAGATGCGAGACCCACAGACCCGCCGGGGCCTTGGTCGCGTGATGACCATGCTCCGCACCATCGGAGCCGAACAGTCGGCGCCGAAGTCCGAAACAGAGAGGTAAGACCATGCCAGTCACCACGATCAACGGCCGCGAGATCCACGTCGACGACGAGGGTTTCCTCACCGAGTACGACGAGTGGGATGAAGACCTCGCAAAGGTACTCGCCGCTAACATCAACGTCGATCTCACCGATGAGCATTGGACGGCCATCAAGTTCGCCCGTGAGGACTACAAGTCTCAGGGCGAGACCCCGACGATTCGCCGGATGGCCTCTGTGGGCGGCGTCGACACCAAGAAGATGTTCCAGCTCTTCCCGAAGAAGCCAGCCAAGAAGATGTCCTACATCGCTGGTGTCCCCAAGCCCCACGGCTGCGTGTGAGCGCTGTACCCAGCGAAGGAGAGTCAGTCATGACAACCGAAACCCACGCCCCGATCGTCCCGAACTTCGATGACGACGAGACCGATCGCAAGATCGCCTTCATCTGCAGCAAGGGCAACCTGGACATGGCCTACCCGGCCTTGGTGCTCGCGAACGCCGCGCTGGGAGAAGGCATCGAAACGCACCTGTTCTTCACCTTCTGGGGATTCGACATGATCACGAAGTCCCGGATGCACGACTTGAAGTTCAGCCCGGTGGGTAACACCGCCATGCACATGCCGGTCGGGGATATTCGTATCCCTCAGGCGCTGGCACCACTGCCTGGCATGCAGCCGATGGCGACCAAGATGATCAAGGACCAGATCGCGGCTCTCGGTGTTCCAGAGGTGCCGGAGTTCCTCGACCAGATCGTCGCCTCAGGTGGCCATCTGTGGGCCTGCCGGATGTCGGCCGACATGAACAAGCTTGTTGAAGAGGATCTGTACGAGGGAGTCGAGGCCATCATCAACGCCTCCGACTTCATCGAGATGACTGACGGTGCGCAGCTGCTCTTCATCTAGCGCGCCGTGCCTGCTGTGTTCGGCCCACGGGTCGAGAGGCAGCAGGTCCAGGGACGCCGTTGTGGGGGCTTTGACTGGCACCCCGAGCAACGTGCGGCGGCCCCGGTCGGCTCCGTGGGGGAGCCTCCGACCGGGGCCGCATTCTGCTCTCTGCGGCCTCGGCAGACTTAGAGGCCCACCACGCTTCTGGGTGCGTGTGGAAGACCAAACGGTCGTCGGGGCAGCTATGGGATCTTCCAAACTCGGGGCCGACCGCCCTGTCGCCGAGAGGCGCCGACCTACTGTGCGTCGGCGATGAGCTTGCCCAAGCGGGTGACACCTTCGACGATGTCGTCGTCGCCGAGTGCGTACGACAACCGGAGGTAGCCCGGCGTGCCAAATGCCTCACCGGGAACGACAGCCACCTCGGCGACGTCGAGAGCCACATCAGCAAGCGTGAGTGATGAGTCGATCACCGTGCCGTTGATGCTCTTGCCGAGAACGCCCTTCACCGATGGGTACGCGTAGAAAGCACCCTCGGGCTCGGGACAGTTGACGCCTGGGATGTCGTTGAGCATCGAGACGATGGTCTTCCGGCGTCGATCGAACGCGACGCACATCTCGGCGACCGCGTCCAACGGACCGGAGACGGCTGCGAGGGCGGCCATCTGGGCGACGTTGCTGACGTTGCCCGTGGAGTGCGACTGCAGATTGGTGGCGCCCTTGATGATGTCCTTGGGGCCGATGACCCAGCCCACGCGCCATCCGGTCATGGCGAAGGTCTTGGCCACACCGTTGACAATCATGCAACGGTCGGCGATGTCGGGCACGAGGTTCGGCATCGACGAAAAAGTGACATCGCCGTAGACGAGGTGCTCGTAGATCTCGTCGGTCATCACCCAGATGCCGTGCTCGACGGCCCACCGCCCGATGGCGGTGATCTGCTGGGCAGGGTAGACCGCGCCGGTGGGGTTCGACGGAGAGCTGAAGATCAGCATCTTGGTGTGCGGGGTACGAGCCGCCTCAAGCTGCTCAACCGTGGCCCGGTAGCCGGTGGTCTCGTCGGTGACGACCGGAACGGGCACGCCGCCGAAGATGGAGACGGCAGCTGGGTAGGTCACCCAGTAGGGCGCCTGGATGATGACCTCGTCACCGGGGTCAATCAGTGATGCGATGGCGCTGAAGATGGCGTGCTTGCCGCCGTTGGTTACCAGCACCTGGGACGCCTCGACCTCGAGGCCGGAGTCGCGCAGCGTCTTGGCTGCGATGGCCTCACGCAGTGCTGGAAGGCCAGCAGCGGGGGTGTACCGGTGCCAACGCGGGTCGTGCGCAGCCGCTGCCGCCGCCTCGACTATGTAGTCGGGAGTGGGGAAGTCCGGTTCTCCGGCACCGAAGCCGATCACCGGCCGGCCAGCTGCCTTGAGCGCCTTTGCCTTGGAATCGACGGCCAGGGTGGCTGACTCTTCGATGTTGGCCACGCGGGCCGAAAGACGCGGGGCGGGCGACGAGGGCGAGGAGGGAACAGTCATGCAGTCAGTGTCCCACCGGCCGGCTCGAGCCAGGCAGGGCGTTCCACACACCTTCCTCCGTCGTCCTCCTCCGTCCTTAGTGCGGCCACACCCGCGGTTCGACGGCGCCCGCCTCGACCCCGTACACTCACCGCCGGTGGCATTTGCCAGGGTCTTGCCATGCCCGGACTCCTGTGAGGACCCTCACAGCCCGGGTGCGGCCCGCCCGGACGCCTATGCCTCCTGGAGGGCAGTAGCTCAATTGGCAGAGTCCCGGTCTCCAAAACCGGTGGTTGGGGGTTCGAGTCCCTCCTGCCCTGCACGTGGCGGCAACCGTCGTCAGGTCAACGCAAGTCCGTCTTGGCGGGCGTGAACAAGGTCAGGTGAGGCTGGTGGCGGAGTCGCGCGGTTCGACCGCCACGCCCGAGCACGGCCAGTCGGCGCAGAAGAAGGGCTTGATCGCCAGGATCTTGCTCTTCTACCGCCAGGTTGTCGCGGAGATGCGCAAGGTCGTCTGGCCGACGCGCAACGAGTTGATCACCTACACGATTGTCGTCGTGGTGTTCGTCGCCTCGTTCGCCGCGATCGTCCTGGTGTTTGACATCGGCGTTGCCAGGGTTGTCAGAGCCGTTTTCGGCTGACCGAAGAACTGATCGTCAGGAGTTTCCTACCGTGCCCGAGCTTGAAACCGGCGCAGCCGTCGACGTCACCGACGTATCCGAGGACACGGCCGTCGAGGTGACGCCAGATGCCACAGACGCCGATGGGTCAGTTGTCGACGGGGACTCTTTGGTTGGTGAGGAAGCTGAGGCCGAGCCGGAGGTCGATCCCCGTGAGGATTTTCGTGACCACCTCAACAGCCTTCCCGGTGACTGGTACGTCGTTCACTCGTACGCCGGGTACGAGAATCGGGTGAAGCAAAACCTCGAGAACCGCCGCACTTCGTTGTCGATGGAAGAGTTCATCCACGACGTCCAGGTGCCGCAGGAGGAGGTCATCGAGATCAAGCAGGGGCAGCGCAAGCAGGTCAAGCGCAACAAGTTCCCTGGCTATGTCCTCGTCCGGATGGACCTCACGGACGAGTCGTGGTCAACGGTTCGGCATACCCCAGGTGTCACCGGTTTCGTCGGTCACGCACACCAGCCTACGCCGCTCACCTCAGAAGAGGTCATCTCGATCCTGTACGTCGAGCCAGAAGCCGCACCTGGCAAGGCCTCGGCAGGTGGTGGGCTCAGCAAGAGCGAGACGACCCTCGTCGACTTCGAGGTCGGCGAGTCCGTCACCGTGATCGATGGTGCCTTCGCCACGCTCCCCGCAACCATTAACGAGATCAACCCGGACGCCCAGAAGTTGAAGGTGCTCGTGTCGATCTTCGGTCGTGAGACGCCCGTCGAGCTCTCGTTCGACCAGGTCGAGAAGCTCTAACCCGCCCAGACTGCCCGCAGCTACCGAAGAGAAGGACCCGCAATGCCCCCCAAGAAGAAGGTCTCCGGCCTCATCAAGCTTCAGATCGAGGCTGGCCAGGCCAACCCCGCCCCCCCGGTTGGCCCAGCCCTCGGCCAGCACGGCGTAAACATCATGGAGTTCTGCAAGGCCTACAACGCAGCGACTGAGTCGCAGCGTGGCAACGTGATTCCGGTCGAGATCACGGTCTACGAAGACCGCTCCTTCACCTTCATCACGAAGACTCCACCGGCCGCCAAACTCATCCTCAAGGCGGCTGGTCTCGACAAGGGGTCTGGCGTCCCGCACAAGGACAAGGTCGGATCGCTCACCCGTGAGCAGGTCCGCTCGATCGCCGAGCAGAAGATGGCCGACCTCAACGCCAATGACCTCGACGCCGCCGAGAAGATCATCGCCGGTACTGCACGGTCGATGGGGGTTACCGTTACTGAGTAGCACGAACGATGCACGACCCTCAACAGAAATGTGGGAGGGCCTCCGGCCCACACACCACACCTGACAATGCCGCTCATCACGAGCGGCTCAGAATGGAGTCAGACACATGAAGCGCAGCAAGGGTTATGAGGCAGCCGCGGCCAAGATTGATGCGGACAAGCTGTACACACCTGTCGACGCGGTCCGTCTGGCCAAGGACACTTCGCCGATGAAGAACCCAGCCACCGTCGAGGTTGCCATGCGGTTGGGTGTCGATCCCCGCAAGGCTGATCAGATGATCCGGGGAACGGTCAACCTTCCGCACGGAACCGGGAAGACTGCCCGCGTCATCGTCTTCGCCGCTGGTGAGAAGGCTGAGCAGGCTCGAGCCGCTGGCGCCGACGAGGTCGGGTCGGACGATCTCATCGAGAAGGTGTCGGGTGGCTGGACCGACTTCGACGCCGCGGTCGCAACTCCTGACCTCATGGGCAAGGTCGGTCGCCTCGGCAAGGTGCTGGGTCCCCGCGGACTGATGCCGAACCCGAAGACCGGCACCGTGACGATGGACGTCGCCAAAGCTGTCGAAGACATCAAGGGCGGAAAGATCGAGTTTCGCGTCGACCGACACTCAAACCTGCACATGATCATTGGCAGGACCTCGTTCAGCGAGGAGCAACTTGTCGAGAACTACGCGGCCGCGCTCGAGGAAGTTCTTCGTCTCAAGCCTTCAAGTGCCAAGGGCCGGTACATCAGGAAGATTGCCGTTTCGACCACCATGGGTCCCGGGATCTTGGTCGACCCGAACCGGACGCGCAATGTCACGGTCGACGACAACGCCTGAACCCACCAACGACCACGTTGCGTGGTTGGGACCCGTTTTGACCAGGGTGCGACGGCCCCGTAGTCTTGGCTTACCAAAGACCGTTGGTTACCTGAGGGCCCGTCCCTCAGGTCGAAGGCCCGTAGTTGCGGGCGGCCCGCCGAGGTGAACGAGTGTCCTGCCCTGACGCCACCGGCGTCCGGTCACGCCCCGTGCGCCTGCGCCGGGGCGTTCGTCGTTTCACAAGGGCTGGGAACCGGCGATCCGACCAGGTTAAGGAGATCCATGGCGCGGGCTGACAAAGCAGCTGCGGTTGCAGAGATCGCGGACCAGTTCCGTGACTCCTCCGGCGCCGTGCTCACCGAGTACCGCGGTCTGACCGTGAAGCAGCTCAAAGAGCTGCGTAGTGCTCTCGGCGAGAACGCCACCTACGCCGTGGTGAAGAACACGCTGACCAAGATCGCGGCCAGAGATGCCGGGGTCGAGGGGCTGAGCGAACTGCTCGCCGGTCCATCCGCCATCGCCTTCATCACCGGTGACGCGGTGGAGACGGCCAAGGGGCTGCGTGACTTTGCCAAGGCCAACCCCCAGTTGCTGATCAAGGGCGGAGTGCTCGACGGAAAGTCGCTCACCCCGGCCGAGATCGACAGGCTGGCATCGCTTGAGTCGCGTGAGGTTCTGCTCGCCAAGCTCGCCGGTGCCATGAAGGCGTCGCTGTCTGGCGCCGTCGCGCTCTTTGCCGCTCCGCTGTCGCAGACAGCGCGCGTCCTCGGCGCGTTGCAAGAGAAAGCACAGCAGGACCCGTCGGTCCTCGCTGGCGGTGCCGGTACCCCGGCTCCCGCCGCAGCTGAGGCCCCAGAGCATGTGGAGGCTCCCGCCGAAGCGGAGGCCGCCACTGCTGCTGAGACCGAAGCGGCAGTCGACGAGGCACCGGCAGCAGAGGCGCCAGCCCCTGCCGCTGAGGCCGAGGAGACGACCCCCGAGGGCTGACCGCCCGGTAGGAACCCACCTCATAACAGAGCCCTCCCGGGCCGACAACATGGAAGGACGCCGATCATGGCGAAGATGAGCACCGATGAACTGCTCGATGCGTTCAAGGAAATGACGCTGATCGAGCTGAGCGAGTTCGTGAAGCAGTTCGAGGAGACCTTTGAGGTCACCGCGGCTGCCCCTGTCGCCGTTGCGGCAGCTCCTGTGGCCGGTGGCGCTGCCGGTGGCGGCGAGGCTGCCGCCGAGCAGGATGAGTTCGATGTCGTACTCGAAGCTGCTGGCGACAAGAAGATCCAGGTCATCAAGGAGGTGCGTGCCCTCACGAGCCTCGGCCTGAAGGAGGCCAAGGACCTCGTCGAGAGCACCCCGAAGCCGGTCCTGGAAAAGGTCGCCAAGGACGCTGCCGACAAGGCCAAGGAGGCCCTTGAGGCCGCTGGCGCCACGGTGACGCTGAAGTAGCAACGCACTACCAAGGAACGGCCTGCCCCATCGACGGGGCAGGCCGTTCGTCATTCCGAGGGCCGATGCCTCGCTGGCTGGGCTCGCTGGACCGGCTCGCTGGCTGGGCCGCCAACCAGCACCGGCAATCAGGTCACAACCGGGCGGATGTGCTTGACGCGCCTAGGCTTGTGGCCTCATAGTCTTGGCCAGTGCTCGTTGCGCACTTGGGCAGCCGACTCCTTTCGGGGGATCAGCTTCCCGGGGCGTTCGACCCAGGTCGGTCCCGCGAGGGCCGGACTGAAGGAGGCGCGACTGGACAGCCGCGGCCGCATGCCGCTACGCTGTCGCTTTGCGCTGCCCTGACCCCTCTCTCAGCTAATCCTCTCGTCGCGCCTTGAGCGCGTGCCCCGTGCCTGCATGGTGCCCGCCAACGCGTCTGGCGTCGAGATCGGCTCCGCGAGGTCCCGCTGATGTGGGGGTCCGACCGGTTGCGCGCGGTAAGTCGAGCCCGGAAGGACGCCTCTTGGCCCCCTCGCGTAACGCCAGTAGCACTGCCCGCACCCCAGCGCCCGTGACGCCCCGGCTGAGTTTCGCCAAGATCTCGGAGTCATTGCCGGTCCCGGATCTGCTCGACCTTCAGGTCAAGAGCTTCGACTGGTTGCTCGGCAACGACGTCTGGCGGGCGAGGGTCGAGGAGGCAGCCGCATCCTCGAAGCCAATCCCCGACAAGTCAGGGCTCGAGGAGATCTTCGAGGAGATCAGCCCGATCGAGGACTTCCAGGGCACGATGTCGCTCAGCTTCCGCGACCACCGGTTCGAGCCGCCCAAGAACTCTGTGGACGAGTGCAAGGATCGGGACTTCACCTACTCGGCGCCGCTGTTCGTCACCGCTGAGTTCATGAACAACGAGACCGGCGAGATCAAGTCCCAGACGGTGTTCATGGGCGACTTCCCGCTGATGACCAACAAGGG
>Ga0315287_10003093_pt1 | contig 15977 bp, 11 predicted proteins | sample YL17G11_0_MG_FD_205037 | JGI IMG/M metagenome (GOLD analysis project Ga0315287, IMG submission 205037) | Sediment microbial communities from Yellowstone Lake, YNP, Wyoming, USA - YL17G11_0 | ecosystem: Environmental > Aquatic > Freshwater > Lake > Sediment | place: USA: Wyoming | collected... | reverse complement strand
GAGTCGATCACGGCCTCGAGGAATCCCGCGACCGAGAACAACTGCGCCATAGCCAGAATCACCCCGAAATCGACGACCGCCACCACGCCGATGAGTACGGCCAAGAGGAAGAGCGGCCGGTCCTGGAAGTGGGTTCCCTTGGGAGCGGATGCTCCTGTCTCGGGGAGAGTGGCGGCCACAGCTCGTGCGATGGTCTCCAGCGGTCTTGTCTCGCCGGTTCGGATTGCCTGGGTGCAGCAGTTTTCCATCTCTTTCCTCGATGCCGATGGTCCGCAACAAACATAGCCGAGCCATAATACTTCGATAATTAGATAGTTTGGCGTGGACGCTTCGACGTGGTCGAAGTATTGTTGGCCGCATGGAGTGGGTCAACTACCAACATCTGCTCTACTTTTGGCTCGTAGCCCGGGAGGGGAGCCTGGCAAAAGCCAGCGCCGAGCTGCGCTTGGCGCAGTCAACGGTCAGCAAGCAGATCCACCAGTTTGAGGACGTGCTTGACCACAAGCTCTTCGCCAAGCGCGGGCGCCAGCTCGTCCTCACCGAGAGTGGGCGGGTGGCGTTCCGCTACGCTGACGAGATCTTCGGGCTCGGTCGGGAGATGGTCGATACCCTGCGGGATCGCCCCGTCGGAAAGCCGCTTCGCGTCACGGTAGGCATCGCGGACGTCGTGCCGAAGCTCCTAGCCGAACGAGTCCTCGCTTCGACCTTGGCGCTGCCGGAGCCGGTGCGCCTCGTCTGCCGGGAGGACAATTCCGATCGGCTGCTCGCCGAGCTCGCGCTTCATGAACTCGACGTGATCCTGACGGACGCTCCAGCCAACCCCGGCGTGAAGGTGCGGGCCTTCAGCCACCTGCTCGGCGAGTCGGAGATCGGCTTCTTCGGCCACCCGACCCTGGCCCGCAAGTACCGCAAGGGGTTCCCTGCCTCGCTTACCGGGGCGCCCTTGCTGCTGCCGACCGAGGACACCATACTGCGCAGGTCCATCGACCAGTGGCTCGACGCGAACGGCGTGCGCCCCGACGTCATCGCCGAGTTCGCGGACAGCGCCCTGCTCAAGGTCTTCGGCTCGCGAGGCGTCGGCGTGTTCCCGGCGTCGATGGCCGTCGCCAAGGAGGTCGAGGAACAGTACAAGGTGAAGGCCATCGGAATCGCCTCGAACGTAAGAGAGCGCCTCTACGCCGTGACAGTGGAGCGGAGGATCAAGCACCCGGCAGTCGTGGCCATCTGCGCCGCGGCGAGGAGCTCTGTCTTCGCAGAAGGCAGATGAACCTGATTCACCAGCTCATGGATGATATGGAGCCGGGATGATGCGGGGAGCCTGAGGCGCCCTACATGGCCTCGGGCGCGGGCACACCGAAGCTCGCGGCTAAGGATTCCAGAACCTGCTTCTCGGCGCTCGATATTTTTCCAAAGCCCAGGAACCCGCCAGCGGCCTTGGCGGTTGCCCTGGTGGCGTGCAGGAGCTCTTCTCTCAGGATGACGCGCTCCTCGGGGCCAAGTCTCTCGCACAGCCCTTTCAGGCAGGTCTGCCAGGCAGTCAGGAGCTCGGGCTCGGGTCGATGGGTGAGCCACCTCTCGAGCAACTCGTGCTCGACACTGCCCGGAGCGATACCAAGACCGTTGGCGTGCTCGAGCACGATGTCGCGCTCGGCCGAATCGATCTTTCCGTCAGCCCAGGCGACCTCGACGAGCGGCACGGCGGCCAGGGCGGCGACGGTCTCGGGTTTCACGTTCAGCTCGACGAGACGAGTCAGGATGACGTCGTTGGTGATTCCCGAGACCGAGGAGATGGCCTCCTTGGTTTCGGCCAACGTCTGCATAGCCCGGAGGCGCTCCAGCAGTATCCGGTCCTCTTCTAGGAAGAACGCATCCTCCAAGAGACGGGCGGCGCGGTCGAACGACTGAGCGGAGCGCATGTTTCGTGACATCGGGTGACTCCCTTCAATGAACTGACGTGGTTCTCCGACCTTCGTCGTACATGATGTTATCGTTCGGGCCGATGAGATCGTCAACGTCTCGCGGAGCTTCGACGAACACCACGGCGCCGTCGCCACAACTCGGCCACAGCCGCGAGGCGCGCCGGATCTCCGGACGCCGTCGCGGTGAAGCGCGGGCAGGCGGAGCAGTCGTTGCCGCAGGGGGCGAGGATCATGGGACAGTAATTTCCTCCTTACGGGGCGGAAACGGAACGCGGCGTCCCTTGCGCAGATCAGAACAGCATCTGTCCGGTGAGCCCGAAGCCGGAGGCTCCGGTGGTTTCGTCGAGGGTGAGCCAGGGTTGAAGCGAAAGGGCCTGGGCGTCGGGCGATGCCGGCGGCTCCAGCGTCTTGTCATCCCTGTAGCGCTTTGCGCTGCTGGCGATGACCGCGACCCCGGCGGCAAGCATCAGGCCGCCGAACGTGTAGGACGGCCAGAGCTTTGCGCCGCCGATGCTGTCGCCTTGGCTCTTTTCAACGCTCAGCACGATGCCGTTGGTAAGCAATATCGCCGATTGGGCGGCGAGCACGCTTCCGAACAGCAGCACCTTGGCGGCGGTCTTCTTGCGGGAGTACAGGACGAAGGCCCGCTCCTCTTCGACGTCGACGCTTTGGGGAGCGTCTCGATGAAGGCGCGCGAACCGGGTGGCCTTGCCCCGTTGCTCCATGCCGAACCCGATGCTGTTGAACCCGTGCAGGGTCATGCTCAGAGCGGCGATGGATGTAACGGCGCCGAGGGCCGCGAACTTCTGCGGATTGTCGACGGCCCGATCTATCCAGATGGCGGTCGGAACAACCGCCGCGAGGCCCAGCACCGAGAGCCCGGCGCCACGCATCAATTTTCCTTTGGCTGCTCCCTGCTCCCGGATCCAGTAGTCCTCGCCGAGCTCCGGGTAGGAAGCCTGGGCATGCGCGCGGGAGGCGGCGAGGAAAAGAAACGCTGTCAGAAGGCATCTCATGGCTATGTGTCTTTTCATGTGCACAGTCTGGGTCACGGAAGGCCTGCCGTCGAGGGGTAGCGCGTTACGAACAGCTCACCCCGCGCAAGGGCGCGCGCCGTGATCGCGCCTACCGCGACGACGCCGACGCCGGCACCGAGCATACCAACGGACACTACTTTGTGGACGAAGAGAAGAAGGTCGCCCGTCGCGTGGTCGATCGGCTCGTCGTGATGGTCACCCGCCTCGTCCTGCGATACCCCTCGGTCCGACAGGGATCGTCGCAACAGTAGGCGTTTCCCCGGTAACAGCTCCGGTGGATGCGGAAGTCCTTGCCGCAGGCGCGGCACGGGATGACCAGGAGATCCAGCCGCCCTCGGCCGGGCGGGAAACTGGACCTCTCGGGCCGGCTGAGTCGATGATGGCCCTACCCGGTGACACTCGGCTACCGTCGGAGGGTCTGGGTGCGAAGGTCAGCCCCTCCCCTACGCCCGTGCTGCCTCCGACCCTCTCGCGCCCCCGATCACGCCCGCCAGTTTCCGGCGGATCCCTCGAACAATGTCGGTCGACATGCGGACGGGCGGAGCCAGGGGGGCAATTGCTCCGTGGAGGGGCCGGTTACCATTCCGTCAGACGACGGTGAGCGTTTTCGAGCTGGAGCCCGACGAGCCGGCGACTGACCCGGTAGTGCTGCGCGACCCTCTCCTCCGATTCGTCCTCGTCGCCGGTGGCTTTCATCTCCTGTTGGTAACGCCGGATCACGCCCAGACGCGGAGCCAGCAACTCGGCGCTGAAGGCGCGCGAAGCCCGCTGATCCCACACTCGCGCCTCGGTCACCAGGCGTGGGCCCTCGTGCATCCCATTCAACGCCAGGTAGAGCCCCCTCCCGAGCACGAATCGTTGACGATCTTCCCGGAGCTGACCGCGGGTCACGATGACCGGGCCCGGGTTCGGCGCCCACCCCACCATCGCTCCGACAGATCCACCGAATATCGAGTCGTCGTGTCGCGGTGTGAGCGCCCAGCCGAAAGCTTTCGTCGAGGCATCGGATAGATCTTCCAGCGGGTCGTCGTCGGCCAAGCTCAGGTGTTGGCGGATTTGTGCCGCGGCCCGGTAGCCTTCTTCGAATGCCCGCGTCGCGCTGTGGCCGCTCGAAGCCGGCGCAGGAGGCGCGGGTCCGAGCCGGAGCTGTCGCGCTGCGTCTCGCAGCCTAGCGTACAGGGCGGGCCCCACGGTCACGGCGTCAGGGGCCTCCAACATGTCGGTGGCCAGGGAGCCGTCCAGCTCGCCCAGCTCCGAGCCCTCCAACCAGGCAAGAGCTGCCGGCGGCCACTCCGCCGTGCTGTAGGGATCCAGCCCGAGGCGCCCAGCGGCACGACAGATCTCTGCTTCGGCGCCTCGCCCGTCGCAGATGGCGCGCCAATCCTCCTTCAGCATGTCGACCCGCACGTCCGCTACTCCGTCGAAACGGCCGAGCACGCTCTCGACGAGCTCGGTCAACTTGGAGCTCACGCTGTCACGGGGGACCGCACACCGGCCGCTCGCGGTGAACTCGACGGGGACGTGTTTGTAGCGACCGACCGGATCCGGGCTCCAGGCGACGGCGACGTCCTTCCCTTCGCTGAACAGGGTGGCGAAGGGCAGAGCGAATCCCGTGGCCGCGGTACGCATGTTGTGCCGGAGCAGCCATTCTCGGACCTCGGGGTCCATCGAAGCGCCGGGTTCCGGCAGTGAGTCCATGATTCTCGGTTCGTAGAGAAGGCTCCACCAGTTCTCGACGAGCCAGCAGGCGAGAGGGAACAGGGGCACGATGATCGCCTCGCGCTCGGCCCGCGCGATCCGATCCCGTGCCCGCGTCACCTCGATGCCGTCGACCAACAAGGTGAGGCGCGCCCAGGTGTTCCTCTCGACCGCGTCGCGGGCGCCTTCTCCCGCCTCCCACTCCCACCTCATATCGAACGGCGTCATCGGACAATCCTCACTTCGATCCGAGGAGCTCGCGCGAGAGCGTTTCCCGGGTCGGACGGATAGTTCCCCTCATAGTCGATGGGGAAGCCGTGATACTCGCCGGTGACTTCGTTGCTCAGTCGCGCCTCGTTCAGCGTGTCGTTCACGAACACCCAACACCGCGCTGGGAAATCCCCGCGGAGCTGCTGGTCCACGACGCCAGCCCGTATGGCCTGTCGCAGCGCCGCTTCGAGCTTCGGCCAGTCGCGTTGGTCGATGTGGAGGCACCTCGTACCGCCCGAGGCCGGAACGAAGTCCCACTCCCCGTTCGGAGCCGGGTGACTCTTGTGTGTCCCGTCGGGGCGGTAACTGGCGCGCGCCGCCGCCGCGAGCACCGCCTCGGCAGGAGGAGTCGTGGGAATCCGGCCCGGCTTGAAATCTTGGGGCCGACGCTCGTGAGAAGGAAAACGTCCCATCGCGAGGTGACGATACCACCGGGGCCACGTCTCTTCAACGCATGCCGGCCGCCGTGCCCCAGCCCGTGCCCAGGGCCGTACTCGATTCGATCTTCGGAGCGGCGAGCGGCCACTCGTCCAGAAGTCCGGGATTCTCCCCCTCCTTCACCCGGTCCCAGACTCCCTCTCCGACGCAGTGCGGTGTACAGTCCGCTATTCCAAGCGCGGAGGAAGCGATGTCGCAGAAAAAGATTTTAAAAAGACACAGCGCGTCGATGGGCACGAACGCCGGGTGCCTCGCATACTACGAATCCGCGATGCGATTCTACAGCGCGACGCCGTGGCGGTTCATCGAGAGCATGGTGCCGTTCGCCGTGTACCCGCCGGACGCGAGCGCGCCGCTGGTAGCGAGCGTCCTCGGCGCGGGCGGCGAGGAGTACGGCCTCGGCGTGTACCGCGGCGACGACGTTTTCGAGCACGTCCGCGCGCTCACGAACGGCGAGATGGGCGTGCGGCTCTCGTCCAAGATCGACGCCCTGTCGTGCATGTTTGAGCCGTACGGGCGCATGCCCAAGGAGGTCCGCGCGCCGATCCTGCGAGCGGGAGCGAAGCCGAAGCGCGACGCCCTCGCGCCGTGGGCGATCGCGAAGCGGCCGTTCAAGACACCGGCGAACCCCACGGACGCGGACCTCGCGCTGCTCGGGACGCTGATGGACGCGATCCTCGCGGCCCTGGAGAAGAAGATCCTGCCGCTCGCCGGCTCGTTCGAGACCGCGTTGCGCATCGTGAGAACGGAAGGGAGCCTCGAAGTGTCGGATGAGCCGTTCACCGTACCCGCACCGAGACAGCGACCAGCGCCGGCGACGCTGATGCTCGACCGCACCGCGCTGGCGCGGCTGCCCATCATGGATGCCGCGTGGCACGTCGGCTGCCCGGTCGCGCCGATCTCGGTTGCGGACATGGATGACGAGCTCCGCGCGCTCGTTGCGGTCGCAGAGCCGAACGGCATCATCGTCGGCGCGCAGATCTTGCACGGCGAGCGGTCGCTCGACGCGGCGGCGTTCGAGGTCGTCGCGATGTTCTCGAAGCTCGGCGGGATTCCCCGAGAGATCTTCTTCACGGAGATCGAGGTGCGCGACGCCCTCGCCATGCACCTCGAACCACGCGGCGTCGTCTGCGCGCTCGCGGAAGTTCCGTCGCCCATTCTCATGGAAGCGCTCACCGCGCTGTTCGGGCACCTGTCTGGAGAGAGGCCACCTTCTTCGCGGCGTCGGAGAAGTGCGCGGTGAACCCCATGGACGAAGCGAAGCTGCTGGAGAAGCTCAGGCTCATCGAGGCGCTGCACGCGGGCGCCGAGACGTTGCGCGCGTACCTCGCCGACGTCACCGAGCGCGTCGTGGCGCAGGTGATCCACGAGGACACGTCCGAGGCGGAGGAGCGCGAGGAGCCGCGGCAACTGACGTTCACGACGAGGTGAGCAATGCAGACGATATCCCTGAGCATCGTCCCCTGTCGCGACCGCGCCGTGAAGCGCGTGATCGAGTTCACCGAGGAGCAGACCCTCCACGACGTGCACCTCGCGATCCAGCGCGCGCTCGACCTGGACAACGACCACCTGTACGCGTTCTTCCTGAACAACCGGCCGAACGATCCGACGTTCGAGTTCGGCCACATCGACTCCGACGCGCGGCACCGCGCCGACGAATCCCGGCTCGGCGCCATCGGCCTCGCTGTGAAGAAGCGATTCGTGTACGTGTTCGACTTCGGGGACGACCTGCGCCACGACGTGCAGGTCGTCGGGTTCGATCGAGCCGAGGCGGACGTGCAGTACCCACACGTCGTCGAGTCGATCGGCGTGGCGCCGCCGCAGTACTCGAACACCGAGGACGACGAGGCCGATGGCGACGCAGCCTGGTACGAGAGCGATGGCTTGGGCGAGGGCGAGCGGGATGAGGACGCGGACGACGCCGAGGGCGATCGACCGCCCCAGGATGAGCCGCCCCTTCGACCCGAGCTCGAGCTGCTCGCTTCCCGGCTCCGGGGGCTACTGGAGAACGAGGACGACGAGCGGTTCATGTTCGATCCACGGCGATACCGGAGAGTCGGCGCGCCCGCGCGCATGGAGGAGGAGCGTCACCTCGCCTTGGACGTCCTCTCGGCGGCGGCGCGCGACGAGCGCGCGCTCGACGATCTCTCCGACGCGATCGGCTTCGACGTCGCGTTCTGGCTCACCGAGCTACCGATCGATCTCTCTGTCGCGGGCAGGCATGACGACGCCGTCGAGCTCGGCTCGCGCCTCGTCGAGGTCCTGGACAGCGTTGTCGCGCGCCGAGAGCTGCCGGCGCTGCTCGCTGCCGCGGATCGCACGGACGACGCGGCCCGCCTGTGCGCCGAGATCCTCGCCGACGATCCGCACGACCCGCGAACGCTCTTCGTCGACGCCACCATCTCGCTCGCGCGAGGCGACGAGGCACGCGCCGAGAGCCGGTTGCGCGAGGCGCTCCACTGGTCCGGAACGGATTGGGACACGCGCGACACGATCGCGGAGGATCTCGCGGCGGTGCTGCGCGCCCGAGGCCGGGCCGAGGACGCGGAGCGGCTCGACGAGGCGGAGCGGCGGTTCCGCCGGGAGACCGAGAACAGGAAGAGGAAGCGCATCGGGCTGCCGCCGCTCTCCGAGATGCGCGAGGGGCCGAAGATCGGAAGGAACGATCCGTGCCCATGCGGCTCCGGCAGGAAATACAAGAAGTGCTGCCGCGGCGGCGATTTCGATGGAGAAGCTTTTCCGCTGCGCACCGCGTATCGCGGAGGCATCATCCCAGCCATCGCGGTGTATTGGGTGGGGTTCCGCTGCGGCAGGTGAGCTTCCTGATTCACCGCCTCTGCGCATTTCCGCGACCTCGATTTCGCGCGGGCCATCGACACATGCAGTAGTCAATCGCCGTCGCCGCTGCGCCGAAAGCTGATCCTCTTCGCGGCTTCACTCAGCTCCCCGGAAACCCTCGCCCCTTGCGGCCTTCGCCGACCGGCGTTAACGTGGTTTTGTAGCGTCAGAAGAGGTCGGAAGACGGGGACGGCGATGGGGATCGCGGACGCCATCCCCCAGGGTGCTTTGGCTCTCGTCAGAGAAAGGAAGTCGGGATGAACGGTTTTCGCATCGTCCTCGTGTGCACCTGCTTCGGACTTGCCGGCTGCAAAATGGAGTCGCCGCCACCGGGCTCGGATGCCAAGGCCGGCGCCGTTTCCTCCGACATCTTGTCGCGGGTGGACCGTGAAGCGAGCTGCGAGAGCCCGAGCAAACGCAGCTTCCACGGCATGGCCTCCGGACGGGACCCGGTGAAGCTCCAGATGTGGTGCCACGCTTCCCGAGGCTGGGATAGCGCTACGGCGCCGGATCTTCCAGCTGCACCCGTGGCGCTGCTCGGGTTTTCGGCCGCACTCTCTGCAGCGGACGCGTCGCTGGCACCCGCGCTGGAGAGCCCGCGTCTGAACGCGCTTGTCGTCACCCAGAATGGCGGAAAGACGGGTCTCGCGTTCCGCGACATCACTGCGGACACGGACGAGGAGCGCCCCATGATCGAGGAGGCGCGCGCGGGGCTCCTTGCTCTTGCCGCCGGCGAGCTGAAGGACGTGCCGATTCGCCAGCCGTTGTTCGACTTTCTCCAGACCCTTCCGAAGCGCGAGTCGCGGGTGGCAACGCGGAGCGCGACCGGGTGGACGGTCCCGGCGGAGAAGGGAGTTCTCGCCGCAGAGGTTCGCAAGGTGGGCGAGTGGTGGATTGCGGTCGAGCAGGACGGTTCAAAGGGAATCTGGCTCGGGATTTATTCAGACAAGCTGCGGCCGGTTCCTTCTCGGTGAGCGGTCGGGTTGTGCATGGACGGAGTGCTCGACCGACGCACCGCCGCAGGGAGTGCAGCCCATCGGTGTAGTGGAGCAGGTGGACCGCTTCGGTCCGGGGATCCACGGCCATGCTCGAGGCTTGGGTGGCGACCGCTCCACTCAGCAGTCCACTCCGCTCCCACCCCGGAAAACCCTCGCCCCTTGCGGCTCTCGCCGACCGGCGATCGCGTAGCCCAGTGCCCCCGTAGACGCCGCCCTCCTTGCCGCCTGCGCGTCTCTCCGCTTCCCCTCCGGCCCGCGATTCGCTATCACTGATCCACTCGGAAACCGCAGTCCACTCAGCTCCCTGCTCTGAAAACCTCGCCCCTTGCGGATTTCGCCGACCGGCGATCAAGCCCTGTAGACGCCGGGAAACCGCTCCCGTCCAAAATCCGCGCGCCTTCTAGTGGTGGTACTCAGCATTGCTGAACCGGCAAGCTCGTGGACTCCGAGTCCCGGCCGCACTCGTGATCGGCCGCCCGCTGCGGTGAACTCGGCGAGGAACGCATGGATCCACCCTCGCCATTCAGCTAGACTTCGCTCAAAGGACGGAAACGGGCGATGACGGGTCTCGATTACTCGGGCCGCGTGCTGGATGGGCGGTACCGCGTTCTCAAGAAGCTCGCCAGGGGCGGGATGGGCACCGTGTACCTCGGCGAGCACGCGCTCGTCGGCCGCAAGGTCGCCATCAAGGTGCTCCACGCCGAGCTCGGCACGGACGAGGAGATGGTATCGCGCTTCTACCGCGAGGCGCGGGCTGCGGCCGCGATCGGCCACCGCAACATCATCGATGTCCTCGACGTGGGCGCCACACCCGAGGGGGACCCATACCTCGTGATGGAGTACCTCGAGGGTGAGAGCCTCGGCGCGCTGCTCCAGCGCTCGGGCCGCCTCGACCTCGCGACGATCGCCGAGATCCTCGGGCCGGTGCTGCGCGCGCTGCAGGCCGCACACGACGCAGGGATCGTCCACCGGGACTTGAAACCGGAAAACATCTTCCTCGCGTACCCCAAGGACGGCCCGCCTGTGGTGAAGGTGATCGACTTCGGCATCTCGAAGGTGAAAGAGATCGGCAAGACCCAGCTGACCCAGAGCGGCGCGATGATCGGCACCCCGGCGTACATGGCGCCGGAGCAGGCGCGCGGCGACACGGCGCTCGACCACCGCGCGGACATCTACTCGGTGGGCGTGATCTTCTACGAGCTGCTCACCGGGCGGCGGCCGTTCCAGGGCGAGAACCACATGGCGCTGCTCGCCGCGATCCTGACGACCGACCCGTCGCGGCCGTCCGACGTGGTCGAGGGCGTGCACCCGGACGCGGAGCGGATCGTCCTCAAGACGATGCGGCGGGATCCGGCGGAGCGGTACGGCTCGGCGCAGGAGATGCTGGCGGATCTCGAGGCGACGGTCGCGCGGATCACCGGCGTCGGGCGCCTGCGCGAGCTGGCGACGAGCATGTGCGCCACGACGCACGCGGTCGGCGACATCGGCGAGCCGGAGAGCGCGGAGGCGTCGGAGCCGGTGGCGCCGCAGATACTCGCCAAGATGGTGGCCGAGTCGACGCCGAGCGCGTGGTCGCCGTCCGGCACCCGGACCGCGCCGAAACGCCGACGGCTTTTCGTCCCGGTGGTCGTCGTCGCCGTACTGGGGATCGCGGCCGGGTTTGCGCTTTGGGCGCTGCGCGGCGAGAAGCCCGCGCCGGCGGCGAAGCCGATCTCGGGTGCGGAGCTGTTGTCGAAGCCCGGGGCGCAGCTCGCCTGCCCGATCTTCGAGACGGCGGGGGTCGAGGAGCCGAGCGCTTGGTTCGGGGCGGCGGGCGCGGCGCTGACCTGCGAGTGGGCGACGATCATGATAGGCGGGTTGCGGGAGCACACGCTGGTGCCGGCGCAGCTGCTCGATCTGCCGACCGAGCTCGTCGACGACTTCCCCGACGACCCGTACTGCGAGAAGGGCGCGCGGGAGAAGAGCCTCGGAGCGGCGAAGAAGCGGGCCGCTGTGTGGCTCGACGGCCGCGTGGAGTCGCGGCAGAACGATTTCGAAGTGAAGCTGCGCGTCGTGGCCGCGGACGGCCGCGAGCTGGGCAAGTCCAGCGGCTCCGGCCGCGCGTTGTACCAGGCGGTGCGCGCCGCGCTCGAGGGGCTGGTGAAGGTCGGCGCGATCCCGTTCAAGAAGGATCAGGACGCCCGCGCCGCGCGCTGGGGCGGCATTCGCGACACCGATGTCGCGCTCGCCAACCGAGGCTTCTTCGACACCTTCATATTCGGGGTCGGCCTCGAGGAGGAGCTGGCCAAGCTCGAGGCTCATCGCGGGGAGGTCGGCCTGCTGTGGCCCTACATCCACTGGACGGGATTGAACGCTCTGGGCAAGCCGACCGACTCGGTGGAGGTGCCGGCGCTCGACCGATCCAGCCCGGACCGGTTCGCGCTCACGGCGCTCTCTGTCTCGGTGGCCGATCCCAAGGCCGACCGCGCCGCGACCGCCGACGAGCTCGCGGAGCTCCGGCGCCAGGAGAAGGATCCGTTGGGTCGATCGTCGTTCGCGGACGTGGAGATGTGGTTGCGCTCCCAGCTCGGGCAAGACGACAAGGTGCGTTCCATCGCGCTGGCCGCGGTCAGGGACGATCCACGAGGTTCCGGATGGAACAACGCCCTTGCCGCGTCGGCAGGGCAGAAAGGATCGGGGCCGGCCGGACGCGCCTGGACAGCCTGGTTACCCTTTATCGGCATGGCATGGAGTGCTGGACGGAATGCAACCGACTTGAAGACTTCTCCGCAGGAGCAGCTCGAGGATACGCGTCGAGGGGTCACGGTGGCCCCCGACCTCCTTCAAGCGAGCGGCGACTACGCCGTGAAGCTCATCAGATCCGGCCAGCCGGAGCGCGCCCGCTCTCTGGCCGCGCGCCTGTCCACCGGAGGGCCGGACCAGCGGGCCATGGCCGAGGCGATCCTGGGCGCCATCGAGCGCAGCGAGGGACGGTTCGAGGCCGCGATGATCCGCTCTCGGGACGCGCTTCTGAAGCTCGAGTCGTTCGGCTTCATGGAGCGGGCGGATATACTTCTTCGGAGACATGCAATCTACTCGGCAGACGTCCTGGGGCGCGTCGCCGAGGTGGCCGACGCGTTCGCGCAACGGTTCGTGCTCGGCGAGCAAGTTCGGCTCGCACAAGGATCCTATTCGTTGTCTGCTTCTTCCACCGTGTGCGCGCAGGCGTCGCGAGACGTTGCCGCCCGCTGCTTCTCCCGGCTTCGGGAGCTGGACGCGAAGGGATGGTTCGTGGACGCTCACTCCGCAGGGACCCACGAGACCGTGAACGCCGCAGAGCGGTTCTCCCGAGGGGATCTCGCTGGAGCCGCCGCCTTCATGCGCCCGCTCGCCGCAGCCGGCGTCCCTCTGCCCCACTGGGCGGCCATCGCGTTCGACGCGGTCGGCGAGCACGATCTCGCGAGCAAAGTCGATGAGTTCGAGTTCGGGAACGCACCGGTTCTGCACGGCGCGACGCTCGCCCACGTCCGCGAGGCGAAGCGCGCCTTCAAGCGCAAGGACTACGCCAAGGCCCGCCAGCTCGCGCAGACCGTGATCGACGCCTGGAGCACGGCCGACGCGCCGGTGCCGTCGGTCGACGAGATGCGCGCGTTGCTCGCGAAGCTGCCGAAGTAGCCCGCTCGCCTCTCTCGCCGGAACTCCCCGCCTCTTCTTGCCCCCTTCGCCGACCGGCGATCACGTAGCCCCGTGACCCCGTAGACGCCGCGCTCCGCGCCGACTGCGCGAGGTGTGGCTGGCGCTCCCGTTGCGATAAACGCCGACCGCGTCTATCCTAGTTCCGTCGTCCACAAACCAAGGGGGTTCCCATGCGGCTCATGACGACGGTCGTCTGGTTGGCGCTCTGCGTCGCGGTGATCGGGCTGGCGGCGTGCGGTGATGACGGAGGCGGTGGCGACGCGGACGCGGACGCCGACACGGACACCGATTCCGACACCGACACGGACACCGGCACCGATACCGACACGGACACCGACACGGACACCGACACGGACACGGACACCGACTCCGACACGGATAGCGATACCGATACGGATTCGGAAACGGTGGTCTGCACGGACGAGTGCTGGGAGGGCGATTTCGAGATCTCAGACGCCGGGGACGTGGCGACGCTTGCGCATTATAAATGCGTTACCGGGAATCTGACAGTCGTCGCAACGAGCCTATCGACCCTGGAGCTTCCGTGCCTGGAATCGGTGGGAGGCCTGAGTATCGCCGGAAACGACGCCCTGATGAGCCTGGACGGACTGAACAACATCACTTCGGCGGTGGGCGGGGTGTGGATTGTCGAGAACGACGTCCTGACGAGTTTCGGCGGGCTGAGCGGCATCACCTCGGTGGGCGGGGACCTGAACATCGGTGGCAACGACGCCCTGACGAGTCTGGACGGTCTGAACAACATCACCTCGGTGGGTGGGGACCTGATCATTAGAGACAACGCCGCCCTGACGAGCCTGGATGGACTGGGAGGCATCACCGAAGTGGGCGTGGGTCTGTACGTCGAACACAACGCCGTCCTGACGAGCCTGGACGGACTGGACAACATCACCTCGGTGGGCCATGGCATCTGGATTCATGACAATGTCTCCCTAACGAGCTTGGACGGCCTAAGCGCCCTCACCTCGGTGGAGTTGGGCCTGGACATCGAAGAAAACGCTGCCCTGACGAGCCTGAACGGCCTGAGCGCCCTCACCTCGATAGGAGGGGACCTGTACATCGTCGACAACGACGCACTGACGAGTTTGGACGGACTGGGCGGCATCCCCTCGGTGGGCGGGAGCCTGTACATCGAAGGAAACGCCGCCCTTATGAGCCTGGAAGGACTGAGCGGCCTCACCTCGGCGGGTAGCCTGTATATCGGAAACAACGGAGCGCTGACGAGCCTGGAAGGGCTTAGCGCGCTCGCCTCGGTGGGCGGGGGCCTTCAGATCTATAGCAACGACGCCCTGACGAGCCTGGGTATGAGTGCCCTCACCTCGGTGGAAGGAGCTTTGAGGTTCGACGACAACGTCTCTTTGACGAGCCTGGACGGCCTGAGCGCCCTGACCTCGGTGGAAGGGCCCTTGCAGATCGAGAACAATGCCGTCCTGACGAGCCTGGACGGCCTAAGCGCCCTGACCTCGGTAGGCAGCCTGAACATCAGTGGCAACGTCTCTCTGACGAGCCTGGAAGGACTGGACAACATCACCTCGGTGGGCGGGAGCCTGTACATCGAAGGAAACGCCGCCCTTATGAGCCTGGAAGGACTGAGCGGCCTCACCTCGGCGGGTAGCCTGTATATCGGAAACAACGGAGCGCTGACGAGCCTGGAAGGGCTTAGCGCGCTCGCCTCGGTGGACGGCGGCGGGGGCCTGCAGATCTATAGCAACGACGCCCTGACGAGCCTGGACGGCCTGACGGGCCTCACCTCGGTGGGAGCGTTTTTTAAAATCGATAACAATGCCGTCCTGACGAGCCTGAATGGCCTAAGCGCCCTCACCTCAGTTGGCGGCCTTTTCGTCGAAGAAAACGCCGCCCTGACGAGTCTGGACATGGGTGCCCTCACCTCGGTGGGCGGCGGGTATGGTCTGCGCGTCGAAAACAACGACACGCTGCCCCAGTGCGAGGCTTGCGACCTGTTGGATCAGCTCATCGACTTCACAGGGCCTATCTCCTTCTACGGCAACCAGGCGGACAGCTGCACCGACACCTGCATCTGAGTGAAAGGGCCGCCCTCCTCGCCGCCTGCGCGAGGCGCGATGAGTCCGTTGCGATAAACGCCGACCGCGCCTATTCTGGATCGGTAGTCCACAAACCAGGGGGGATTCACATGCGGCTCATGACGTTGGTCGTTTGGCTCGCGATCTGCAGTGCGGTGATCGGTCTCACGGCGTGCGGCGATAACGGTGGAAGCGGGACGGACGGCGGTGCCGACGCGGGGGCGAGCTGTGACCTGGGGACCTACGAAGGCAACGTCTACATATTTTCTGAACTCGAATACGTTGGATACACCAAGATCACTGGCAACCTGTACATCGGCAGCTCGGCCGCGGGAATCGATCAGCTCAGCTGCCTGAGGGAGGTGGGCGGAGATCTCAGCATCGAAGAGGCCGTGCTGACGAACGTGGACGGGCTGAGCAACCTCACGTCGATTGGTGGGGATCTGACCATCACCGAAAACGCCAACCTGACGAACCTGAACGGACTGGACGGCATCAGCTCGGTTGACGGGAGCCTGTACATCGGCGGCAACGCCGCCCTGACGAACGTGGATGGGCTGAGCAACATCTGGCATGTTCACGGAGGGCTGAACATCAGCGCCAACGCCACGCTGACGGACCTGAACGGACTGAGTGTCATCACCTCGGTGTACGGGGACCTGGACATAAGCGACAACACCGCTCTAGCGGACGTGGACGGGCTGAGCAACCTCACTTTGGTGGACGGGAATCTGACCATCAGCAGCAACTCCTCTCTGACGAACGTGGACGGGTTGGGCAGCCTCACGGGGTGGTTGTCCGGGGACATGACCATAAGCGACAACGGCGCTCTAACGAACTTGGACGGGCTGAGCAACCTCACGTCAGTAGGAGTCACAACGAACCCGACTGGTGGGGGATTGACCATCAGCGGCAACGACGCCCTGACGAGCTTGGAAGGGTTGATCAACCTCACGTCGGTAGGCGGGGGCCTCAGCATCGTCGACAACGACGCCCTGACGAGCTTGGAAGGGTTGATCAACCTCACGTCGGTAGGCGGGGGCC
>Ga0315287_10003092_pt1 | contig 15978 bp, 12 predicted proteins | sample YL17G11_0_MG_FD_205037 | JGI IMG/M metagenome (GOLD analysis project Ga0315287, IMG submission 205037) | Sediment microbial communities from Yellowstone Lake, YNP, Wyoming, USA - YL17G11_0 | ecosystem: Environmental > Aquatic > Freshwater > Lake > Sediment | place: USA: Wyoming | collected... | reverse complement strand
GTGATGAAGGGCCACTAGGTTGACGGCCTATGGCCAAGGCACCCGTGCTCACCCCGCAGGCGGACGATTTCCCCCGCTGGTACCAGGACGTCCTCAACAAGGCGGAGCTGGCCGACAACGGTCCGGTCCGAGGCACCATGGTGATCCGGCCGTACGGCTATGCGATCTGGGAGCGCATGCAGGCCGAAGTCGATGCCCGCATCAAGGATGCCGGGGCCGAGAACGCCTACTTCCCGCTGTTCATCCCCGAGAGCTACCTGCGGCGAGAGGCCGAGCACATCGAGGGCTTCAGCCCCGAGCTCGCGGTGGTCACCGTCGCCGGCGGCAAGCAGCTCGACGAGCCGATCGTGGTGCGCCCCACCAGCGAGACGGTGATCGGCGAGTACATGGCCAAGTGGATCCAGAGCTACCGCGACCTGCCCCTGCTGCTCAACCAGTGGGCCAACGTGGTGCGCTGGGAGCTGCGACCCCGGCTTTTCCTGCGCACCAGCGAGTTCCTCTGGCAGGAAGGCCACACCGCCCACGCCACGTCTGACGACGCTCGCGCCTACGCCGAGCGCATCCACCGTGAGGTCTACGAGGACTTCATGGTCAACGTGCTCGCCATGCCCGTCGTGGTCGGGCGCAAGACCCGCAAGGAGCGCTTCGCCGGTGCCGTCAACACGCTCACCTGCGAGGCCATGATGGGCGACGGCAAGGCCCTGCAGATGGGCACCAGCCACGAGCTGGGCCAGAACTTCGCCAAGGCCTTCGACATCCAGTACCTCGACGATCAGGGGGCCCAGCAGCACGCCTGGACCACATCGTGGGGGGTCTCCACCCGCATGGTCGGCGGCCTGATCATGGCCCACGGCGACGATCGCGGCCTGCGGCTGCCGCCCCGCCTGGCGCCGATCCAGGTCGTGGTGCTCGCCGTCCGCGACGATGCCGATGTCCGGGCGCGGTGCGCGGCCCTGGCCGACGAGCTCAAGGCCGCCGGCTTCCGGGTCAAGCTCGACGACCGCGTCGAGGTTTCGGTCGGTCGGCGGGCCACCGACTGGGAGCTGAAGGGCGTCCCGGTCCGCCTCGATCTCGGCCCCCGTGACCTGGCCGAGCAGTCGGTCACGCTCGTCGACCGCATCCGCGGCGACAAGGCGGCGGTGCCATTGGCGGGTGCCGTGGCCGCGGTCGCCGACGCCCTCGCCACCGCCCAGGCGTCGCTGCTGGCCGAGTCGCTGACCCGCCGCGACGAGCGCACCACCGAGGTCGGGTCGCTCGACGAGGCCCGCGAGGCCAGCCTGGCCGGCTGGGCGCGGCTGCCGTGGTCCGCGCTCGGTGCCGAAGGCGAGCAGTCGTTGGCCAGTTCGGCCGTCACCGTGCGGTGCCTGGTGCGGCCCGACGGCGGCCTGCCGGCATCCGAGGACGACCCCGACCTGGTGGCGGTCACCGGCCGCTCGTATTGATCGCATCGGCTGGTCGGGGTGGATCGGCCGACCCGCGATGCGGCTCGGATCGATCGGCTCGGATCGATCGGCCGGGTGGATCGGCCGGGTGGATCGGCCGGGTGGATCGGATGGGGATGATCAGGCTCGGCGCGCTATAGTGCGGCGCGTAATACGTTCGATTTCTGAGCGAAAGGCGTGGGCCTGGCCCACGCCTTTCGTTTCTCTGCCCGCCCGCGTGCCCGCCCGCTTATCAGCCTGCCCCAGGCCAACCGACTGCCCGAGAGGAGGAAGTGACCGCCATGAGCACACCTGATCGTGTCCGACTGCTCATCGAGCCCCTCGTGGCCGACATCGGTCTCGACCTCTACGACCTCGAGCTGAACGGCGGGTCCCTCCGGGTGCTGGTCGACAGCCCCGGCGGCGTCGACATGGGTGCCATCACCGAGCTGACCCGCCGCATCTCCCGGTCGCTCGACGAGCACGATCCCATCAGTGGCCACTTCACCCTCGAGGTGTCGAGCCCCGGGCTCGAACGGCCACTCCGCACACCCGGGCACTACGTGCGGGCGTGCGGTTCCAAGATCACCGTCAAGACGATCCCGGGGCTCGACGGCAGTCGCCGGGTGGCGGGCACGCTGGTCGAGGCCGACGACGACGGCATTGTCGTCGAGGTCGAGCAGCCTGCCGGTGAGCGTCGCCAGCTCGCCTACGGCGACATCGAACGGGCCCGCACCGTGTTCGAGTGGGGCCCGGCCCCCAAACCGGGCAAGGCCCCCAAGAGCCCGTCCTCCAAGGCGGCCAAGGCCAAGAAGGCCAGGGCTGCACCCGCCGAGCCAGTCGTGCCCGGTTCCTCCACGCCGTCCGGCAAGGCGACACGCGCCAACCGGCCCGGCACCACCCCCTCCCCGAACGAGAAGGTCCCCACATCATGAGCAACCCCGACATGATGGACGCGCTGCATGCGCTCGCCGCCGACAAAGGCATCACGGTCGACACGCTCTTCGGCGCCCTCGCCGATGCGCTCGAGTCGGCCTACAAGCGCATGGCCGACGCCCACGAGTACGCCTGGGTGATCATCGACCCCGACAGCGGCGACTTCCGGGTGATGGCCCAGGAGCTCGACGAGGAGGGCGAGCCCACCGGCCCCGAGCTCGATGTCACCCCCGACGACTTCAGCCGGGTCGCCGCCCAGACGGTGAAGCAGGTCATGAACCAGCGCATCCGTGAGGCCGAGCGCGAGATGAAGTACGACGAGTACGCCGGCCGCGAGGGCGACATCGTCACGGGCATCATCCAGCAGAGCGACAGCCGGTACACCCTGCTCGACCTCGGTCGGGTCGAGGCGCTGCTCCCGCAGGCCGAGCAGGTGCCCTACGAGCGCCCCGAGCCCAATGCCCGGGTAAAGGCCTACATCGTCGAGGTCCGCAAGACGGCCAAGGGCCCGCAGATCGTCGTGAGCCGCACCCATCCCGGCCTCATCAAGCGCCTCTTCGAGCTCGAGGTGCCCGAGATTGCCGACGGTGTCGTCGAGATCAAGGCCTGCGCCCGTGAGCCCGGCGCCCGCACCAAGATCGCGGTGCTGTCCAACGACGGCAACGTCGATCCGGTCGGGGCCTGCGTGGGCGCCCGCGGCGCCCGGGTGCGCATGGTCGTCAACGAGCTTCGAGGCGAGAAGATCGACATCGTGCCGTTCAGCGACGACCCGGCCGACTTCGTCATGAAGGCGCTCTCGCCGGCCAAGGTCAAAGAGGTGCGCATCCACGAGGACACCGGCGTGGCCGAGGTGATCGTGCCCGACTACCAGCTGTCGCTGGCCATCGGCAAGGAAGGCCAGAACGCCCGTCTCGCCGCCCGGCTCACGGGTTGGCGGGTCGACATCAAGAGTGAGACCCAGCTCGCCGAGGAAGAGGCCTACCTCAACCAGGACTGGGCCGAGGGCGAGTGGGTCGTCGATCCTGAGACCGGCGAGCAGATGTGGAAGTCCGCCGACGGCGAGCTCATGTCGGTCGAACAGTGGAACGAGGCCGCCGTCGCCGAGGGTGACGAGGCGGTGGCCGAAGCCCTGCTCGAGGCGGTGGTCGAGGAAGCCATCGTCGAGGAGATCGTCGAGGAGATCGCCGAGGAGATCGTCGAGGAGGCGGTCGCTGAAGCGATTCTCGGGGAGATCATCGACGAGGTCATCGAGGCCGAAGCCGCCGATTCGGCCACCGATGCAGGCGAAGCCGACGGCTCGGATTCCGCCGTCGACGACGCCCCCGGGGTGTCATAGCCTTCCGGTCACTTCGTGCTGCCGCCACCTGGCGTGCGAGGATGGGTATTCGCGCTCTGGCGCCGTTCGACAGATTTGTACATCCGATAGCCGTGACCGACTGCCTTGCGAGGTGCGTCGGCCACAGTACTGAGAAGGGGCTGAGACCGCTCTTGGCAGGAAACATCCGCGTGTATGAGCTCGCAAGAGAGCTCGGGCTGACCAACAAGGAAACGCTCGATCTTTGCGAGGCTCTCGGTATCGGCGTCAAGTCACACTCCTCGAGTGTGGTCGACGCCCAGGCCGACCGCGTCCGTCGTAAGGCCGAACGTGAGGGCCTCATCCGCGACGAGCAGCCGCCCGAGCCCGACAAGAAGCCGGTGAAGAAGGCCACCAAGGCCACCGCGGCAACCACCAAGGCCACCAAGGCCACCAAGGCCACCGCGGCAACCAAGAAGGTCGCCGCTCCCGTCGTGCCGGCGGCGGATGCCGCGGTCGACGCCGACGCTCCGGCGAGCCCGGTCCTTCAGCCGACGGCTCCCGATTCGGCCGACATCACGGCCCCGGCCCCGGTGGCCGCCGGCCCCGAGCCCGAGACTCCGCCGGTGCCGGCCCCGGCCGCCCCGCCCAAGCGCGTGGTCACCTCCAGCGGGAGCGAGCACCCGCCCCGGCCGGTCGCGCCACCCGCGCCAGCTCCGGCTCCGGCGGCGGCCCGTCCACCGGCCGGCCCCGCACCTTCGACCGCCCCGATTGCCCCGGCGGCGCAGGCCTCCCCGGCCGCGGCGACCTCCGACGCCGCGACGGCAGCCGCGGCCCCTGCGTCCGCTCGACCTGATGGCCCCCCGGCGTCCCGGTTCGGTCGCTCGGTCCCGCCGCCCCCGCGCCCGCCGACCTCGATCTCGGGCAAGCCGATCCCGCCGCCTCCCGGCGTCAGTCGGCGGCCCAGCCCCGAGACCACAGGTCGTGGTCCCGGCGGCGCCAGCGGTCCGCGTCGCAGCCCGAGCGGTCCTGGTGCCACCATCGGCACGAGCACCGGTGCCCGCCCCAGTGGCGGTCCCGGTGCCGGCCGTCCCGGTGGCGGCGGTCCCGGCGGTTCGCCCGGCGGTTCACCTGGTGGCCGCCCCGGCGGCGGCCGTGGTGGCCCCGGCGGCAATCGTCGTGCGCCGCGCCGCAAGGGCCGTCGGCGTCGTAGCCGTGACGAGCTGCAGCCGATGTCGGCCCCCAGCTACACGCCGGCCAACGCCCCCACCCCGACGGGTGAGGTCGTCATCGAGCGGGCGTCGACCGCTCAGGAGCTCGGCCCCAAGTTCAACCGCACCACCGCCGACGTCGTCCGGTTCCTCATGGAGCAGGGCGAGATGGTCACGGCCACCCAGTCACTCAGCGACGACATGATCGAGCTGTTCGCCGCCGAGTTGGGCGTGCAGGTCCGCATGGTCGATCCCGGAGAAGAGCAAGAGGTCGAGCTGCTCAAGCTGCTCGAGCTCGACTTCCTCGAGGACGACGACGACGCGCCTCACCGGGCGCCGGTCATCACCGTGATGGGTCACGTCGATCACGGCAAGACCAAGCTGCTCGATCAGATCCGCAACGCCAACGTGGTCGCCGGCGAGGCCGGCGGCATCACCCAGCACATCGGTGCGTACCAGGTGGTCAAGAACGACAGGCCGCTCACCTTCATCGACACCCCCGGCCACGAGGCGTTCAGCGCCATGCGCGCCCGTGGTGCCGAGGCGACCGACATCGTGGTGTTGGTGGTGGCGGCCGACGACGGCGTGATGCCCCAGACACTCGAGGCGCTCGATCACGCCCGGGCCGCCGAGGTGCCGATCGTGGTCGCGATCAACAAGATCGATCGCGAGAACGCCGATCCCACGCGCGTGATGACGCAGTTGGCCGAGCACGGTCTCCAACCGGAGGAATGGTCCGGCGACACCGTCATGGTGCAGGTCTCGGCGCTCCAGAACCTCGGGATCGACGACCTGCTCGAGAACCTGCAGGTCATCGCCGAGCTCGAGGACCTTCGGGGCAACACCGACGGCCGCGCCGTCGGCACGGTGCTCGAGTCCAAGCTCGATATCGGCCGGGGGCCCGTCGCCACCGTGCTCGTGCAGCAGGGCACTCTGCGGGTCGGCGATCCGCTCGTGGCCGGCGCCGCATGGGGCCGGGTGCGAGCGCTCATCAACGACCGCGGCGATCAGATCAAAGAGGCCGGTCCCTCCACGCCGGTGCAGGTCCTGGGCCTGTCCGAGGTCGCGCAGGCCGGTGACCGGTTCGTGGTTGCCCCTGACGAACGCACGGCATCCAAGGTCGCGGCCACCCGTGAGCACTGGCAGCGTCAGGCCACACTCGGCCGCGACGCCCACGCCATGAGCGGTGGCGCCAAGCTCGAGGACATCTTCCAGCAGATCCAGGCCGGTGAGGCGGCGACGCTGAACCTGATCGTCAAGGCCGACGTCACCGGTTCGCTCGAGGCACTCACCGAGAGTCTGCGCAAGCTCGAGCGCGACGAGGTCAAGCTGGCGTTCGTCCGCCGAGGCGTCGGTGGCATCACCAAGGACGACATCCAGCTGGCGGCCACGTCGAATGCCACGATCATCGGCTTCAACGTCCGGCCCGATCGCAACGCCCGCGAGATGGCCGATCAGGAAAAGGTCGAGATCCGCACGTACGAGATCATCTACCAGGTGATCGAGGACATCCAGAACGCGGTGCTGGGCCTGTTGCAGCCCGAGTTCGAGGAGATCGTCACCGGCGATGCCGAGGTCCGGGAGATCTTCCGGGTTCCCCGCGTCGGGGCCATCGCCGGCTGCTACGTGCTCAACGGCACCATCACCCGCAACTCCAAGGTCCGATTCCTGCGGGAGGGCACCATCATCTGGAAGGGCGCCGTCCAGTCGCTGCGTCGGTTCAAGGAGGACGTGCGCGAGGTGCAGGCCGGCTTCGAGTGCGGCATCGGCCTCACCGACTTCCAGGACCTGAAGCCGGGCGATGTCATCGAGACCTACGAGGATCGCGAGATCCCCCGTTCGTAGCCGGTTCGGCCAGCTCACGCGACGGGCTGGCTCGAGCCGGCCCAGAGTCGTCGAGATCGTCGGGTCCGGCGATGGTGCGGCGCCATTAGCCTCGGCGTCGTGGCTGCTCATGTGCTCGCCCTCACCGTCGATCTCCGGATCGTCGATGCCCAGTCGTTGAAGGAGAAGCGGTCCGTGGTCACCCCCATCCTCGACGGTGCCCGTCGTCGCTTCCAGGTCGCCGCGTCCGAGTCCGGTCGGGTCGACGCCCACGGTCGGGCCGAGCTGGCGTTCGTCGCCGTGTCGGGATCGGCCACCCACACCGCCGAGCTGATCGACTCGGTCGAACGGTTTGTCTGGTCGTTTCCCGAGATCGAGGTCGTCGATGTCGGTCGTGACTGGTTGGAGGTCGACGCATGGTGAGTAGACGCAAGCCCCGTCAGTACCCCCGCACGGCCCGGCTGAACCAGTTGCTTCGGGAGATCCTCGCCGAGGAGCTCGACCACATCGGCGACGAGCGGCTCGAGCTCCTGGCCATCACATCGGTCGATGTCGACGCCGACCTCTTCCGCGCCATGGTCTATTTCGATTCACTCGATGGGCCCGACGGCGATGAGGCGGTGCTCGAGGCGCTCGACGACGCCCGCAAGCGCCTGCGCCAGGCGGTCGGTCGCCAGGCCCGCATCAAGCGTGTGCCCGAGCTGGTGTTCCTTCCCGATCCGGCCGTCCGCGAGGGTGGGCGGATCGAGGCGATCCTGGCCGAGATCGGCCCGCTCGCCGACGACATTCCCGTTCCGGACGAGATGGATCCCGAGCCGACGTCGCCGGCCGATGCCGGTCCGGCCGATGCCGGTCCGGCCCACGAGGACTGACCGCGTGGCCAAGCCTGCCGAAGAGCAACGGCGTGACGGGCTGGCCGTCGTCGACAAGGAGGCGGGCTGGACGTCGCACGACGTCGTCGCCAAGGCCCGCGGCATCCTCCGCAACAAGAAGATCGGTCATTCCGGCACGCTCGACCCCGATGCCACCGGCCTGCTCCTGCTCGGAGTCGGCCGGGCGACCCGCCTGCTGCGCTTCCTCACCGTGCTCCCCAAGACCTACGTGGGCGAGATCGTGCTCGGCTCCGAGACGTCCACCCTCGACGCCAGCGGAGAGGTCGTCGCCACCTACGAGATGGGAGCGGTGACCCTCGAGCAGGTTCGGGCGGCGGCGGCCACGCTCGTCGGCGACATCCTGCAGGTCCCGCCGATGGTGTCGGCCGTCAAGATCGACGGGCGGCGCCTGCACGAGATCGCCCGGGAGGGCGGCGAGGTCGACCGTCCGCCTCGGCCCGTGACCGTCTACCGGTTCGACGTCGAGTCGGTGGCCGACCGTCCGGGGGTGTTCCGGGCCGAGGTCGAGTGCTCGTCGGGAACCTACGTGCGCACCCTGGCCGCCGATGTCGGTCGCGCCCTCGGCGGCGGCGCCCATCTGCAGAACCTGCGGCGCACGGCGATCGGGTCCTTCACCCTGGCCGAGGCGACGTCGCTCGACGATGTGGTGGTGCGCCCGATCCGCGACGTCATGCGTGACTATCCGTCGATCGTGGTGGTCGACGAGATGGCGCTGGCGGTGGGGCATGGCAAGGTCCTCGAACGGTCCGCTCTCGGCCTCGCTCCCGACGGCGGCTCGGTCGCCCCCGGGCCGTGGGCGGTGTTCGACGGGTCGGGTGCGCTGCTGGCGGTCTACGAGGCTCATCATGGCGACACGGTGAAGCCGGCGGTGGTCGTGGCGCCCTCGACGGGGGGCACCGGCTCCCCGGGTGAGTAGCCTGCCCGTCGTGCAGGTGCTCCGACATCTCGAGCCGTGCCCGGTGCCTCCCGCCGGCACCGTGGTCACGATCGGCGCCTACGACGGTGTTCACCGGGGCCACCAGGAGGTGGTCGCCCGGGTGCAGCGGCTGGCCGCCGAGCGGGGGCTCGAGACGGCAGTCGTCACCTTCGACCGCCACCCGGCCAGTGTCGTGCGGCCCGAGTCGGCGCCGCTCCTGCTCACCGACATCGACCAGAAGCTCGAGCTGCTCGACCGCACCGGGGTCGGCTACACCCTCGTCGTGCAGTTCGACGAGGTCCGCTCGAAGGAGCCGGCCGACGAGTTCGTCACCGAGGTCCTGGTCGGCTGCCTCGACGCCAAGGTCATCGTGGTCGGTCACGACTTCCACTTCGGTCATCAGCGTCAGGGCAACGTGGCCATGCTCAGGACCATGGGCGCCGAGCTCGGGTTCGAGGTGGTCGACCTCGAGCTGGTCGGCGTCGACGGGCACCCGGCGGCCGAAGGTGAGGGCGTGTCCTCCACGGCCATCCGCGCTGCGCTCCGAGCCGGCGACGTCGCCAACGCCAACGCCATGCTCGGTCGCCCGCACGAGGTCCGGGGCATGGTCAGCCACGGCGATGCCCGCGCCCGCGATCTGGGGTTTCCCACCGCCAACGTCGCCGTGCCCGACGAGATCTGCCTGCCGGCTGACGGCATCTATGCCGGTTGGTACCTGAGACCCGACGGCGTCGCACATCCGTCGGCCATATCGCTCGGCCGGCGCCCGACCTTCTATGAGCAGGCCGACACGTCGCTCCTCGAGGCCCATCTGCTCGACTTCGACGCCGACCTCTACGGCGAGCCGGCCCGGGTGCGGTTCGTCGAACGTCTCCGCGACGAGCTGAAGTTCGACTCGGTCGACGACCTCATCGCCCAGATGGCCCGCGATTGTGACCACGCCCGCCAACTCCTGGCCGATCTCGCGCCCGGAGGCCTCCGTTCTTGACTGTGGTTTCATTGCGCGCTCTCCATCCACCACCCCAGGTGCCGATGAGGTGAACATGGCCGTCGTGACCAACCGCACCCGCGGGCCGAGCACCGGCACCGTCCTGGCCCCCGACGCCTCGCCGCGACTGGCGCGGCATTCGTTCATCCTGGCCGACGGCCATCGGGTGGGCTTGGCCGTGAGCGGGCGGGGCGTTCCGCTGGTCGTGGTGCACGGCTTCACGGCTGAGGGCTTCCTCTACGCCCAGACGCTGCACCGCCTGGTGGGCAAGGGCTTCAAGGTGATCGCCGTCGACATGGCCGGTCATGGCGCCACCGAGGGCCTCCCGCTCAGCGGTGGCCATCTGGGCGACTACGCGCAGCTGATGGGTCGGGTGATCGAAGAGCTCGGAATCCGCCGAGCGGTGATCGCCGGTCATTCGATGGGTGGACGCGTGACCGCGCAGTTGGCGGCGCAGCGACCGGAACGAACCATCGCCGCGGTGCTCATCGACGCCATCGTCGGCGACCAGTGGGACCTCATGGTGAACTTCTTCCGGGTCAACCCGTTCCTGCTGGCGCCGCTCGCCGTGGGGCTCGCCCTCGACACCGTCTCGACCCTGCCCGTGCTCGACCACCCCCGACAGGCCGCCAAGCTCGGCCGCCTGCTGGTCCCGACCCTCGTCGGGCATGTGACGAAGCCGTGGCGGCTCATCGGGCCGGCGGCCTCGATCCTGCGCACCAGGGGCAGTCGGGGCATTCTCGATGAGCTGGCGCTGAACGAGGTGCCGACGTTCGTCATCCACGGCGACCGTGATCTGATCGTGCCTTACGCCACGGCCAAGTCGGCGGCCAAGCGGGCCAACGGCACCCTGGTGACCGTGCGCAAGGGCGGCCACTCGTGGCTGCTGCGCGATCCCGAAACGTTGCCGGCGATCGTGGTCGAACTGCTGCGGGGCGGCCTCGGTGACGCGATCCGTGGGTGCATCGGCGCTGCCGGGGCGGAGTCTCGTGACGAGCTCGAGTCGATCTTCTACGAGTCCGACGCCCCGATTCTCGAGCTCACGCCGCCCATGGAGCCGATGTCGTCGTCCGAGGTGCCCGATCGGCCCCGCTACGAGTGGGCCATCACCTGACCCGAGCAGTACCTGGTGGGGTGGAGTATCCCGATGGGGGAGGTGGCTGCTATCCTGCGTGCACGCCGATCCGCGCCCCGGGCCTCGTCCCGACCGGCGGCGGCGTATTCACACCGCTTCTGGCCGCGCCAGCCTGCCTCATACGGCAGCGGGCCGGGAAGCCGGGTCCGATACCCAACACTGCAAGGAATCCCTTTATGTCGTCCGATCCCAGCAACCTGGCCCCCAAGGCCGGCACCATCACCGAGCACCGTCTTCACGACACCGATACGGGCTCGCCCGAGGTGCAGATCGCGCTGCTCACCGACCGCATCAATCACCTCACCGAGCACCTGAAGGCCCACAAGAAGGACCATCACAGCCGGCGAGGCCTCCTGATGCTGGTGGGGCGCCGTCGACGGTTGCTCGACTACGTCAAGAAGAACGACGTCGAGCGCTACCGGGCGATCATCGCCAAGCTGGGCTTGCGCCGCTGAACAACGAATACCCCTGACGGCGACCATTGGGTCGCCGTCGCCCTATCCGGGCACCGACCGACCGGTCGAGGCCCATCAAGACCTGGCCGGATGTGCACGTCAGCTGCCAGTGGTGAGAGACGGAGCTGATCCTCCGTGCGGGGATCGAACCCGTTCCGCCCTTCACCACTGGGAACTGGCGCCGCCCGGCCTCCACGAATCGGGGCCAACGTGGCCCCAGAGGAGACCAACCATGACGGAATCGCATTCCGTGACCCGCGTCGTCACCGGCGCACCCGAAAAGACCTTGACCTTCGAGACCGGCAAGTTGGCCGGTCAGGCCGGCGGCGCCGTGACCGTGCGTCTCGGCGACACCGTCGTGCTCGTCACCGCCACGGCCTCCAGCTCGGCCCGTGAAGGCGCCGACTTCTTCCCGCTCACCGTCGACATCGAAGAGCGCATGTACGCCGCCGGCAAGATCCCCGGCTCGTTCTTCCGCCGTGAGGGCAAGTCGAGCGACCAGGCCATCCTGACCTGCCGGCTCATCGACCGCCCGCTGCGCCCGTGCTTCCCGGACGGCTTCCGCAACGAGGTCCACGTCGTGGGCACCGTTGTCGCCGCCGATCTCGAGAACCCGCACGACGTCGTCGCCATCAACGGTGCGTCGGCCGCGCTGAGCCTGTCGGGCATCCCCTTCGACGGACCGATCGGCGCCGTTCGCGTCGCCTTCACCGCCGACGGCGAGTGGATCCCCTTCCCGACCTATGAAGAGGGCGAGACATCGACCTTCGAGCTCGTCGTCGCCGGCCGCCTGCTCGACAACGACGACGTCGCCATCTCCATGGTCGAGGCCGGCGGTACCGAGGCATCGTGGCCGGCCTTCGAGGCCGGCGCCCCCAAGGTGACCGAAGAGGTCATCGCCCAGGGCCTCGAGGCTGCCAAGACCTGGATCCGCGACTCGATCAAGGACCAGCTCGAGCTCATCGAGGCCACGGGCGGGCGCAAGCCCACCATGGACTTCTCCGTCCAGGCCGACTACAGCCCCGAGGTCTACGAGGCCGTGGCCGAGGTCGGCACCGACCGGGTCATCGCCGCCGAGTCGATCTCCGACAAGGTCGAGCGCCTGGCCGCCGAGGCCGATGCCCGCGCCGAGATCGTCGCCGAGCTGTTGCCCCGCTTCGAGAGCCTGAGTGGCGCCGAGAAGCAGCTCAAGGCCGCCTTCCGTTCGCTCACCAAGTCGATCGTGCGCAGCCGCATCGTCAACGAGGGCCTGCGCATCGACGGTCGTGGCGTGGCCGACATCCGGGCGCTGTCGGCCGAGGTCGGCGTGCTTCCTTCGGTGCACGGCTCCGGCCTGTTCCAGCGGGGTGAGACCCAGGTGCTCAACGTCACCACCCTCGGCATGCCGCGCATGGAGCAGATGCTCGACACGCTCGGCGTGGTCGACCGCAAGCGCTACATGCACCACTACAACTTCCCGCCCTACTCGACCGGTGAGACCGGCTTCATGCGAGGCCCGAAGCGCCGCGAGATCGGTCACGGCATGCTCGCCGAGCGGGCGCTCGTGCCCGTGCTGCCCCCCAAGGACGAGTTCGCCTACACGATCCGCACCGTGTCCGACGTGTTGTCGTCCAACGGCTCCACCTCGATGGGCTCGGTCTGCGGCTCGTCGCTGTCGATGATGGAGGCCGGCGTGCCCCTCAAGGCCGCCGTCGCCGGTATCGCCATGGGCCTCGTCTACGCCGAGGGCAAGTACACGACCCTCACCGACATCCTCGGCGCCGAGGACGCGTTCGGCGACATGGACTTCAAGGTCGCCGGCACCGCCGAGTTCGTCACCGCCCTGCAGCTCGACACCAAGATCGAGGGCATCCCGGCCGACGTGCTGGCCCAGGCGCTGCAGCAGGCCAAAGAGGCCCGCCTGGCGATCCTGGCGGTCATGAACGAGGCCATCTCCGAGCCCCGGTCCGAGGTCGGCAAGACCGCCCCGAAGATCGTCAGCTTCGAGATCCCGATGGACAAGATCGGCGAGGTCATCGGGCCGAAGGGCAAGGTCATCAACGCCATCCAGCAGGAGACCGGCGCCGACATCTCCGTCGACGACGACGGTTCGGTGGGCCGGGTCAGCGTCGGCTCGACCGACGCCGGCGCCGTGGCCGAGGCCGAGCGTCAGATCCGTCTCATCCTCAACCCGCCGACGGCCGAGGTCGGCCAGACCTACATGGGCAAGGTCGTCAACATCACCAAGTTCGGGGCGTTCGTCAACATCCTCCCGGGCCGTGACGGGCTGCTGCACATCTCCAAGCTCGGCGGTGGCAAGCGCATCGACCGGGTCGAGGACGTCCTCGAGCTCGGTGCCGAGGTCGAGGTCGTGGTCGAAGACGTCGATCCGGGCGGCAAGGTGTCGCTGCGCCCGGCCGGTGACGCGCCCGCCGCCAAGGAGGGCGGCGATCGTGAACGCGGCTCGAGCAACGGTGGTGGCCGCGGCGATCGTGGTGACCGTCCCCAGCGCTCGGAGCGCCCCCGTGGCGACGCTCCCGCCGATGCCCCGGCCGGCGCCGGCGGCGACCGTGAATACGTCTCCTTCGAAGATGCCTTCGACGACGAGGTCCGCACCGAGTTCGGTGACCTCGGCCCCGAGGCGTCCTCGGGCGGCGGTGGTGGCGATCGCGGTGGCCGTGGTGGTGGCGGCCGCAGCGGCGGTGGTGGTGGCGGCCGTCGCCGCTGACGTGACCGACCCGAACGTAGGTGACGGCCCGTCTCCGGCTCTGGCCGGCGGCGGGCTGTCGCCGTCCCTGGCCACCGGTTCGCCGGCGGTCGCCGATGCCGGCGCGTCCATGAGCCGTCCGGCGTCGGTGGCCGGGCCCGAGGCGGGCATCGAGCTCACCACCTTGGCCTCCGGCCTGCGCATCGTCACCGAGCGCATGCCCGAGGCGCGCTCGGTGACCATCGGCTTCTGGGCCGGGGTGGGTTCACGCGACGAGTCGATCGGACTGGCCGGCGCCTCGCACTTCCTCGAGCACCTGCTGTTCAAGGGCACGGCCGATCGCAGCGCCCGTGACATCGCGGTGGCCGTCGACGCGGTCGGCGGCGAGATGAACGCCTTCACGACCCGCGAGCACACCGGCTACTACACCCGCTTGCCGGTCGCCGAGCTCGGCTTCGGGCTCGACTTGCTGGCCGACGTGGTGGCGGCGCCGGCCTTCCGTCCCCAAGAGGTCGACGCCGAGCGCGAGGTGATCCTCGAGGAGATCCTCATGAACGAGGACACGCCCGACGACGTCGTGCACACCCGGCTGATCGACGCGCTGTTTCCCGATCATCCGCTCGGTCGCGAGACCCTCGGGTCCGAAGCGTCGATCACCGACATGGCCCGCGACGACATCGCCGCGTTCCACGCCGAGTGGTACCGGCCGGCCAATCTCGTGGTGGCCGCCGCCGGCGATCTTCACCATGACGACGTGGTCGAGCGGGTCGAGCGCTGCCTCGCCGGCACCGACCCGGGGTCGCGACCGGTCCGCGCGGGCCCGGTGGCCGATCTCGTGCCGATGTCGGTGGTGCATCGGCCCACCGAGCAGGCGCACGTCGCCATGGCGTGGCGGGGTCTGGCCAACACTGATCCCGACCGATATGCGCTGATGGTTGCGAATCAGGTGCTGGGCGGCGGCATGTCCAGTCGACTGTTCCAGGAGGTTCGCGAGGAGCGCGGCCTGGCCTACACCGTCTACTCGTCGCCGTCGTCCTATGCCGACACCGGTGCCTTCACCGTGTACGCCGGCACCGCGCCGGCTCGTCTGGGCGAGTTGCTCGACGTGATCAACGACGTGATCGACTCGGCTCTCGATGCCGGCATCACCGGCGCCGAGCACCAGGTCGCCCGCGGCTACCTCGAGGGGGCCACGCTGCTGGGTCTCGAGGACAGCGGCAGCCGCATGGCCCGACTCGGGGCCAGCCTGACCAGTCGCGACGAGATCATCGCCGTCGACGAGAACCTGAACCGGATGCGCGCCGTCACCGGCGACGATGTGCTGCGCGTGCTGCGCCGGGTGCTCGCGGCTCCGAGCGTGCTGTCGATCGTCGGCCCGTTCGCCCCGCACGACGCCGTCCTGGTCGGTGCGATCGACCGGGCCGAGGCCCGCGCCGCTAGGGTCTGAACCCATGATCCGGGTCGGCGTTTTCGGAGCGGGCGGGCGCATGGGCAGCACGGTCTGTCGCGCTGTCGTCGACGACCCGGCCCTCGAGCTGGTCGCCGCCGTCGATCCCTTCCATGCCGGCCTCGAGCTGCGCGAGGTGAACGGCATCGACGCGCCGCTGCAGCTGGCCGCCGGCCCCGAGGCGCTGCTCGCCGCCGACGTCGAGGTCGCCATCGATTTCACCCAGGTGGGGGCGGCACGCGAGAACCTTCGCTGGCTGGCCGAGAACAGCATCCATGGCGTCGTGGGCACGACGGGGTTCACCGACGCCGATCTCGACTCGTTCGCCGCCGCCTTCACCCGCAGCAACTGCGTCATCGCCCCGAACTTCGCCATCGGGGCGGTGCTCATGATGCGCTTTGCCGAACTGGCGGCGCCCTACTTCGAGACCGCCGAGATCATCGAACTGCACCACGATCAGAAGGCCGACGCCCCGTCGGGCACGGCGATGTTGACCGCCCAGCGCATGGCCGACGCGTCGGGCGACTGGGCCGCCGACCCGACGACCGACGAGGTCGTGGCCGGCTCACGCGGTGGTCGGGGTCCCGGGGGAATCCCCGTGCATTCGGTGCGGCTGCGGGGCATCGTCGCCCATCAGGAGATCCTGCTCGGCACCCAGGGCCAGACCCTGTCGATCCGTCACGATTCCTACGATCGCTCGTCGTTCATGCCCGGTGTCGTGCTGGCGGTGAAGAAGGTCGGCGACACGCCGGGACTCACCCTCGGCCTCGAC
>Ga0315287_10003090_pt1 | contig 15988 bp, 17 predicted proteins | sample YL17G11_0_MG_FD_205037 | JGI IMG/M metagenome (GOLD analysis project Ga0315287, IMG submission 205037) | Sediment microbial communities from Yellowstone Lake, YNP, Wyoming, USA - YL17G11_0 | ecosystem: Environmental > Aquatic > Freshwater > Lake > Sediment | place: USA: Wyoming | collected... | reverse complement strand
CATCCGTTCCTCGCGTCGGAACTCGCGCATTTCGATGTCACAAGCGCCCTGACTCGCGGGTTGCTGCCCCTGGTCGTCGCGGCGGAACGGCCGGATGACGTGCTGCGGGCCTACGCCTCGCTCTACCTCAACGAGGAGGTCCGCCTGGAAGGGTGGGCGCGCAGTGCGGGGGCCTTCGCCCGGTTTCTGGAGGCGATCACCTTTTCGCACGCCGGGGTGCTGAACCTGGCGAATGTCGCCCGCGAGTGTGAGGTCGAGCGCAAGACCGTCGCGGCGTACCTGGAGATCCTGGAGGACTTGCTGCTGTCCTTCCGCGTGCCGGTGTTCACACGTCGAGCCAAACGGGCGACCATCGCTCATCCGAAGTTCTACCTGTTCGACGCCGGTGTGTTCCGATCGCTGCGGCCCCGCGGCCCGCTCGATCGCCCCGAGGAGATCGAAGGCGCGGCGCTCGAGGGTCTCGTCGCGCAGCATCTTCGTGCCTGGCTGGCGTACCGCAACGACGATGGGCAGTTGTTCTTCTGGCGGACTCGGTCCGGCGTTGAGGTGGATTTCGTGATCTACGGACCAGCAGGGTTCTGGGCGATTGAGGTGAAGAACGCCCGGCGTGTCCGGCCCGAGGATCTTCGCGGTCTCGAGGCGTTCGGCGACGACTACCCGGAAGCGACTCTGGCCGTCCTGTATCGGGGAGCGGTTCGAGAGCGGCGAGGGCGGGTGTGGGTGCTGCCGGTGGACGACGTGCTGAAGCAGCTCGCCCCGGCGCACGACCTGTCGAAGGCGCTGGGCGTGTAGGGAATCGCGTTCGTGTTCCGGCCGCCCCGCGGAAAGGCGTAGAATCGCCCTCGGCGTCCTGCGCTGGCGGGAAGGCTCGTACGACGAGTCCGAACGCCTCTTGATGCAGGCGCTCGCGCTTCAGGAGAAGACGTCCGGGCCGATGCACCCCTCGGTGGCCGAGACCCTGGAGGACTATGCAAAGCTGTTGCGGAAGGTCGGCATGAAACGCATCAACTGGCGCGAGGTCTGCAAGTTCGGCTCGGGCGCGGCGTTCGTCGGCACCATCGCCAACGCCTACCTCTGGGCGTACGACATCTCGGCGCCGTTTCCGCTCTCCGGCTACACGATCCCGCCATGGCTCTTCGGCGTACGCGCGATCATCTCGGCGCTGGTGTTCGCCGTCTGCGTCTACGTCGGGTACCTGCGCGCGCCATCGAGGAAGCCGACGTAGGCCGACCGCGCGCTACTTGATGCCGACGGGTTTCACGCCGCCGCTGAACTCGGCCTCCACCCATCGCCCGTCCACCCGGACCACGAGCTGGCCGACCGCCTTGTCGCCCTTGCGCGCGACCATGCGAAAGCCGATCTCCGTTCCCGACAGCACCACGGCGGGCACCGGCTCGGGCATCATGGACTGCGCGAACGCGAACACCCCGGCCCCGGACAGCACGCCGGCCAGGCACGCCACCACCACCACACGACGCATACGCACCTCCCGTCCACGTTAGACGTCCCGCGCGCACGGACGGACGGGACGCGGGGCGCGACGGGACGGGGCCGTGAGCCCGTTTCACGACCGTTGACGCATTCCCGAGGTGGAGGCAGTCATGAGACTCTTCACCCCGGCATTCGCGGCTTTCCTGATGGCGGCAGGCGTTTCGGCGGCGGCGGCGCAGACGCAGACCCCGGCCGGCGCCGCGGCCCAGCCCCCCGCCAGTCCCTCCGCTCAACTGTCCGTCCCGCGCGTCGAATTTGGCGCCGGCCTCGGGCTCGGTCTCGGGATCATGTCCAACGAGCCGGGCGCGGCGGCCCTCTTTCTGCCCGGCGCGCGCGTGAGCACGGCGCTCAACCGCCGGTGGGCCCTCGAGGGCGTCTTCGATGTCATGAGCGATGACAGCAGCCTCGCGGTGATCTACCGCGTCCAGGCGCGCTGGCGCTTCCGCGGCGCCGCCGACGCCGGCCGCCTGCAGCCGCATTTCACCTTCGGCGGCACGGGCGTCTTCGAGCACCAGACGTGGGGCCCCTACCAGTGGCGCGATCAGAGCGGGACCGTTCACGCGACGCCGCGGCAAACGCGCTGGAACGTGATGCCGCCGATGCTGCCCACCGTGGGCATCGGCTTCCAGAAGACGCTGGGGTCGCGCATCGCCCTGCGCGCCGACCTGGCCGCCATCATCGTGCCCGCCGACGACTTCGTCGGCGTCCTCCTGATGCCGAGCGTCAGCATCTCGATCCCGATCGGGCGCTACGCGGCGTCGCCGAGGCGGTGAGGCCGAGGATCCATCATTGGCCATCGCGATGACCCTGGCGGCAGGTGTGACCTGGGCTGTCACAGGCGGCTGGAAGCATGGCTGAGCAGCCCGTGGTGCACGTCAGTCTGCATTCGACCGACACTGCATCCCGCCTCGCTGCGTTGCTCAACGCGTGAATATTGCCCGATATTCTCGCGTTTCGCGCCTTGCGATCCGGGCGCATCGTCGGTCTCGTCCTTCGGCGAACTCAGGACGCCCTGAGCTTGTCGAAGGGCGGTGCGACGACCGACTTCCACCACGGGCTGCTGAGGAGGATTGAGCCATGTCAGAGACGTCGCGCCGGTACATGGATCCGTCGGTGCCCCCGCGCGTGGCCGCGGCGGTGGAGCAGATTCGCGCGATGGCCGCGCACCCCGGGATCGAGGTGCGCGTCACCTGGGTTGAAGAGTGGCCCGCGTCGCAATCGCGCGCAGCCACATCCGGCGGATGAGCGCGCTGCCCGGGTAGATCACGCGCCAGTAGGCGGCGAACCGCCGCCGCGCGTCTGCGCTGGATGCCCACACCCGCGTCTCGGTGGTCACCACCGACCCGCCCGCATCATCCGCGCGCACGAGGAAGTGCATGGTCGCCAGGGCGAACCCGTCCGGCCAGGGCTGGCGGTAGCGTTCGGGTGTGAGCGTGCCGCGCAGGCTCGGCGTCCCCGGCGGCGCGATGACGACGGCGCCAACCACCAGTTCGCGCGGGGCCTGGTCGGCGAGCCAGACGAAGCCGCCGCGCACGGCCGCGTCGAGCAGCGGATCGTCCGCGCCGGGACTGAGGATGCCCGGCGGCAACGGCTGGCCGCCACGGCGGATCCACGTCAGCAGGTTGAAGAGGGCAATCTCGTCGGCGCGCACGTGGCGGACGGCGTCGTAGACGCGCGCGGGCGGCGCGGCGATGCGCAGTTCGTGCACTTCGTGGAACTGCCACGTCGGCGCGAACAGATCGAGCCGGGATTGCGGGCGCGGCGCGCGGAATTCGGAACCCGGCAGCACGAGGCCGGTAAGCGCGAGGGCCACTCCGGCCGCCGCGACCACCAGTGCCCGGCCGCGCGTCGGAACACGCAGGCGCGCGACCGGGCGCACGAAGAGCGCCAGCCCGACGACGAGCAAGACCAGCCCTGCCCACGTGACCGCGGATTCCCACATGTCACACCTCGGGAGCGCGCAACCGCGCCTGCGCGCCTGAAGTCTAGCAGGATCACCGCCCGGCCCGCGTCTCGGCCCGTACCGACTCCTCGGCACGCTTGGCGGATCCCACGACCGTCTCACGGACAACGCCGGTGGCGTCCGCAGCGTGACAGACATGGGAGCTGGCCGGCGAAGGCGGGCGCGCGCCCGTCGGGGTTTCTGGGTCGGCACGTTGCGGCGATGCGTCCCGAACTCCGGTTGCCCCCGCGGCTTGAGGACTGGTCGGATCACCACATCCTGATCGCGCTGGCGCGCTGGAAGAGCAACGGGCGGCCACGACCTCCGCTGTGCTGGCCGTACGTGCGCCCGGAACTGTGGTGCGGCGGCTCAACCGGCGGCTGAACCGGCGGCTGAACCGATGACAATCGCCCCGTCATCTGGTACTCTGCGCCCGTGACGTCGAAGCAGTTCTACGACTGGCAGACGGCCGGCGGCACCAACGACGTGATGCGCCTGGTCGACTGTCTCGAGCGCACCGACGTCGCCTGGTGCGCCATCGGGGGCGTGGCCGTCAATCACTGGGCCGCGCAGCCGGTGGTCACGCAGGACGTGGATTTCGTCGTCGTGGCTGAGGCCGTCGACCGGGTGGTGCATCTGCTCGAAGAGGCGGGGTTTCGGGCGGAACGGTTCGAGTGGTCGATTAACTTCACCGGCAGTTCAGCCGTGAGCCTTCAGCTCAGCACGGAGCCGGTCTACCTCGACTTCCCCTCCCGATCCGTCGCGGCCGACGTGCACGGCATCCTGCTCCGCGTCGCCTCGCTCGACGACACGCTGCGCGGCAAGATCCGCGCATGGTCGGACCCGACGCGCCGCCAGAGCAAGCGCATCAAAGACCTCGCCGATATCGCACGGCTGGTCGAGGCGCACCCGCACCTCTGGGAGTCCTTGACCGACGAGCTCAGGCCCCAGATCCAACGGCCGACGTCGACCTGACGCGCCTTCACGCCCGGCGTGTATAAACACGCCACCCATGGCCCCCCATGCCTGACACCACCTCGCCTCCCCCGCCGATCTCGCCCGCGCGCCCGCTCGCCGGCCTTCGTCAAGGCTACGGCGAGGCAGGCAGGCACGGGCGCGTTCGTCCCCGGCACACTCCTGGCCGGTCGCTATCGTATCGTCGCGCGCGTGGGCCGCGGCGGCATGGGCGAGGTGTACGGCGCCGACGACCTGAAGCTCGGGCAGCCCGTCGCGTTGAAATTCCTGCCGCCCGAGCTCGAGCGCGACGAGGTGGTGCGCGAGCGGCTCCTCGGCGAAGTGCGCCTGGCGCGGACCATCTCCCATCCCAACGTCTGCCGCGTGTACGACCTGGGCGAATTGCCCCCGTCGGCTGGGCCGGGGGAAGGCGACGGATCTCGCTCAGGGCGCGCGTTCCTGACGATGGAGTACATCGACGGGGAGGATCTGGCGTCGCTGCTGCGGCGGATCGGGCGGCTGCCGCCGGCCAAGGCGCTCGAAGTGGCGCGGCAGTTGTGCGCGGGGCTCTCGGCGGCGCACGACAAGGGCGTGCTGCATCGCGACCTGAAGCCCGCGAACATCATGATCGACGGCCGCGGCCAGGCGCGCATCGCGGATTTCGGCATCGCCGTGGAAGCGACGCCCGATGCGGCCGCGACCGACGACTCGGGCACGCTGGCCTACATGGCGCCGGAGCGGTTCGCGGGCAAGCCGGCGACGGTGCAGAGCGATCTCTACGCGCTCGGGCTGATTCTCTACGAGACCTATACCGGGAAGCCTGCGTTTGCGGCGGCGACGCAGGGCGAGTGGCGGCACGCGCACACGGATTCGGCGCCGAGCAATCCGTCGGCGATCGTGGCGGACATCGAGCCGGCGGTGGAGCGCGCCATCCTGCGGTGCCTCGCGAAGGAACCGGCGAAGCGGCCCGCGTCGGCGGCGCAAGTGGCGGCCGCACTGCCGGGCGGCGATCCGCTGGCGGCGGCAATCGCGGCCGGCGAAACACCGTCACCCGAACTCGTCGCGGCCTCCGGCGAAGAGGGCACGCCCCCGCGGTGGCAGGCGTGGACGTGGCTTGCGGCGGCGGTTGTAGCGCTGGGCGTCGTCGTGCCGCTGCGATCGTCGGTGCTGCTCATCAATCACGTGCCGATGCCGCTCGACCAGCGCGCGCTCGAGCGGCGCGCGCGCGACATCCTCGTCTCGATCGGCTACCAGACACCGCCGGCAGACTGGGCGTCGGTGTGGGTACGAAGCGACGGACAAGCACGGGCGGCGCTTCTGGTGCTGGCCTACAGGCAGAGCCCGGATGCGCTGTTCGAACCTGTCGGCATCAGCATCACCGCGCTACGTTCGAATCACCAGGACGACGTGTGGCTTGACCTGGACACAGAGGGGCACCTGAGGGGCCTGGATGTCGGCGGCATTGAGGACTACAGCGAGAGCGGCGCCACGAAAGCCGTGAACTGGACGCCGCTGTTGGGGGCGATCGGTCTCGACCGGCCGCCCGAGCCCTCCGAGTCTCGCCGCTGGTCCCCAGCTTTCTACGCCGACACCCGAGCCGCGTGGACGGGGACGATTGACGCCCAACCGTACGAGCTCGAGGCGGCGGCGCTGCGCGGCCGGCCGGTATCCCTGCGTATTCGCCGGTCAGGCGCCCCGGACGAACCGTCCGCGCCCGAGCTGATCCCACGGGGGACGGTTCTCGCCTTCAGTTTGGCCGTTCTTCTTGGCGTGCCGATGGTGCTGGCGCTGGTCGCCCGCCGCAACCTCCGCCTCGGACGAGGCGATCGCCGTGGCGCGGCCCGGCTGGCAGGTTTCACGTTCAGCAGTCTCGTCATCTACTTCGTCTTCGCCCGCCACTGGAATCCAGGCACGCCGATTCTCCTGATAGCGGGGCTGCTGAACGCGATGTGGATGCCGCTGACCTGGGCGGTTCTGGTCTGGGTCACCTACGTCGGTATCGAGCCGTACGTCCGCCGGCGATGGCCGAGGCTGTTGATCGGCTGGACGCGGTTGTTGGAGGGCCGGGTTCACGATGGGCTCGTCGGACAGGCCCTCATCGCTGGCGCCGTGGCCGGAACGCTGTTGGTTGGCTTACGGGCAGTCTACAGCGCGGCGCACATGTCACTGTACGGGTCTGGCCCCACCTACTTGGCCGGCTGGTCGGAGATCGCCACGAGTTTCCGGCTCACCGGCCTGGCCTGCCTGCAGGGGGTGGTGGCCGTGGGCGTGCTCGTGCTGGGCCGCCTGATCTTCCGGCGGGACTGGGCGGCGTGGGCCCTCTTGCTCCTCGTCGGTTCGATCGTGTCCGTCAGGGGCACCGCGCCCACGCCGGTGATCGCCGTGGAATCGCTCGTGTTCGGTGCCCTGGTTACCGCCGTGCTCTACCGGTTCGGCCTGCTGGCGCTCGTGGTCGCCGCGGCGGCGATCGGCATCCTCGCCAACGCGCCGCTGACGCTCGACGCGTCACGCTGGTACTTCTGGCAGGGCGCGTTCGGTGTCGCGATCGTGCTCGGCCTCGCCCTCTGGGGATTCAAGAACGTGCTGGGCAAGCAGACGCTGTTTCCGGCGGGCGCGCTGGAGGAATAGCGCGCGCCTATCGTGTGCCGCGCGCACTCCCGGGTGCGTCACGGTCCATCGTAATGACGACTTTCCCCCTGGCGTGGCCTTCCTCGAGATAGCGAATCGCGTCGGGAACTTCGCTCAACGGGTAGCGCCGATCGATCACCGAAGTGATCGTGCCGGTGGCCAGCAGGTGCGCCAGTTGTTCAAGGTCCGCGCGGTCGATCTTCGCCATGAAGAACGCGAACGTCCTGCGCCCGATGCGAGAGAGCAGCGGGCCCAGTACCATCCCCTGGATCAGCTGCGGCCACGCGCCGCCGGCCATGACGAAGATGCCCTCGCCGGCGAGCGCGCGCCGGTACTCGAAGATCGAACGATGGGCGTTCGCGGCCAGAATCACGTCGTAGCGGCGCCCGAGCCGCGTGAACGCCTCCCGCGTGTAGTCGATGACATGGTCCGCACCGAGCGCCCGCGCCGTGTCGACGTTCCTCGTGCTGCAGACGGCCGTCACCTCGGCTCCGAACGACCTCGCGATCTGGATCGCGAAGGTGCCCACGCCTCCGGACGCGCCGTCAATCAACACCTGCTGGCCCCGCTGGATGCGTCCCCAGTCGCGGAGGCCCTGAAGCGCCGTGATGGCCGCCACCGGCACGGCGGCGGCGTCGTCGAAGGAGATGTTCGCCGGCTTCAGCGCCAGCCGGGTCTCGGCGACGCACACGTACTCCGCGAAGGCCCCGCGGCACCCGCCGAACACCTCGTCGCCGGGCTTGAAGCGGGCGACGTTGCGGCCCACCGCTTCGACCTCGCCGGCGACATCAGCCCCGGGCCGCCCGGCCTTCGGCCGGCGCAGCCCCCCGATCATGACGCGCATCGGCAATGGCTTCCCTCTCATGAGGCGCCAGTCGAGCGGATTGACCGACGCCGCACGCACGCGCACCAGGACGTCGCCGTCTCCGGGGACGGGCTTCTCGACCTCGACGAACCGGAGCACGTCCGGGGAGCCGTATTCTGTGTGGACGAACGCTTTCATCGGTGCCCTCGCTGCGATGACTCTGGGGTGCCACGCGGCCTCGGAGTAGGATGACACAACTCCGTCCACCCAAAGGGGGCCGCCGCCGTGCAGGTCATTCACTTCCCGAAACCGTTCGAGCACGCGCACCCGCCGGTGCGCAACGTCAACCAACTCGAGGCGCACAACGACTACGAGATCAACCGCAAGGCCGAGGAAGAGGTGCGCGCGGTGCTCGAGCACCTGAGCGCGCAGGACGAGGCCCTGGCGAAGATCGTCGAGACAATGGCGGCGCGGATGAACGGGAACGGGCCGGCGATGGGGTGAGGCGGACTGGGCGACGACGCTATGTCGCCCGGGCGTCCTTGACCGTGAATTCGACGTAACAGTTGAGCGCTGACAGGAGGCGCAACATCTGATCGACAGACTTGCGCACATTCGTCGGATCCAACAGGCGATAGAACTGCGTCGGTGAGGTCTTCAATCGGCGCATCACCTCACGCTTGCTCAAACCACTGCGTTCCAGGCGAGTTTCCGCCTCGAGCGTCAGGCCGTACAACACCATCTCCCTGACGTAGCGGGGGTCGTCATTGAAATCCAGCACCTGGTCGGACAGGACGGTACCCTCTCGGCCGTCGCTCAATGTATAGGTGAATCCCTCCCGACCCAACTCCGGGTCCATCGAGACGCGCGTCACTCGACCACCGTTCATGGGCTGCTCATCGAGCCGCGCGTAGGGGAGCCAATACTCGGTGGCGCCAATGTGAACGCAGAAGGCCTTCCGCCTGTTGTTGAAGTTGACCGATCGGATCTTCACAGGATGCCCTCGGCGCGGAGTTGTCCAATAAGCCTGAGGACGCGCCGTCGTGGTCTTCCGCTCAACGGCCGGTTGTGATCGAGGTCCCATTTCAACACCAGCTTTCCATCGCGCCTCACGTGGACATGACGGGGGCTATGGTCGCCCTTCCAGAGTATGAAGATGTAGCCGCCCCTCCGGATCAGAGGCATTAGATGTTACCTTTCAAGATAACACTTTGCAAGATCGCAGAAACCGACAATATCAGGAGCCGCGACGATTGCAGATTCTGCGTACTGCACCGCGCACGCTTGGAAAACAAAAGCACGCTCGACCCCAGGAGCATTGGGCAAACCAGGCACGAGGCTAATCTGTCCCGAACCGTCGGTGAGGAATCAACTGCAAGCGGGAAGCCAGCAGTGCGCGAAGGCGTGAGGCGAGAGGCTTTGCGGATCAGCCGATGACGGGGACCCCAAGTACACGGCAGATCTTCCGGGCGAGTGTGTTGGGAATCTCGGTGTGGCGCGGAACGGCTTCGACGGCGCCCGATCTGGGATTGTGCCACAACGAATGGGAGGCGCCTTCGCGCTTCAGCACGCACCCGTGCCTGCGCAGGTGCTGAAGCAGCGCCGAGCGTTTCACGCCACCGTCACCGTGTCACGCTCGGCGTCGGGTGGCACGCCGCGCAGGCCGTCCTCGAGACGATCCGCGAGGATAAGGGCAATCGCGTCGGCCAGACTCTGACGGGCCTCGTCCTTGGTGCGGCCCTGGCCATTCGCGCCGGGAATCTCCGGGCAGTACGCGACGACCCAGGCGCCGTCCCGTTCGAAGATCGCCGTGAACTGATTGGCCATGATGGCCGCAGTATAACACCCGGCCAGCGTGATGCGCTTCGTCGTCTACGACTCCAACGACGACGACGTTTACGACGCGCACGTCGAGGCCACCGCCGTCGCCAACGGTCGACTGGCCACGCAGCCCGCAGCCCGCAGCCACGGCCATCATCCGCCTGGCCGCCCGCGACCGCCTCGAAACGCACAACGACTACGAGATCAACCGCAAGGCCGAGGAAGAGGTGCGCGCCGTGCTCGAGCACTTGAGCGCGCAGGACGAGGCGCTTGCGGAGATCGTCGAGACGCTCGCGGCGTGGATGAACGGGAACGCGAAAGGGTGAGCGGAAGGCGCGTCAGGCCGATGCATCGGTGACCCGCAGGGAGCGATACGCCGCACGCACCGGCAGCCAGAGCGCGTAATACAGGAGCGGTGCCACGACGATGGCCAGCCAGCGGGCACCACTCGGTCCGCCCAGCCGCGCGGGGATGTCCAGCACAGGACCGGCCACGATCCCGCCGCCGACGCCGAGGATCGCGCCCCACACCGGCAATCGGTTGGGAACCCACCGTGCGGGCGCGAGCATCGCCCACAGACCCCAGGCCACCGGAACAAGGCACCAGGCGGTGGTCAGTGTCCGCGTGAGGTCGAGCGGGAACCCCGGCAGCAGACTCATGAGGGCTCCGGCGGAGATGACCACTGACGCCACAGCGCAGGCGGCGGCGAATCGATGAAACATGTCGCACCTCCAGCAGGCTGATTCTAGACCTCCCGCGCGGTTCTGTCACTGCGCTGGACGCCGCCGGTGATCCGCGTCGCCGCGCGCGAGCGATCCTGCAACCACACCTGCCACCACCGGCAACCACGAACGCTTGCCAACAGCCGCGCCGGTCCCGCAGAATACAAGCCAAAGGACATCCATGACGAAGACGCGAGCCGGTCGATTCCTTGTTGCGGTGACACTTGCCGCAGCCGTGGCCCCCATGTCGCATCCCAGCGCACAGTCGCCGCTGGCGCCTCAAGCGCCGCAGCCTGCGCAGTCTCCGCAGGTCACGCCGGCCCCCGCGGCCGCCGGCGAGCGCTGGGAAACGGCGTTCCGCGCGCTGCCTCTGCCAGCCAACATCCGCGCCTACGACGAGCGCATGAGCGCCCGGCCGCACCACGTGGGTTCGCCGTACGACAAAGATAACGCCGAGTGGATCCTGGCGCGCTTCAAAGAGTGGGGCTGGGACGCGACGATTGAGCGCTTCGACGTCCTGTTTCCGACGCCGAAGACACGGCTGCTGGAAATGGTGACGCCCACGCGGTTCGTCGCGAAGCTCGACGAGCCGGCTCTGGCGGTGGACCCCACCTCCGCGCAGAAGACCGAGCAGCTGCCCACCTACAACGCCTACTCCATCGACGGCGACGTGACGGCGCCGCTCGTCTACGTGAACTACGGCCGGCCCGCCGACTACGAGGAGCTCGAGCGCCTCGGCGTCTCGGTCAAGGGCGCCATCGTCATCGCGCGCTACGGCGCGTCGTGGCGCGGCATCAAGCCGAAGGTGGCCGCCGAGCACGGCGCGGTCGGCTGCCTCATTTACTCTGACCCCAAAGACGACGGATATTTCGGGGGCGAGGTGTTCCCGGAAGGCCCGCTGCGCGGGAAAGACGGCGTGCAGCGCGGCAGCGTCGCGGACATGCCCGTCTATCCGGGCGACCCGCTGACGCCCGGCGTGGGCGCCACGCCGGGAGCGGTGCGGCTGGCGCGGGCCGACGCGAAGACGATTACGAAGATCCCCGTGCTGCCGATCTCCTACGGCGACGCGCAGCCGCTGCTTTCCGCGCTGGGCGGCCCGCTGGCCCCCGCGGCCTGGCGGGGCGCGCTGGCGATCACGTATCGCATCGGCCCCGGGCCCGCCACCGTGCATCTGAAGCTGGCGTTCAACTGGGACACCGCGCCGCTCTATGACGTGATCGCGAAGATCCCGGGGTCGACGTACCCCGACGAGTGGATCATCCGCGGCAATCATCACGATGCGTGGGTGAACGGCGCGGGCGACCCGACCAGCGGCATGTCGGCGGAACTGGAGGAGGCGCGCGCGCTGGGCGAGCTGCGCAAGCAAGGCTGGCAACCAAAGCGGACCATCGTCTATGCGGCGTGGGACGGCGAAGAGCCCGGGCTGCTCGGATCTACCGAGTGGGTGGAAGCGCACGCCGCCGAGCTCGAGGCGCACGCGGTGGTCTACATCAACACCGACGCCAACGGCCGCGGCTATCTCGACATGGCCGGGTCGCACACGCTCGAGCCGTTCATCAACGGCGTGGCGCGCGCGGTCGAGGATCCCGAGGCGCACGTCAGCGCGTGGGCGCGTCTGCAGGCGGCCACGATTGCGCAGGGCACGCCCGACGAGCGGGCCGAGGCGCGCACGCGGGGCGATCTGAAGATTGGCGCGCTCGGGTCCGGATCGGACTTCACGCCGTTCCTGCAGCACAGCGGCGTGGCGACGCTGAACCTCGGGTACGGCGGCGAAGACGACAGCGGCAGCTACCACTCCATCTACGACGACTTCTACCACTACACGCACTTCTCGGACACCGACTTCGCCTACGGCCGCCTGGCCGCGCAGACGGTGGGGACGGCGGTGATCCGCCTGGCCGACGCGGATCTGCTGCCCTTCGACTTCACGCGCCTGGCGGACACGGTGAAGGGATACGTGGGCGAAGTGCAGGCGCTCCTGAAGAAGCGGCAGGACGAGGTTCGCGAGCGCAACCGGCAGATCGAGGACGGCGTCTTCGCGGCCACGCGCGATCCGCGCCGGCCGCTGGTGGCGCCCGCCGTCGAACTGATGCCGCCGGCGCTGAACTTCGCGCCGCTCGAGAATGCCTCCACCGCGCTCACGGCGGCGGCCGCGCGCTACCAGAAGGCGTTGGCCGGCGCGACGGCGCGGCTCGGCGCGGTCACCACAGGCAGCGCCGCCTCCACCGCGGCCGCCAACACTGCCGGCACCACGGCCGGCAGCGCCACCACCGCCGCCAGTGCCGCGGCGATCCGCGCGGTCAACGCGAAGGTGATGCAGAGCGAGCGGCAGCTGCTCGATCCGGCGGGCCTTCCCCACCGCGAGTGGTATCGGCACCTCTTGTACGCGCCGGGCTTCTACACCGGCTACGACGTCAAGACCCTGCCCGGCGTGCGCGAGGGCATCGAGCAGCGGAAGTACACGGAGGCCGACGCCGAGATCGCGCGCGCGGCCAGGATGCTCGATCGCGAGACCGCGCTGGTAGACGCCGCGACGGCCGAACTGGCGCGGGTTGCGGCACACGCGAAGTGAGAGGTCTCGCACCACTGGCGCGCGATGGGTTCAGGCCCGCCTGGGCTACAATAGCGAAGCACAAGAACGCTCGCGATTGAGGTGCTCTGATGGTTGACGGCTGGATCGTCTCGAATCCGGATATCCTCAACGGGAAGCCTTGCGTGCGCGGTACACGCCTCAGTGTCGAGTTTCTGTTGGAACTGGCGGCGAGCGGCGCCACCCCTGCTGAGATCATTACCCGGTACCCGCAACTGTCGGCCGAGGGACTGTCTGCGGCATTTCTGTACGCCGCGAACGCGCTCAGGCACGAACGGCTCTTCGATCTGCCGGCCTCGGCGTGAACCCGCTCTCCTTCCTGCTGTTCGCTGACGAGAATATCGATCCGATCGTCGTGGCCGGTCTGCGTAGCCGCGGACATGACGTATGTCGTACTGGGGAGACGGGTCTCAACGGCCGATCCGACGTGGAGATCCTCCGTGTCGCAACGGCCGGGCGCCGGGTCGTCATCACGCACGACGCAGGGTTCGCCAGTGCAGCGATTCGGGGCGGTGAACCGTTCGTCGGCATCGTCTGCCTGCGTCCGGGCCACATCGTCGCGGAGACGGTGCTCGAAGCGATCCTCGCATGATCACGGGTGGACATCGACGTTGAACCCCCGTTCTTCGTGGTCGTGGAGCGCCGGGAGGGCCGGGTCAAGATACGCCTTCGTGAGGGCGGCTCCTGGTAGGGTGTCGCCGTACCCGATCCCCGGGGATTCGAATGCGGCCTGACGTGCGCGAATCGGTGGAACATTTCGCACCTCCAGCAGAGCGACCATAGCCCCCCAGCCGGACCCTTGCCCCTTTCTGAGATAATCGCTCCGGCATGTCCATTTCCGACTTCACGGTGTACGTCATGATCGCCGGCTGGTTAGGCTTCGCCGGGGCGATGCTCGCGGCGAGGCGTCACTCGGGCCAGGTGGAGCGCCGCCGCGAGCGCTCGTCGGTGACGGGCCTCGCCGTCCAGATGGTCGCGTACTCAGCCGTGTGGACCGTGCGGCGCCCGTGGACCTCCCCGCTGCTGGGCCAGACCGTCGTGCCCGAGGCGCTGCTGTCGGCGCTGACGATCGCGCTGGTTGTCGGGTCGATCTGGATCGTGGTGGCGGCCGTGCGGACGCTGGGCCGGCAGTGGAGCCTGACGGCCCGCGTCATCGAAGGCCACGAACTGATGACGGCCGGTCCGTACAGGCTGGTGCGCCATCCCATCTACTCGGGCATGCTCGGCATGCTCGTCGCGACGGGCATCGCCCTCACGCGCTGGTGGTGGCTGCCGATCGGCGTGGCGGTGTACGTGGCCGGCACCCTGATCCGCACGCGCGCCGAGGAGGGCCTGCTGCGCGAACAATTTGGCGCCGCCTACGACGCCTACGCGGCCGGGGTCCCCGCGCTCATTCCCTTCACCTAGTCCCCTGGATCCGTGATGCCTTGGATGAGTCCCGGAACGCGGCGCCCGGATGGCCAGGCGCGACGACTGAGGATAGCGGGCCTCTCGGAGGGAGGGGCAACGCCGCCAGCCGGGATGCCCCGCCCGGGAATGATGTGAGGAATCACGGTTCCAGGGGACTAGCGGCGCGCGCGGCGGGGCTGCTGCGCGGCCCGCTGTCGCCGACCGCCGGCCGCCCGCCGGGCCGAGGCGCGCGCCTGCGCGAGCTGTTCGAGCAACGGGACCGTCCGGTCCAGCGACAAGCACGCGTCGGTGATGCTCTGCCCGTGCACGAGCGGTGCGCCGGGCCGCGCGTCCTGCCGACCCTCCACCAGGTGGCTCTCGATCATCGCGCCGAAGATGTGGGGCGATCCGTCCGCGATCTGCCGGCTCACGTCGTCGACCACCTCGGCCTGGCGGCGGTAGTCCTTGCTGCTGTTGCCGTGCGAGCAGTCGATCATCACCCGCGCGGGCAGTCCGGCCGCCTTCAGACGCGCGGCGGCCTCGTCCACGTCGCGGGCGTGGTAGTTCGGGCCGCTTCGTGTGCCGCCGCGCAGCACGACGTAGCAGGTGTCGTTGCCCGTGGTCTGCAGGATGGCCGCCACGCCCTGCTTGGTCACGCCGGCGAACCAGTGCGGCTGGCGCGCGGCGGCGACGGCATCGACGGCGATCTGCATGTTGCCCGTTGTACCGTTCTTGAACCCGACGGGCATCGAGAGGCCCGACGCCAGCTCGCGGTGCACCTGGCTCTCGGCCGTGCGCGCGCCAATGGCCGCTACCGACGTGAGATCGGCGAGGTACTGCGGCACCTGGGTGTCGAGGAACTCCGAGGCGGTGGGCAGTCCGCGCTCGTTGATGTCGAGCAGCAGGCACCGCGCCAGCCGCAGCCCTTTGTTGATGTGGTAGCTGCCGTCCAGATCCGGATCGTTGATGAGGCCCTTCCAGCCGGCCACCGTCCGCGGCTTCTCGAAGTACGCCCGCATCACGAGCACCAGGTCGTCGGCGAAGCGCCGGGCCAGGCCGCGCAGGCGATCGGCCATTTCGAGGGCGGCCGAATCGTCGTGGATCGAGCAGGGCCCCACCAGCGCGATCAGGCGCGTGTCCTCGCCGCGGAGGATGGCGGTCACCTCGGCGCGCGTCCGCCGGACGGTCGCGGCCGCACGAGCGGTGAGCGGCAGCTCTTCGACGAGGATGGCCGGGGGAATCAGCGGCCGGACGTCGCGGATACGAAGGTCGTCGGTGCGTCGGATCATAGGTGATGCGCCGGGCGCTGCTCGTCACACTATCCCACAGGTCGGCCCGAGCCGTGACGGTCGGCCGCCTCCCGGATGTGCGCCGGCCGCGATTAGGGCCCACAGACACTCCCTGCTACCAGGATTCCTTAACAGCGCCTAAGCTGTACCGATGGACACACCTTCCTACGGCACCGTCGACGAGGCCGTCCTCGCCGGGCTCCGGACGATCGTGGGCGACGCCAGAGTGCTCGTCGATCGCGACGTGATGGAGCCTTACTCGCACGACGAAACGGTGGGAGTGCGGGGCCAACCCGACGTCGTGGTTCGCGCTGATAGCGCGGAGCAAGTGTCCGCCATCTTCCGGCTCGCGCAGCG
>Ga0315287_10003089_pt1 | contig 15992 bp, 15 predicted proteins | sample YL17G11_0_MG_FD_205037 | JGI IMG/M metagenome (GOLD analysis project Ga0315287, IMG submission 205037) | Sediment microbial communities from Yellowstone Lake, YNP, Wyoming, USA - YL17G11_0 | ecosystem: Environmental > Aquatic > Freshwater > Lake > Sediment | place: USA: Wyoming | collected... | reverse complement strand
GCTAGACATGGCCTGGATGTTCGGACCAACGTAACCAGCCGGTCACATTGGCTAATAATGGCCAAACACTACGTAACCAGTTTTTCGTGGAGCTACGCTAATACTGGTATCGCGATGTCAAGAATGCCGCTCCGTGTCCGTTGGCTAAGCCGAAACAGTGGGAGAGGGAAGATACTTGCCAAGAGCCTCTGAAGGCTTGTTTTCGCGTGATAGCCTTTCACCCGCCTGAAAAACAGCATTTCGAAATAATCCCCAATGGCCTTTTTTTTTGAAACTATCCTTGTCAGAAGGCACAGTCAGGCACCTCAAGTTCGCATTGGATTTAGATTTTTTTCAGCGGGCCATGAAATAGCTCTGTAGAGCGTCGCCTTCGAGACTTTCAGCGTCCTGCAGACGTCCGCGACGTGAGTGTCAGGGTCGGCCAACAGCATTCTGGCCATCGCAGTCGTTTTTGCATCCATCTTGCGTGGCCTGCCTCCCAGTCGTCCTCTAGCCCTTGCTGCCTTGAGTCCCGCCTGTGTTCTGTCGACGATGAGGTGCCGCTCAAACTCGGCCAGGGCCGCGAACACATGAAACACAAGCTTGCCGCCTGGCGTTGTCGTATCGATTGCTTCCTGCAGGCTCTTAAAGCCGGTCCCCGCTGAGTTGAGCTGGTTCACGATGTCAATAAGAGCTCTTAGCGAGCGACCAAGGCGGTCAAGGCGCCAGACGACAATGGTGTCCCCGGCTCTGGCGTATGCCAGAGCCTCGGCCAACCCGGTGCGGCGGTCAGCGGTCCCGCTGGCGACATCAGAAAAGACCTTCTCGCATCCGGCAGCGATGAGCGCTGTCTCTTGCATGTCTAGCGTCTGGTCTGCTGTGGAGACCCGTGCGTAGCCTATGAGCATGGATAGTCCCCAGTCTCAAAACTCAACTTTTGACCATAAACGAGAATTTAAGTTTTGAGACTATATTGTGCAACGCTGGATGGCAAGAGCCCCACGGTCGGAGATGGAGTCCCTAATTTGTCTCATAAACGTTCGTTTATGAGACTTAACTTCTGTGTCAGCCGCGAGCGGTTCCTGGTCCGATTGACCGCCCTCCGTCTAATCCACAAGAGCTTTGCACTTTAGCTCGACTGCATTGATCGAAGCGGGAACTAACTCATAATTGACTGAAAGTACCTTCTTAAGGACCATCGAGTATCTTGTCATATTTCCCTTAAAGCTTCTAGGTTTAGCTAGGCAATACTGGGGTCGGGTTGGGTCCTTACCCCAATTCAGGCACTCAAGAGAAAATGCCAGCTTGATCTCAGCCTCTGGTGGCATTGCTAGTTTTAACGTAATATCAAATACTTGCCCACTCCTCTTCACGACCATCTCTTGAAAATGATAAGTCCATTCGGATAAAAAAATCTCTTGCTGTGGAAAAAATTTACCGCCAATACACTGGTTTAGCGTTACCATTCGCCAGGCACAATCGGCCTGCCGGCAATTGAAGTATACGTAATGTAACCCGTCCATTACTTGGCCGTTCTCCACCTGACGCATAACAAATTCAGTAGTAAAGTTAGGGGGAAAGGCCGGGCCGGAGGCGCGAGACTCGGCTGATAGAAGCGCCGCGAATATACCCACAAGAAACCGATAATACATGTTTAATTCCTCACTGATTAACCGGTTCCTCTTCGGCGTTTCGCTGGCTCAACTTTAGCGCAAAACTAAAAACGCCTGAATTAGCTCGGGAAATCAAGTTAAGTTGCCGAGTATTAAACAATAAAGCCGGATGGTCGCGGTCACTTTGGTGCGATGTCGATGACGTCTACGTACGGGGCTTAGCTAGCCTCCTCGGTCTCCTCGCCCGATTCTTCGTTGTCTTCGCCTTTGTGCTCTTCGGTTTCAAGCCTGGCCTCAACGCCGGCTATCATCCGGAGGTGGTCGGCCGGCATGTTAATTGCCGTATCGTTAGCGGCTCTAGTTTCCAAAATCATGGCCTCTCTATCAGCTTTGACGAATTGTATTTCTGCATGCGTCTCACCGAGCAGGTTTCTGCGTCTTTCCGCGACGCCCAGAAGCCCATCCAGCACCCTGATTGCTTGGGTGTTTTCGGGGGCGATGGTTCTACGCAATTCTCGAAGACCGGCGAAACGCTCTTCTGTCGTCGTGTGCTGGTCTTCGACAATTTTTTGCGTAATATTCAACCATTTGTCGAACAAGTCGGCGACTTTTATGGCTGCAGTGTATTTGTCGCTGTAGCCAGCTTTTGCCCAGCCGGTCTTTGCTATGAGCTTCCCGTGGGCCTCGAATATACACTCGTTGAGCTTCTCTCGCTCCTCGTGCGCCAGCTTGCTGCTGACTATTGTGTACCAAAGTTTGAATAGAAAGGCGTCCCACGCGTTTTGACCGTTGAGCACATCTTTGCCAGAAATGACGGTCCGGTCCGACTCCTCGAAAATTTTAAACACCGCGAGAGGGACCAGAGCCACAGAGGGCTTATTGCGCACGTAGTGCTTTAAAAGCGTATCTGTGCCCCCCTTGTGGCCCAGGCGCTCCTCTGCCATTGCGCGACCCGCGTAGGCACTGCGCGGGTCGCGGTCGGCCTCGCAGAAAACTAGATGCACGGAGCAGGTAGCGCGCAGCCTCCGTGGATAGACCTCGCGGAAGCTCACCTGACTCCCATCTTTCGGGTAAAATTGTGCTAACCAGGAGTGCTGTCCAAGCGCGAACCTGCCGCTGCCTTTTCGGTATGATTTTTTATGCTGGCAGTGGAAGTCCCGCCACGAGAATTCGGCCAAACCACCGGTCTGTGGTGGGCCTGCCAGCAGCAAAGAGGCAAGTAGGCTAACGACCGGTTTTGAAGAAATACGAGTCTTATTGATTAGGTTTTGATAGTCTAGTTCCAACTCCCCGGCGCTGTAATAATCTTTGAGCGTGTTCTTCTTGCTGCTGACCGCTTGAAGTAAGCAGCTCAGTTCCGTCGGACGAAGCCCAGTCGTCAGGCCGAGGAAAAATGTGTTTAGACGGCCAAAATCCGTGTCGCCCAAAAAGGCCGCAAAAGCGACTAGCTCGCCTAAAGTGAGGGGTTTGTGGCTTTCTCCTTCGTCGTGCATGTACTCGTCGGCAACCTCTGGCCAGCACTCTTTGACTAGAGCCGAAATACTAAGTTTTCCGTCTATCTCTTTGTCCTTGATGGTGAGTTCCCGGCTAAACGGCTCCTTTGTTTCAACTAGCTCAAACGCCCGTTGTAGCGCATGGTATCTCCCGAGGAAGAGGGGGTAGCTAAACTTTCCGGACTTGCCTCCGCTTAAGCCACCCAACTGCGCGATGGGCTCTAGGAGATTTTTAATGGTCCATTTCTGCATGGATTCGGCGCTGCCAAATTTATCACTCTGGATTTCCGTGCTGCCGATGATGCTCTCTGTGAGAATTTGCCAGTTAGAGTCATCTGTCTGCCAGTCCTGAGTCGGACCATGTCTTCTTCCCTTTTTGCCGAGGGCTCTCTTGGGCAAAGGTCCGCGAAGCCTCGAGGCTAAAGCAATAATAAATCCCAGGTTCCTGGGCAGCCAGCTCCACTCAAATTGCTTGACCTGGTCAAAGTAAGACTTATCAAATTCCCTGTCGTCGATATCTCCAGCCATCCGCTTGCGGTTAAGCACACTTGTAATCGCCTGGATTTCCTTAGATTGACGAAGGAACCGCTCTATAACTTCGTCGTACGAAGTTATAGAATAAAAAGCGTGCTTAGGCAGCCTTAGGTCTATCAAGTTGTTCAGAAATTTGTCGGCATCGGCTTTTTTTTGGAAGTCTCGTACACGCTCATTGCCGCTGTCATCCAGAGTCGGCGCTTCGTCTCGACCGCAGTGCACGACTTTATATTTCCGCGTCTTTGCCGAGTAATAAAGCCCAGCATAGCCGGTAGAGTTCAAGTTAGAGTCCACCATCTTATGTTTGGTCCCGACGATTTGGTACTCACCATTTTCCAGATTTCGTTTAAAATCTATGGTGCCCTTATTTTCCGCGCGAACCTCCCTGTTGTAGACTTGCAGGGCCTCTTTTTTGGCGACGTGTTGGTCAGCAGCGTTGTCTAGATCGACTTTAGAAATGCTAGATGACCAGGTCGCAGGGTCCGCCCCCTTGGCTGACTTGAGACGGCCGCCGTGGAGGCTCATGGCATCAGCTTTGCTATCTCGGTCAAGCGCAGCGAATTGCGCTTTTTTCGACGGCCGCGCGGACACGCATGGATAACTGTCGTAGCCATGCTTGATGGAGAGTCGCAGACGGCGCAGATTCTCACGAGCGAGCTCAAGGTCGTTGCCGTCGAGAGCGACGCGACCGGTCCCCGCTTTTTCATGCCCTTTGGTGTAGTGATAGCAGGCTTTGCCCCGCTGTATCGCCCGCGCCTTGCGCATATACGCGCTCTCATGCGCCGTTTCTTCGTCCCCTCCTGCCGCTGCGTCGGCTATTCGTATGGGACTTGTGGCCGCTTGTGCCGTCTCTGCTGTCTCACCATTGGCGTCGCCAAGGCCTTGGGTACCGTTGCCTGATTTTATTGGCATTTTTGTGCATCCCCCGTTCTAACAAAATCTTGAAGGACCTATCGGCCCTTTTGTTAGAAAACTTGAGGGAAACTGAATAATCAGATGATTTAACTGTATTTTTAGGGAAATGTGAGATGGATGAAGCGAAAAAAACTCATCCAACTCGCAAAAAAAGTGGGCGGGACCATTTTATTGTAAGGCTACGACATAATGAGTTTTTTCCAGCCCAAAAGCGGTCTCACATTTGCAGTGGCATAACAATTCCAGACTCCACTGCAAATGTGAGACCGGTTTTTTGCTAAAGCGCGCGCACAACTAACTTATCAGTCGCCATTTTGTGAGACCACTTCTCCAAAAAGCCCTTTAGTAACAATTTGTTACTGACTTTCTCGCTTTTTATCTGTGGTAGGTGCGTGTGAAATTATTTCACACAGCTTCTTCTACAGCTCACGTGTCCGGCAAATGTCTCCGCCGTGCCGCCCGGCCGATAATTTCTCCGAGTTAGACTTTTACCCCTAATTATCGGAGAATTTCATGAAAAAGCGTGGCAAGAAAAACGGCGTCATAACTAGTGCGGCCGACCTCATCAACCTGGCGGCGGGGACTCACCAGATTGAGGACGTACGAGACTTCGCTCTATTAACAACCGCGGATAACTACCGTCCAGTTAATCGGGAGGCCGTCGACGACCTCAAACGCTCGATTATCAGCGTCGGGGTCCGCGAGCCCATTAAGTTACATGTCATCCTCGGCACTGGCGTGGCTGAGGTCGTCGCGGGACAGCACCGCATGCTCGCCGTTCAGGAGATTCGGGCAGAAGCCGCGGCTCTCGGCATGCATTTTAACTACCGTACACTTCCCGCAGTCGTCCATGTCGCCGCGAGCTTCACGCGAGAAAAGACGCTCATCGACGCAACGACCAGCAACTACGCCGGTCGTGAGTCCATCTGGGACAGAGCAGCCAAAGTGGCTAACATGCGTAGCGTACTAGGTAGTGTCGAAGCTGTTGCTGACGCCGTCAATCTTGATAGACGCAGCGTATACAACGCCTTAGCAGTCCAGGAGCTACCCGACAGCCTGCGTGCCCATTTGCTTGAGCTTGGCACGACGGTCGGCCTAAAGGATACCAAGGTTGTCCAACTAGCCGTTAAGTATCAGCAGCTTGTCGGCAAGAGTCGCAAGACGGCGGAGGCAGCAAAACAAGAAATAATGGTCTTGCTGCAGCCAAAAGCCCAACCAAGCTCCGTGGTAGTGGCGGCAACTAAGCCAAAAACGGTTCCAGTAAAAGCCGGAGGCGTGAGGGGCAAGGGTCGAGAGCGAAAAATCAGCGTCGAAGACGTTAGTAGCGAGCTAACGCGTCTTAAGAGCCGACTCAGTCTCGACGAGGTTCGGGCCGCCATCCTTGATGAGGCCATCTCAAGGCTTACATCGCCGCACCAGCAACGTCCCAATGACTGTGCGGGAGGCTAAAAATGATAAAAGACATCTATTTGTCCGAATTGGACCGAATGCGTCGTCAAGAGGACATGGCGGTTGCCTGCCTAACAAAATTTGTAGAACGGCTTAAAGTAGATACTCATACTCTCGACGCTTTTCTTAAATCAGCAGGTTGGGTCTTGAACAAGAGATACCTTCCCTACTTGCCGAATATTGCATATGTGGCTCACGCGTGCCTGCTGATAGCCGAACGTCGGGTTGCTGACTTAGCCCGAATAAGCGACTTGTCAGTCGCCGAAGTGAGGGTGCTGTGTCGCTGTTTTGACATCGTCAGTCATGATGATTTGGCCAAGTACGACCTGCTAGGTTGGTACCAGAGATTCCCGGCATTTCGACAAGCGCTTAATCCAGCGGATGGGGCGTTTTTTTCCGGGGGCATGCCAATATATAACCTGGCCGCTGCGGCCATCGAAGAAAAGCTGACCCGTCTCTTAGTTCGAAAGAGTCCAATTAGCCCATCGCGGCATGTTGCCATCAGAAAAATGATAGATGATGACATGTCCATCGCGTCCCGTCTGGACGATATCAATGTCGCTAATCGCCTAAAAGCAGCGGCAGAGGCTCTGCGGGAAATTATCTCGGACCACGAGGCTAAGGTCAAAAGGACGTCCCTCGCAGATTGGGCCAGGGACTCGGGACGATTAGACATCATCGCAGAGTGGCATCCGACCAGAAATGCAATTACCCCCGACCAAACCTCGCATGGTACTAACGTTACCGTCTGGTGGCTATGTGGCAATGGGCACGAGACATCTAGTTCTCTTGGAAGTCGAATTTACCATGCGGGCCGTTGCATACAATGTTCAAAAAAGGCAAGAATTGGTCGTCCCATTGGTCGCATAAGTTTGGCAGATTGGGCAATATCCAATGCCAGAGGCGACCTAATCACAGAGTGGCATCCCGACAACGAAAAAAGTCCCAAAGATTACCCGTATGGGTCGAGCGCAAAGGTCTTCTGGCTTTGTGGCCATAATCACCGCTGGGTATGCAAAATTTATGAACGCACGACTCAGGGCAGGGTTTGCCCTTGTTTGGGCAATAAAGTTGCGACAGCTGACAATAACTTCGCGGCGGTGCACCCAGCCATTGCTGCGGAGTGGTGCCACGCTAAAAACGAGAGACCTCCGCAGTCTTACCGACCCAAAAGCGGCCAGAAGGTGTGGTGGCACTGCAGCTCTTGCCGACATGAGTGGCAAGCATGCATAAACAGCAGGACTGGAGGTCAAAATTCTGGTTGCCCAGCTTGTGCAGGCAGGGTTGCCACCGATGAGATTAATTTAGCCGTAGCGAGACCCGACTTAGCGGCGGACTGGTCGCCCAAAAACGTTAGAGCGCCACGAAGCTACCGGCCGTTAAGCAATGAGAAGGTCGCCTGGCGTTGCGGTCGGTGCCATCACGATTGGCAGGCACGTATTTCTAGCAGGTCGAGCGGGGAAGGCTGCCCCCGGTGCCACAAGCGAAGCGTCCAAGCCGGCGTTTACCGCCGGCGTCGAAAAAAAGAAAGGCAGGCCGCGGACAATGTCGAAGGCAATCCAGGCCTGACAAAGGGTCCAATCACTCAACCTACCTAGCCAGAGAATGTTTGGACTGGACTGTTAGCTTGCTTTTGTTCGCCAGAAACCGCCGCAGACTGTCGGCTGCCGCCAATCGTCCGGAGTTGCTGATGATAGAAGCTAGGACCTGGGTGTCGCTGTCGCTAATGGTGCCATCTTTTAGGAGGGTTGGGATCTTAGCCAGAATATCCTCTTCCTGTGCCACTTCCGCGCCAAAGGTGGCTGGTGGAGTATCTACCGCAACCACAACCGCCGCCTTCTTGAGCTGCCTATATGGCGTGCACTGAACGATTACGCCATCATCCTGTAGGATAAACTCTTTAACGACGCCATACGCCTTTAGCTCCGTAAGCTGCTTTTTGAGCCAGATGACAAAGCGTTTCTCTCCGCTGTTCCAGGGAAACGCCTGCATTAAAAGCGCATATTTACGACTGACGGCACTCTGGTCGCTGAATCTGTAGAAATAGCGGTAGACGCTTTTGGCTGTGTCGCTTAGGTCAGACTGTAGAACTTCCGTAAGAAAAACTCTAACAAACTGACTTTTTAGAGACTCGACGACGCGCGGGTGAAATCTCACCGAGTGCCACTTCTCACAGTCGTCGCTTCGGCGCGGATTTTTCTGGAGAGTACGGGTTTTAAACTCTTTGGACGAAAATACGTTGTTGGAGATGATGAGCGGGCCGTCCCAGTTATCCGGGCTTTTGTTTTTTTGTGCCCAGGATTGGTGCCACTCGACAGAGCACTTGGAATACCGCCAGATAGCCTCCTTGATGGGGGAGAAGGTCCCCCCACCGCGACCGGTCTTGCCGGCATTTCTGGCAACGTCGGAGAGCCGAAAGTAGAGGATTCCGGCCTCGTTCTGGCGCTGAGCAAACATCGCCAGCATTGTGTAAAAAATTTCAGAGTGCTGAATTTGAGGAAAAGGAACGTCGTCAGGACGGTTTATCGCGTAGGCCGCCACGTCGCCTCTTGAACGCCATTCATAGGTTAGGCGTTTGGAAGCTTTAGCCGCCTTAGTGTTAAGTACGGACAGAGGCACCGACAGCACGTTTATCTCAACCGCTGACGTCGGAGCTAATACGATGGGACGCAGGCTTATTACTGGAGACTCAGTGTCCTCGCTAGCGGCTATGTCGTCGGTGGTCATCAAGCCGTCCATGTAGCTGTGTTTAAAGAAGGTTGTCGACAAAGATTAGTCCAGACCGCAACCCGAAGCAACTAGCCATAAGTCGACGCCGACCGGATTCGCTTTGCGCACCACCTCTTACCTACCACCGGGTAGACGGCCGTCTCGGCGGGGCAGGGCTGCAGAAATGATAGTGGTTGTTGATAAACCAGCACCCAGACCGCAAAGCGAATCCGTTTGACCGCAAAGCGAATCTGCTTTGACCGCAAAGCGAATCTGCTTTGACCGCAAAGCGAATCTGCTTTGACCGCAAAGCGAATCTGCTTTGACCGCAAAGCGAATCGATTATGAGAGCGAAAACCCTTGCGGCCCACGGCTTTGACCTCCAGTGAGTGAGATGAGTAGGAGTAAGATGAGTTTCTATAGGAAGTAGAATGGAGGTTCGGAGGCTTCCACAGGTGGATAAGTTGGCTTGGGGGATCCCAAACTGGGTGCCTGGCGCGTTCAAAAGGTTAACCAGCTTTTTAAAATTAAACTAGCAGCCACCGTAGACGGCATGGGCTTGGCGGGAGAAGACCACAAGGCGCGCCAGGACGACGGAAAGGGGTCTAAAATCGACGATCGACGCCCTGGAGCGGCGTTACCTGTCAGGCCACTCCAGGGCGCTAGAATCGACGACAGTCGACCACAAGTGATGATGTGTACTCCAGCACTCCAGGCGACGGGGGACGGTACGGGGCAAGTTGGGGGAATGCCTATTTAGGTTGCCCCTTTCGAAATTACTACAGTGAGGCCCATCCATTTATGAAATCAAAAATGATATTCTCGCTGGCAGCTATCGTGGCCGAAGCGGCATTCGGTATGTCAGCACGATGGACTGCGACCCGCTTTGATTCGTCTGGTGCAGAAATAAAGTTCTTACTGCCTTCCAACAAGACACAAGTCGTGTCAATTTTGGAGTGGACGTGCGTTTTTGAGCCTGCATCGCAACATCCTCTAAAGAAGTTTGATCTCCGCTCGGTAAAATGCACGACCCCAAAAGGTCAATATCTAAGAGTCGATCTATACTGCGATGGTCATGAGCACGAATTTGGACTCGGAAATGCCAGTGCCGCAACTAATATCAAAGTTGAGTGTGTGCCCTAACAATAGCGTGTCCGCCCCTCCACTTAAGGCGTTGGGTAGAATAACCCATAATATAGGTGCCAATAAGGGCTGGTCCTGGTCTCCTGATCGTGAAGGCACTTGTGATGCCTAAAGGTGTGCAATACATCAGGAGGCGGTCCACACTCATTTTCCATACCTACAAAAGACGCGTAGTGAAAATTTTCTAGCCTGACAACCGCTCGCGCTAACAGGAAAGCTATCAACACCAGGGCGCCTATCGCTATGTTCTTTCCCATAAACCCCTCTTGCGCTCAAAATTGGCATTCCTCAGCACCAACAGCTCATCCACTGAAGACAACTCTAAGTGGTGAGACCATGCGCGACTCCGCTCATTTCGCACTACTAGACTTGCCGGGTTTCGGCACATTCGGCGCGAACTTTAGGAATCGGGCCAAATCCGAGTGTGGTCGCCCCGGCAGGCTGCGGGGTAGGCTGATACCACCTAGGGTCCACTTGGCCTGCGGGGCGCCCCCCCCTCTCGGCATGCAGAGCTTAGCCTTTAATTTAAAAAACACCAAAAAACTACCAAATGAGAAATAAACAGGGGGTTTTTAATTAACCTCACCCCCCCACTCTGTCGATAAGGTTCTCAGTAGGGCGATTTCACAGCATCGCTGCAGCCCGTAGCATGCCGCCTAAAACAAGAGGAGTTCTGTCATGAGTACTGAGCACATTGAAGCGAGTAGAAACGAGGAAGAATCCGACCGTCAATCCCTGACGATGGGGGATATCCCCTGCATCCTCTGGATGGACAAGAAGACGAAGCGGGAATATTTGGTTCGCCTTGTCCCGTCGGGCGCGTTCATCGAAGACTGGGGCGAGGAGAGAGAACCCTACAGTAAAATCCCTGCCTCCAGAGGCGAATGGACACTTCAGGCTGCTAACGTCTGCGGCGAATGGTGCGGAGACCTCGAACCGATTTCGATTCTTTCAAATAACGCACCTGATGCTGTTGATGCCACCCACAAGCTACTAGATGCAAATGTGTTAGATTTTGCCAACTTCGTGAGACAGATAGGGAACAGCAGCGAACGCTGCTTTGTCCGATTGACAGGTCCGAGCGGTCCGACCCAGGACGCCCTGTGGGTTACCTTTGAAACTATGTGCGCACACACGCCGGTTAATTCGACTAAGACTTGGGACCAGCTTATTCGTCAACACCCACATCAAAAAATCAAGAAACCCAGAGAATAGGTGTGCAGGCGACTAACTTCGCGAGGCTAAGGATGGCCTAACCAGAGCCAATCAATAAGGAGCAGCCACCGTGGACGGCAGGGCTTAGGCGGGAGAAGACCACATGGCACTAGGAGGACGGAAAGGGGCCTACAATCGATGTTCGACGCTCTGGGGCGGTCGTCCGGTCCGGCCACTCCAGGGCGCTAGAATCGACGACAGTCGTCCTACGTCCACCACCGTGGCGACGGTAAGAACCGCAGAAAACTCCCCACGCAGGGGGCAAACATCAGATGTTTAGTCTGACCCTTAGATAGCAGACTTCCGACCGCCCCCGCAGGGGCAAACCACTGTTGATAGTACAGCTGCCTAGCTGTTTTTCTTTCGACCGCCCCCGCAGAGGGCAAACAGTCATATCGACCATCACGCCACTTGTATCACTCTTTCGCCACTCCCCGCAGGGGGCAAACGCGGGCTTTGTGCCTGCCAACACCGAGCTCTTCCTTTCGACCGCCCCCGCAGGGAGGGCTCCTATGACATAGAAAAAATGACATGTAGCGCCCACTGGGCGATATTAAAGGTACATGAACACTAACCGTTGCGCCCAAATTAGGGCGATATTAAGAGAATTTCGGACATTCGGATACTAATTGTAGCGCCCACGTCGCGGCGGTCTGAGCAAGGGCAGGAGGCTCACCGGGCCCGGCTCCCCTTTTAGGCATGAATGCCCCTTGTCGGTCTGGCAGGCACGGAGTAATGACTGCCCCGGCCCCGGCCCCGGCCGGCCCCGATACCTTCCTCCAAAAGGAGGAAGGATGTGGGCAATCGTCGCAGACACGGGCAACACTGGACCACGGGCAATCCATTCGTGCTGTCAAACGGCAAGCTGCACCCAGCGTTTGCCGCCTGGTGGCAACCAGTCAAGCACATGGCAGCGGCTGAGCCGTTCGCGGGTCAAGGCGACTTGTGCCGCCATCTTCCATCGGCCAAATGGCAGAGCTTATATGACATCCGACCACAGGACCTTGGCCCCGGCCTTCCGGCTGTAAAACGCAGGGACATACTCAACAATCCCCCAAAGCGTTTGCCGCCGGTAGTTATAACCAATCCTCCCTGGTTGTCTGCCGCATCAGCCGCGCGCCGCGGTATGGTCGTGGATATGCACGAGCAAACAAACCTAGCCTGGACAGCCACAGCAACAATACTCAGCCTGACCAAATATGCAGCTATTGTACTACCTGCGTCTTTCCTGACCTCAGCCTTTTTTTGGAAAGTCCGACACAGGCTGACAGACATAATTGAGCTAGATAGCGACGTCTTTGCTCGTACTACCCAACCTGCGTGCCTGGCTCTTTTCGTGCCCGCCCCGTCGGCGCCAACAAAGGCCAAAAGCTTGGTAATCTGGCGGGGTGCTCGCCGCGTTGGTACATATAGCCACCTGGCCCGCATGGCCGGTCTGCGAGCAATGAGAGACATTACGATAGTGTTCAACTGCCCCGATGGTCAGATTGGTCTCGTTGGACTCGATGGTGAGGACCAAAAAAGAATCAGATTCGTACAGGCACGTGCGATCAGACGCCTAGGCGTAAAGCCGACATCTCGGCACAGCACCCGAATCAAACTTCACAAGCGATTGACCAAACATGAGCTACGGAGGCTGCTAGACCTTGCCAACAGGGTACTAGCGAGCTATCGCCTGCGAACATGCGATGTCTTACTCCCTGCGTCTCATAGTCGCCGAAAAGACGGTAAATACCGTCGACGGCTACCGTTTTACATCGCCCGGCTGATACTGTCGGCCGCCGCAAAAGAGATCGGCTTAACTGGCTAAGGACAGATGTCCGTGGCGGACACGCCCCCCCCCCCCCTTGGGGCATAAAGCTTTCAACCAATTTTTTGGAGCAAGTATGGACGAGCTTTTTGTTTTTGACGAAGTCAGCGCAGAAATCGACGAGATAGACAAAGCCTTGGGCATTAACTCAACGGAGCTAAACAAGCTACTTGCCCGCACCCCGCTAGAGCTACACCACAAGCTAACGATTGATGCACCAAGCATCAGGCAGAGCGACGGCGATACGTTGCACTAAGTCGTCTCGCAACTCAGGGATACTCCAGATAACCACGCAACTGGGGAATGGTGCCGCAGCAGAGCCGTCCCCATATTTAAGCCTGCCACGAAGGAGAAAAACCGTTGCGAACGGGGCAACAAATGTGTGCCAGGCGGCAGTGTCTGTTCTGCTCGGGATCAGACCAACAACAGCGCCACAGCTTTTGGCGGCGACTTCCGCCACCGCCTTCTTAAGCCACAAGCCGAGTTGGCCAAACGGCGGGTTCATGAAAGCTATTCCGAGTGCCCCGTTTGCCCCAGTAGCCCAGGGCAACTGTAAGCCGTCATCGTCCTGAGTGTACGCAACTTTAGCGCCAACGCGGTGGCTTACCCGCGTGGGTGAGCAGGGGTCTAAGGCGAAGCCTCCGACGGCTGCACGAAGCTTAACTAAGAGCTCAATCGGCGTCTCCCAAGTTTGGTCGCCGCGTGATGTTCCCGCAGCCCTAAAGAAGGGCACAGCCTCCGAAGCTGGACGCAAGTAAGCGCCAGCGCCTAGCGACGTGAGAACGGCCTGGAGCGTCGCAACCCGGCCGACTGGCTTAGTCGCCTCCAGGGCTCTAATGGTCGGTATGCTGCATCCCGACAACTCGGCCAGCGTCCGTTGGCTTACCCGTCGAGTGCAGCGGAGCTTGGCGATTTTATCTCCAAGCGTCAGATTGCCGGCTTGGTTGCGTAGCTCGACGACGATGTCAAGGGCATCAAGGCATCGCTGCAGCTGAGAGAGGTTCCCCTGGCTTCGCTCAAGTCTAACTACTGTAGCTGTGCCAATGCCGCCGACAAGTTTAGCTAATGCCCCCTGTGTGAGTCCCCGCGCTTTACGCAAAGCTCGCAGCTGTCTCCCAAGGTTTTTTTTGCTCAGTTGTTTTGCCTCGTGGGGGGGCTTAGCGCCCCCAAAATGCTCAGTTGTTTTGCATCAGCTTAACACATCGCGTTAGATAATTTCATCCCCGCCCGCCGCCTCCACTGGCGGGGCGACGTGATTAGCTGCTAAGGCAGCTCCGAACAAAGCGGCCAGGGCTGCGACATCCTCCGGCGGAATGGAGGACATGTATGCAACCACCGCATCTCTGATAACAATCCTGAGAGCACCCACGAGCGCAGCAGGAGGGCGTGCGTTGTACTTGCCGGCAATCTCCCTTAGCTCGCCAGCTTGAATGTAGGCTGCGTAATGGATGGTCCGGCCGGTGCTAATGGTCAAGATAATGTTTTTGCCGTCGCATTTTGCCGCGTAATTATGGGTCCCAAGACAATTACTGTGTTTAATGCCGATCATGTTAACAGCGCGTGTTGTGCGAGCAACCCCAATCTGGTAGACACCGACGTCCGGCACGACGAGGTGGCTCGGTAGGTGGGCGCACCACTCTGGTAGCTTAATTCGTTTGCTTTTTCGGCCTTTAAGTTCCACATCAATTCGTAACTTCTCGATTAACTGAGAGAGTGTTCGTACCCTTCGCCATTTAAACGAAGCTATCGCATTATCTACGGCCAACAAGTTGGCGAGAGAGAGCATAGATGCGAGCAAACGGTCATCAATTTCACCCTTGACTAGCGATGCGGTAAGCATGCGCCGGTAAGCATCCGGCGGCATTTTTAACAAAAAATCTCTGATTTTCGTTTGACCAGCCCGGCAAAAACAAAAAATGGAGAGCAGTTGCCCAGGTCGGTTTAATTGCATTGCGTGGACGTCAAAAAATTCGAGTAATGCTTGCGGGTTAGTTCTGTAAGCCGGCCTGGCAAAAAAACAGCCCGCGACGAAATGGCCGAGGCCAAACCCTGCGTTGACTCGCTCAGTTAGGTATTTACACACTCTCGGCCCGGCCGATCCAAAATGCAGACGGGAGTACTGTTTAATCGAGACCAGCGACGCGACCTCTGGCAGTCGCTCGCTTGCAAACCCGGCCAGCGTCAGGTCGTCGCCAACCGCCAACTCACAGATACGTTGTCGTGGGAAAAGTGGATGCAAGATCGCCGCTCCCACTGCCTCCGCCGTTCGGTCTTCCAGAAGCTTATCAATGAGTTTGCCAAACAGCTCCGGAACAAAGCTTTGATGATACAATAAAGCTATTTTTGACTTAGTGCTACGGCAGTCGATTACCCGATCTTGTACGTCCCGCGGAATCGTCTGGATTAGATGCATGTTGCGGTGGGTGCATTGAGTGGCTAGCAGGCTAATGGTGTCGCTTCTGACATTTTTGTGCATCAGAATTAATATGCATATGTCGTCGCTGTGCTCCAATAGTCTGTACTTCGCCTGTTCTGTCAGCAAATGCAGTTGCTCACCACTCAGGTCGGGCCTGCTGGCCAAAATTTTTAGGATGTTAAGCGGGGCATCAACGGCCAGAGTGCCAATGGTATATGCACTAAGCTCAGCTTTGGCAGCAATATGATGCATCAACGGGATGTCTGCGACTTTCCAGCAGTTGAGTATCGCTAACGCTGCCCTTTCCGAGATTTTGCTACTTGTTACAGCTGCTATAGTTAGAGCTTCTACGGTAGCCGCAGATATTTGCCTGAAACGTTCGTTGCTCAAGGGCTCACTAGACAAATCTAGCCAGCCTGGGAGCTTGTCGTAAATCGTCGGCGGGGCTGGCCAGTTGGTCTGGGTGATACTCGTGCCGTTCGGACCGGCAACTCTCTGCAGAAGATTGGTTGATATGCTAAGTGTCATAGCACGGCCCCCCGGGCAGCTAGAGCCGCCGTGAGAGCCACTTTGACCGCTTCATCGCTTAGCTGCAAGGTAGTTGCAGTCGCGTGGATTACGATTAAGTAGCGATTCCCGCTGCGCGTGATGACTGAGTAAGAGCTGTCGTCAGCGCCAAATCCTGGCATAGCTAGCGGCACAATAGATGTCAGCGG
>Ga0315287_10003088_pt1 | contig 15994 bp, 14 predicted proteins | sample YL17G11_0_MG_FD_205037 | JGI IMG/M metagenome (GOLD analysis project Ga0315287, IMG submission 205037) | Sediment microbial communities from Yellowstone Lake, YNP, Wyoming, USA - YL17G11_0 | ecosystem: Environmental > Aquatic > Freshwater > Lake > Sediment | place: USA: Wyoming | collected... | reverse complement strand
AACTTTTCGAAGAACCTGAACGCCTTCATGTATGTCTCCTGAAGAAGATCGTTCGCTTCATCACGGTCGCCGGTGAGGTACGTGGCATAGCCGTAGAGCATGTCCATGAACGGCACCATCACCTGCTTGAACACCTCCTGCTTCGACTCGACGGAGCGTTGCATCCAGGTCCTTTCGGTGGGGGGACAAAAATGTCAAAAAACAGAAATTCTGAAAGCGCTGTTATGTTCGTTTTGTACGATTGAATATAGCAAACGAGAATGCCGTTGTCAAGGATTTTTTTGAAAAAAATCTGTCATTTTAGCCATATTTTGAGTTATTCGGATGCCAACGCACTCCTGAGCGCCGTCAATACGGCCGGATCCGTCTCTTTCTCTTCCATTGCGCGGAGCACGCCGTTGAATTCATCGTCGTGCCATCCGCCGACAGCACTGACCGCCGAGGCGCGCACACCGGACTCTCTGTCCTCAAGAAGCTCGCGCAGCCGGTCGCGCGCCGCTGGGACATCCTTTCCGTTCACTCCCAGAACCCCCGTCGCCAGGCGGCGTGTGTCGAGGGCATGGCGGGGGGAGGTATACGGAAGAACGACGTCGACTCCTCTCGGGTCATGCATTCTCCGGAGGGCGAAACATGCCGCCGTCTGCAGCTGATTCCGGTACGACGGACGTCCGATCATGTCGCAGGCGAGCAGAAAACCTCTGACGCTGTCGATCGCGACCAGCTCGCGCATGCACGTTGCCGCAACCACGTAGCTCGAATCGTTCCGGGCCAGAGAATCAAGCAGCCCGGGGGTGGACGGGTTTCCGCATGGCGTGATCTTCTCTGCCGCCGTCGCGCGGACACGCGGGGAAGGGTCTCCCAGGGCCCGCGCCATGATGGTCCACATCGTGTCACCTTTCATCTCGCCCAGTGCCGCCAGGGCCGCCTGTCGGACTCCCCAGAACCGGTCGCCGGCCGCCGCCGCCGCAAGCCCGTCGATCACCCCCGCGTCCCCCTCATTCTCTCCCAGTGACCGGGCGGCGGTGATCCTGTCCGCGACATCCTCCGCATGGACAAGCTGATAGAGATATTCCTCTGCGGATTTCGGGAAATCGATCTCCTTGAGGAGCCAATACCCTTTGTCCGCGATGACCATCAGCGGGGGACCGTCAAGCGGGACGCGGAACACCTCCTCCCGGGCGTTCACCCAATACCGCCGCGCCGTCTTTCCCCCCCGGGTCGTGAACTCCATCCGGACTGGGAACCGGAAAACCCCGGTCAGACTGTCCGCCGGCTGCTTCTGTGTCAGGTGCACGGTCAGCTCTTTCGACTCTTCATCCCATTCCTTCGTTACGGTCAGTTTCGGGAGGCCTGCTCCGGTGACCCACTGGTCGAAAAACCAATCAAGATTCTGCCCCGTGGCATCCTCCAGCGCAAGCCTGAATTCATTGGTCTCCGCACAAGCATACGCGTATCGTGCAAGATACGCCCGCATCCCCCACCGGAACAGATCGTCGCCGAGGATATCCCTGAGCATATGCAGCACCCAGGCCCCCCGGGAGTAGAGATTGGTTGGAAAGCTCTCATGGCTCACGATGGGTTTCCGGCCTGCGATCCGGTCGCTGTTGCGGATCTGGTACGATGACTGGATCATCGCGTATTGAAACTCGTCCTCTCCCCTGACCGCTTCGCTATACAGACACTCGGCGTACGTGGCAAATCCTTCGTTGAGCCAGAGGTGCGTCCAGTCGCGGCATGTCACCATGTCTCCCCACCATTGATGCGCGAGTTCATGCGCCACGACTCCTTCGCTGGGAAAGTCCAGGGCCCCGCGGGCGTCCACCACCGTTGCAGTGTTCAGGGTCACGACCGAGGTGTTCTCCATCCCCCCCCACATGAAATCGTCGATGATCACCTGCGCGAACTTCTCCCACGGATAGGGGACCCCGGTGTAGTCCTCGAAGAAGCGCATCATGTCCGCCGTTCCGCCGAAGGTTTGACGCACCTTCGCCGTATCCGCGGGATACACATAGTACGAGAGGGGGAGACGGCCGTACCGCTCCTGCACGACGGCATACCGCCCGGCCGCGATCATGATCAGGTACGCCGAATGGGGTTTTGCCTGGCGCCAGTGGAAAGTTCTGGTCTTTCCGGGCCTATCGCGCGTCTCGCTTACCAGCCGGCCGTTGGAGAGGAGTGTGAAGTCCTCCCGCACCGTGGCGGTCACTTCCGACGTTGCTTTGTCGTTCGGATAGTCGTAGCAGGGGAACCAGTACCTGTTGTCCATGTCTTCCCCCTGCGTCCAGATCTGCGCGTGCCGGTTCCCGCTGCTGTCGTCCCGGATAAAGTAAAGTCCTTTCGCCGGGCGGCACGAATACTCCACCGTTACGCTCAGGGTCTCACCCGGCGCATACGCCCTGTCGAGGTTGACTGTCAATTCCGGCGTCCTGTTGTGAAAGAGAGCCTTTCTCCGGCCGCCCAGTGCGACGGAGCGGACATCCATGTCCACCGCGTCGAGCACGACGGAATCAAGCCGCACCGCCAGGGGTGTCAGGCGGATCGTCGCGGACCCGGTGACGGTTTCCGCCGCCTCGTCAAATGACACCACGAGCGCGTAGTGCAGAACGTCAAACGACCGGCTGCGCCGTGCGGTGCTGTCGGGACCAAAGAGGGGCTGTGCGGGCATGGTGCCCGGCGCGAACGCACAGAGAAACACAAGAGCGTAGACGGCGCGGTTCATGGGTTCCTTCCTTTTGCTGAAACGACAACCGCCGCTCCACGCACGTGCGGAGCGGCGGTATAATCACGGGGAGGGCACGGCGGCTATTTGCAGCCGATGCGCTCTTTCGATTTCTTGGCGTCCTCGTTTCGCGGGTCGAGGCGGAGCACTTTGCTGAATTCCGCACACGCCTCCTCCTGCAGTTTCTTGTTTCCCGCATCGTCACCCTCCACACGCGACTGGATGAGTGCCTGACCGAGCCAGAGGTGCGCCTGCGCGTTGTTCTGGTCAAGTGTGATGGCCTTCCGGAAATGCGTGACGGCGTCCTGCTTCTTCCGCACATTCTCCTCGGCGTCCCCCTTCGGGTCCAGCAACAGCAGGAGGCACTGGCCCCACATCAGGTGCAGGCCGCTGCTCTCGTTCCCGACGGAGGTGGACTTCCGGAATGAATCGATAGCCCGTTCGTACTGCTGATTGATGAAGAAGAGCTGCCCTTTTTGCAGGTGTGCCTCCCCCGCCTCTTTCTTATACTTGTCGGGACTGGCGCCGATAATCTTCAGCACTTCGTCATACTGCTCGACCGCCCTCTCCAGCGAGTCGACCTGCGCATAGTACCGTCCCAGCCAGATGCGCCCCTGCAGGAAATCAGATTTCAGTTCGATCGAGCGGGTGAGCAATTCACGGGTGCGCCCCCAGTTCTTCATCTGCATGTAGCAGGCCGCTCCGTTCACATAGGCGCTGAGCGAGCGGGGGTCGCAGGCAATCTTCTTCTCGAACATCGCCGCCGCGTTGGTGTAGTCCTGGCGCTTCATATAGATGAAGCCGAGCGGAAAGTAGGTGTCGCAGTTGGTGGAGTCCGCTTTGATGGCCGCCTGGAGCGCCTGGATCGCCTCCTCTTCCCGGCCTACCCCGACCAGCGCCGCGCCGTAGTCGGCCTGATCGTCGGCCTTCATCGCATTGCGCCGTATCAACCCGCCGAACGCCACCAGTGCGCCGCTCCAGTCCTTCGTCTTGGTCAGCGACTGCGCCCGCACCCGCCAGATCTCCGCGTTGCTCGAATCGAGCTTCAGGGAGGCCTGCGCCGCCTTCGCCGCGTCCGTGAAGTCTTCGGCGCCGAAGAGGGCGCGCGCGTACAGGGCGGACCCCTCCACCGATGACGGCTGCAGCTTGATCAGCCGTTCCAGCGGCGCCACCGCCTTCTTGTACTGCTTGGCGAGAACGTAAATCCGTCCCTTTTCCAGATGCGCCTCGGTGAGCGTCGAGTCGATAGCGATCACGGCGTCATATTCCCTCACGGCGTCGTTGTACTGCTTGGTCTTGTAATAAACCCGGGCCAGCTTGAGATGCGTCGCGATGTTCCTGGGGGAGAGTTCGATCGCCCTTTGATAGTTCGAAATGGCCAGCACCGGCACGTTTTGCTTCAGATACGCCTCGGCGAGACTTTCGTAGATCGCCGGGTCATCGGGCGTCCGGTCTTTCGCGCGGGTCAGTTGGATGATGGCGGCATCGACCGAATCCGCCGCCAGCAGCGCGACGCCGTAGCCGGCTGCGATCGAGGCGTCCTTCGGCGCGATCTTCACCGCGCGGCGGTACTGAACCAGCGCCCCGGCCGGATCCTTCTTCGCCGTCAGCGCCCTCCCCAGAGCCTTCAGCGCCTCCACGTTATCGTTGTCACGATCGACCGACGCCTGGAGGTATCCGGCGGCTTCGTCGATCCTCCCCTGCGCAAAGGCGATGGTCCCGAGATAGTAGTTCGATTCCGCCGGTTTGCGGTTGACCTTCAGCGCCTCCTTGAATTGCACCTGGGCGGTAGCGGTATCCTGCATCGCGAGGGCGATCTTGGCCTTATCAAACTGATCCTGGCTGTACGTCGGTTGAAGACACACGGCGGTGAATATCATGAGGCTAAGGTGTTTCATTCTCAGTGCACCTGCTCTGATGTGAGTTGGACCAGCCGCACCGGCATGGTGACAGGAACCAGTCCGCTGTTCTGAAACACTTTTTGTCCCGCTGCGCTGCTGACGAACGATATGAAGCCGAGGCCGAGATCGCGGTTGACTTCGCGCGTGATCATGTACACCGATGCCGTAATGGGGTAGTAGCCCAGGAACACGTACGCCTGCGCGGGGGAATAGTACTCGCGCGGTGCGAAGGTCGAGTCGGGCCTCATGGCGCCGCTTGCCACCGCAACAATGTTCACACGATTCTGACTTCCCTGCACCCAGTTCACCCCGACGATGCCGATGGCCCCGGGGGTCTCACTCACGTATTCGATCACCTCACCTCCGGAGGCGAAGGGCTTCGCTCCGCGGTCATATCCCCCTCCGGCACCCAGCACGCTCTTCCGGAACACCTCGGTGACGCTCGAGTTGATGCCGCTGACGGCGAGCCTGATCATGGTCTTCTTCCTGTCTGGCCAGCGCGTCACCCCTCCCGAGAAGATCGTGTCAAGTTCTCCCACGCGGAGGTTTTTGCTCGGCGCGTCCGGGTTGGCCACCACCGCGACCGCCGTGCGGGCCACTTCGTACTCCTGGAACTCGACTTTCGCCGTCGCCAGTGCATCCCGCTCTTCCTTGTTGAGCGGCCGCGCCAGGACGATCACGCGCACGCTGTCGCTTCCAAAATCCACAACGACCGACCGCGCCTCCGCCGTCCGGAGGGCGATGTGGGCCTCGGTATATTGGGACGTGAACTCCGCCACCTGGCGGTCCATCACCGGGGCGATGACCTCATCACATCCGATGAGGATCGTCCCCCGGGTGAGCTGCGTCGATCCCGGTTCCTTTCCCGCACACCCCGCGAGGAGTGCGCAGACGAGCACGGCGCCGGACAGTCTGATCATTGGCCTTTCCTCCCCGGTCGCCGGAACCACGTGATCGTGAACTTGTAGATCCCGTAAAGAAAAACGACGGCGCCCAACGTGACGCGGAGTTCGGGACTCATCCCTTCGCGGACAAGCACGCCGGTCATCACGAGCACTCCCGCCGCAGCGACCGCAACGGCGAGGATCAGGATCAGAATGCGCACTCCGGTGTCGAACGTCATCGCCGTCATGCCGGGAATGCCCCCTGGTGCGGGCCGCTTACTTTCTGTCGGCGAGCCTGAACTTGAACGGCACCGAGACCCAGACGGAGACGGGACCATTGTTCATGTAGGCCGGCGTGAAGACGAACTGCCTTGCTGCTTCGACCGCGGGTTCGTTAAAGATCTCCGCGTCGCTCTTCAGCACGACAACCTGCTTCACCTTCCCCTCCTTGTCGACCCAGATCTTCACCCAGACCCTCCCCTCGAGTCCCGCGCGCATCGCGAGCTCGGGGTACTTGGGATCGACCTTCTTCACGACGACCGGTTCCTTCTCCACCGCGACGAAATCCGCCGGGGGAGCGTCGTCATCGATCCTGATGTCCTGCTGCACCGCCACATCGCCCGAACCGGTCGCGTCGCCGATCGGTGCCACATTGCTCATTTCCGTCTGCGTCGCGATCGTCTGCTCGGCGCTTACCTCCGCGTCCGGGACCGGAACAGGCGCACCTACCGAGGGCTTGGCCGTCGGGGCCGAGACCGAGATGGGGGGGGGGGTGTTCGCGCTATTGATCGACGGCGGTGGGCCCAGATCGCTGTACTTCATGATCCGGACGCTCACCGTCGGCGCATCCTCCGCGCCAAGCAGTTCCACCAGATAATAGGAGCCCACAATGGTGAGGTGGATCGCCACGGCGATGCCGAAGGCGATCACCCAGTACTTCTGGTACAGGGACTTCAGCTCCACCGCACCGTACTGGGCACCCTTGTATGCACCTGCAACGGCTACTTGTGCCATGGGTACTCTCCCTCCGTCATTATAATGGTACTTTAGCGAGAAGCGCCTTGTCCGGCTCCATCAGCGGCGCCAGGCTGAACCGGGTGATGTTCGACTGATTGAGCTCGTCGATCATGGTGACCATCACGTCGTACTTGGCCAGCCGGTCCACCTTCAACAGGGTCACGAGTTTAGGATTCCCTATTCCCCGTTCCTTCAGGAACGCCCGCAGGGCCTTGAACTCGATCCTCTTCGGCGATTCGATGCCGATGCTCCAGAAGATCTCCGCTTTTTCGCTGATCCGGAGCGTCAGAAGATTGGATTCCGCGATCTCGACCTTCACTTCCTTGTCGGGCGGCAGGTTGATTTCCATCGTCTGCGGCCGCGCCATGGATGTGGTGAACATGAAGAAGGTCAGGAGCAGGAACGCCACATCCACCAGCGGCGTCATGTCGAGACGGACTCCCATTCGGCGACTTTTCTTGCGTTTGCCACGTCTCCCTTTTTTCTTGGGTTCGGCGGCTGCGACATCTCCTCCAGACATGGGTTATACTCTCCTCTGGCTATTGTTGTTCCCCGACCGACCGTGCAAGGTCGGTGACGAGGTTGAAACGCGTGATTTGCGTCTTCTGCAGGATATCCATGACATCCTCGGCAACGCCGTAGTCGGCCCCCTTGTCCCCCTTGATCACCGTGCGCAGCTTCGGGTTCGCCGTGCGCGCCTGGATCAAACGATTGGCAAGTTCTTCTTTCCTGACTTCGATGCTGGCCTTCAGCTCGTTTTCCTTCCCGAAGAGCCGGCCGCGGAGAATCTGCGAGTCGAGTCCGAGGAAGATCCGGCCGTCCGATGCAATGTTGATGGTCATGACGTCCGATTCCGGGAGCTTGAATTCCGAGTGCGAGGACGGAAGCACGATCGTGACCTCGTCCGTCGGTTTGAACTGCGTCGTCAGCATGAAGAACGTCAGAAGGAGGAATGCCACGTCCACCAGCGGCGTCATGTCAATGCGGACGCCCTGCCTGTGCGGTTTAAACTTGGGCATTGGTTCCTCGCTCCTGGGTTAGTCGTTGGTCCGGGTGTTCAGAATCTGCACGACGTTGTAACTGGCTTCGTCGATCATATAGGTGAAGTTGTCGACTTTCGTCACAAAAAAGTTGTAGGCAATGATGCCAATGATGGCGGCGACCAGACCCAGCGCCGTATTGATGAGCGCCTCGGAAATTCCGATGGAGAGCTGGATCGCATCCGGGGCGCCGGCCTTGGCCAGGGCGGTGAAGGCGCGAATCATGCCGACCGTCGTGCCGAGCAGACCGGCCATCGTGGCGATGGAGGCGATCGTCGAGAGGGCGATCAGGTTGCGCTCGAGGAGCGGGGTCTCAAGGCTCGAGGCCTCTTCGATCGCGCGCTGTGTCTCCGCCATCTTCTTGTCGGAATCCAGCTTCTTGTCCTGCACCACCTGCTTGTAGCGCTCCAGGCCGGTGCGGATGATGTTCGCCGCCGAGCCGCGCTGCGAGTCGCATGACTTGATCGCATCGTCAATCTTCCCCGCCATCAGGTGGTTCTGGACGCTCTTAAGGAACTGGGTGATCGACTGGCGGCCGCTTGCTTTCCGCAGCGAGAACAGCCGTTCGAAGATAAGCGTGATGTCCATCAGGGTCAGGGTGATGAGGAACGGCACAACGATGCCGCCGGTGTACACGGTGCCGAGCAGATTGTCCGGCACGGTGCGGAGCTCGCCGTTCCTGAAATTGCCCGGGTTGCCAAGGATGAGGTAATAAATGGCGATGGCAACGATGGCCGTGATCACAATCACGGAGGAGAGGAATGTGGACTGCTTCATCGAGAACTCCTTTGATGAATGGTTGTGGGATTGATTATTCGTGGCTTCATGATGCAGACCGAGTGAGTCACTCCTGGCCGAAACCCGCCACCGCGTCCTCGCGGGTCTCGGATACGTCGAAGACAAGGGTCAGTTTGGTGATGACAAAGATGTTGTTGATGTTCTTGTTGATGCCGCACACTTTCACGTGCCCTTTGTTCTTGGAGAATGTCGTGTGTGCGGACACCAGGACGCCAATGGCCGTGCTGTTCAGGTAGGTCACTTTACTCAAATCGATGATCAGCTTCTTCGTCCCCTGCTCCACGAAATCGGCGACGGCATTACGGAGTTCGTCCGTCTCCTCCCCCCCCACCAACGATCCTTTGACCTCGATGACCCCGATCTTGCCGCTTTGTAACGTTGTGGTCTTGACTGCCATGGTGCCTCCCGATATCTGAGCGATGATGTGAGTAGTCGTGCCAGGGGTTTTTATCGCGGTTCGTTCTGACCATTCAGGTGCAAAGGGGGTGCCACCCCGGCTGGAAGAACCCCGAGCAACGGATTGCCATTCAAAATGAGAGGGTTAGCGGAATCCTCGCTATCGGAGCTTCAGCCCCCCACGCAGCTTCCATCGTGCATTGTGCAACCAGGAACAGGCTTCCCCGAGCAGGGGGAAGGTCTAACGTTGAAGTGCTAAATGTATTACGGGAAATTGCAAAATGCAAGCTGGGCGTCCGGCTGCACGACCCCGACCCCCTCACAAGCCGTATTTTTTGCGCTTTCTCCAGAGGGTCGCCGGATCAATACCGAGAATGGATGCCGCTTCATCGAGATCCCGGGCAACGCGCATGACCTTCGCGATGTGCTGGCGTTCCACTTCCTCAAGAGAGAGGGGATGGTTGGCCGGAGCCGCCAGCATCTGGAATTCTTCGGGGAGATGGTGGAGCTCGACGGTCCCCCCCTTCGCGAGGATCACCCCCCGCTCGATGACGTTCTCAAGCTCCCGGACGTTCCCTTTCCATGGATACGCCGTCAGGGCGTTGACCACCCCGGGCCGCAGTTCGCTCACGCTCCCTGACCGTGAAAGAAAATGCTGGGCAAGGAGGGGGATGTCCTCCGTCCGCTCGCGCAAGGGGGGGAGCTTCAGCTTCACAGCGTTCAGCCTGTAGTAGAGGTCTTCCCGGAACATCCCGTTCTTCACCGCCTCTTCGAGGTTTCTGTTGGTCGCTGCGATCACCCTCACGTCCACCTTCCTTGTCGCCGTCTCTCCCACCCGTTCCAGTTCTTTGCTCTGAAGAAAACGGAGCAGTTTCACCTGCAGCAGGGGAGTGATCTCCCCGATCTCGTCGAGAAGCACGGTTCCGCCGTTGGCGGCTTCGAATCTCCCCTCGCGGTCCCTCACCGCTCCGGTGAACGCCCCCTTCACATGGCCAAATAATTCACTCTCGAGAAGCGTTTCCGCAAGCGCGGCACAATTGACCGTGATGAACGGGTTAGATGCCCGGGGACTCTGCTGGTGCAGCAGATGCGCCAGCAGCTCTTTGCCCGTGCCGCTCTCTCCTTCGATGAGCACCGTGATGTTGCTCCCCGCTACCTGGGAGGCGAGATCGAGAACGCTCTTCATCCGCTCGCTGCGGGTCACGATTTCGCCCGACCCTCCCCGCCGCTCAAGCTCCTCTTTGAGCGCACGCAGTTCGCGCCTGAGGCGGTGGTGCTCGAAGACCTTCTCCGCGAAATGCTGCAGCTCGTTGAATTCAAACGGTTTCTGCAGGTAGTCGTATGCTCCCAGCTTGATCGCCTCCACGGCCGAGTCGATGCTGCCGTGCGCGGTCATCAGAATGACCGTGGTCTCGGGTGAGATCTGCCGGGTCTCCCTCAGCAGCTGCATGCCGTCGATCGGCGCCATCTTCAGGTCGAAGAAGGCGAGGTCGAACGCCCTCCCCCGGACCGCCTCGAGGGCGTCAACAGGATTGCCAAAACAGGTCACATCGAATTCCGACGCTTCGAGGCAGATACGGACGGTCTTCAGGATGTTCGGCTCATCATCGACCAGCAAGACCGACGCTTTGGGGGGCATGGGTTATCCCTGGCCGATGATCAGCGGCTGACCCACCGGGAGCAGGAACGAGAAAACGCTCCCTTTGCCGGGTTCGCTCTCGGCCCAGATCCGGCCACCGTAGACTTCAACGATTTCCTTCGCTATCGCAAGCCCCAGTCCGACGCTTCCCGGCGTCGTGGCCGTCGCCTGCTGCACCTGTACAAATTTGTCGAAGATCCTGTGAAGATGTTCCGGCGGGATGCCCTGGCCGGTATCCCGTACCTCGATGAGCACGGCGCCGTCCTGCTCATGAGCGCGGATGCTGACGGTCCCGCCGGGGTCCGTGTACTTGAGCGCATTGGTGACGAGGTTGGTGATAGCCCAGGAGATTTGCTGCTCATCGGCCACGATGTGCGGCAGCGCGGCGGGAATCTCGGTGAGGAGCCGGATGTTCTTTTCGCTGAACTGCAGCTGGAGCGGACGAAGCGAGAACTCCACCACCGTTCCAATGTCGAGGTCTTCGTTCTTCATCTGGAGCCGGCCCGATTCCAGCTTGGAAAGCTGCAGGAGTTCGCGGGCGAGCTTGGTCAGACGGTAGCAGTCTTCCCGGGCGGACTCGATCAGCTCCTTCTGCTTCGGGTTGAGTGGACCCAGGATCTGCTGGTTCAGAATGTCAACGGCCATGTTGACCGATGTGAGCGGCGTGCGGAACTCATGCGAGAGGGTCGCGATAAAATCGGATTTCATCCTGTCGAGTTCCCTGAATTGCGTCACGTCCTGCAGGATGGTCAGCACGCCGGAGAGCGTCCCTTCGTTGTCGCGCAGAGGGGTCACCTTCGGCCGGAAGAAGAGCTGCCGCCCGCCGCGGGTGAACTGCAGAAATTGCGGTGGCTGGTCCGCCGCCATGTCCCCTCCCTCCGCCACGGCCCTGATGAGTCCTTCGATCCGCCCGTCGCGCACCACCGATCCCAGGGGCAAACCGACCGCCGTCCCTTCGTCCCCGCCGAAGAGCTCGGTCACCACGCGGTTGACGTGGACCACGGTCATCGCCGCATCGGTCACAATGATCCCGTCGGCGATGCTGCCGACGATCGCCTCCGACTTTCGTTTTTCCGCGATGATCTGGTCGATATTCATCTGTTCGAAGCGCCTCAGGCGCTCCGTCATCTTGTTGAACTCGCGGCTGAGCTGGCCTATCTCATCGTCGGAGAGAACGTCGATCTTCAGGTCCAGATTCCCGCCGCTGATCTGTTTGACGGTTTCGGTCAGGTTCTCCGCCGGCGTGATGAACACCTTCGTCAGCCAGGCCGTGGCAATGACGCTCAGGATGAGGGCAACGATCGAGGCCATCATCGTGCCGTAGGCGGTCTGGTTCGCAATGGAATGCGTCCGTGGCGTCGCGTTGTACATCGTCGCTTGGTTGATCTCAAAGAGACGGAAGCAGAGTTCGCGGAGCTGGTCGGACGTGGGACGCACGGCGTCGTAATAATACTTTTTCGCGTTCTGCGCCGCCCCCTGCTTGATGCGCGCGGTCATCGAATCGGTCAGCATGACGTAGCGCTGGTACACCTGCTGGATCGAATCGCGGAGAGATTCCTGCCCGGGGAGAGAGACCGAACGGACGGCCTCGTTGTACCAGTGGAAGAAATAGTCCCGGTTCTCCGACAGGTCTCCCGCGACCGTCGGCTCCTCCCCTTCGGTGAGCACAAGCAGGGCGTTATCCTGCCGTTCAAGGGTCTTGAGCATGTTCTCCGCGGCCAGAACGCTCTGGTAGTTCTCGCTCAGAATCGTGGTGATGGTGGTACCCAGTGCGTAGAAGTTGTAGATCGACCAGAAACTCGCCGCCAGGTTCAACAGCACGAGCCCCGTGAAGGTCCAGATGATTTTTGCGCGGATGGTTTTGATCATCAGAACATGACCCCGACATAAACTCCGTGGTTCACCGTGCGGTAGTCGAAGTACCCGCCGAGGCTCCAGCTCTGGGAGCGGAACCGGTACCCTGTGACGATGCCTTCAAGAATCGGCACCCGCCTGAAGATCAGGACGGCGTCGCCGAGCAGGGCTGCCGACGATCCGTTCTGGACGCTGTACCCCTGGAAGCTGTAATGTATCACGGCGGCGGCGGTGGCAGAGAAATCAACATCCTCGCCGCTTAACCGGTATTTCAGTCCGGTCCCTATCCCAAGGCTGGCAACGTTGAAATCATCGCGCTGCGCACCCGCCCCTTCCGACTTGGTGTAGTCGGCCGCGAGGAGGAAGGGGAGCAGGAGCGCGCTCCCCCGCCCGCCGGCGAGAGGGAACTCGCTGGTGAATCTGGTGCCCAGGAAGATGGCCGCCCTGGACGACCGGGCCGGCAGGTCGTAGGTTGAGTAACCGACGGTCACCTCCACCGGTCCCTGGTTAAACGTCAGAATCGGCATGACGCACGTGTAACGGATCACCAGCGAATCGGGAGCCGTGTTCCCCTCCCGCGGCGCGAAGTCCCGGAAAAAGACGCCGGAGGCGAGGTACCGGGCGCTCGACGGTTCGTAGGAGCGCTGCTCCTCGTACTGCGCGAGCCCCGCCGGTGGGGCCGCCGTGACCACCGCCACGGTGACGATCCACCGCATCAGCATCAACCGTTTACCGCCTGACGTCGCTTTCGCCACTGTTCTTCCTCATCCGTAGCGTCTTGACCCTTCGCCCGTCCATCGCGTCCACGGTGCCATTCCACCGCCCGAGACCGAGCTGCATCCCTTTCTCGGGAACACGCCCCAGCAGGTGAACGGTGTACCCGCTGACGGTGACGACGTCTTTCGAATCCGGGACGACATCGAACATCTGCGCAAAGTCGTGGAGGGGCATCGACCCGTCCACGAGAAATTCCCCCTCGTTGATCTTCTGCACCGGCATCTGCTCGACGTCGAACTCGTCGCGAATGTCGCCGACGAGCTCTTCCAGCACGTTTTCGAGTGTGACGAGCCCCGCCGTCCCTCCGTACTCGTCCACCGCAATGGCCATCAGCACCCGCTTCGTCAGGAACGTGTTGAGGATCCTCTCCAGCGGCATCGTCTCGGGGACGAAGGGAAGGTCCCGCCTGATCTCCAGAAGCCGTGCGCCTTCCCCCTGTTCCCCCTTCAGGCGGAAGAGGTCCTTCAGGTGAATCATGCCGAGGATGTTGTCAAGATCCCGCTCACAGAGGGGATACCGGGTGAACTGGTTGTCCAGCGCCAGGGCGATGTTCTCCTCGAGGCTCTTGCGTGTCGAGAGAAACACCACGGACGTCCGCGGGACCATCACCTCCCGCACCGTCCTGTTCTGCAGGTCCATGGCGTTCAACAGGATGCTTTTGCCGGTGCTGGAAAAGCTCTCCCCCTTGCTCAACAGCAGCCGCAGCTCTTCTTCGGAGTGCGCGATATCTCCCCCACTCGCCGGACGGAGCCCGACGAGGCGGAGCAACGCGTTGGCAAGGGTTTGCAGAAGCCAGATGAACGGCCGAAACGCAATGTAGAACAGATGGAGCGGCCGTGCCACAAAGAGGGTGACCGCCTGCGCACGGCGGATGGCGAGGGATTTCGGTGCAAGCTCCCCCAGCACAATATGAAGAATGGTAATCAGCCCGAAGGCCACCGCGAACCCTGCGGTCTCCACCACCCCCGTGTTGGTGATTCCGGCGAGAGTGAAGAGCGGTTCGATCATTCGCGCCACAAAAGGTTCCCCGGCCCATCCCAGGGCCAGACTCGTGACCGTGATCCCGACCTGGGTGGCCGAAAGATAGGCATCCAGATGCGTAATGAGATGCTGGGCCAGCCGCGCTTTTTTCTGCCCCCGCTTCAGGAGGGGTTCGATCTGCGTCGACCGGACCTTTACGATCGCAAATTCGGCCGCCACAAAGAAACCGTTCAGCAGAACGAGGCCGATAACGCCGGCTATTTTCAACAGCGAGAGAATGATCTCCACGGGGGGCCTCTGCTATGCAGTGTGAAGGTACGGCAATGGAGATGGTAAATCAAGGCGCGAAAGTCTCCCCCTTTCAGCTGTCCCCGTCTGTTTTCTCCCCCTCTTTTTGCCTATTTTTCACTCTGACCACACTCTGCGAGGACATGACCATGCACACGAGACTCCTTCTCCGGAAGTTCGCCCGCGACCTACCGGCCATCGGATTACTGGCCATCGGCCTTCTGGCCGTTGGCGACCTGGCGATCAGCCCACTGGCTGGCTGCACCAAGAAGCAGGAGCAACAGACCGACCTCGTCACTTTTCCGCTCCGCGGCAGGGTGATCAACATCGACACCGCGGGGATGACAATCACCGTCGCCCATGAGGCGATCCCCAACTACATGAACGCCATGATCATGCCGTTCAAGGTGAGGGACCGCGCTCATCTCAGGACGCTCGGCATCGGCGATTCGATCACGGCGACCCTCGCCGTCTCACGCACCGAAAGCTGGCTGGAAGGCATCACCCGCACCGCTCCGGGAAGACCGGGGCGGACCATGAGCGCCGACGAGATCCTGACGGCAAAAATATTCAGGACGGGGGACCGCTTCCCCGATGAGGCGCTGCTGGATCAGGGGGGACGGACCATCCGGTTCAGCGATTTGAAGGGGAAGGTCATGGTCCTGACATTCATCTATACCCGCTGTCCCCTCCCGGACTACTGCATACGGATGAGCAACAACTTCGTGAAGATACAGAAGATGCTCAAGAGGGAGACGGATATCACCGGGAAGTGGCACCTGATCTCCGTCAGCTTCGATCCCCGCTTCGACCGCCCCGCCGTGCTGAAACGTTACGCCGCGACCTACGACGCGGATCTCTCCACCTGGGATTTCACGACCGATCCCGACACGACCGGGACCGGGATCCGCCGGCTGGCGGACGGGCTGGGGCTAAGCTACGCGGAGGATGAGGGCCTTATTGCTCACAACATGCGGACGGTCTTGATCGACAGGGAGGGGACATTGGTCCGGGTCATCAACGGCAACGAGTGGAGTCCCGACGAGGTGGCCGCCGAGATACGGAGACTTGCCCTCCGGTAGATCCCCCTTCACACCATGGTCACGCCGGCCACCATGTTGATGGTCAACGCCAGGATCACGGTATTGAAGACGAACGAAATAACCCCGTGGACAAGCGCGAGGCGGCGCAGCGTGCGCGAGGAGACCGCGACGTCGGAGACCTGGCAGGTCATCCCGATGACGAACGAGAAGTAGGCAAAATCCATGAAGTCCGGTTCGCGCCCGCCGGGAAACACGAGCCCCCCGTGCAGGGTCCCGGCATGCTCGCCGCTGCCATGGTAGATGTGCGCGTAGCGGAGGGCGAACATCGTGTGCACGAGCAGCCAGGAGAGTGTGACCGCCATGACCGCGATCAGCGCGTAGGTGAGGAACAGCGGTCCGTGCACCCCGCGCGCCGCACCGAGCAGGGCGACGACCGCGGTCAGGCTGCCGAGGGCCCCGGCGAGCACGATCACGAATATGACGGTCACGCCGGCATCCTGCAGTGTCGCGGCCCGCCGGACTTCGGCGGGTTTTCCCGCGATGATCACGATCCAGGCGAGAGACAACAGGGCCGCCGCGAACGCGCTCCACGTCACGGTGAGCTGCAACGGCAGCGGCGCTCCGGGCAGCAGAAGAAGAAACGTCACTGCCGCCACA
>Ga0315287_10003087_pt1 | contig 15994 bp, 8 predicted proteins | sample YL17G11_0_MG_FD_205037 | JGI IMG/M metagenome (GOLD analysis project Ga0315287, IMG submission 205037) | Sediment microbial communities from Yellowstone Lake, YNP, Wyoming, USA - YL17G11_0 | ecosystem: Environmental > Aquatic > Freshwater > Lake > Sediment | place: USA: Wyoming | collected... | reverse complement strand
TCCGCAGCCCTCACCCCCGGCCCCTCTCCCAAAGGGAGAGGGGAGTATGTCTGCCGGGCGGCGCTGTGAACGCCGATGCCCTTGAGGAAAAGCCGCCCGCCGCAGCGCAACATGCCGCCGGTCACATTGCGGTCGGCCTGATAGGGCCAGGGGAGATCGAGATACGGCGTCTGGCGGTATTCGGCCGGCTTGAGATCGGAGAGGTACACGCAGCGGCCGCCGAGCGGCTGGAGAAAAACGAGCCGCTTGGGCGAAGTTTTCCAGGTCTGCCCGTCGGCCTTAATGCGCAACGCGGTGTCGTCGAGCGTGGTTTCGCCGGCGAGAAGCCGGCTGCCGTCGCCGAGGCCGACCCACGCCCACAACGGCCCCGTTTGGGCGGCTGGCGGCGCGACCGCCGGTCGCGGCTTTATTTTCAGGGCCGGGTTGAAGATCAGCGCGCTGACACGGTCGATCTTGACCTCGATCGGCCCGACGTCGGCATTCAACTTGATCGTGTCGTTCTCGATGCCGGTGATCAGCCCGGTCACTTCGTCGCCGTTATCCAAGAGCAGGCGGTCTGACTCGCCGGCAGCCCGTGCGAGCCGGTCCACGAGCGCATCGCGTTGCCGACGGTCGGACGGCCAGCGGAAGACGACGCCCGAGAGCGTTTCGAGCGGCAGCTTTAGTGTCCCGAACGATTCCGAGTCGGCGGTCAGCTTTTCCTTGTCGGCGGCGACGACATCGGCCATCACCAGCCCGCCGTCGGCCAGAACCAGCCCCCCTGCCCTGCCCTGCTCCGCACACTGGCCCCAGGCGACCAGATCCGCGGCCGGCATGGTGCGCGGTTGCTGTCCGGCGGCGAAGGTGATCTGCCAGTCGGCGGCAATGGCCGTCAGCCGCGCCGGGAATGGTTCGCCCTCAACCGGCACGGCGAGCGGGGCGTCGGCGCAGGCGGTCGGGGCATGGATCGAATGGACGAGGAGGAGCAATGCAAATTGAAAAATGCAAATTGAAAAATGCAAACTGGCCGTGCGTTTCATGGTGTTTCGCGTGCGTGCAAGCACGCACCCTACGAATCGTCCACCTCACCGCTGAAAGATCGGCAGATAGTTGTTGGGGATCTGAAGAATGATGCACGACATGGCGGTGGCGTATTCGTTGCCCTTGGGCGACATCCAGGAGCCGTCGTCGCGCTGGCGGGCGATCAGCTCGTCGCGGATGGCCGGATACCAGCGGGCCCAGCGCTCGCCGCCGGCCTGCCACATCGCCTGCACGGCGTAGTAGTGGCCGTAGAAGTAGTAGCTTTCGCGGCGGGTGACGCCCTCGGCGGGGATGAACTGCTTGAGGTAGTCGAGCCCCTTGGCGATCTCCGGCCCCTGGTAAATGCCGGCGCTGTAGAGGGCGACCACGCCGGCGGCCGAGCGGGGGAAGGCGCTCTCGCCCCCTTGGATCATGTACATGAAGCCGCCGTCGGCGTTCTGGCTTCGCTTGACGTAGTCGACCGCCCGGTCGATCGTTTCGTTGGGCACGAAGAGTCCGGCGTTGCGGGCCGCCCGCAGGGCCATGATCTCGCAAACGGTTACGGAGATGTCGGCGTCGGCGCGGACGGCCTGGTAGCGCCAGCCACCCTCCTTGTTCTGGCTGTTGACGATGATTTTGACCGCCTTGGCCAGCTTGTCGCGGATTTCCGGCCGGGGCGACATGCCGTAGCACTCGGCCAGGAACATGGCGGCGAAGCCGTGGCCGTACATCGGCCCGTGGCTGGCGTCGCCGGCCGAGATGAACCCGCTCGGTTGGGCGTTGGCCAGCAGATAGTCGATGCACCGGTTGACCTGCGGTCCGTAGGGGCCCCGGCCGGGCGTGCTGCCGCCGGACATGAAGGCCATGCCCGCCAACGCGCACACGGCCGCGTTGCCGCGGAACGGGCCGGAAGCAAAGCTGCCGTCGTCGTGTTGCTGGCCGGAGAGCCACTTCAAGCCCTTCTCGATCGACCGGTCGGCGGCAGGCGTAATCCACTTCGCCGCCGCTTTCTCCGCTTGCTTCTCTTGCGCGGCGGCGGGCAGGGCGAACGATAACGCGACAAAAATGGCAAGAGCGTTCTTCATCGTTCTCCCGGTTTCTGTTCGGAGAGCCGGTGGAAATAGTCCTCGATCAACACTTCGTACTTCGGCGGCAGTTCCTCGACGGGCGATTGCAGCATCTGTTGGCGGGCCTGCCCGGGCAACTCGCCCCAAAGCTGCTTCATCATGCTCCGCACGTCTTCTAGGTTGGGCTTGCGGATCTGGCCGCCGTCGGGCGGCCGCGGCGCGCTGCCGGTGGCCGGCTTGTTGCTGGGATTTTGCCCGCCCGTGCCCGGCTTGGGCGGCTGGCCGATGGGCGTGCGCGGGCTTATCCCTTGCGGTTGGCTCGTGCCCGGTTTGCACGCTTTGGCGGCCTTGCGGGCCTGCTGAATCAGGCGCTCCAGTTCGCCCACGATCTGTTGCTGGAGTTTTTGCGTACGCTTGCCGCCGTCGGCCTGATTGATGCGGGCCTGAACGTCGCGCATCTGCCGAGTGATCGACAACAACGGATTGGCGTCCTTGTCGCTTTCGGATTGGGCGGCGCCGCCCAGTTCGCGCCGCAACTCATCGTCGATGGGGACTTGCACGGCGGCAGTTTCGTTTAGCGGCCGACGGTACGTCGGCCCGGGATCACGAGCCGCCGCGGGCACCGCCGCGAAGCGGTGGTCGGCGGCTGCTAAACGAGCGTCGTCCGTGCCGGCGGCTGCTAAACGAGCGCCGCCTTTCGGAAAACTACGGAGGAAGTGCTTCGGGATTATGGGCTCGCCGGCCGGTTCGTCTTCGGGCTTCTGCTGCACCGGCCGGAGCAGTTGCAGCAGCAAGTCGGCCAATCGCCCTTGCTGGTCCGCGAGCGACTGGAACTGTCGCCGCTGCTGTTCGTTGGGCTTGCCGTCGGGGGCCACGGCCTGCTGCAACGTCTCGGTGCGGAGGTTGACCTCGTGCTGCAACAGCTTCAGCAATTTTAGTTCGGCCAAGGACTGGATACCCGCCCCGGGCGGCGGTCCCTGCTGATTGCCCTGGCCGCCACCGCCGTCGGACTCCGCGGTGGGTTCCTCGGGCTTGAGCGCTTCGAGGAGCATGTCGAGCCGCCGCAGGGCGTCGTGTTCCGCCCGCTGCGCGCCGTCGCCCGTTTCGCGTCGGTCGAGCAAGGCCGCCGCGCGGCCCATGTCGCCCGCCGCGCCGGTCAGCGCCATTTCAAACGCGCCCGCCCCGGCAAGTTGTTCGCCGAGCCGCGCGGCGTCGGTCTGTAGCGAACGTTCAAGCCGCACGAGGTCGCGCAGGCTCAACGCCTGGGCGCGGGTCAATTCGCCCTGCGACTGTTCCAGGGCGTGCAGCCGCTTGGTCTCGTCGATGGCGTTCTGCTGCTGGCCATGCAGATGCTTGAGGTTGTCTTCCAGCCGGGCAAGTTGCTCCATGGCCAGTTCGACGGCGGCCTGGCGAAGCGCCTCGGCGAGTTGCCGGCGGGTCTCGGTCAAGGCTTTTTCGGCGTCGGCGGCGCGTCGGCGGGCGGCATCGCCGTCGTTCCGATCGGCGTTTCGGCCGGCCTCGCCCATCAACGCGGCGGCTCGAAGGAGGGCGAGTTTTGTCGCTTCCGCCTGCAATCGCTCGAGCCGCCGCGCGAGCGATTCGGCCTCTTGCTGGATGGCCTTCTGCTCGTCGCCGGCTTTCCCGATGATGGCCCGGCGGGCCGATTCACCGGCTTCCTTGACACCTTCGTCCAACCGCTTCCGCAGGCCGGCCTGTTTCTGTTCGATGGCCGCCAGGTCGTCCGCGGCGTCGCGGAGCTTCTTCACCAGCCGGGCCAATTCGTGTTGCCGGCGATTGCCGAGGATGTCGAGCACCTCCTGCAAGTCCTGTCCGATCTGCTTCTGGCCCGCCATGGATTGCCCGATCTGGTTCTGCTCAATCTGGGCAGCCGCCGTGCGCATTTGGCCGCCGATGGCCAGGCGGCGGGCCTCATCGAGCGCGTCGGCGACCGTTTCGGCAGCCGACGGATCGCTGTTGCGCAATTCGCCGCCGGCCTGGTCCATCTCTTGAAGGATTCGGTCCAACTGCCGGGCAAGCTCAAGCTGGCGGCTGGAGACGATTTTCAGATCGGCGGAATCTTGTGGCGCCAGATCGCGGAGTTCCTGGGTCAAGGTCCGCCGCCCCACCTCCGCGGTGCGCCGCGAAAGCTCTTCCTGGTCGCGGAGCAACTGGCTGATCTCGCGGTGGAAACGGCGGTAGTTGTCCCACCGCGACAACTGCCCGAGCATCCGCTCCAGCGCGGCGATCGCCTCATCCTGATGCTTTCCGGCGGCCACCAACGACGCCGTGACCGCGGTTTTGTCTTGGGGCGGCCGGGCCTTCTCCTGCAGTTCGATCTGGGCCGTCTTGGCGGCGGCGGTCAACTCGCGGCCGATGACCGTGAGGTGCTCGCGATCGAGTTGCTCGATTTCGGCCAGCAGGTTCCGCATCCACCGCTGCGCGTCGCCGCTTTGGATGCGGTTGTTCTCCAACTCGGCCAGCAGCGCGAAGACGTGCATGGGCAGGCCCTCGCCGCGGCTGGTCAGCAACTGGCTCACCTCGCGCTGACTCAGTTGGGCCGCCTGGCAGCGATCGACGTCGGCCTGTTCGATGCGGCCCACCTCGGCGGAGCGGATTTGCAGCGCCTCGACCTGGGCGCGGCTGCTGCGCTGCATCTTCAACGCCCGCTGCAACTCGGCGAGAATCATTTGCTGCCGGCCGGCGATGCGGTCCTGCAACTCTTGCGGCGTGACGACGATCAGTTGCCGCGGCTCGCTCTTGCCGGTCTGTGGCAGGTAGTCGCCGGCCGTGGCCCAAAAGTTCAGTTGGACGCCGGGCATCAGTTTCAATGGCCCGAGCTCCCAGCGGTGCTCGACCACGTGGCGCTCTCCTTCGGCCATTGCCCCGTCGCCCGACGCGCCGCCCGACGCCGAACGGAGCGGCGGCTTGTCCGGGCCGGCGTACAGCGGCAGCGACTTCTCTTCCGGCTTTTCCTTCGACTTCTCACCTGTCGGCTGCGATCGCGCAAACACCAGGTCGATGCGGCGCAAGGCGAGGTCGTCCTTGGCCGACACCCGCAGCGGCACAACGGCCTGCGGCGCGACGAACAGGTTGGATGTCGGCTGGTCGATGGCGACGGTCGGCGGGGCGTCCGCAACGGCGCGGATGTCCCACCGGTCATCGCTGCCGCCGTGCAACCCTTCGCGATCGACCAAATCGAACCAGTAGGCGCCGGACTTCTCGACGATCAGTGTTGGAGACAGTGTGAACTCGCAGCCGTCGTCGCTCACTTGGGCGTGGATCTGCTTGCCGTCCTCCAAACGCAGCGACGCCGACTCCAGCGGCCTGGTTGCCTTGCCGGTCATTTCAATCCGCGTGCCAACGATGGCCCGGATGTGCTTGCCGGACTTTTCCGCCGGCCAGCCGGTGTAGGCGGGCGGAATCAGGCGGATGTCGAGCGATTCGACGGCCGGCGGATCGACCACGTCGACGTCCATCCAGGGCATCGAGCGATCGTCGCCGCCGGTGACGCGGTAGGAGAACGGCCGCAGCACGTTTTCCCGCCGCGCGGCCATCGCCGCGTCGGCGTACTGCATCCGCTCGCTCTCTTCCATTACCTTCCCATCGGGCCCCTCGTAGCGGTAATGGATGCGGACGTCCGGCGGCAAACGGACGCCGCGCGCGTCTATCACTTCCACCTCGAACGCCTGCCCTCGCGCAACGCGCTCCACGGGCCGGCGGATGGCCAGGTGGGTTTCCTGGGGCCAGCGCGTGTCGCCCAGCGGATTGATCAAACGGGCCACGGCGGTCCGCGAGGCGAGCGGAGCGAGCACGACCAGCATGCCCGCCGCCAGGCACACCGCCGCCAGCAGCGCCGCCGCGCGCGCCGGCGGGCGGAGATCGAGCACCTGCGAGAAATCGAGCCGTTCGCTCTCGGCCGTCGTCTGCGTGATGACCGCGCGGCGCAGCGCGGCGGAGCCGGCGACAGGGTCGTCCTCCGATTGCCGCAGGAACTCCACCGAACTGAGGAGGCGATCTTCCAGACCGGGAAACCGCCGCTCGACCCGCAGCGCCAGGTCAATGTCGCGGAGCCGCGTTTTGCGGGCGAGGCTGCGATAGCGATAGACGGCCCACCCCAGCGATCCCAGCGCGAGCAGCGACGCGATGATCCGCAAGCCGCGATCCTGGAACCGCAGGCAGTAGTCGGCCAGCCCGAGGACCGTGACGACGCCGAGCACGGCGGCCGCCGCGGCGCTGAGGCCATAGATCGTCGCCGCCCGCCGCGTGCGGCGTCGTAGGGCGGCGATCTTCTGTTCCAGGGGGTGTGACATGGCGACAGGACAAGGCGCGGATAGGATATCGGCCCGGTCACCTCGATCCGACTTCGACGGAGGCGTACAAAGCGTCCGTGCCGTAGTCATCAAAAGTCTCCCGCAGCGTGGCCTCTACCGTTTTCCTGCGTTTTCTCACAAGGAGTTCACCTTCGAGATGGAATTCCAGGGCTTCCCTAATTCGCTTCAATGCGCCGTCGACGCTCTTCGCAGTCGCGATACAACCCTCGACCGCGGGGCTGAAAGCGTTGTAGCCCGTCTCCGTCTTAAGTATGACCACGGGAAGAGCAAGTGTTTGTCGTTTCATCGCAGCCTCCTACGGTTTTTTACGGGTTAAGCCTGCCTGCCTGAAGATCGTGGCAACCGTCTTGGGGTGCAAGTCATCGTTGCTGGAATGGTAGCTGACGGTCACTACTCCTTCTTTCACTGAATGGGCAAATTGTTGGTGGCTTCCTTTGCTCCTAAGCAGTACCCAACCATCGTTCTGGAGCAAGTGCAGGATGTCTCTCACCTTGTATCGTTTTGGCATTATGTCGGCCTTGCACGGTCCGGCGATTGGCGGCGATTTATCGCGCCCACTATTATTCTACACCATCCCCTTGCGTTTTCTCAATATCCACTCCGCAATGATCATCACGAGGAACGCCGCCAATGCCGGCCAGCGGTTCCACAGCGGCCTCGGCGGCAGCGCCTCGACGGGCACCTGGTGGCCGGGGGGAAGGTCGTCCAGCAGCCGGTCGGCCGAATCGAAGCTGTAGAATCGGCCGCCGGTCTGTTGGGCCGCTTGACGCATCTCAGCGGCGTCGATGCGCACCTGGGCGAACTCGCCGGCCGGCGGGGCCACGGTGAAGTCCACCGCCGACGCCCGGCCGTCCAACGTGGGCGCGATGATCCAGGCATGGTAGTTGCCCGGGGCGGGCCGGCTCAACAGGCCCTCGAAGACCCCCCGCTCGGTTGCCCCGCGATGCAACCCCAGGCGCTGCTTCTGCCCGAGTTGCTCGACCATGACCGAAACGCCGTCGTCCTCGGCCGGCGCGAGCCGCTCGTCGGCGAAACGCACCCGCAGCCGAACCGACTCGCCGTGGGCGTACTCGCGCCGGTCGGCGGTCAGCACGGCGGAGCGGCCGCTGTCGGCGAGTTTCGCGCGGCAGAGGTAGCGAATGGTTTGCACCCAATAGCGGGCGAAGAACACGTCGCCAACCCGGTAGCGCCAGCGCCACGTTTCGTCGGTGGCGTGAAAGAGCACCTTGCCCGCCCCCACGTATTGCAGGCAGATCACCGGCAGACGGCGGCCGTCGGAACTTGTCCTCTTGGGGTCTTCGGCCAATACCCGCACGCCCGGCTTCACCTCGGGAACCTCCAGCAACCAATACAGGGGCGGCAGGTTCTGCCAGATGCGCAGCGTTTCTTCCGGCGTATCGCCCAACTGCATGGCGGGGCTTGCCAGCCCGATCTCGGTCGGTTGCACCACGAAGCCGGTTTCGATCGGCTGGTTTGGATCGGGATAGCGGACACGGTTCGGGTCAAAAGGCAGCAGCCGCCGCAGGGGCGTGTCGCGAAAGGCCGCCGGCATGAACTTGGGCCCGGCGATCAACACCAGCGCCCCGCCCTTGCCCGGCTGGTCGACGAACTCGGCCAGGTTCTGCAGCGCCGCAGGGCTCAGCATCGCCGGGTCTACGTCGCCAAAGATCACCACGTCGTAAGCGAACAGTTCCTCGCGCCGCACGGGGAACACGCGCAGCGCCGAGGCGTCCTGCTCGGCGTGTTCCAGATCGGCGTCCTGCAGCACGGTGTGCAGGGCGATCGTCTCGTCGCGCCCGAGCATGTTGCGCAGATAGCGGAACTCAAAGCTGGGGTACGACTGCACCAGCAGCACGCGGATCTTCTCCTTGCGCACCTGGACGACGCGCGATTGGCGGTTGTTCTCGGTCTGCACTTCGCCGGCCTGCGGCTCAACCTCGACGACGTACTCGAACTGGCCGACCTGCGCGGGCCGATAGGGCAGGCGGACTTGTTGCGGCTGGCCGTCGGGCCCGGCGGCGACTTCGACCTTCGCCAGCACGGCCGGCTTGCCCTTCTCCCGCAGCACGACGCTGAGTTTCTTTCCCTCAAAGCCGGTGGCGGTCAGCTTGCACTCGAAGTACACCACGTCGTCGACGAACACCACATCGTCGACCAACAGGTCGGAAAGTTTCAGGTCGCGGACCGGCTCATCGCTGCCGAGGCCGACGAGGAACAGCGGCACGCCGCGGCGCCGGGCGTATTGGGCGGCGTCGGCCAGCGTGGGCCCATTGGTATTGATGCCGTCGCTAAGGACCACAACCGCGGCCGGCGCAGTGCCGCGCAAATCGTCCAGCACCGTGCGCACGGCCCCGCCCAGACGCGTGTTCTCCCCGGCCGGCTTCGCGGCGCGGAGTTCCTCGGCAAGCTCGGAGGAGTTTTGTTTCCCGCTGGTGCGGACGCCGGTGAGAAAGTACATCCGCAACTTGTAGTCCCTGGCAAGACCGCGCAGCATTTCATCGTTATGCTCCGTCAGCAGCGTGCGCGCGAGGTTCCAGCGGCTGGTCTCGTTGCCGTCGCTTTGGGCTTGTTTGAGCCGCGCGGCCATCGACTTTTGCAGCTTCTCGCCGTAGTGATCGACGATGGTCATGCTCAGCGAGTCGTCGACCAGTAGGACGACGTAAGGCAGGCCGGTCCGCTTCAGCGACAACGTCACCTGGGCAATCATCAGCAGCACGATTGCCACCAGGGCCAAGCGAACGCCCGCCAACATCAGGCGGTACGGCCGCGAGGCGCGGCGTCCTTCGCGGAGATAGATCGCCACCACAAAAACCACGGCAAACACTACCAGCAGCAACGTCAGCCACGGCGGCCAGGCCCAGGCGTGCTCGATGCTCCAGGCCGTTCCCTCGCCGGATTGGGCGTCGACGCCGAGCAGGTGTTCGAGCCAGGTTGGCAGGGTGTCACCCATGATAGCCAAACCTCCAACCCAAAAGCGTTTCCAGAAAGAGCAGCCCTAGCACCAGATACAGGATATCCACGGGCAGATACGCCCCGCCCCGGGCGGGCCCGCCGACCGACGGACCGCCGGCATCCTGCCACGAGGTGTGGTGGGTGAAGGGGACGCCCGGCCAAACGTCGTTGCGCAGCTCGTCGAGGTCAACCTGGCTCAGATCGCTCTCGGCCGTGTCGACGTTGACCGCACACACCCGGTTGCGGCCCAAGGGCGGGCCGGATCGCGCCGTGAAAATGCCGCTTTGGGCCGTGATGGCGGCGTCCAGGGGCTCGCCGACCATGATGTTCTGTTGCTGCAACTGACCGCCCGCGCACCAGGCCACGATCTCCTGCACCAGCGGCACGAAGCTGGGCCACAGGGGCATGGCCGTCCAAGAGGCGTCGGCCGAGGTAGCGACCAAGACGACTCGCCCGCGATGCACCGGCTGCTCCACAATCAACGGATCGCCGTTGGCCATCGCCAGGACAATTTTCGCCGGAGAGTCCTTGGGCAGATCGAGCTTGAAGTGCTTCAGCACCGGCGTGGTGAGCAGCCCGGCCTGCCCCCGGCCGCGGAACGCCTGCACGATCGGATGGCGATAATCCAAGGGGTCGAGGCGAAACTGCGGCCGGTCGGCGACGCTGCCGAGTCGGGCGGGAAGGAGGTTTGGCCCGGCCGCGCCCCCCTGCCCTGCCCCGCCACCCAACTCGTGGTTGTAACGATCGGCCAGCACCTGATCGCCGAGAAAGAACACCAGGCTGCCACCGCTCTTGAGATACGTATCGAGCACGCGGGCCTCGCCGGCCGTAAACTGGGCCACGTTGCACAGAAACACGCAATCGTACCCGCTCAGGCTGCGCTCCAATAGCGCGCTCTCCGTGGCCACCTCGGGGTGGACCAACGCTCGATCCGCATCGGCGCCCTGCGGCGCAAGGGCCACGGCCAAATAATCGGCGGCGCCGCGGAACGGCGTGCCCGACGGACGGCCGTCGATGCACAGCGCGCGGAGCGATTCGCGCACCGGCACGACGAGGAAACGGCGGTTGTCGACCTCCAAGGCGTCGCCGGGGGCACGCACTTCGATTGCATGGTCGCCCGGCGCCTCGAAACGATAGGAAAAGTCCACCGAAGACTCCCCATCGGCCGGCACGTCGAGTTGCTTCTGCTCGATGCGCCGTCCGTCGACGAGCAATTCCACCGGCTGCCGGCTGCGGGCCTGGCGGCCGAAGTTTTTCAGATCGGCCTCCAACGACACGCCGCGGCCGACCGCGACCAGCGGATCGAGCGTCCGCAGGCCGGTGACCGCCAGATTCTCGGCGCCCGGCTGCCCAAGATCAATCACTTGCAGCGCGGCCGCTTGGGCCAGCTCGCCGCTCTGGCGCAAGAACTCGCTCATCGCCGCCTCGGAGAGTTGCGGCGCCCAGGTCAGCCGCTGCAAATCGGTGAGGAAGCATACTTCATGGCGCGCCAGCCGCGGATTTTCACGCTGGACACTGCGCACCAGCGGCAGCACCAAGGCCACCGTGGCCGGCAGGTCGGCCGTTGTATGAGGAAGCCGCAGGCCGTCGATTTCCTGCACGATCTCGCTCGGCTCCAGGGCCGGGGTCCCTACGATTACCCGCGGCGGCGACGACATCAACACCAGGGTGAATGCGTCGCCTTCCGGGCTTTCTTCGACGATTTGCCGGGCGAGCTCTTTCGCCCGATCAAAACGGCTCTTGTCGGTCGGCATGTAGGCCATCGAATAGGAGCCGTCGATCACCAGCACGCGGTGCGTGTGGCTGCCGGGCGTGAAGGCCATGCCGGTCCGCTCCAGGTACGGCTCGGCCACCGCCAGCACGATCAGCACGACCAACAGCGTGCGGATGGCCAGCAGTATCCACTGCTCGAACAGCAGCCGGCGGGTCTGCCGCTGAACGGCCGCCAGCAGATACTCCATCGCCGCCCACGACATCTCCCGGTACTTCCGCCGGCTCCAAAGATGGATGAGAATCGGCGCCGCCGCCGCCGCCAACCAGCCGAGCATCGGCAGGTTCACCAGTCCGAAGGCCAACAGCGGGTACAGATTGAAGGGAGGCACGGTTATCCTCGCGACGCCAGGTAACTCGACAACACGACCTCCAACGACTGATCGGTTCGCATCGGCACGTAGTCGATGCCGTGCATGCGGCAGCCGGCTTTGAGTTTGCGGAGATACCGGCCGAACTCGGCGAGATAGGCCCTCCGCAGCCCGCGGGGCTCGACCAACACGTCGGGCAATTGCTCCAGGCCGCGGAAGAGCGTTACTTGCTCGAAGGGAAAATCGACCTCGGCCGGGTCGAGCACGTGCATCAACACGACCTCGTGCCGGCGGTGGCGGAAGTGCTTCAGCCCGGTCATCATCGAGTCGACGTCGTCGAACAGATCGCTGAGCACGATGACGATCCCCCGCTTCTTGAGCCGCTCGGCCAGATCGTGGAAGATGGGCCCGGTGGCGGTCTTCCGTTCGGCCGCGGCCTGTTCCATGACGTACAGGAGTTGCTTGAGGTGCGAGGGGTTGCTGCTGGCCCGAACCAGCGAGCGGATCTCGCGGTCGAAGGTCACCAGCCCCACGCTGTCCTGCTGGTGGAGGATCAAGTAGGCCAGGGCCGCCGCCGCGCACTGGGCGTATTCGAGCTTTGAGAGCGGCGCCGCCTCGCTCTTGTAGCGCATGCTCTCGCTGGTGTCCAGCAGCAGATGACAAACGAGGTTGGTTTCCTCCTCGAATTGTTTGAGGTAATACTTGTCGGTGCGGCCGAAGACTTTCCAATCGAGATAGCGCAGGTCGTCGCCGGGGGCATACTCGCGGTGTTCGGCGAACTCGACCGAGAAGCCGTGGAACGGGCTGCGATGCACGCCGGACGTGTAGCCCTCGACAATCAGCCGCGCGCGCAGTTGCAGCCCTTGCAGCCGGGCAAGGGTTTGCGGATCGAGGTAGTCGCGGACTTTTTCCACGGTTCTATTCGACGCCGTCGTCGCCAATGGTTTCGATCAGCCGGCGGACGATTTCGTCGGGTTTGATCCCTTCGGCCTCGGCGTTGAAGTTGGTCATGATGCGGTGCCGCAGCACGGGATATGCCACGGCGCGGATGTCGTCGGTCGAGGCGTAGAAGCGGCCGTTGAGCACCGCCCGAGCCTTCGCCCCCAGCACCAGGTATTGGCTGGCCCTCGGCCCGGCGCCCCAACTGACGTACTCGCGAACGAACTGGGGTACGTCGTTCTGTTTAGCGGCCGCCGGCACGGCGGCCATGTGCGGCCGAGTCAGCCGCGCCAGCTTCAACGCGTAATGCACCACGTGGTCGGCCACGGGCACGCGGCGCACGATCTTTTGCAAGGCTAAAATCTGATCGCCGGAAAGAGTCGGCGTCACCGTGGCCGTGATGTCGGCCGTTGTGCGGCGGACGATGTCGAACTCCTCGGCCTCGTCCGGGTAATCGACGAACGTGTTGAACATAAAGCGATCGAGTTGGGCCTCGGGCAGGGGATAGGTGCCTTCCTGCTCGATCGGATTCTGCGTAGCCAGCACGAAGAACGGCTGCACGAGCTGGTGCCGCCGGCCGCCGGCGGTGATCTGGTATTCCTGCATTGCTTCGAGCAGGGCCGCCTGGGTTTTCGGCGGCGTGCGGTTGATCTCGTCGGCGAGGATCACGTTGCCGAAAATGGGCCCCTTGAGAAAGCGGAACTCGCGCACGCCCGATTGCCGGTCCTCCTGGATCACCTCCGTGCCGGTAATGTCGGAGGGCATCAGGTCGGGGGTGAACTGGATGCGGCGAAATTCGAGCGCCAGGGCGTCGGCCAGCGTGCGGATCATCAGCGTCTTGGCCAGCCCCGGCACGCCGACCAGCAGGCAGTGCCCGCGGGCGAACAGCGCCACCAGCAGTTCCTCGATCACCTGATGCTGCCCGACGATCACCCGGCCGAGCTGCTCGGTGATCAGGCGGTAGGCTTCGTTCAGTTCTTGTACGGCTTGAACGTCGTCATGTTCGGACATTGCAGGACAGTCCTTTCTGGCGTTTAGCGGCCGACGGCACGTTGGCCCGAAATCCCGGCCGTCGGCATGGTCGCTTGGGTTGCGCGTGCCGCACCAGGGCCGACGTGCCGTCGGCCGCTAAACGGCGGCGCGTCATCGGTTACTCCATCGTCTTTCTTCGAACTCCCACTATACGGACTCAAGGCGATCAATTCCCCTGCCGTGGCGATCAGCAGTCGTCCGCTGGCCACCAGAAGATTGCCGCCGGAGGCCTCGCGGGCCGTAAGGTTGACGACCTTCTTGGGCTGGGCGGTTTGCAGGTCGAAAACATACAGCTTGTCGCGCGTGGGCCAAAGGATGCTCTGGCCGGCCAGCACGCCGCGGCCATAGCCCGGACGCTCGTCGCCGTCGGGCCAAACGTGCTTCACCCGGCCGCGATCCTCCTCCTTCAGGCTGATCCAGTAAAGCCGCCGGCCGCCGGCGATGAGCCAATCGCCCGCCGTGCCCAGCAGGTGCGAAGCGTCTTCCACCTCGGTGCCCGTCTGCCAGAGCATTTGGCCGGTGGCGGCATCGAAGGCGAAGATTCGCGGGCTATCGGCCGGCGCCGTCAACAGCGTGCCGCGGTCGTAGACGCACGGGTTCGGGCCGCGCTGCCAGTGCGGGGGCAACTTGGCAAGGTCGCCGCGCCGCGCGCGGGGATATAAGCCGACCCACAACAGCCGGCCGTCGCCGGTCCGCATGGCCGCCACCGCGCCGAGGTTCGTATTGTAGTAGAGCGTGTCGCCGGCCAGCGTAAGCAGGTTATGCGTACATTCGCAGAGGATGCCGCGGGCGGGTGTTTCCGCGCCGCAGACAAACCGCCGCCAGCGGCGCCGGCCCGTCTCGGCGTCGAGACAAGCGACGAACGCCTGGGGGCGGATATCGCTGCGGCGCATGGCCACGTAGACGCCCTGGGCGTCGACCACCGGCGAGCCCTCGAAGGCCCAACCCTCTTCCGGCTCGGTCTTCCACAGCAAGCGGCCCTCGGCGTTGAGGTCGAGGCAGACCAGGTAGCCCGGCTGCACGGGCGCCGCGGCCCCTTGCGGTTGGCTGGTCACGGCCGAGCCCATTCGGGCGTACAGCCTGCCCGCGAAAACGGTCATGGTGAACCGCGGCGATCCCAGCGTGTCGGGCGGCGCGGCCGGCGGGATCGCCACGCCCGTAAGCTGACTCCGATAAATCGCCGTGGCGTTGCCCCACGCCGGACGGCCATTGTCTATCCGCAATGCCTGGATCGAATGGTGATTGCTCACCAGCACCAAGTTGCCCACGGCGAGCGGCTCGTAACTCAGCGACTCGCGAGAGCTTTTGCCGGCGGCTTTTCCTTCAGCCGGCTCGGCGGGAGAAACCTCGAGGGGCAGCCGCCACGCCACCGCGCCCACGTCGATCAACCGTGAGGCGATCTTATTGCGCCGCACATTGCCGCCAAAGGTGAGCCAATCGGGGTTGAGCGGCGGCTGGGGCCAGGCGGCACTCTCGGCCAACAGCGCACCGAGGGCCTCGACGTATTTCACTTCCCTGCCGCCCAACGGTCCTCGGGCGTCGCCATGCAGGCGGGCGAACTGCGCCAACTCGGCACGCGCCCTGTCGGCGGCGCCTTCGAGAATCGACGCCAACACCAGCCGCGCCCGCACCGCAGCCAGGTCCAAGGTGGTGTCGGGATAGCCGGGCCAGGTGCTCGGCTCGCGTCTGTCATCCTGAGCAAAGCGAAGGATCTTCTCGGAGTTCGCGCTAGATCCTTCGCTTTGCTCAGGATGACTGTGTCTTGGGATTTGCTCGGCATGAGCGTTTTTCTCAGGCGGGACGATCCGTTGCCAGCACCATCGGGCGGCCGCATAGTCGCCGCTCTCCAAGGCCATGTCGCCCAGCGCCATCAGGGCCTTGTCGCCGTAGCTGCTGGCAAACGCCTGCTCGGCCACATTCAACAACGTCCGGCGGTCTCGTCGTGCGATGCCCGCTTCATACCACTTCTGCGCCACCGGATCGACTCGGCCGCGGTATAGTCGCAGGGCGTCGGGCGGCAGGGCGGCCAACTGCAACTGGCAAAAGTCGCGGAGACTGAGGTAGCGTTGGTCCGTCGCGCGGAGCAGTTTGCCTTCAGAGGTTTCCGACAACTGGCGAAGCGTTTCGATCGCCTCGTTCCATTGCCGGTCGGCCAGGCAGGCTTTCGCCCGCTCTAGTTGGGCCAACACGGCGTGGTCGGCCTGATCGAGCTGGACCGTGTCGGAGAGTTCAAACTGGCCGCTGGGGGTCAGCCCGCCAAACGGGATCTGCGCCAACCCGCGGCTGCCGGGCAGCAGCATGCCGGCGGCGATCAATAACGGCAGGAACCACAGGATTGGACGGCCAGGGACCATGCCCCTAAGTATAAGGGAGAACCCGGTTTGGGAGAAGGGAACCTCACTTGATCCCCGGCCCCGGTTTCACCGCATCGCGGAGGATCACGCCGGGGTGGCGGGCGACCTTGTCGGAGATGACCCGGGCGTCGTCGATGATCGGCTTGAGTTTTTGGGTCAATTCTTCCATGTTCCGGGCCGCGCGGTTCAAGTGATTGTACAGTTCGCGGTCGTTCATCAAGGCGCCCAGCGACCCTTCT
>Ga0315287_10003083_pt1 | contig 15998 bp, 18 predicted proteins | sample YL17G11_0_MG_FD_205037 | JGI IMG/M metagenome (GOLD analysis project Ga0315287, IMG submission 205037) | Sediment microbial communities from Yellowstone Lake, YNP, Wyoming, USA - YL17G11_0 | ecosystem: Environmental > Aquatic > Freshwater > Lake > Sediment | place: USA: Wyoming | collected... | reverse complement strand
CTTCCGCCGCTGCCGCTCCGGTGCCCGGGCCAGCGAGGGTCGCGTCGGCGCCGCGGGCGAGGAGCATGCGGACGGTCTCCGGGTCTCCCACGGCCGCGGCGACGGCGAGCGGGGTCTCGTCTGTGCGCGCGTTTGGGGCGAGGCGAGAAGAAGGGGGTTGGTGAGAAAAGAGAGGAAAGAGAGAGGAGAAAAGACCGCCACCGCCGCCGTTATCGATCTGGGGGGGGGGGGGACGCACTCGAGTCGTCCATAGCGTTGACGTTGACGCCACACTCGTCCACGAGCCACTCCGCGCACGCAGTGTTCTTCCCGGCGACGGCAAAGTGGAGCACGCTGCGGCCGTTGCCATCCTTGATAGCGCCGACGCCGGTGGAGGATTGCTTCGTCGCATCGTCGCCGTCGCCTTCGCCGCCGCCCGTGGCATCGCCACGATACTTCTCTGCGGCGGCCTTGAGCCCTTCGAAATCTCCCTCCTTGGCGGCGGTCAGGAGCATCGCGACGTGCTCTCTCTCGGCGAGGGCGGCGGCGGCGCCAGAGGAGGAGGAAGAGTCGCCGCCGTCGTCGTTTGCGCTCGCCTCGAGAGAGGGCCAGCGCGCCGAACTCTCGTCGCCGCCGTCGAGCTTGGGCAGCGTCACGACCACCTCCCCTCCGCTCCCCGCCCCTTTGGCGCCCGCCCCCGCCCTGGACACGCTCTTCGAGACCTTGGAGGCGTCGATGGTGCCATAGAGCTGCACGACGCGCAGGAGATCTTTCTTCGACGAGGCGAGCGACACGACGAGGCCGCCCCCGCCGGCGTCGACGACGACGTCGTCGTCTTCAGCCGAGGAAGAGGGAGAGGGAGAGGGAGAGGAAGGGAGGGGGACGCGGACGACGACGGCTTTCCCTTCGTCGGACCAGGAAAGGGCTTGGGAGGCTTGGGAGGCTGCTGCCGCTTCCGAGGTCGGAGGGCCCATTGCTGCCCGAGGAGAGAGGTGGAGGCGGAGGCGGAGGCGGGGGGCGAGAGCAAGCAAAAAGGCAGAAAGAAAGAAAAAATGTTGTGACAGAGAGAAAAGAGAGAGAGGTGAAACGAAAAGAAAAGGGAAAAAAAGAAAAGGGGGAAAAAAGGCCACTCCTATCACCGCCTCGCACTGCACAGGGGGTCCCGCGTCTGAGTGGCTCAAACGCAGGTGCGCATAAAATAGAGAAGCGCGGTGACGTTGCCCCCTCCTGAGGTGGCCGCAGGAAGAGGTTGAGGCTTGAAAAGAGGCCAAAGGCCAAAAATATTCCGACGCTCACATATCGCGCTCTCGGTGCCTCGAGAGTGCGTCGTTCTCTCTTCTCTCCGGCTTGCTCGCGGCTTTTTGTTTAACTCGGCGCCAGCGCTGCATTACTTCAACCTGTCGGAGCTGGTGGCGGGAGAGAAAAGAGAATGGATCCTTTCCTCGCGCAGCTGGCGTTGGCGGCTGCAGGGGCAACGCAGCGGCAGCAGCTCGAAGATGCATCGGGCGACGTTCGGCTGCGTGGAGGAGCGAGCGGCAACGGCGACGGGACCCGCAGGAGTGGAAACCCGCCGCCCTCTCCCTTTCGGGGCAACGCGGACAACGCAAAGACGCGCATCTGCTTGAGGTAAGGGGGGGCTTGGCCTACGCGAAAGAGGGTCCGAACAAGTTTTCGAAATGCGCTGGTACTGCACGAAGAAGGGAAAAAGGGTCGACAGACTAGCAAAGCCCTCGCCAGCACCCAATTTCTCACCTCCCAGAAACGCCCCTGAAAAAAACCATTACGAATCCACAGGTGGAAGTCCGGAGGCTGTAGATTCGGCGAGCGATGCAACTTTGCGCACGGGCAGGACGAGCTGAGGCTCCTCCCGCGGCGCGGCGAAAAAGAGGAAGGAGGAGGACTTCCAATCGCGGCGACGGAACGTTCTCTGGTGCGTTTTTTCGTTTTTTCTTCTCTTCCGCAATGGCTTTTTTTCCCCTCGGCGATTCGAGCCTGGCGCTCCGTTTCGACGCTCGCCGCCTCGCCCCGAGCGCCTGATTCTGATTGTTTGCGTGGATTCCTGGGCGAGAGGCAAGCGGAGGAAAGAGCGAATCGGCGCCCCCAAAGGACCTCGATGCGGGTACTTTTTTGTTTTTTTCGGCTTCACTTGGTCCAGACGCAAGGGAGCTGGGCCATCAAAATTCTACTTTTTGATTGGTTTGCCCTAGCGCCCGCCAGTGACCGAGCTTTGCGTCGCTGCGCGCCCCCTCTCGCGGCGAAGCGTCGAGCAGTTCTGTCCGCATCGTCGCGGAGAGTTTGGGCGGGGCTCGTCGCCGAGGACGACGGCATTTGGGACGCGACTGGAAGCATAGGTCGCCCTTCTTGATTGTTTATTCAAATTTCCCTCCGATCGTTGACGAGCACGAGGCGTAGGAGAACTTCAGGACCCGTTTGCCGAACTATCCGTTTTTTCTCCTTTTATCCTCCAATACCCTCCCCCTCCCCTCCCGCGAGAGCGGCTCTCCACAATTCAAAGAGAGGCATGGGCCCGCGCGAGCTTTTGACAAAAGCACCTCGATCCTCCAAGGGCCGCGGGCGAGGCCTTCTCTGCTCTCTCCCCTACCTCTTTTTTTGGATTCCACTTTTGCTCACCTCGACCTCGAAAAAAAAATCTCTCTCTCTCTCTCTTTCTCTCTCTTTCTCTCTCCTCAGTACTCTGACACCTCCTTCTCGGCACTCAGCATGGCCCTCGCCGGCCGCAGCCACAGCGACGGCTTCTACGGCGCTGACAGCTCGGAGGAGGCGGCCGCCGCGCGGTACCTCGAAAGGCTGTCCGCCCCGTCTCCGGCCGGCGGCGGCAGCGGCGGCGGCGGCGGGAGCGCGGCTCGAGGGCAAGGCGACGTGATCGCGGCACTCCGAGGCGCCGCGGCAGCAGCGGGAGCCGCAGCAGCAGCGGACGCGACAGGCGTGACCTCTTCCTCGCTGCCGTCGACGTCTTCCCATGTCCAGATCTCGAACGCGCTCTACAGGGCAAACTCACTAGTTGAAGGGTGCGTTGTCGGCGAAGCTTTTTCTTTTTTTCGCACCGAGGGGGTCGAGAACTTTCGAAGAAGAAAACAGGCGCTCACTCTCTCTTCCTCTGTCGCGACTTGGCTTTCCCCCCTCCCTCCCCCCCCACCCCCCCGAAAAAATACAACCACGCAACGTAATAAAAAAACAGAAGCAGCATCGACCGGAGCAGCTTCAGGCGCAGCAGGGCCGCGAGCAACTCCGCCGCGGAACGCGAGCGCGCGCTGGCCGCCGCCGCCGCCGCCGCCGCCGCCGCCGCCGCCGCCGCCGCGACGGGCAGCGGCGACGCCGCCGCCTGGGCCGCGCAGGGCTATCCCGTCCCGGGCCCGCTGGGGTGGACCCAGTACCTCTCGAACGAGACGGGCGAGCCCTACTACCACAACTCGGTGACGGACGACACCTCCTGGGACAGGCCGCCGGAGTGGGACGTCGCGGCTGCTGCTGCGGCTGCGGCGACCGCAGGAGGAGGCCGAGGCCAGTCGCCGCCCGGCCGGCGAAGAGAGAGCAGCAGCAACAACAACAACTACAACTACAACAGCAACGGCGGCCAAAGCCCGAAGTAGCCGTCGCCGAGGGACGTGCGCCCCCTTGCCTGTCGCGGAAGAGGCCGCGCAGGTCGGCAGCTACGGCGGCGCGGCTGCTGCTGGCGGAGACTGCGAACATTTGCACCCTCTTCCCTCGCGCGGCGCGTTTCGAACGAAAAGGGAGGTTTTGGATGATTAAAAGGTAAGGGAAGAGAGAGAAAAAGAGTCGGGAATTTTCATTTTCCCGGTTCACCCTCTTTTTTTCTTTCTTTTCCTCTCTTTTATCATCTCGCCTCTTCCTGTCCTTCCTCGACGCGTTGCTCGCTCCCTCCCTGCGCTTTTCGGTCAATGCGCCTCCCTCTCGCCCGACCCCTTCTCTTCCGCCGTCTCTAGAAGACGACGACGAAGGCCGGCTCTCTTCCCCTGTCTCTGTGTCTCACAGCCGTCCTAGCCCTCTTGCTCTCTTTCTCTTCTGAGGAGGGAGGGAGCGCTTTTTTTAAGAAGACGCCCCGATTTGAGGCGAAAGTGATAAAGAACAAAACGACGAAATCGTGAACAACCAGAAGCCGGGAGGGGGGGATCTCGAAGAAGAAAAAAACACTCAAAGAAATTTCAGGACAAAAAAATGAGAAGCCCCACGCCACCACCACCACCTCTCTCTCTCTACTCTACCACCACCTCCCTTCCGCATCGCCAAATACCATCACCATCGCCCGCTCTACTCAAGCGCGTCACCATCGACTTTACTATACCGCTTTCCCCCCATCCCTCCACGAAAAGCAACACGACACTCCCTTCCCCCACCACCTCCCTCCACTATCATATATCTTCTTTTCTCCTTTTTTCTTTCTTCTTTTACTTTGGTTAGTGGAAACAAGACGGGGGGTCTTTTTGTCCCCCCCTATTTGTCCCTTTTCCATATTTTGACCCGCACTTTGTTTTCCCGCATTGCTGCTGCTGCTGCTTCCTTTCATCCCATGTTGCTAGGGGAGGGCGAGGCTCGTGCGCACTCACGGAGGCTGGGAAATCAAGACCACCCCCCCTCACGTATCCCCCCTTGTTTCCGAGGACGATGACCTACCACCACCGTCAAAATTTCTTTTTTTCTTGTCAGAATCGTGTTTTTTTGTGGCGCGTTGAAGGCACACGAGCTCGCACCTTTTTCCCCTCGCGAGAGGGACGAGAGAGAACGAGAGCGGGAGAGAGATGCGCCGACAATAACAAAGAAGAAACCCCAGCTGACGATCCCCCAGGCAGTGGAGAGCAACAAACGTATTTTTCCGTTCGTTACCGGCAACGCCATATTCTGTAGAGCAAAATAAATTACTTGGGATGACAAAAAACAGGGGAAGTTGTCGTTTTGTTGTTGGCGCGATGATTGCGCGGTTGCTGGCGTGATGATTGCGCGGCGAGCAAGAGCACGGGGAAGAGAAGAAGGGAAGCGAAAGCAGAGCACGCCTTTGTTTTTTGTTTTGCTCTGCGCTCTCTCTTCTTCTTCTTCTCCTTCTCTCTCTCGACTTCAACTCCATCTCCAAAACCGAACTCATTTACGTTTCAGGATGCGACAAGTGACAATCTACTTTTGTGACAAGGAAACAAAGGGTGCTACGGAAAACGGAAAAGCTGCTTGCTGCTGGTGCTTTATATTTTGGTTCTTTTCTCTTTCTCTCTCTGTTTCTTTCTTCTTCTGTTTCTCGCTTTTTCTCGACCAATAAAAGAAGTCAACTCTCAAGCGAAAGGGTTGCCACTCTTTTTCGCAGCAGCAGGAGTTAAGCTCTGCTGCTGCTGAGGCGAGGTCGAGGGCGACGCCGACTTGAGAGGCGCTGCTGCTGCTGCTGCTGCTGTTGCTGCTGCTGCTGCTGCTGCTGCTCCAAAAGCTGCTACCGGGCCGCTCGCAAACGCCGAGGGCGACAGAGACCCTCCCGTTGTCGTCGTCCCGGCAGTCCACCCGGACGACGCCGCTGCCGCAGGCGCGGCAGGGAGGGCGCCACGCATGCCCGGCACGAGCGTCGAGAAGGGGTCGTGAGGAGCGGCGACGACTCCTCCTTCGACGCTCGGCGGCGGCAGCGCTGCTCCGTTGGCCCTCGGAGTGAAAGAAGCTGCTGCGGCGGCGGCGGCGGCGGCGGCAACAGCGTCCAAGGAAGGCTGCGGGATCGGGGGAGCGGGAGCGGGAGTGGCGACGGAGAACAGATCCGACGGGAGCTCGCTGCGCGCCGCTGTCGACGTCGGTGTCGCCGAGGCCGACGCCGGGGCTCCTGGCGTTGTTGCTGCTGCTGCTGCTGCCGGTTCCGCACCGAACGACGCCCAGGCTCCATCTCCTCCTCCTGTCGTTGCTGCTGTTCTTGTTCCAGAGGGAGAGGAATGGCTTTGCTGCTGCTGTTGCTGCTGTGGTGTCTCGTCAAAGGAGGCCCAGGCTGCGGGCTCCGACGCTGGAGGAGGAGCCGCCGCTGCTCCTGCTGCCCCTGCTGCTGCTGCCGTCGCCGTCGTCGTCGCCGTTGCCGCCGCAGTGTCGTCGTCGCCAAAAGCCGCCCAGCCTCCTCCTCCGTTGGCCGCGGGAGCAGCTGGCGCCTCGCTCCCGAACGCAGCCCATCCTGCTGAAGAAGACGGCGACGGCGCCTCTGGCTCTGCTCCTGCGGCGACGGCGGCAGCAGCGGCGTTGGCCGGGCGGATGGAGAGCACGCCCGGGTCGCCGGCGGCAAGGGCGACGCCGCTTCCACCCCCTCCGCCTCCACCCCAGTCGATCAAGCCCGGGTCGCGAGCAGCAGGAGCAGCGGCGGCTGCTGCGGAAGCGATCGGAGGAGGCTGCGCCGCTGCTGCCGCGGTCAGGTGGCCCGTGAAAGAAGAAGGCGCGGCGGGCGCCCCGGCGTTGGAGACTCGGGGCGTGGTCTGTTTCGATGATTTTTTTTCATTTATTGATGCAAAACAAATGAGCAAAGAAGCGCCTTCTGGTCATCGCGACGACTCGAAAGGCCCACACAGTGATAGCTGGCGTTTTTTTTTCTCGGTCTGCGTCCGCGGATAAAAGTCAAGAGCGCGGAAAGGAGATGCACTTCGCTCCAAAACGCCCCCCTTTTTCCCACCCCCCTTTTTCTCTCCAAGTCAAAAAACACCGAGGCACCACTCTCACCCTCCCGCTGCCGATGTCGGGCTCGGCGTAAAACCTCTTTTTCACGAACACGGCCTCGACCCAGTCCGCTATCCTCGCCGGCTCCCGGCCCGTCGGCTTGGGAAGGTCCGAGGGCGACCACCGCGCGAGGTAGGTGCCCAGCACGAGCGCGTTGCCCGTCTCCTCGAGGGCGGCGACCTCTTCGGGCTTGAACGTTGCCAGGGAGACGCCCTTGACGCGGTGGGAGAATTGGCGACTGGTTGTTTTTCGAGCACGGGCGGGGTTTTGTGTTTTAAGAAAGAGGAAGCGGCGAGGCGAGAGGAAGAGAAGGAAGGAAACAAGGAAAGACGAGAAAGACGAGAAAGACGAGACAAAAAAGACGGAAGACGGAAATCGTAAGACCTCCCGACCTTGCGCCTAAACTTCAAACGCCGCCACCGAAAAAACAAGAAAATACTTACTGGACGCCGCTGCAGACGGTGCAGACGAAGATGTTGAAGTTGGTGACGACGTATTGCGGGCCCTGTTTTTTTTTTTTTTTCTTAAGAAGAGGTTGAGCCGATGCAGGAGGTCGCTGAAGGAGGAGCGAGAAAGCGATGGCCCTCTCTTTCTCTTCCTCGACCTCCGCTTCCGACTCTCAGGCTACTCGACGGTCTCGAGCGCGATTCCAACCACGCCGCGACACCCTCGAGCGATGTCTCAGCTACGCTGTCGCGTCGAAAAAAAAAAAGCCGACGAAGCGAGACGGCCCAAAAGGCAAGGAAAAATGAGCATGATGGACGCCGAGCACGAGACCATCGAAGCGAAAACCCATCTCTCCTTCCCTACCAGCATGTCGCAGTCGGCGCAGCGCCTGTTGTCCGGCAGCTTGAGCAGGGCGCGCAGCATCCGCTCGTGCTTGTCGCTAATCGACATCCTCGCCATTTTGGTGGAAAAAATATGAGAGGGAGCGCAAGGGCGAAGCAAAAAACAGAGAGAGCGAGCTCGGCGCCGACGATGGGCCCGGCGTCAAAGGCGAAGAAGAAAGAGTGAGCACAGGTTTTTGGACGACGACCTCTTTCTGAGGAAGCAGACAAAAATCGATGCGCGAGATTCGACTCCAAATCAGGTCTGGGCGACCCTCGAGAGTGTGCTGAGCTCAATGTGCGCTGTGCGAGGTCTTGAGATTGGGTGAAAGAGGCATTTCCGGGGGGACCCGGAGCAGAGGGCAGCGGTCTCGCAAAAAAGGGCCAGGGTAGAGGGCGCGAGAGCCCGCTCCCTTTGCCTCTTGAAAAGTCAGTTTCTGCCGGTCACTTGAGAAAGCTTCTACACCTTCTCGTTGTGCAATTTTGGTATCGATGGACGTGTCTTGCTAAAATGCATCACATGCAAGGGTTGACAATTCGTAACGACAGGGAGCAGGGATCGAATTAGCCGGAAAACCAGTGAAAATGGGCCCAAAAACACCTTTTCTCGCTACTCTATCGGGCTTTTGGGGTAGGGTCCGCTTCTTCTTTTGCTTTTCTGCTCGAGCAATATTGCTCTAGGATTATACAGGCCTATCTTCCAAGTGTAATATTGAACCAAATGGAGACGTTTCACGAAAATTGACGCGAAGAGGCAGTTTTTTTCCTGCTGCGGGTGAGAGAGACCTGTCCGCAGCTGGACGCGGCAAGTTGATTCGCGAGTCCCGAAAATTCGAGTCGCCCTCTTGGCTCCAAACCAATTCCGGGCGACTTCTGAAAGCGCTCCGAGAGCAATGGAAGCGACACGAGGGTCTGGAATGGAGCGGAAATGGATGTTCCGAAGGGGGACCGGAGGGAGGAGTGGTCGTGGTCGACGACGGCAAAAGTTGTCGAGAAGCAGAGGGCCGCTCCGTTCGCGTCCGACAAAACAACAGCTCAGGCTATCAAACTATGCTTCAACGGCGCCGATTTATCAGTACAAAGGCATTGCGTCAGTGGAAGAGCGAGGAGGCCGCGAGCTTGCGGACTCTAAAGAGAGTCGGCGTTGATATTTTTCTGTTGAGACCGACGAGTGTCGGAAGAAAAAATCTTTTTGAGCGCGTGAGCCCGGTTTCGTTTGTTCTTTCTCCGCACATTTTCGCATCTCCATTTGGAAACATCGCATGATGTGTTTCGTCCGGCGCAGGGCGCAACGCTTGCGCCTAACAGCCTCGCGACGAATCGCAAAAATCGTCACGACCATCATTGCGAACAAGAGAGCGTGTGCTCCTCTATTCCGCACAAACGTAGTGTGCGCCGCACGGAAAGCACACAGGTAAAGGATGCGGCGCATGCGCGGCGCAGAGCGGCCCTCGTCAAGCGAGGATCGTGCCTTGGCCTCCAACTCCGCAAGCAAGCTTCGCTGTTTCTCCACTTTGCGCCACGCCGTTCTCTCCGCGCACGCTCTAACGACGCACCGAAACCCACTCAGATCTCGTTTACATGTGACGCTAAGAGAACGGCCTAAATCCTAAGTGAAATTAAAAAACGACTCAAGCAAGTAAAAACGATAGTCGAGTTTTGAGGCCTTTGCGTCGCACCACATTCGACGCGCTTGCGTCTAACAGCACCATCGTCGCACTGCGGAGCTCTAGAGCACCGAGTCGCGGGACAGGAGCACCTGCTTGCCGGCGACCGGCGCGGCGTTTGCCAAGTCCGTGACGTTGTCTCCCCTCTCAAAGACCGCAGCGGCTCCCATCCCGCTTCCAATGCACATGCTCACGACGCCGAAGCGCGCGGACGTGCCCCTCTTCTTCATCTCGCTCAAAAGCGTCGCGGTGCAGCGCGCGCCGGTCGCGCCGAGCGGGTGACCCAGCGCGATCGCGCCTCCGTTCGGGTTGACCTTGTTTTCGTCAAGGTTGAGCTTCGCCGCGCAGTAGGACGCCTGTGCGATTGCGGGGAATTGAAGAAAATGCGAAGAAAGGGGAGTGGTAGGGTGAGTTTTGCGGAGTTGCACACCACGCGTGTTTTCTCCGATATCGCCGCGCGCATCGTAGACGCGTGCGCTCCTCTCGTTTTAAATACAGAAGGCGTGCGGCTGTGCGCATCTTCGAGCCCGGTAGTGGGGAGAATGCAAATGTGCACAAAGGTGTTTTGACTTTTTTTTTGTCTCTCTCCTTCGCTCTCTTCCCTACATAACACTAAAAAAATCGTCAACTCACCTGGCTCGCAAACGCCTCGTTCAACTCGAACAAGTCGATGTCGTCCACGCTCAGCCCGGCCAAGCGACAAGCCTCGGGGATCGCCACGGCGGGCCCGATACCCATCACAGCGGGGTCGACGCCCACGGCAGCAAACGAGCGGAAGATGCCAAGCACGGGCAAGCCGCGCTTGAGCGCCTCGGCGCGGGTCATCAGAAGGACAGCAGCAGCGCCGTCAGAGACCTGTGGAATTGGCGTTTTGGAGGTTCCGCATTCGTTCAGTGAGCTTCGGGAGGCCTCCTAGAGTCGCTCTACGGGGAAATGGAGACGAAAGGGCGACTCGAATTTTGGGGGGCGTGGAAGCAACTAGCGTCGTTTTCGGAAAAAAGAGGTGGGGGGGGGGGCGAGGACGGCGTCTCTCTCTCCGCTTCCAATCGCTCTCAAACCACCCCTTCCGCTACGTCTCAGACTCTCCCTCTGCCGCCAATCGATAGAGCACGGTGCATTTGCCTGTTGAGAACAGTCGCGGACGCAAATAGACGCGGGAGCCGGAAAAGGAATGTCGAGAGCTTTTCGACCTCGACCTCCTCTCTCGACCTCCTCTCGCTCCCCCTCTCGAAAAAACAAAAAAAACAAAAAACTTCTAACCTGCGACGAGTTCCCGGCCGTCGTCGTCCCGTCCTTCTTGAAGACGGTGCGCAACTGCCCGAGAGACTGCACGGTCACTCCGGGGCGGATCCCGTCGTCGTCAGACACGACGATGGCCTTTTCCTCCTCGGTCTTGGGGTCGATGATTTTCGTCTTGACCGGCACAATCTCGTCATGGAAGCGGCCGGAAGCCTGAGCAGCGGCGGCGCGCGCGTGCGAGCGAGCGGCGAGCTTGTCCTGGACGTCGCGGCCGACGCCGTAACGCGCAGCGACGTTCTCGGAAGTGAGGCCTGAATTGTTTCGAGGGAGATGAGAAGGGTAAAAAGGTAAAAAGGTGGGAAAAGGTCGAAAACGAAGGCGAAAAGGGTCATTTTTCGAGCTCTTCTCACACCTTTCGCGTCCGAAACGCCGCTTCTGCCGCTTCGATCACTCCAAGCCCGCGCCCGATATTTAGAACAAGCATGTAAGCACCAATGATCTCGAGGGTAGGCAAAAGCAGGTCCCGGAACGAGGAAGAAATATGCAAAAAGTGTCATTTTCGACCCTTTTCGGCGATTTTCGAGCCCTCTCGACCCCTTGCAACGCTCCGATCGCTTTAGAACAAGTCCCCGAACGCGCGAGAATTGCCGAGGAGTAATTAGGAATGCTTTTGCTCGCGTGGACGCGAGCAAAAGCAAAAGGCCCGGAAGCGGCGGAAAATGACGCATGAAAAAGGGACGTCGACCCCTTTTTTTCCGTGCCTCTTTCGACGCCGTCTCTCTTCCCCTTCCGCCGCCGCAAACCACTGCCTCCAGAAAAACCCAACCAACCGATAACGTACCCATCGGCAGCAGGCAATTTTGCGCGTTCTCGTTCTCGGAGATGCGCGGGTTGATCCCTCCCTCCCACGCCATCGGGTTGGTCGACATCGACTCGACACCGCCGGCCAGCCCCACGGAGTAGAAGCCCGACTTGATCGCCGCGGCCACGGACGCGATCGCCTGCAGGCCCGAGCTACACTGCCTGTTGACGGTGTGGATCGGGACGGTGTCCGGGATCCCGGAGAGCAGAGCGGCGATGCGGCACTGGATGGCGCGCTGCGACGAGTCTCCGAGGACGGAGCCGATGACGATGTCCCCAATGTCCTTGGGGTCAACGCCCGTGCGCTGGATCGTGGCCTCGAAGACGGCCGAGAGGAGGTCGTCCGGGGAGGTGTCCTTAAGGCCGCCGCGCTTGGCCTGTTTGACGTAGAATCGGGGGGGAGGGGGGCGGTAGGGTTTTGAGGTCTCGGCGCGGTGGCGAAAGTTTTTCTCTCTCTCTTCCTCCTCCTCTCTCTCTGAGAGCACCCACAAATACCGTACCTTGGTGATCGGCGTCCTCAGCGCCGACACGATGACGACGTCGTCGAGCGTCGAGTTGCGGCGGGCGTAGGCAGCGGAGTCGCCGGCGGCGCACTGCTGGGACTGGAGAAGTGGGTTGAAAGAAAAGAGAAAGAGAAGAGGAGGCCGAGAAAAAAGTTGAGTCAGCTCGAGATCGTTTCGCTCGAGAGAGAGAGGGAGGGAGAGAAACGATTGGAGCCTTCGCTGGAGGGAGCTTCCAAGCCTTTTCATCGCCCGGTTCCACAATGGACACGCGACAGAGATGCAGCAGATGATGCTCTGTTGTTGTCGTCGCCATCGCCAAAGAGCGTCACGCTGGAAAGAGAGGGAGAGAAAGAGCCTTTTCAAACGCCAGCGCATTGCCTCTTCGCCTCGACACTGGCCGCCAAAGGAAGAAGAAGAAACCGATCTCGACGGGGAAGCGTTTTTGCTGCTTCTCCTGCTCTGTTGTAATTCTTTTCTCCTCACCTGCACGCTAGAGGAGCCGTCGGTCTGTCCAGAAGAGTTGAGAAAAGAAGGAGAGAACGAGTGAACCGTGAGTGCGACGAGGCGAAACAGTCGAGGGCACCGACGTCGACAATGATGGCATTCGTTTTTCTTTTCGCTCCCTCTCGCTTTCCCCGTCTCTCTTCCTGCACACGCAGAATCAAAACGCTCTTCCCTACCTGGCGGAGGTGGCCGAGCAGCACACGCTGCCTGTTGGCTGCTCGCGTCGCTTCCATGGTTTGTAGATGCGAAGAGAGAGAGAGAGAGAGAAAGAGAGGTAATGGAAGGAGAGAAGAGCGAGAGCGAGAGGCGCAAAGTCGGGGAAGCGAGAAGGAGAACGACGGCTGTGAAAGGAGCAGCGGAAGAAAAACGATGCTCTTCTCACTTTTTGCTTCGCAAAGAATCCGCGCGCGAGAGCGCTTTGTCCCGCTTCTGCGTGCGCTCGCTTTTGCTCGTATGAAGAAGCGAAAGCAGCAGCACGAGCAGCAGCTAGCTGCCAATGGCACTTATCACGGTAGTGGAGGGTCGCAGAAGAGGAAAGGGAATGGGTTCGTCGGCGGGGGCGCCGACACTGCTGCCGGCGTTGGAAACGGCACCTACACCTCGACCACCTCCCTGCTTCCGGCTCCTTCCCCCAGTCGCCTCGCCCGCTTCCAGTCCGAGAGGGCGTCGCTCCCTATCTGGCTGGCACGGAAACAGCTGTTGGCAGAGGTAAATTGAGGGAGAGAGAGAGACGTTTTGATTCAGCCTTTTTTTGTTTCTTTACTAGAGTCATATCGACGAAACAAAAGCAAGGAGGCAAAAAAACTCTCAGCTCCTCTTCTTCGCCTTCTCCTTCCTCGACCAAAACCAACCACTTGCCCCAGCTGCGCGCCCACGACACCATCATCCTCGTCGGAGAGACTGGGTCCGGGAAATCCACGCAACTCCCGCAGCTGATGCTGGACGCGGGGCTCGCCGGAAACGGAGGCGGAAGCGGAGGAAACAACAACAACGGCCAAGGCACAAAACACCGCCACCCTCCTCGGATAGCAGTCACGCAGCCGCGCCGCGTCGCGGCCTCCACCGTCGCCAGGCGCGTCGCCGCCGAGCGCGGCTGTGCCCTGGGAGGCGAGGTCGGCTACGCGGTCCGCTTCGTCGACGCCACTTCCCCTGCGACCAGGATCAAGTTCTTGACCGACGGCATGCTCCTGCGCGAGGCGCTGCTCGACCCGCTGCTGTCGAGATACGGGGCCGTGCTCCTCGACGAGGCGCACGAGCGGACGGTGCAGACGGACGTGCTGTTCGGGCTGGTGAAGGCGGCGCAGGAGAAGAGGCGGCGGAAGGTGACGGCGGCGGCGGAGGAGGAGGAGGAGGGCGGGGGCGGAGCATCCGCCTGCGCGGCAGGCCCGCTCAAGGTCGTCGTGATGAGCGCGACGATCGACGCCGCGGCGGCGGCCAGGTACTTTGGCAGCTCCTCCCCCCCCGGAGCCGGCGACGAAGAGGAAGGCGGCGCGAAGAAAGAGGCACCCACAGCAGCAGCAGCAGCAGCAGCATCAGCGGCAGCAGCAGCAGCAGCGGCGGCGGCGACCCCCGCGCGCGTCGTGCTGGTCCCCGGGAGGGCGCACCCGGTCGAGGTCTGCTACCTCCCGGCGCCGGAGCCGTCGTACGTCGACGCCGCGCTGCGGGCGGTGCTGCAGGTCCACGCCGAGGAGGAGGCCGGGGACATCCTGGTGTTCCTGACGGGGCAGGACGAGATCGAGGCGCTGGCGAGGCTGCTGGTGGATCGTTCGCGAGGGGAGAGCGCGTCCGGAGGAGGGGCGGGAGGCGGACGGGGATGCGGGCCAGCGGGAAAGAGGCAACGACACAAGCCGTCGCCGGCGTCGCCCCTCCCCCTCTTCAACAAGAGCAGCAACGGCAACGATAGCAACACCAACTCGGCTCTGCCGCTCCTCTCCCCGCGCGGCGAGAGGCTCTTCGTGGTGCCGCTCTACGCCGCGCTCTCCGCCGACGCGCAGGCGGCCGCCTTCGCGGCCCCGCTCCCTGGGACCCGGAAGGTCGTGCTGGCGACCAACGTCGCCGAGACGAGCGTCACCGTGCCGGGCGTCCGCTTTGTCGTCGACAGCGGCCTCGTCAAGCTCCGCTCCTTCGACGCCGCGCGCGGCGCCGACTCTCTGGCCGTGGTCCCGGTCTCCAAGGCGCAGGCGAAGCAGCGTGCCGGGCGCGCCGGGCGAGAGGCCCCCGGGAAGTGCTTCAGGCTCTACACGGAAGAGAGCTACTGCGGGCTCGCCGCCACCACCCTGCCCGAGATCGCCCGGGTCAACCTCCGGGGCGCGGTCTTGCAGCTCGCCGCGCTCGGGGTCAAGGACCCGCTGCGCTTCGACTTCATGGACAGGCCCCCCGCGGCGGCTCTCCTGAGGGCCGTTGAGAGCTTGGTGGCGCTCGGGGCGTTTGAGATCCCCAGGGGCGTGGGCGGAGAGGGAGAGGGAGGAGGAGGGAGGATCAGGCTCACCGAGGTCGGCGCGGCGATGGCGCGCTTGCCCGTCGACCCGCCGCTGGCGCGGGTGCTGCTCGCGGCTGCGGCTGCGGACAACGATGGCGAGGATCCGTCTTCCTCCTCCTCCCCCTCTTCCTCTTCCTCTCCGATTACTCTCGACGCGGCCGCTGTCGTCGCCATGGTCTCCACGGACCAGGTCTTCCTCGACTCGCCCAGCAAGAGGGAGCGCGCCATGGAGCTCAGGGCCCGGTTTGCCGCCCGCGGCGACGGCGATGCCGTTACCGCCCTTCGGGTGTTTCGGGGCTTCCAGGCGACCCCCCCCGAGGCCCGGAAAGGGTGGTGCTCGGACTTTTACTTCTCGTATCGCGCCCTGAGGAAGGCTGTGGACATCTACGGTCAGTTACTGGACCACTTGGTGGGGTTGGGCCTTCTGAAAGGGAGGAAAAAGTCGGCGAAGAAGGGAAGCGAGGGGAGCAGCAAGCCGGAAGTCGACTCGCACCTCGACGCGCCCGAGCCGCCGGCCGACACCGCCCCGCTCCGCCGCGCCCTCGTGGCGGGCCTCTTCGCCCACGCAGCCCTGCGCTCTCCTGACGGCTCCTACCACGTCATCGCGACCGGGACCAAGGTCGCGATCCACCCTTCGTCCGTGCTGTGCGGCGTCGGAGCGGGAAGCGGTGGAGGCGGCAGCGGCGGAAAGTCGTCGTCGAGCCAGCAGCAGCAGCAGCAGCAGAGGCAGCGCCGGGCGCCCCCCCCGGCGTGTGTAGTCTTCGACGAGCTGCTGCGCACCGCGAGGGACTACGCCCGAGGGGTCACGGCGATCGAGGCGAGCTGGCTGCCCGAGATCGCGCCGGCGTTCTTCGCGAGGCACAGGGCGAGCGCCGCGAGCGGCGGAGAGGCGGGCCACGTCGTCGCTGGGGGGCGGTGTTGATGTTGAGACAAAAAAATAATGCAAATGGAGAAAACTTGAAGAATGCGTTTTTTTATCTTTTTTTTACAAGTGCATTGTTGAGGTGGTTTGGTGTGGCTGTCGGTGAAAATTGCTTCAAAGAGAGCGGAAGGTTTAGAATGAAAAATCGGAGGAGTCAAAAATGCCGTTTTTTATTGATTTTTTTTTTTTTTTTTAGGGAGGGAGGGGGGGGGGAACTCCCTACCTCGTCCCTCCACCCGCCTGCAGGACCGCCGCCGCCCACACTGCCGCCGCCGCGGCCGCGACCAGCCTGTCCAGCACCACCACCGCACCCGGGATCCC
>Ga0315287_10003081_pt1 | contig 16004 bp, 21 predicted proteins | sample YL17G11_0_MG_FD_205037 | JGI IMG/M metagenome (GOLD analysis project Ga0315287, IMG submission 205037) | Sediment microbial communities from Yellowstone Lake, YNP, Wyoming, USA - YL17G11_0 | ecosystem: Environmental > Aquatic > Freshwater > Lake > Sediment | place: USA: Wyoming | collected... | reverse complement strand
TTTCCAAGAATAGCTCGCAATATCTGTGCAGTGTATAACTCAATATCTATTTTGTCCAGTTCTTTTTCAATTACATTAATTTGAATTATTTCATTTTGTTTCAACACAACCTTATATTTTGCCGTATACTCCCACCCATCCTCAGGAAACGCCAAACCATACAGAATAAAATCACACACATATTTTGCGACATCTCTGCCAAAAATTTGCTTAAATTTCCAATAAATAAGGCAAGCACATCGCATCTTGTTTTTGTTCCATTTTAAGCGGTGGTATAATTGGTCGTTCATTCCTTTGGATATGATCCCGTATTTATTGACAGTTGTTGGCAAACGGAAGTTTATTTTTTGAAGCAAAGGAAAACGATTTATATTTTTAAGCAAATATTGAAACGTGTCTGGAAATCCCCAACAAACTATTTGCCACAATTTTTTAAATATTGTGTTTGAATTTTCAAGCGTAAAATAAGTATCGTGACGTATACAATTTAAACATTGAACACTTTCTCCCATTTTTTAATTTAACATTTTATTAAATTCTGGGTAATTTTTTTTCGAATCTTCTACCAATTTTTGGTTCATTTGTATCATATGTGGGTGAACCAATTGACGGAATCGTTGCACCAATTCGTGAAGTCTCAAAATGGAATTTGCAAAAGTTCCGTTTTGTTTTGGACTCAAATATGCCGCAATTACAATGGTGCATTCCAATTTATCTACATTGTCATACAACCAAAAACACAATGGGTTGGCAATTGCTGACGCATACGCTTGTTGTTCGTTAATGGCTGGAGCAAGTGGCGCAAACTTGTAACTAACAAAGTTTAAAAAATTGATCACATTTACAAACAAAGTTTCTTCTTTTTTTTTATCAACGGCAAACAATTCTTTTAAATCTTTGTCTTTTTCAGTTTCTTGCATAAGTTCTCTTGTTTTTTCCAAACGCTTTTCAGGAAATCCTTTGTAAAAACATAACGTTTCCTTTACCATTCTTCTAAACGTTTCATTTTCATCAAAAAGCTTTCCAAAATATTCATCCACGTCTTGCATTTTTTTTTACACACACACCTTTCCTTTATAAAAAAAAAACAAAATTAATTTCGCATCTCATTTGGAATTGGCGCGAGGTTTTGCGGCAATCATTAGCAGCATCAAAAGTATTTACCGCAGAATCGCGCGCCGGTTCCAAATGGGTTCCGAACGATTTGTTCAAAAAAGTTGGAAATTCCTCGTGTAAATTTTTTTTTACGCGCAAAAAATTTAAGTTTTACCAACTTTTTATTACATGTCAGTTAGGGTAGTCGAAAAAGTTGTAAAATTTTCCAAAAACGGATAAAATTTTACCCGTTTCCTGATTTTTTTACAACTTTTTCGACAAAATCGTTCGGAACCCACTTGGAGCCGGCGCGCGATTCTGTGGTAATTACTTTTGTTATTAAAAAGGTGTAGGAGGAAAAAAAATGGGTGATTTACAAAACAAATTAACAAAAGATATTTTAATATATAAATTATTACCGCTATTGGATGGAAGAGATGGCGCACATTTATCAGAAACATGTAAGTTTTTGCGCATAATTATCCAAAATTTAGCGGAAAATCATGTGTTGAGTAGGAGGATATTTAACCATATTATTTATTTAAAATCTGTTCGAGATTTTCCACAGATTCCTGAATATTATTATAAATATGGAGGACAACCCAACTTTCAGGAAATACCAGGAGAAGATCAGCATTGTTTTTTGTATAACAATAGTACGTTTGTAGTTATAAATAATTTTTATTCAAAACATTCTCCTTTTGAGGGTGTTTATTGGGATGAAACAATTCAATATTTTAAAAAATACAATTATAAATGGAAATTAATAGATTATCCGTCAGTAACAGATGGAAGATTTTGTATTTCTCCAATATATCGCGTTTATATTCACAGAGGTTCATGTATTTGGGTTGAAATACCTATTGAAAAACAAAATAAAAAACAAAAAATTTAATTAAACAAATCCGGTGTCATGTTGAAAATAACGCGCTCATCTTGCAACAAAATGCGCGCAATTTCCGTGTGTCCATTTTGAGAAGCCCATCTGATGGCCACATTATTCAGTGCGGAAGGATCAACGCGCTCATCTTGCAATAATAGGCGCACAACTTCCGTGTGTCCATTTTTAGAAGCCCATCTAATGGCCTGATTATCCATTGTAGAAGGATCAACGCGCTGATCTTGCAAAAATAAGCGCACAACTTCCGTTTTTCCATACTCAGAAGCCAAAGTAATGCCAAAATTTAGATATACAGAAGGAACAACGCGCTCATTTTGCAATAATAGGCGCACAATATTTGCTTTACCTAAAATACTTGCCGTATGCATTAAAGAATTATTATTCTTTGCGGGATTAAAATTTAATTCTTTGATAAAAAATTCCATACATTCATCTGAATCAATTTTAATAACAAACAAAAGAAATTCTACCATAAATTGTCCAAAAGAAATCTTCCAATGATTAATAACAAATTGTTGATTCTTGTGTAAAAACAACAACATTTCTTTATATTGATTGTCTTTGGCACTAAAAAAATCAATTGCAATTTCTGTTGGAGTTAGTTTGCTCTTTACAATCCAATTCCATAATGTTAGTACTGAATAGTTTGTGTATTTTTTCAAATTAAACCAAATTGACATGAAATAACACCCTTACAATTACAATTTATTTTTGAAGAATATTTTATTTTTTTTAATTAAACATACAAAACAGTTCCGTCAAAGGCTTTAAATTGCCACGTAATACTTCCCTCATTAAACGTATTTTTATAATCTCTCAATGTTGCAATTGCAATTTGTTCTCCAAATAATTGACTTTCTTGTAAATCACTTCTCCAATGAACTCCGGCAATATTTCTGCCAATTCCGATATTGGTTGCCAATTTGTTTAATTCGTGTTCCACCGTTAAACTTCCAACATACGGAATTAAATTTAGTCCTGTGCTATCGGGTTGAACCGGACTTGGAATATTCCACGAACCGTCAAAAAGAGCCTTCAAAATGGTGACGCAACATGCACCAACAGTCGCATGTCCTGCTGGATAACTTGGATGTAGCGGCGAACCTTCAGGAAATGCTTGCGGTAATAGGTAGGAATTGTAAGTAGTGTTTAAATAGGTGGCCGCATTTGAGTTTAATGCTTGCGAATGGACAGGAAATGTAGCGAAACCTTTTTTAGTTCTATCCACAAATCCTGCATACGCTTCGGGTCTTAATCGACGGTGCACTAACCATTTTGATGCCCAAGCGCCATGCAAACATCGTGTGCCGATTTCTGTTACAAACGTAGAAACCATTGGTCCGCCAAATGTTCCAAATCCAACTTGATTTGCGGATAATACGTACGGATTGGACGGATTATAGGGCGCATTTAATCCTAATAAAATCATAGCTGCTGTATGGTAAGCCTGAAATAACATATCGTAATGAACGTAATGCGATATATCTCTCCCACATATTAGATATCGCGCTGTTCCATTAAACGTTAGTGAAGCAGCTGGCGTTTCACCATTTTGAACTCTTAAAAATTCACCCCAATCTGTCATAAAGTTTACGCCAGCAATTGGGCAATCTATTTTTTGTGATAATTGATTTACTCCGTATGATACATTTAAATACATAAATTGTGAAATATAAGGTCCCGTATTACTGTATTTTCCTCTAAAAAGATTTGCCGCAGTTACCGGCAAAGGTCCCTTGAAATCTGTTACCGTATTCAGCTCGTTTATTGCGGCGATTGTCAACGGTTCCAAACCATATTGATCAAATGGAACGTCTCTGCAAATACTCATCCAAGCATTTTCAATATATTCTCCCGCTTGTTCCGCGGAATTGAATTTTGGTGCGGGCGGTACAATCAACGCTAACGAATTGGAGCCAACTAAATCCGTTGCCAAAGATGCTTGCGGATTTACAAATTTAAACGTTGCGTTGGGTGCTCTTAAAATGGCTGCAAAATTTGATGGAGCTGGATTTGAAACGGCAGTTAATAAAGAATTATAATAAGACGGGCTAACTATGCCTAAACTATCGTGAAGCATTCCCTTTGTAAATTGTCCAATAAAAGTTGGGAAACTTTGCTCATCTCCATTATTCACTTGACAGGGAACACTGCGCGCATATTGGCCAAAAGCTACATTAGCTCTGGTAACATAGGCCTGTTGTCTGCGCGATTCTGCTGTAGGACATGAACCCACTAAGAGCGCAGTCGGCGGTAATACGGTATTAAGTCGGTCATTTGTTTGTTGAGCGTTCCAAAGCGTAATGGATGTTACTACTACCATACTCAAAACAAGTGCTCCAATAATACTTAATGTAACAATTAAAGGGACGGAAGCAGCAGCACCAGCAGAACCCGTATTTGGACCTCGGTTATATTTGGCGTATTTATTGTCATCCATTTTTTTTTTGTAATATTTTTTTTTTATATTTTTATTTTTTTACATTTTTTTAATTCTTTTTTAAAAAAATGGAGGGTTTAAGACAAAAATGTAAATGTAATGTATTGGCAATAGCTATACAACACAATGACACTAAAGTTTTAGAATCATTACCAAATATTGACTTCATATTGAAAGATAATATTGATTTTGTTGTTCAACTTGAAAAAGAACACAATGGAAATGCGATTGCACAATTTATACTTGGGTATTGTTACGCCGAAGGAATTGTATTTGAGCACGATTTATCAAAGGCTGTTTATTATTATAAATTGGCAGCTGATCAAAATGACTCATCTGGTCAAAATAATCTTGGTTATTGTTACGAAGAGGGATATGGAGTTGAACAAGATTTTTCAAAGGCTGTTTATTATTATAAATTGGCAGCTGATCAAAACGACTCATCTGGTCAAAATAATCTTGGTCATTGTTACGACGAAGGAATTGGAATTGAACAAGACCTTTTAAAAGCTGCATATTATTATAAATTAGCATGTGATCAAGGAAGTATTAAGGCTAAAAATAGCTTAAAAAAATTACAAAACCGCAAAGAATTTCAAGATTTGTTGCTTTCAAATTATATGCTCCTTTTACAAGAGGTTAACGAATTAAAAAAAGAAAACTTGGAACTTCGTCTTCGACCACCCAATATTGGCGGACCTGAATATGAAGAAGCCAAAGAACGTTTTAATAAACACAAAAAATAATCACGAATGATTTTATTTGGGGTTTACTACTTTTTTTGGGGTTCAAATGGAGAAATGCTAATTCCAGCAAATAAACAGATAGCATATATAACCATTCTTGTAAATAATTCATTTCGCACTGGAATAGTAGCCAATTCCAAAGTTCCAATAACAATTCCAACAGATCCTACGGTAATTGCACAAAAACTTAAAAGCAAAATGGTTTGTTCTTTTACTCCAGAACTTTCCGCTAATTCTTTTAGAGACATCAAATAAACACCAACCGGGATGGATAGTAAATGTAAAAACATTCTAATTGGGAATTGTGCATGATTAATTATCTTGAAAGCTGCCTCAAATACACCTGTGACTAATCCCAAACATGCTGTTATAGTAAAAATACCACCGTAAATGTTGTACATATTTTTGATAAAAATTTCAAACCCCATATTTTTTTTTAATTATTTCAAAAATTCGCTCCAAGAAAATGGACCTCTAAAAAATCTTGCTTGCGAATCTTTGTATTTTTCTGGGAATTTTTCCTTAAATTTTTGATGGCATTCCATCTTTCGTTTATCAATGGTTCCTGGACACATTGCGCAAGCATTTCCCATCGATTCGCACCAAGGTGCCTTATAACCTACATTATAATGCTGCACATAATCCCAACGTTGTTTGGCACTGGAGTAAGGAGTTGGATCGGAATTGTTTAATTTTTCCATAATTTCTTCAACAAATGATAACGGAGCTTCGATTTTTCTTAGAGTACGAACCAAATTCATTCTGTCTTGATCTTTTGGAAATTTGTTGGTTTTTATCATTTTACTTATGCACGGCGCCAAATCTTCAATATCAAACACTCTTTTGTTTTTTCCATTACGAAAAGGTTTGATGTAACTTTGAATATACGACAAAATAATATCCAATTGACCGTTTTTAGCTGGAAGTTTGACATATTTTGTGAGACGTCTCCAAATCCATTCTCCAATTTCTTTCCGATGTATGTGCACAAATCCTCCCACATACAATATTTTGTACTGAATAATTTCTGGCGTAACTTCTGTCAAATGCACCTTATACCAATTTCTAGGTGGTTGCAAATCATTTGGAAATTTTTGATAATATTCTTTGTGATCTTCCAAAGTTGCTTTAATAATTAATTCTGGATAATTGTCTTTGTCAAACAATTGCGGAATAAACCGATCCGCTTCTAAAAATGGTTCAATCAATTTGTCAAAAATTTCCTTTTCTTTTTTCAAAAATACTGTCCGAAATTCCGGAAAATGCGCGGAAATGAGTAACAAAATGCGGAAAATGTTTCCATTTTCTTTGTAATCTATATTGTCACGAGAAGAAAATATCCAATCAATTCTGTGGTAAATTTCTCTTATATTTACTTCAAAATTTTCATCAATTTTCCAAGGAATTTTGAAATCATACATTAATTTTAACTTTTTGTTTGTTTGTACTGTTTCTTCTGGAACATTTAACAAAATGTCATCCGAATCGTATGGCATAAATCCAATAACTTTTAGTAAATCTTCTTGGACAATATAAAAAATAATCAAATGCGCATCGTAAGGATCCAGCGCCATTTTGTTAACATTTTTCCCGCAAATTGCTGTAACATTGTGCGGATAGTCTGGATTGTGGTTATGAAACCAGCTAATAATGGTTTGATCGTGCGAAAGATTTGGAAAAGGTTTTACCAAAGCAACCCTCATTTCTTTTTAATTATTTTACATTCTAACGAATAATGACCCATTATTTTGTCAAACATATCCTCTTTTTTGCACTGTATATCACAATAACAAGCAATTCCACACTGAGCACAGCACATATTTACATACTTGTTTCCGCAATATCTGCAATATTTTTTTTGAATTCTTTTAACCACTTTTGTAATAAAGGATACAATTGTTTTCCATGTTTTGTGTAAATGCAAATCAGGAATTATTTCCAACAACATTGCGCTCTCTATCATTGACAATTTTTGATCATATTCGCGCTTTATCAGCGCAGTTGGCAAAAGTGTTAAAATAAATAGTTGCATATCCGTTTTGTATTCTTTTATGGTTCTTTCTTGTCGTTTCTCAAGTTCCGCGCGATTGGTTTCAAAATAGGAGTCATCCTCTAACATTTCGACCACCAGTTTCGCCAATTCAATGTCAATGTTTGGTAATTCTGTTAGTTCAGTGCCATTTAAAACATTTAGTAATTTGTTGGCTGAACGTAGATGAATCAATTTGCAAGAAATTTTTTCCATTCTGTGGAACGAATTATACAAATTTGCAAATAAAACATACTCAATTTGATTCTCACCCATTTACTTTGAAAAAAAATTGCGCAAATTTTTAAAATGTGTTCAAAAAAATTGCGAGTAAAAGAGCGCACTATTATGCACAATATGACTAACAAAAAAAAATTTATGCAATGATTTTGCGCAAATTTTGCGCAAATTATGTTTGTATGAAAAGTCGTTTTTTTTTTATTATTTTTTTAATTCTTGGTTTAATATCCTTTGATGGAACCATGAAACAGTACACCAAGAAGCCTTATTTGGCAAACAAACCTTATAAGCGTCATAAAAGTCTTTTGCAGTTATTACACCATTTTTATCATAATCACAATTCTTGAAAATATCCGGGATTCCATTCCCAATCCAAACAAATGCGCGGAGGTAGAGCGGTAAATACTTACTCAATGCTTCCTCAACTTCTTTTTCTGTTATTTTATCATCTTTCGGATTAACATCTACATACTCTTTCAAAACACGGAAAACATCATCTCTGGTAAATGCGCAAGATGTATCGGAAGTTGGAGGAATCCAGCTTGGTCTCCACCAAGAACCGTTTACATTTGTGACAACAAGCAACATAAGTAAAACTATCATTTTTTTTTCTTAAACAAAAAAATTATTTCTTTTTATTGTTAAAAATTTTTATTGGATAAAATGGTTGTACGTCTTTTATAAGCACTGTTTCATACATAAACGTCCACACCAAATGCGTAATCTGCGCAATATATAAGAAAATGACTACGAAAAACCAGCACGTATAGTAATAAGAATGCGAAGTTTCCGCGGAAATTTTGACGGTATTTACGAGGTCTACTGTAATAAAATCCAAGAGAGTATAGTTTGCACTTCTAAAAGATGCCATTATAAAAATCCAAGAAAAATAGGTAGTAAAGTGCATAATTAGTTGCAAACGGCGCGACTGATGATACCAAATTTTGATAATGAGCGCATAATTTAGCACAAAAATTGCAACAGATACAGAAAAAAAATTCAACAAATTGCTTAAAATTATAAACATGTCAAGGATAAATTTTAAAGCAATTTTGGATGAAGTGGTTCCTTTAAATGAAATTAAAACAACAAGCCAATTCCATATTGCCAACATTGTCAGTACAGTAGAATTACTAGACTTTGGTGAAACTGTTTCTTTGGAATCTTTGTCTTTGTTGTATAACGGTGTAATCAAATATCAACCAAAACTTTTTGCTGCTGCGATTTTAAGAGTTAAAGACTTGGTCTCCGTTACAACATGTCTTATTTATCGTAACGGAAAATTGGTAGTAGTTGGCGCAAAATCTTATTACCATGCCGTCATGGTTTGTCAAATGTATCGCCAAATGATTGAAAAGGCTGTTGGCGTTTATAAACAAAAACAAAACGGATGTCTTTGTAATTCAAATTTAATTGGAAGGACTTTATTTAAAAATTGGAATGTGCGTAACATTATTGCAAACGATACGTTACAATTTAAACCCAATTTAAAACGACTTATTGAAATTATTCCGGAAATTTCAAACTGGAATCCTGACCTATTTCCTGGTCTTATTTTAAATGTTTGGCTATCACCTAAAAGAAAGTGTCACTGTATTGTCAAAAAAAATGACGGAACTTGTACGTGTTGTGTTCGCGCTCTCGTTTTTGATTCCAAAAAATTTATTATAACGGGGTCCAAAACGGTTCAAGCAGCTATGAAAGCACGACACATAATTATTGAACTATTTGACGAAGAATCGTTACAAGATCATTCTGTATATGACCAATCTTTGAACAACTTTCAAAAGAGGAAACAAAAAATCTTGGAAGCAGCTGAAATTGAATTTACGGGAGGAATCAAACAAGAACCAAAAAGAGAAGACACGGCAATTGATAAAATTTTAAAAGGCATCAAATTTGTACATGAGCAAATTAATGAGGAAGATATGTCGCTTGAACCATTACAAAAAGCAAAGAAATATAATCAAATTGAAAATATCAAACTGCTATCTAGTTTTATTTTGGAAAATTCTCCTTGATCCATACAATTTGGCTCTGATACGTTTCGGCATCTGGTCCAGATTTTTTTACGTGTTCTGTTAATGTTTCCAAGATTTTTCTGAAAAGATCTCCGTCGGCTGGATTGTAATTCATGGCAATAAGGTCTCTACTAGTTATTTTAACACTCATTTATCTTTTTATTTTCTTCAACTTTCTTTTCCATTGAAAAAAGGACACTTCCAATAATTTTGCACAAATCCTTCGGACAATTGACGGTAATTTCAATTTCATTTTGGGCACTTTCCAAAAAATTTAGAACCAATGGGTGCGAAATGTGGTCCAAAACAGCAAAGATATATCCCTGATTTTCATAAATATCTTTTTTCCAATTCTTATAAATATTTCTAATGACTACTTCACGTGTATACGTTTGAATAGTTTCCTCAAAATCACCAATAAGTCCCATATGATTGAACAATGAATACAAACAAACACGAATCGTTTTGGTAGAATTCCCGCAACCCAAACAAGACAACATATTAAGAGTTTGTTCAAGAGCTGCACGATTGTAGTCAAAATAAAGCAGAAGATTCCCCGATTTTTCATCAAATTCGATGCATTTTGTGACAGATTGGTGATAAGGAGGAATTTCAATGTATTTATCGTTGTTCTGATCCATACCCTTGTAGCCATCCTCCTCTTTAATTGCGGTATGTTTCATCTTACGCATACACCAAACAGCTGCACGCTCATTCCAATCTTTTTCTTCGTTTCGTGTTTTGATCATGTCAGGTAAAATGTCATCATACATGTTGAAAGTAATTATTTCAACATTTGATGTATCTTGGATCGCAGGTATCCGTATATGGGTCAAAGGATCAAAATCTTTCTTGTCAAAATTTTTGTAATATTCTACCGCATACAAATAACACCATTTGCGCCTGTTACACATTTTGTCGCACCAATTTGAAGCATACATATTCCAATCAACATCCAATTCTGACTCTAACAAACCATTTGCAATGTGAATTTTTATCGTTTGCAATATTTCCTCAAACATTGTAAAATATTCCGGCACCTGCACCCAAGAAATATCGTCAGGAATAGAAATGGATTTGCTGTCAAATGCGTCTCTTGGTTTGGACCATTCCTTCATAAATACGTAACACCATTTCTTTCGATCAATCAAAATTTCTTCTGCAGAAGAACACGTATCAGAATCCTCACTTGGTTCAAAAATTTGGTTTCCAAGCGTTTCGATATCAAGTGCGTAATTACTGTGATGATATTCTGGAGATTTGTTAATTAAAATCTCATGATCTTTATCCACAATCTTTCCTGCCATTCGTTTCAATTCATCTTGATTTTCTTGAATAGCGTTATCTAGGTTTTCTTTTGTTTTTTCAGCAAGTGTTTGCAAACGTTCATGTTGTTCAGGTATCTCTAAATTAATTTCATCCAATTTCATAAATTGCTTTTCCAAATTCTTCTTTGGCTTCTTTGGCTTCTTCTTTGGCTTCTCTTTCTCTATTCTGCCTCTTTTGAGCACATTTTGCACACTTTCTCTATCAAATACCTCTGCATCTTTCGCCAATTCTTGAAGATTTCCTGGCGCCATTTCTTGCATCACATCTGCCATGTTGGTCTCAATTGGTGTAGTTGCAGGCATCACATCGCACAATCTCGCGCCAGTAGTGGAAAATTCTGGTTGAGTGTTGACAATTTCCTCAACAAATTGAGCAGTTTCCTGCAAAACAGTGGCTGCTTGGTCAACTTGTGTCACCAACTTTTTAAAAAATTCATGAATTCCTCCATCTTTGACGTAAGATGCATACATTTCAAATAGCTCATTTCCTCCATTGCGTCCTTTTGTTGATTGTAAATAGATCCATAACTCACGTTCATATCCCATCAATCCCTTTGGACATTTTTCTGTTATATAAACACCAAACAAATGTTTCAACAACAATTTTGTATCTGCTTCTCGTGTACAAAGCGTAAAAAAACTAGACGTAATTATCAAATGATTGTCAAACATTTTCCACTGCAAAAAACTCTTGTCATGAAAATTAAAAAAAATCGGTTTCTTCCCATGATCCAATGGACGAGCAGCACGATAAATAATCAACCCAATTTTTAGCATATCCATAATGGATTCACAAAACAACGGCATAAATGGTTTGGAAACATCTTCAGAAAATTCGGTATTGTTTACAAAATCTCCAAAATATTCAAAAACCATTTTCTCTTCCGTTTCAGAATCAAATTCCTTACGAATATAATCATGCGCCCTGGCGGCAGGTTTCTTGAGTTCGGTAGTACCTTCTTTCTTCCTTCTTCCAACCTTTCTTGCGGTATTATCATTATTTTGATCAATAATGGAAACTTCTTGTAACTGACAACCAACCAATTCATAGCAATTGCTCGCGACGCCAAACGCTTTGCATACATCAAATAAATTTGAATCCTTGGAAAGCATACATTCTTTCTCATTGAATTTGAACACAACCTTATCCTCAAAACCGTTCTTGAAAACATTGAACATTTCGTCTTGAACCTCCAAAGAAGAAAAGGCACGCTTCTTATACTTTCTTTCTAAACCAACAGCACTCGCAACTTCAAATGCAGCCATTTGTTTATGCATTTCAAATAATTCCTCATTTGTTTTTGACATCAAATCACAATGAGATCTCAACAGATGATTTCTCACATCAGCACCAGAATATTGTTTGCTACGATCAAGAGCTGCTTCAATTGGTGTTGTTACCCAACTAACATATCGCCTCTAAAATTATGAAAAATTATGAAAAATTATGAAAAAAATTATGAAAAAAATTATGAAAAAAATTATGAAAAAAATTATGAAAAAAATTATGAAAAAAATTATGAAAAAAATTATGAAAAAAATTATGAAAAAAATTATGAAAAAAGTTACCATCATTTGTTTGTTCATCATTTGTCCTTTTGTCCTTTACTTTGAAAAAACACCTCTTCACACAAATTATTTGTAAAAAAAAAAAAAATAAAAAAAAAATTTATTTTTGGAAAAGTTGAGGAAAATTTTAGATTTTTTTTTTACACAAAAAAATTTTCATTTGTGTGAAGGGGTTGTTAAAAAAATGGAACGAAATCAAAAGAAATTGAAACAAACTATTATTGATCTTACATTGGATGAGGTAGATGTATTTGGAGAATTGGAACAAAAATTGACAACACATGCAAAAGAGTTAGCGGAAATTGATGCAGCTCTTGATCTTGTTTATTTTGAATTGTATAATTTAAAATACAAAGCCATTCCATCCATTGTTACAAATCGTGATGATATTTTGGTAGATGATTCTATTATTGACGAATAAATTTTTTATTTTATGTAAGAAGAATAGACATATTTGGCAATCAAACGCACTAAATCCTTTGGAAATATTCCCAATTCTTTCAGACACAAATACGCGGTAATTGGCGCAATTTGCGCGCAAACCTTGTTCAATTGTGTTTGATTTGTGTCATATACCATTGTCAACCGTTTTTGATGTTCCTCTAACCATAAACTAGATGGAACATATATTATGCTATCATCTTCAGGAATTTTCCATCCACGAAATTCTTCATGGCCACATTTGCGACAATCTCCTTCTTCTTCGGCACAATTGTTGTGAATATGGCATAGACAATCACTACAGGCATACATATGACCCAAACTACCCACAATAATTGCGCGCAATGCATCAACGTGGCGTTGTTGGTAGCATAATACACAATCTTGGAACATACGACTAACCATCCGGTTATAAGTTATTCGTTCAAATATACCCGTAATGGTTGACGATTTCTTCTTTTTTGGTTCCATTATAAATATTTATAACCCCTTCACACTATATTTTTTTTATATTTTTTTTATAATTTTTTTATAATTTTTCATAATTTTTTTCATAATTTTTTTCATAATTTTTTTCATAATTTTTTTCATAATTTTTTTCATAATTTTTTTCATAATTTTTTTCATAATTTTTCATAATTTTTCATAATTTTTAAAATAGTGTGAAGGGGTGTGTATTTATAAATGGAATCAAACAACAAAAAGTTTAGAAATAGAAATGATAATTGTAAAGACAATTGGGATATTTTAGATATTCAAAGAACAAAAGAAACATGGGAGAACCGATGTTGTGCTTGTTGTTTAAGCGATGTTGATGTATGTATTTTTTGTTGTGCTGCATATGATGCAACTCAAATTGCTATTATTGGTATAATGAGAAACTATCCGCAAGTTTTAAAAGACGTTAGAAGATTAATTGCTCGATATATTTACAATACTCGGAAAGATTTTTGTTGGGTTTTTGTAACACCAATTATTGAAATAGAAGATGAATCTTTTGTTTCTACATACAAACCCAAAATTGCATGCAGTCTCAGTCGCAAAGTGTATCGTTGTGTTTCAGATTTTGAATTATAAAATTTTTTTTATTTTATTTTTTATTTTATTTTTTATTTTATTTTTTTTTATTTTTTATTTTTTTTTATTTTTTATTTTTTTTTATATTTTTTTTTTATTTTTTTTTTTATTTTTTTTATTTTGTATAAGAATCATAGACATATCTTGCCAGCATACAAACAATGTCTTTTGGAAAAAGGTTCATTTTCCTTAGACACAAATAAGTTGTAATTGTCGCATCCATATAATACAATGCAGCATAAGTCTTATCAAGTTGTTGCTGATAATTGTCGCAAAACATTTTCAAACGTTTATAATGTTCTTGTAACCAAAAATTACATGGAGTGTATGTTTGAGGCATAAGACCTTGATCGTGAATCGTCCACCCATAAAATTCTTCATTGTAACATTTGGTGCAATCCTGTAGTTTGCAATTGTCGTGTACATGAACAACACAATCGTTACATACATCAACATAACCCAGTTTTTCAATTATTATTGTCCGTAAAAATCTACTATCCATATCAAAATAACACAACTTACATTGCACAAACATGATAGGTGGAATCCTTTCTTCTATAATACTTCTTACTCTTTCTGTAGCAATTGACAATTTATCATTAAATGATACTTTCTTTGTTCTTGATTCCATTATAAATAATTATAACCCCTTCACACTATATTTTTTTCATAATTTTTTTCATAATTTTTTTCATAATTTTTTTCATAATTTTTTTCATAATTTTTTTCATAATTTTTTTCATAATTTTTTTCATAATTTTTTATTTTATTTTGTATCTCTTTTGTTCCTTTTCTTCTGAATCTTTCCGAGGAAGCCAGCACAAATCAAAACGAAAATCATAAAGAAACTTTGCAATTATTACATCAACACCCTTTGGAATCATGCGCAAATTGCGCGAACATAATAAAAAAGTTATCGCAGCTTGCCGCGCCTCTTCGCAAAATATCGGTCTCCATGTTGGGACGTTGCGTGGCCATTCTTTACAAACAACTCCACTTTCTTCACATGTAAAATATCTTATTGTCCCATCCATCTGCAAATTATAACAACTTTTGAGTTCTGTGGTGCCACATCCATTACTTAAAGAAATATATTCATCACATACAATATTTATCGAACCCCGTGGACAAGCATGGGCGTGGATATCGGTTTGGGTAACAGTTACATGTATTGGTTCAAATGGTGGTGGTGGTGGTGTGCCTTTATAACTAAATCGCCACGGTATACCAGTTTTTTTAAATTGAACATGAAAAGATTCTGGAAATATATAATTTTCAAACATTGATAAACACCTCTTCACACTTTAAAATTTTTAAAAAAAATTATGAAAAAATTATGAAAAAAATTATGAAAAAAAATGAGTCAAAAATTTTCAAAAAATTATAAAAAAAATAAAAATAAAAAAAATGGAAGGATCTCCTAAAAAAACAAAAAATAGTGAAATCTTTGCTCATTTATGCATTGAATCAGATGGAGACAGCATGATCAATTTTGGTATTGTATTTAGCAACAGGAAAGGAGAAGAGTTAGACAATATTTGTATTGATATTTTACCATTGGTTGGACGGACTCCAGAAAAATCTAAAATGGAATGGTGGATGAGTGATCCGGAACGCAAAAAAGAGTATGAAAGAATTATGGAAAATGGTTTGAATTTTGTTGACGCAATGACCAAATTCAATTCAGAATTAGAAAGAATTCAAAAGGAATTTAATCCTGAAAAAATTGAATGGATTGTTCATCCTGCGTTTGATTGGAGATTTTTTAAGGATTACCATGAAATATATTTGAAACTTAATCCAACTGCTATGGAAATAGCTTTTAAATATAATTGTTTATATTCCATAATTGATGATTGGAAACTTTTTTACAAAGATGACGAAAATAAATATTATAATGCAAAAATGACAGGAGTCTTTTTTAAACAACAATGGACAAATTTGGTAAGGACACACAATGCTTTGGATGATGCTCGGTATCAAGCTCCAATTTATCATGGAATATTGAGAGACATGTTGGAGTTTACAATAAAAAATTTATAAAAAAATTATGAAAAAAATTATGAAAAAAATTATGAAAAAAATTATGAAAAAAATTATGAAAAAAATTATGAAAA
>Ga0315287_10003080_pt1 | contig 16005 bp, 20 predicted proteins | sample YL17G11_0_MG_FD_205037 | JGI IMG/M metagenome (GOLD analysis project Ga0315287, IMG submission 205037) | Sediment microbial communities from Yellowstone Lake, YNP, Wyoming, USA - YL17G11_0 | ecosystem: Environmental > Aquatic > Freshwater > Lake > Sediment | place: USA: Wyoming | collected... | reverse complement strand
AGATTGTGAAGAACTGCTCGAAGGGCCCTGTGCCGAACAGGTCCCGTATCGCTAACAACCATACGCAAGGGCTCTTGCGGCTCCTTGAAGTTGGTTTTCGCGTATGCCACGTATTTTAAATAGCGCGAACGGCGACCCCAAGTGATCATCCATTACTTTATTTCCCTTGCTCGCTTGACAGCCCGCTTGATTTTACTCTGCTTGGCTAGACCCAATTCAACCGAAGACTGCCCGTCGATGTCTGTGGGGGATGCTAATGCTCCACTATTGGTTGGGACGATAGAAAAGGTCATGTGCATGATGGTTAGATAAGCGGCCCACGTGGCAACAAATGGCCAAAATAGCGTAAGGTATTCCATAATGAGTGAATAGCTGGGAGGCCACATAGAGGCTAACTTTGGATTTAAATCGTGAATTAAATAGATTGCACCAAGTGAGAACATTACAGCCACACCAACTGCAAATGTGATGGGTGCCGAGCCCCATGCAAAAGGTGGAGGTGAACTGTCCTGTTTTAACGGCCTACAGTGGAAAATTGCATAAACGAAAGGGTAAACAATGAATGTGACTGGGGGAGCAAATACAAACGCTCCTAACAAAGCTAGCCCACCAACCTCAATGTTCCACACCAGGGCTATCGCGAACACCGAAAGTCCACTCAAAACCAAAGATAGTATAATTGTTCCACGTGTATCCATGCTAAACAACTATGTTTTCATCAGATGGAGGGCATTGATTTCGGTCAATCACTTACAAACCGGGAAAATGGTAGCAGCCGGTCTTTGTCTTAAGTGTCCAAGATAGAGGCCTTGGGGCCTTGGCGGTGCAGCGGAGCTACGGGGACCCAGGTTGGTGTAGGTAGCTGTTGGAGGTGGCGGTCATCTGAGAGGGCGTGGGATGCCTTAGAACCCGACTCGAAATTCATGCGGGCTTTGGATTTAACCTAGCCAGCCTTCGGATGAGCAGGAAGGCGAGAGCCGATAGTAGCCATGCGAGCGAGGATTCGATTGTCACCTCGAAATCTTTTGCAAGGCGCCGAGCGCGGTTGATCCAGCCGAATCTATGTTCGACAACCCATCGTATTGGCAACACGACAAATCCCTTGATTTGAGTGTCCGTGCGTTTGACAGTTAGCAGCCCAGAGGCTCCGCCGCTGCGTCCCCAACGCCACATTCCAAACTTGATCGCCACCATGCACCGGCGGCTGGTTCCCGCCCTGGTCAGAAGCCTGTCACGATGTCCGTGTTGGGCCGCTCCAATTGCACACCCAGCTCAGCGCAAATTTTCGTGACGCAGTAAAATTAGGCGTAGCCATCGGCGGGGTCGGACTACAGGAAGCCGGAGAAGAAGTCACTCACCGAGACATATAGGACAATGAGACCCACGATGGCTATGATGCCTATTAGGGCCACAGCCTTGAGGATGAGTTGCTGAGAGGGGTTCACTGTGGTTATCCTTCTGGGAGGTCAGAAGGGGCAAGCTACCTAGTATCCCACTACAGTGTAAAGTAGGGCATTTCAGCTGGGGCAGTCAGGGCAACGGGTCACCACTGTTTCACTTTTGTGCCAGTGATTTCCACCTGCGCAAATAGTGCAACGTCTGTTGCAGCCATTCCATTCAGCCCTGTGGCGGCGGAACGCTCTTGGGTGCCCAATGTTTCAAGAACCATTCGGCCTTTCCGGTGAATGTCACATTCAATTCAGGATTTCCAGGTGCTTCTTCGCCAACTTGCCACATTGTATCGATCATTGCCCTCATGATATTTATGTTGCTTGCTTGGAGAATGTCAGCTTCTTCGGTCACTATATCGCCAACGGATTGGGCCAATTGAAAGACTTCGCGGCCACCAAACACTCTACCGTTTATGAGAATGAGATTTGCGCGAATGTCTCTTGGATGCTCCCGTCGATAGTGACTGCAACTCAGCCTGATCGTGCCGGTCTTCTGTTGATTGAACCTTATCAAGATTTCACGTTCGGTTCCGTTCTCGCTGCCATGATTTGCCATTTTGAGCCTACCAGTATTCTCAAAACTCCATGACCCCTCTTTATATATTTCGTTCAGGTAGTCAGCCACTAGTGCAAAGTCACGATAGAATCGCCTATCATCGGGGCCAGCACCACCCGGCACTCTATCCGGCTTGTGCACGGGAAGGTATTTCGGGCCGCTGACCGCTTTCTTCCACTTCTTTGTCGGGACCAAATTCCCCAGGTGGAGCTGTATGTCCAACTTCCGCACGTCCCATGCAGTAACCCCGGAAACGACAAGCGCGATGACCGCTATTGCTTGATACCAGATCCAATCCATTCGGTTTACTCCCCAATGTGCCCAACATACGTTAGTCTTTCCTGTTGAAAAACCCCTCACTTGTTTACACGAGCAGCCAGCCATTTCCACGCTAGGCGTTGGGCATGGGTAAGCCCCTAAACGGCCGCGCCTATTGAAATTGATGAAGTGAATTCGCCGGGTCGGGAACCGCAGTCGACAGCGCAAGAGTTGCCACGCCCACCGCACGACGCTGATCTCATTTTTCCAGACAGTCCGCCGTCCCCTCCTCAAGGGTAACGCCGCGCTGTTGGAGAGGCGGGTTTTCCTGTGGTAACACGCTCAACTTCACTGAGGGGCATCGTTGAATGGTCAAGAGCAGAAGCGTCAGCAGTCTTGACATCTTTTCTTTTGACGGAAACTGCTCCCGCATCATGCAGGCAATTCATTTGTGTGATACCTGAAAATTCCTGGTTGCCGGAGGATCGCAGTTGTCCATTTGGCACTTGTAGGATTGAGAAGCCCCTTTGGCTAACCCATCATGATCTTCAGCGCCGATCGAGGTCGAGAGCAGTCCCCGGAAATCTGCACAGTAGCTTGAGTGAAGTTTCTGCCTAATATTGGCCTTTGGAGACGAGGGCGGACAGGAAAAACCATGACGAGACGTGTACGATGGAACCACTCAAGCGCCATCAAGGTGAAAGTGGCGATGGTGGCACTCAAGGGCGACGGCACGCTCGCGGAGCTGGTGCAGGCATTTGATGTGCGTGCCAATCAGACCACGCAGTGGAAATTGCAATTACAGGAGGGTGCCGCCGGACTGTTTGGCTCCGGATCGGGATCAACTGAGACGAAGACCCCGACCCCGGACATCAAGGTGCTGCATGCCAAGATTGTTGAGCTGGCCCTGGAGAATGATTTCTTAGAAGGGGTGCTCATCAAGGCCGGCATGCGTGTCGCGCAAAACGATGATTGACCGCGAGCACGAATTGCCCATCACCAAGCAGGCACAAGCGCTGGATATCAGCCGGGGCAGCGTATACTATCTACCTTGGCCTGTACCGGAACGGGATCTGACCATCATGCGGCGGCTGGACCAGATGCATATGGACTACCCCTTTGCGGATACCGTCATGCTGAGCGGCTTGTTGAACGGCGAAGGCTTTGCCATTGGCCGCAAGCACGTTGGTACCCTGATGAAGAAGATGGGGATATCAGCACATTACCGCAAACCCAACACCTCAAAGCCTGAGCCGGGCCACAAGATCTTTCCCTACCTTCTGCGTAGCCTGGAGGTGGAACGAGCCAACCAGGCCGGCCATGGACTTCGCCTATATCCCGCTGGCCAAAGGCTTTGTCTATCTCGCTTTGCGTATTGGACTGGCACACGCCGCGTGCTCTCGTGGCGGTTATCGATCACCATGGACACCTCGTTCTGCATCGAAGCTGTGCAAGAGGCTGTGGAAAAACACGAGAGCCCAGACATCTTCAACACGGATAGTAAGTGTGGGAGCGTTAGCTTGCCTTCGCTGAGGCCAGCCCGCTTGTCCCAGCAGGCCACTTGAGGGGAAGTTGATACCGCAAGGTGTACCAGACTTCCTGACCCAAACACTGATCAACCATGCCCTGTTAGACCAGGCCCCTGACGGCAACACCCCTGATGCGGCTTACTTCACCCAGCTACAGCTCCGCCTGCGGCTTAACCCAATGCAAAAACTCACCTAAGGCGCAGCGGGAAATCTGTCCAGACAAATGGGTCCAACTCTGGCAACGCGCAGAAAAAAATAGATCTCTTGGCAGGTGACTTTGACATAACAGTTTGCCGATCTTGTCAAAGTGTCCTCAAGAGTTGATATTAGCTCGACTGTGGCGGAGACAAATTGTGTCAGATGGCGGCTAAGAGTGTGCCAGTCCGGTCAACAGAAAAGGGCAATGACGCCCCTGGTGTCAGGCAATTTGGCGCCCCCCCAAACGGAGAGGGCGTGCATAGTGATGACGCAGCGCTTGTTGAAGACAGTGTCGTTAACTGCCCTAAAAGTTCACTCTTTTGCTAACGCGGCTCTAGCGCGGCATAGGCGGACATCATTTAAATTTCTTCCACCACATTTTCAGGTTGGAGAGTGCCTCTGGAAATCCGTCTAGGCCGGTGAATTCAGTCAGCCGGTCGCAGCTTATCCCGGGAGCTTGGTAGGAACGGGAAAACGTCGTTCCCCTGGACAGCGCGTCCAGTTGCTCGCGCAGTGGTTCCTTAGTGATAGATCTTGAGTCAACGGTAAGCCTACTTTTAAAGCCCATACAGTGGGCCCTGCTATGCCGCAGGGGAATTGAAATGCCCCGTGAAGTGACAACCACCAGCGCATAGAAGTCGTCCTTTTCAAGCCGGCAATGCTTGTGGGTAGTCACTTCACCAAATTCATCCTTGCCTTCGCCAAGGCAAACTATTCTCCAGTCAGGTGCGACAGTGCTGATGCTGCCGCCCGCATCAAGGATCCTCTGGTCGTTGCTTTGGAAAAACCCTGCGGACGCCATGCTAGGGGCCATCATCAGCGCAATTGAAAGGCAGAACAAAGTCTTCCTAAGATCGCCACCAGCGTGTTGGTCGTAGTTTTGCTCTTTCAACATTCCTTTACTCTCAAAAACAACAGACGTATCGGCTTCGGTATTCACTAAACTACATTATAGAGCGAAATTAAGGGTTAATCCTACTTAAACGATCTAAACCCGCCAATGCCCCTATTGGACTGTGCCTTAAGCGCTTCAGCATTCAAGCTAACGGACTTTACTTTCAGCTATTGGCATCTCCTGTGCGCGGATCGTGTCTTGTAGAACGTCGTATCTGGATGCTGTCACCCAGGCGTTCTGGAACCAGTTGACAAGGCTGCCCCATGGACTTGAAACACTGCGCAGGCCGCTGACGAAGGCCACCATGGTTCCCACTTCGAAGGAACCCTTGATCACATACCAACTGCCCAGCGCCAAGATGCCGATGGTGCCGAAGTTCATTGTCAGATTCATCAAGAAGTTGAGCGTATACTTGAGCTCGAAAATTCCCATGTTGAGCCGAAACACTTCCTGGAACCTGGCTTCCTGGGCAAGCCGCACGGCTTCTGCATGTTCGTCAAGCAGATTGGCGCTGGCAGCCCGCAGCTCCGCTATTCTTCGCCGTACCCGCCGGTTGATCGCACCCTGCATCAGGGGCACGAAAACCAGTTGCGGTGAAAAGGCAATAAGGCTTGCGAGCGCCATGAGCGGATTGAGATAGGTGAGATAGCCGAACACACTTACCAGGGTGCCTGCCTGCAGCAACGGTTCCGACAGACTGTCACCGGAAAATCCGCCGACCGGTTCCACCTCGGCTACGATCATGGCAGCCTCCACGCCGCGCTCGCCTGTGCCTGCCTGTTGGTGCTGCCGCTGCTCATCGTTGATGAGCGTGATCGAGCCGCGCAGGATTCGTACCGCATTTTCGGCAACCCAGCCGCGGTAGATATTCATCAAGAGTTTGACCAGCCCCTCGGCCAGTACCACTGCCGCATAGATCACAGCGAGCCAGACAATAGCATTGAAACTTCCGGAATAGACGGCCTGGTCGACGATCCGCCTCTGGATTTCCATGGGCGCTGTATCGAGCAGGGATACCGCGAGTGAAATCAGGCACAGCCAAAACTGGTCCCACGCACTGATCCGCCACACGAATCCTACGAGCGTCTGCGGAAAGTCGCCTTTCGAGAACCGCCTGGCGGCGCTATCGGTGCGGAAGGGCGAAGGTAGCGGATTGGTCAAGCTACAGCTCCAATGGTTGATGGAACAGGGCACCTAAATCCAAGCAATGTCTTAGGGCTTGCCTCGTAACTTCTGTATAAAGTATACACCGCTACTATTCACAAGGCCATCGAGGAGATGCCTTAAGGCCGGTCGGAATTTTGGTGGCGCGGTCGCCACAGGCGCTGTCGAGTTGATCCTGTTGCAATCCCCTGACAGATGAAAGGTCGGTGCCAGCTATGTCTGTCTTATAAAGATAGGCATCGGTGAAGTCGGTGCCGGCGAGTTTGGCGCCGGTCAGGACCGAGCGGGCGAGATTGCTGAGCACAAGATTTGCACCACTGAGGTCGGCGTCCCGGAATTCACAGCGGTTGAACTCGCCCTTTGAAAGATCCGCACCAATCAGTTTGGCACCGGTGAAATTGCTACGAGACAAGTCGATCTTGGTAAGGCGGGCACTTGTGAGGTTTGCCTGCTCGAAATTGACCTTGCTTCCGCTTGCCTTTTCCATCGAGATATTGGAGAGATTAGCTTGCTTGAATGAAACGCGATTTATTTCGGCGAGATTTAACATTGCTCCACGCAGATTGGCCCCCTCGAATCCAGTACCGCTAAGGAAAGTGCCATTGAGATTGGCGCCTTCCATATTCTCGCCGCCAAGCATCAACCTTTCCTTGATGCAGCCAGACCAGTCAACACCTGGTCCGCGGTGAACATAACAATCAGGCGCTGCCGCCGCATCCGTAGCGGCTAGCAGGAGAAAGATAATTAATTGAAAACATCTCATAATCTGGACCCAAATTAGCCCGCTCGGCAATTGTTGAGACTAAGTTTGGAATGATATCCGTACTTTGATATAGATCAATAGGGGTAGCCGATCCGCCACCCAAGCCCACCGATGGGATAGTTGGTCCATTTTCCCGTTACGCCAGCAATCCGAGCTGTTTAAGGGGTCGCTACAGACAGGGAGATAGCGAGGGCCATCAAGTGATCTGATGTCCGGAGTGGTCATGGCACATAAACGGAAGTCAGGCAACCTCGAGCCATGTCTGCTTGGCCATAAGGGGACATTTCACCACACGTTTGCAGCCATCTGGCCAGAGGATCGTAACCGAGCCATTACCATTGCCCACAGGAATGACCCCCAATTTGCAGGTCGCCAGTGGCCGTCCAGCAGCGCGTGCGCAGGCGAGCCTGCCCATCGCATTGAATTCCGTTGCGCCACCTTGGCAATTCCGGCATTGGCACCTCCTGAACCGCCGGCAGCCGCGGTATCGACATCGAGCATGAAATTGGCGGATTCGTCGCGTCGCGCCGCGTTGCGATAGAGGTAGGCCTGTATGATGTGATCACCCATCATCGGCAGCACGCCTTCGTAGCGGCTGCCGCCTGCGTCACCGATGAACAGTGCCTCGTCTTGCCCCGACAAATTGCCTGGTGCAAGAACGTTGAAATACGTGTTCGTGCTCTAAGTGTTGAGGCACACTGTCATAGTCTACCCCGTCCTGGCGCCCGCGAGAAAGTGCATCGTGGTGTAGCCTTGGATCGCACCGATAATCGTGGTTCCAGTCTTTCCATGCGCGAACTGAATATGCTCGATCTTAGTGTCATCCTATACCGCCATGTGTGCGCTGGCCAGAAGACCTTTGAAGAAAAATACAACTCTGATGAATGCGGCATGCTAAACGGGTAAGTTAGGCATTTGCCGGCATTCACCATCACGAAGTTTGCGAAGTCCCATAGCCCCGCTCCATGAGCCTTGCCAGAAAACCGAAAATGTATCAGAGTATAGTTTTGATATCGTTTCATCCGTGAAATATCAGTTGATGCAGAACCATCTGCCAACTGGATTGGAGGAGTGATGGCCGGAACAACAAAAAACAGATTGAACCGTCGCGAAGCTGTGGGATTGATCTTGGGTCTCCTGGGCATCGGAGCGGTGTCGCCCGCACGAGCCGACTCTGACAACAGCGACGATTCGCATGGCGCCGGGGCTTACGTCAGCAAGATTGCTGCAGAGGTGATGGGGCTGGCAAATGGCGGCGCAAGCGGAGATGCCTTGCGCTCAAAATTTGTGGCTATCCTGAACAAGTATATCAACATACGCGGCATTGCCAGCTTTGCCCTCGGCCAGTATCAATCGAAACTGGCCGGTGCTGAAAAGGATCAGTTTTATTCGCTCTTCAGCAACTATACGGCATCCCTATTTGTCGCCTATGTTGCTGATTTTCGCGGATCCGACCTGAAAATCCTCTCGACCTCGTCGCAAGGTAATTTCACCACGATTACCAGTGCAATTGTGTCCAAGAGCGGTGGACGCGAACAGGTCAAGTGGCGCCTCGCCTCAACAAGCGGCGACTACCGGGTGAGTGACGTCAACGTGAAGGGCGTCTGGCTGTCGATTGCCACGAAAAAGCGTTTTGGTGATGTGCTCAAGCACTCGGGCGGCGATTTTGGTCCGCTCTTAGCCGAGTTGAAAAAAGCCGATAACTGGTGACCACCAAATCTGACGAAACTACCCCAGCTGTGGTCACCCCGGCAATTCCAGTAGTTTGCGTGTTCACAACATATTGATCTCAATCAATGAGGGCGCCCCTCAACCACGCCAAATTGAAAACGAGACGGAAATTTTTTGCTCTTGCGATATTTTGAGGAAGGGAAGCAATACTCTCGACCAGACCAATGTCTTCACAAGGTCACGAGTGTGAATGAGAATGAAAAAAGCCGGGCGCGCGAACAGAGGGGGGATTTGGCCAAAATTTGGATCCACCGTCAAGGGAACACCCTTGGTAGAAGATCTTTGGCGCAACCTGTCGAACCCCTTGGCCGCGCTATTGCACGCATCCCACTGGTTGCCCCTCGGGACCAGCCGGGTCTACCGAAAGGCATTGTTTGATTCTGCTCCCGAGGGTTCAATCCTGCTGTCAACGACAGGACATGAGACGTATCTTGTTTCAGCAGGTGACAAGGTCATTGGACGACGCGTGTTCATCAAGGGCAGCTTTGAATTCGAAAACTTCGAGACCGCTATTTCTCTTCTGAGCAATGACTTCCAGAGAAAACTGCTGATTGATGTGGGTGCAAACATTGGCGTCGTCTGTATCCCGGCGATTAAGCGACAGATATTCCAGTCCGCAATAGCCATAGAGCCTGAACCCTTCAATTATTCACTGCTGGCATCCAACATTCACCTGAACAATTTAGGCGACAGGATTACGCCTCACAACTGCGCCCTGGGGTCAAGAGATGGGCAGGAATTACGCTTTGAACTGTCGCAATCAAACTACGGGGACCACAGGGTAAGAAGCATCGAAGAGCCCGGACTCTATGGTGAGGAGAAAAGAAGGACTATCAAGGTCAAATCGGAGACCTTTGACAGCTTGATTGCAAACATTGAGCGGAACGAAGCCTTGATCTGGATGGATGCGCAGGGATACGAAGGCATCATCCTGGCAGGTGCCACAAAGGCATTGGAGAAGAAAATTCCCCTGGTCATAGAGTTTTGGCCCTATGGCATGAAGCGCGTTGGCGCTTACGCTGCCATGAAGAAGGCCATCCTGGGGGCGGGATATGAGATATTTCATGACCTGAATGCGACCTTGGAGCCGCAACAGGTCAGCGAAGCCAGCCTTGATGCATTGTTCAATCGCCTTGGCATCAGCGGGAACTATACAGACTTGCTCATCACATAGTATTGGGAAAACATTTTGGCCAATCCGTTGCCCTCCCGGTTTCAGACCGAAAGCACCACCTGACGATACTTGAAGGCCTACTTCCCGCGCACCCTAGCAGGACTCGTGCGGCGGATTGCGTGGGACCAGTTTTGGCTGTGCCTGATTTCACTCGCGCTATCCCTGCTCGATACAGCACCCACGGAGATCCGGAGGCGGATTTTCCAGTGACAGTCGGCAGGAACCGTTGCTGCAGGCAGGCACCCTGGTGAGTGGGTTCAGCTCAACATGGGAATTTTCGAGCTCAAGTATACGCTCAACTTCTTGATGAATCTGACAATGAACTTCGGCACCATCGGCATCTTAGCGCTGGGCAGTTGGTATGTGATCAAGGGTTCCTTCGAAGTGGGAACCATGGTGGCCTTCGTCTGTGGCCTGCGCAATGTTTCAGGTCCATGGGGCAGCCTTATCAGCAGGTTCCAGAACGCCTGGGTAACAGCATCCAGATACGATGTTCTACAGGAGGTTATTTGTACGAAGCCCACATTCTCCTAATCATCCTCAAACACTCCATCGGCTGCACCCCGGTGGCAGGCCACACAGTTCCCTGCGACCCCCACTTTCTTCAAGGTAGAAGGAGACAACTGTCCGTGGGCCCTAGTAAAGCGTGGCAGTTCGCTGATACGCAGAGGTGTAACCTCGGCTGGAACATTACGGATCATGCCATTGCTAGTGCCTCCCGCATCGCCGGCGTTGGCCATTAGATAGGCCTTTATCCCAGCAACCACTTCGGGGGCAAGCGTTGCGTCTTCACCAAAGTGATGGGCCAGGTCGTTGGTGATGGCCTCCCAGGACCGGGCCGGCAGCAGGCCAGCGGGGTAAACCATGTGGCAGGCCCCGCATTCCGTCTTGGTCATTGGATCGTCTACCGGTCCAATACCCGCAGCAGACGCCGGAATGCAGGTGACTGCGATAAATAGAACAACAGCTTTAATACGCATGGTCTTTCTCCTTACAGGCGGGACATATAGGTTATGAAGTCACCCTTTTCCTGGGGCGTACATTCGCGGCCGAGCACGGTCTTGCAGTTGCGCGTGAACCATTTCTCCGTCTTGGCGAAATCGGTAAAACGGCCGGGCGAGGCTGAAACGGCCATGGGTTCAATCGCTTTGCCAGCCCGCGTCTGCCCGGCATTCACGGGATTGCTGGTATGGCAGGATGTGCATGAGGGTGTATCCGCACCGCCGCCGGTATTGGTCGACAGGAAGAACGCCTTGCCATGCTCGGCGGAAAATCCAGCAAAGGCGCCGTCTGCGGCCGCGGCCTGGGTTTTATACTGTTCAAGCACTGCGTCCTGGGCCGCACTCCAGGCGGGTGCGGCAAGTGCTATGGCAAGAGCACTCAGAATCATAAAACGTTTAACAGTCACGGTGTTTTCTCCTGTGGGATTGAAATGAGTTGCGGGGCAAACATGCCGCTTGCCGCATCGGCATGGCAGGCCGCGCAGTTCTGTTTTGCGGCAACTGCCCTGGATTTGAAAACAGCATTTGAAATGTCGCCATGCCGACGGATCCAGAAAGGTGTTGCGGTAATTTCGAGGGGACGCGCAGGATCAACTTTCCGAAGTCGGTTGGCGGCCAATGTATCCCAGTCTGCTGCGCTGTGGCTCACCAGAAAATCCGTGATATCCTTGGTCGTTGCCAAATCAAGGCTTGCATCTTCCCCAAAGTGACTGCTGAGATTTTCCATGATGCCGGACCAACTTTGGGCCGGCAGCAGGCTGGGGTGAAAGGCCATGTGGCAGGCACTGCATTCTTTCGCCCAGGCAGCATTCAAGGGCAGCGTTGGGATCCCGAAAGCCGGACGGTCGGCCAGCCTCAATTCGGCAGGCACAGCAATTGCGCCCATCACGCAGGCCATAAGAAGTGCGAGGCCCCAGCGGGCCCTGACTGCTGGTGCCCGGTGAACAAAGCCACCGCGCTTCTGGCCCGTCACCATTGCGCGCGCCAAATTTTCCAGAGTGCGGAAAGATTCAAAAAGCACTCCCGCCAAGTGGCCCGCAATGAGGCCCAGCAGGATACCGGAAAACACGCTGTGAATGTCACGAAAGTTCGCCGCTGCCGCATAGCTCAGGAAGGATTTAAGTGGCCCCTGCTTGAACTGGCCGCCGAGCAGCGCAACGCCACTTGCAACTAAGAGGCCAAGGCATATCAGAAGCGCAAATACCATGAGAGCGCCAAGGGGATTGTGCCCTGCCTCGCGTTCTCCCCTCCCCTGCATGAGTTCCCTGACATGGTCAAGTGTGGCAGCGGGTGAAAACACGAAACTGCGAAAGCGGCTGTACCTGGTCCCGGTGAAGCCCCAGAGCACCCGCAAGGCAACAAGCGCTGCGATAAACGTTCCAGACACCAGGTGAACCTGCAGCCAACTAGCCGGCAACAAGTAGCCCGTGAAGGCGGCAACCCCTACACTTGCCACCAGCATCCAGTGGAATAATCTAACCGGAAGGTCCCAGACCTCTACCTGTCCAACATTTTCGAACTGGCTTTTACCGAGTTGAAACTTCACCCCATCGCCATTCATGCAGACTTACTTCTCGTCGGATACTTGACCCTATAAAGAACCTATCATGCATGAAATTATTATGAGATGATATGGGTTATGGCATTGACGTGGATCAATCGGGCCAGTCCAGTTTTCCTTCCGGCCATTGAACTCGTTACATCGCCAGGAACAGGGCCGCTTTGTGCATGTTAGAGTAGTCCGCCCGACAGCTTTAGTCTGGAGAACCACGGTGACCGTCCAAGTTCTCATCAATCTTCTGGTTGCCGACCTAAAAAATCCATGGCCTTCTTCGGGCAACTTGGCTTCACTTTCAATTCGCGGTTCACCAACGAAACGGCGGCCTGCTTGGTGATCAGGGACACAAGCTACGCGATTCTGCTGGCTCATGACTTGTTCAGGCGTTTGCATGAAAGCCCGTGGCCTGCGCCCACAAGTCCACCAGCACGCTGCAGGCCCTTGCCCTCGACAGCAAGAAAAAGGTCGATGGCATGGGTAGTCGCGACAATCGCCGGGGTTTTTGCGCCAAACAGTCGCTTAAGGCACCGCGGCAATGGGCAAGCCATTAGTCAACATCACCGGAGCTGGCACTAGCAAAACTCTTGGCAAAGGTTTCACAATAGGATTGGGTGTCGCCCAAGGTGGATATAATTTGCAGTCTCACCATCAACAGACCCATAATGACGACCATTCTTGGCAACAACACTTTCATCCCGAAGTGTGCGCGATGATTCTATTACACAATTGAGGCCAGCGCACAGCAACGGCTCGCCAGGAAGCCGAGACTGTGAGCCAAGTCACAGTCAAATACCGCAGTCAGGCAGATACTCCCACTTGAGGGGTGGTTCCCCCACCATCTCCCTGTGGCCCTTGCACACCCCTCTGCCTTGGCCCTGCAGCAGTCCTGTTGCGGGGCCTTTTCTCCCTCGGGCTAGAGATCGTCATCCCCGTAGGCTATTTTTTCAAGCTTTTCACCTTCATTCACGTGAATGGAGCGCCTGCCCAGGGTGATAAGTCCACTGGCCTTCCACTGCATCAGGATCTTGTTGGTCGACTCGCGGGTGGCGCCGGCAAAGTCGGCAAGGTCACTTTGGGCAATCTTGATCATGCCATCATGATCGGCAAAATTGTCCCGCAACACCAGCAGTCGGCGCGCCAATCTCTGGTGCAGAGACAACAGCGCGTAATCCTCGACAGAATCGCTCATCCAGCGCACGCGTTCGCACAGAATTTCCAGGAGGTTTATGACAAGCTCAGGACAGGTCTTGGCAGCGTCGAAGAATTTCGTGCGACTAATCACCCGCAACTCGGTATCCTCGAGCGCTATCGCAGAGGCAGTGCGTAGCAGGTTGTCAACCATGCTGATTTCGCCAAAACACTGGCCCGGGCCAATGAGGTTGAAGGATATCTTGCGACCCACTTCGGTCACCACCGATATTTCAATCCGCCCGACCTGCACGATATACATGCTGCCACCCTCATCGCCCCTCTCAAACAGGCGTTGATTTTTCCTAAGGTGGATAATCGGCGTTGTATTCATCAGCGCCTGGCAAGGCTCCTCTGGCGCGTTGAGGAAAAGCCGCGCCACCGAGATGCTGCCCGCCGGCTGTCTGGCGACCTGGGCATTCATGGGAACTCCACCCTTGATCTTCTCCATGCCGCCTCCAATACACCCTTCACATCAGAACCCGTAATCAATCAAATGTACTTTGTGTTTTGTGAAAGTAAAACAGCTATGTTCGCACCCAAGTGTACGACAGCATAATGGTACGCAGGCCGCAATCTTTGGTAGCAAGCCCAGGGGCGCTTTGCTTGACACCTGGCGTGAACCACATCACATCATCGGAAGCTTCCATGAGGCAGTCTTGCCTCATGCAATAAATATTTCTCCCGCACCGTCAGCAAATTAGGAGGACTAAATGCCCAGAAAAGCCAATCTTACAAACCTGCTCACACTCTCATTGTTTTCAATCCTGACTGTCGTACAGGCCCGCAGCGGCCACTTGGATGCCGCCGTCAAATCCTGCGAAACAAATCCCCGATGTTCCGACCAGCAGCCAGATGTCAGCGGAGGCATGTTATTCAGAGTAAAAGACAACGAACGCACCTATTACATCCCTTGCGGCAGCGACGGCACCTGCATGGGTGTGATGCCCCGTGGCGCGACATTCAAGATCCACGACATTTCGACACTGCTGGCTGCCCAGTGACATCTCGCACTGCGGCCAAGATCCAAGTGAAATCATCGCACCAGTCAACCTGAGCAGGCGGCCGGTGGTTCACGTTTGAGCGCAAATCAGATCAGACGATGATAGTATTGTGACGGTCTTTCCTCGGGCTTTTGCTCGCCTTGCACTGTCCTTGCACCGATCCGCGGTACAAGGCGTTAGGCGCCGTGGTTTCACGACCCGTACGATGGCATCCGGTGCCACGGCAACTACTTGAACTTCCCTTTCACCAGTTGCTTCCAGGAGAGGCTCAACAGTTCTTTTGAAGATAAAGCTTCTCGTTTGCGTGTCATACTCGATGCAAACAGGGCATCCCTTGAAGTCACAATAGTTTCTCATGACTTTCTCCTGCAGCGGAAGTTACTTCAAATCGAAAACATCGGGCGTTTCTCAATCTACAATCTCGCGTTCATGCCGCGCGAGATCAAGTTGGTATCGGACCGGCCATCGACTATTGAGTGCAAAGAACCGACGATCCGGAATCTGAACGAGAAGAACGCCGCCAAAGATCAAGATGGCGCCCAAGCCACTCACCACACTTGGTGTTTCTCCAAGCAGGATAAATGCGGCCATGGCGCCAAAGAATGCTTCACCGCTTGTGATGATCGCAGCTTCATTAGCCGAGGTATATCTTTGCGCGATGGACTGCAGCATGTAGGCAACGCCCGTGGACAGCACACCAAGGACGATAAGTTCTGGCAAGGCTCCCTTTATGTCTCGCAATGAAATTGGCTCGACGACATAGCTGATAGTCAGGCAGACCAGTCCGGACACGAAGAACTGCACCAGTGTCAAGCGCATGGCATTTCCATGCCTTCTGACAAATTCACCAAGAAAAACCATCCAGAACGAGAAGCATACGGCAGAGGCAAGGCAAAGCAGGTCGCCGAAATTGAAACCCTGCAGTGAGCCGCCGCTCATGAGGCCTGTCCCTGCCAGCGAAAGCAGGCCTGCAAGCCAGACGATAAGAGCCGGTTGCCGCATAAGAAGCAGCCACCCGATAAAAGGCGTAATGACGGTGGTCGTGTTGACGATGAACCCGCCATTCGTGACCGTGGTATAGCCAAAGCCAATCTGCTGAAATGTCAACGCCATGACAAAGGAAAGCACGGTTAGGACGCCAAGCTTCCTGGAGGCGATCTCAAAGACTTTCCCCCCTTTGCCGGTAACAAACAGAAACGGCGTGATGACCAGGCCCGCAATCATACAGCGCAATCCCACAGCCAGAAACGGGCCAATGCTTTCAAGGATAGTCTGCTGCGCAACATTTCCAGACCCCCACAGGAGGGCCGCAAGGAGCAACAGTCTATTGGCTTGGTTCCGCGGCATCGACACGTCCTCTCCAAATAGTCTTGGTTTCTAGATTCTCTCCATGACAGTTTTATTTTGGTGCGCGGCCCTAGGCTGTTGCCCACAACAGGATCTCGATAGGCCGTTCGGTGCAGGGCAGACATTCGATATCCAGGTCCACCGCTTCTGGTTGCTCAGTTGCGTACCTGACGCTGATATGCGGCAGG
>Ga0315287_10003079_pt1 | contig 16005 bp, 2 predicted proteins | sample YL17G11_0_MG_FD_205037 | JGI IMG/M metagenome (GOLD analysis project Ga0315287, IMG submission 205037) | Sediment microbial communities from Yellowstone Lake, YNP, Wyoming, USA - YL17G11_0 | ecosystem: Environmental > Aquatic > Freshwater > Lake > Sediment | place: USA: Wyoming | collected... | reverse complement strand
GGGGGTGGTTTCATTTGTTTTTTTTAATTGGGGGGGGGCCCGGGGCCCTCAAACCACCCCCCCCCCCCCCCCCCCCCCCCCTCCCTAAAAAAAACTGGATAGAAGAAGATCCCCCGAGGCAACCTGCGCCTCCTTGAACCCCATTGTATTTTTTTGTTTTATTGTATTTAATGCGCGCGCGCGCATCTCGCTCTCGCTCCGAGCTACTGGCGCGAAGACATTGCTGAGGGTGCGCCGTGGAGAGAGAGAGGGGCGGAGAGAGGACTTTATCACTTGTTGATTTTGTTTTTTTTTTAATCCTCCCTCCCACATCATTCTCACAGCGCCCGGCGCGCGGGGCACCGCTGGCGTCTAATCGCACGCAAAAAAGACAGCAGCAGAACACACATGCCACGCATTGATTGACAATGGCTCATCCTTTTGTTACAAACCCCCCTCCGTTCCTTTTCCTTTCTTCTCCTCCTCCGCCACGCTCCAGATCCGCCAGGCCGCGACCGCCATCGTCGCATTGCCCGCCACCGTCAGCCCGGCCTGGTAGGCGACCATGGGGTAGAGGGACGGGGCGTTGTAGAAGAAGTGGAAGGTGCAGGCGGTGAAGGCGCCGGCCTAAAAGCGGAGGTGGGGATGGGGGGGGTGCGTGTGTTGGTGGCCGCCCCCGCGACCAGAGAGAACGGCGCCGCACGCCCCGCGACCTCTCCATCCTCTCTCCTGCCTCCATACACACACTCACCAGCAGCGGCACCATCCCCCACGCCATGCCCGCCATCGCCGGCTCCCCCCGCACCGCGGCCAGCCGCACAAACAGGCCCATCGCCGCGCACCACTCCACGACCGAGGAGACGTGGATGGCCCAGGTGGGCAGGGACAGGGCGTTGGCCGGTTCAAGGGTGGCCGCAGTGGCCGGGGAGGCGGCCAGGAGGAGGGCCAGGGCCGTGGTGGCGGCCGTGGCGGCGAGGAGGCCAGAGGGTGAGGGAGGCGAGAGGGAGGCGAGTGAGGGAGGCGAGGTTGCATCGGCGGCGGCGGCGGCGCTCTCCAAGGGGCGGGCAGCGGCGGCCGTGGCCTGGGATGCAGGGCGCCTGCTCGCACAGGCACATGCTTGCATGACCGCTGGCCTCGCTGGGCTGAGTGAGAGGGCAGGGCACCGCGCGTGGAGGGCAGGGCGGGCGGGCGAGGGCCGGCCAGCGGCTGCAGACGAAGGGAGGCTGATAGCCATGAAGGAGAGAATTCCAGGCGCGACGCCGACGAGCGAGCGGGCGTGGGGAATGTAGAGGTGTCGTCAAAATAAATTGGCAAAGTCTGGGAGTATAGTGCCCGCGCAGGTATATGGGATGCGTGGCGAGGGCTAGGCGGGGGCTACTACAGGGGCGTGTTGTCTCGGTAGAGGTAAAAAATGGCAGAGGAGCAGAGGAGCAGCCACACCTCCCTTTTTTCGCGCCGTTGGTTCTGCCTACATTTCCCTCCCTCCCCCTTTGCGCGCCGCCCCGCGCCGCAATCCACCCCAACACCCCTCCACAGCATGAACACCCTGTCTCGCTCGAGCTGCAGCCCGCGCGGCGTGGCCTCAGCCGCCCGTCCCGGGCCGGCACGGCCAGGGCTAAAAGGCCCGGCGCGCTCCTCGGCGCGCCTGCCCGCCCCGACCTCCTCCCCCGCTCGCGGTGTGCTGCACGCCTCCGCCACCGCCGCCCCGGCCGCCCCGCCCCTGGCCGACTGGGCGTCCATCCAGGCCGCCGCGTCTGACGCCCTGGCTGACGCTTACACCACCCGGCCCGGCCTCGTCCCGGCGTCCTCGCCCAACCCGGCCCTGCCCACCCCCTCCACCGGCCCGGGCCCCGCGCCGTCCTCCACCGCCCCCATCCTCTTTGCCCGGGACACGCACGGCTGGTGCCCCTTTGCCCAGCGGGTGTGGCTGGCGCTCACGCACCTGGGCGCCCCCTTCGAGGTCGTCTTCATCAACCTGAAGGAGAAGCCGGCCTGGTACCCGGCCCTCGTCCCGACCGCCAAGGTGCCCGCCCTGATGCTGGCGACGCCGTCCCAGCTGGCGTCCGCGGGGCCGGCGGGCGTGCCCGCGGGCGAGCGGGAGCTGGTGTTCGAGAGCCTGGACATCCTGGCCCGCCTGGACGCCGACTATCCGGGCGGGCTGACCCCGCCGGGCACGGACGCGCGCGCGGCGGAGCGGGCGCTCGCCCTGGCCGACAGCTTTGGGGGCGCGGGCTACGGCCTGGTCCGGTCCGCCGCGGCGGCGGGTGGCGCGCCGCCCGCCGCAGGCGGTGTGGGCGCGCAAGCCCCTCCACCCCTGCCCCTCGCCGACGCGCGCGCCGCCTTCGAGGCCGCCCTGGAGGAGTGGGAGGTGCTGCTCACCTCCACGCCCGGCCCGTTCCTGGCCGGGCCGGCTGTGTCCTTGGCCGACTGGGCGCTGGCCCCAATGGCGGAGCGCCTGGCGTCCACGGTCCCGGCCTCCCCCGCCGCCGGGACCTCCATCCGGGGCCGGCCGGACAAGCCGGCGATTGAAGGCTGGTTTGCGGCCATGGAAGCCGTCCCCGCTTACGCAGCCGTGCGGGGGGACCCGGCCACGCACCGGGCCGTCTTTGGCCGGGTGGCGGGGCTGCGGCTGCAGGGCCCGGCGTACGTGCCAAAGAGCACGGCGGCCGCGGGGGAGGCCGCGGCCAAACTGGCGGCCAACCGGGGCGAGATCGTGGCGGACACGCTCAAGAACGCGGGCTTGGCGAGCGGCGGTGAGGCCGCGGTGGAGGCGGCGCTCCTGCGGATTGCCACCTGCCTGGTGACCGGGCTGCCGGGGCAAGCATCCGACGAGGCCGCCGACAACGCGGTCACCGCGGCCGTCGCGGCCTTCCTGCCAGCCCGGGTGAGCGCGCCCCGCGATATGTCTGGGGGCGCGGCGGTCGAGCTGAGGAGCGCGTGCGCGCGCGTCCTGGAGGGATGTTACACCGGCATTTGATCAGAGGCCGAGGGTGTGAGAAGAGGCGAGGCGGAAGATGATTTTTTTTCTGTTGTTTCGACAAACCACACCACCCGTCTCTCTAGTCCCCCTTCCGACACACACACACACACACACACACACACACACACACACACACACACACACACACACATGCACGCACACGCAAGCACGCGCACACACACACACACCAGGAAGCCCTAAAAACACACGCAGAAAGCAAAAGAAAAACACCCAACCACCCCATCCACCCTCCCTCCTCCCTCTTATTATCCTACATCAACGCCCCACACACAGAGCCCACGCGCACGTCAGGGGACGCCCCCGCCACCCCCTCCCCTCTCCCCTCCCCTCACCACCCACCCACTCTCTCTCTCTACCCAAAAGCAAAGCCGGTCGCCCCCTCCCGGATCGCCAGCAGGAGGCGGTCCCGCAGCTGGTCCCTGGTGTCGTACTCCACCAGGTCCAGCTGGTTGAAGCAGGTGTGGGCGGTCGGCAGGCGGTCGGGCGGGCCAAAGGCCTTGTGCACCTGGAAGCGTTGGGGGCCGGACACGCCCTGGAGGGCGGCAAAGCCGTCCAGCGGCACCTTGGCCGTCCCCGTCACGAATTGGACCAGGCGGGCCACGTCCTCCGGCCCGCACTCGCCGACGACCTCCCAGAACCACTGGATGACGGGCGAGGCCGCCGTGTACCCACCCGCGTACTCGGTGTGGCGGCGCAGGTCGGCCACGTCGATGGTGGGCAGGCCGGAGATGAGGAGCTCCAGCTGGGCCGCGTCAAAAGGCGCCAGCGAGGGCTGGGGCACCAAGTCCCAGAAGCCCGCCAGGAAGGACGCCGTCTGGTCCCGGATCGACCCCGTCATGCGGTGGGCGGCCGCCAGGTCGACGTAGTCCCGCTTGTTGGCGTTGGTGACGCGGACGGCCGCCCCGCCGGGCACGAACTCGACGACCTCGCGCCGCCCGAAAAAGTCGGCCTCCTCCGAGAAGGTGAGGTCGAGGTCCATGCCGCCCTCCTCGATGTCATTTTCCAGCACCCAGGCCAGCGTGCGGAAGTAGGCCGGGTCGACGGCCTCCACGTCCGCGTACGTCAGGGGCTGGCCCAGCATGTGCTTGTAGAAGGACCGGGTGAAGTGGGCGTCGATGGCCTGCCCGTCCAGCAGGGCCTTGCCCACCACCCGCCCGACAAAGCGGAAGAAGTCGAGGTGCGAGGTGCCCCGGGCCTCGTCGCTCTGCACCACGGATGCCGGGTTGGGCTGGAAGGTCGTCCCGCCCTCGGGCGTGTGCACGAAGAGCGCGGCCTTGGGGTCAAACATGGCCCGGGCCATGACGGCGTACCATTCCCGGGTGACGCCCCCCGCATCAATCCCTTCCTCGCCCTGGAAAGTGACGGCCAGCTTGGCCCGCATCTCCAGGGGCGACCGCATGCGCAGCTGGTGGAAGGAGTCGTCAAAGACGTGGGCCCGGCGGACGGCCAGGCGGAGGGGGCCACCGTCGCGGCCGCCCCCCACGCCGGCCGCTGAGCGCGCGGTCGCGGCCTCACGCCGCATGCGGGCCCGGAAGTGGGCGCGCTTGTTGTCAAAGTCCAGCAGGCGCGGGGTGCGGAGGAGGGGGGAGAGGGAGGCATCCAGCAGGCCGGGCGACTGGCGGACCCAGGCGTTGAGCAGGCGCCGGTGGCGTTCGGCGAAGCGGGTGAAGGGTTGAGCGGCCTCGGCAGCAGAGGCAGCGGCGGCCGTGCCGAGGGCACCCGCCACCGCGCCCGCCCCGCCGCCGCCCGGCCCGCCCGCGGTTGGGACCAAGGGCTGGTCCAAGCGCGACGGTGGGCGCGGCAAGGTGGCGCCCAGGGCGGACGGGGTCGTCCGGAGCGCGGGCGAGGGAAGGAGGGCAGGAGCGGCGCCAGTGGTGCGGGGGGGTGGGCTCGCCACCGCACCTTCCGCGGCCGCCGCGTCCGCGCGGGCTTCAGCCAGAACAAAGAACGTCTCGACCAGAGGCAGCACGGTCGCAGCACCAGGAGGCAGCAGGCGCGCCGCGGCGGAGGTGGGCCCCCCGCCCAGTGGCGGTGGGGGCGCACCGGCACCGCCCCCCGTAGCCGTGGGCAGGGCCCCCTCCACCGCGGCCGCTGCCGCAGACAGCGCCGCCCACAGCGGGTCCAGGCGGGCTGCCACAGCGGCCAGCTCCTTGGCAGCCGCGGCCGCGGCGGCCACGCGTTCAGGGTCGACGACGTCGGGAGCGGATGAAGACGCGCTTGCAGACGGCGGCGGCGGCGGCGGTTTGGCCAGACCCGCCAGCGCGCGCGTCACGCGCAGCAGGCGCGACCCCGGCGCGGCCGCGCCCGTGGCCGCCGCCGCCACCGCCGCCGCGGCCCCGCTCCCATCGTCCACCGAAGATGATGCGGCCACGGCTTCCAACCCCGGCCGGGCCGAGTCCGCCAGGGCCAGCATCAGGTCGCCCAGGCGGGCGCGGAGGGCCGGGGCGGTGCGAGGCGCGCCCGTCGCCAGGGCGCGCAGGGCGGCAGACGCCCGGGCGGCCGCCGCGTCGGGGACGGCGGCGGAGGCCAGGGCGTCCGGGAGGACGCGGACTAGAGCAGGCGGCAAGGCTTCAAGCGCGGGCGAGGGCGGGGTGGCCGTTACTGGCGGAGCAGGCTGTTTCGCGTCCGCCCCTCCTCCACTCGACGGCCCCGCCGCCGCGGCAGCCGCCGCCGCCTCCGCCCGGGCCTTGTCCGCCTTCGCCTTGGCCTCCCGGGTCGCCGCCCCGATGACGACCTCCACCAGCGCCAGCGCCGCCTCCGCCGCGCCCGCCGCCCGCCGGGACAAGTCGGCCCGGACCAGGCGGAGGAGCAAGGCCAGGGCCGGCGTGGACGGGTGGGCGCCGCTTGCGTCCACTGTGACCACCAGTGGCGCTTTGCCTTTGGCGGCCGCGGCAGGCGAGGGCGTCTTGCCCGGCCCGGCTCCGGCCACAACAACAGGAAGCGACGCCAGTTCGGCGGCGACGCCCGGGTGGGTGCGGGCCAGGGCCGCCAAGGCGTCCACCGCCCGGCGGGCGGTCGTCGCCGCGACCGCCGACGGCGGGTGGGCGGTGGGAGGGGCGGCAGCCCCGGCGGCCAGGCGGACGCCCAGGCCGGCCTCCTCGCCATCACCATCACCAGCCTCGTCGACGACGGCTGCCAGCGGGGCGCACAGGGCGCGCAGGACGCCTGGGCGGGCCGAGTCGACAGCAGCCAGGTTGGCAAAGATGCGGCCGAGCGCGCCACCGCCGCCGCCACCGCCACCCCGCCCCGGCGCGGGGGCGAGGCGAAGGGCGGCAACTAGGGGCGCTAGGTCGGCCTCCGCCAGGGGCGGCGGGCCAAAATCGATGGGGGCGGGAGGGTGGGGCGGCGGGCCAGTGCCGTAAACCCCAACACCAACCCGACCGCGCCCGCTCGACCGGCCCGACCCCGGCCCCGCCCGCGGCCGTGCGACCGGCCAGGCGGCCGGCCCGCCGCGCGCCCCGTCAATGTCGCCCAGATCAACCCGCATGAAGGCGCCGGCCGCCGCCACCGCAGCAGCAGTTATCCCAATGCCACCGCCGCCGCCGCCCATCATTAGGCGGCGGCGCAGGGTGGCGGCTTCCGCTTGCAGGGCGGGCGGGAGGGAGGCCAGCATCCCCTCATCAGCCGTCAGGAGGACCTCCTCCCGCACATCCGGCGGGAAGGAGGCGAGGGCGGCGGCCAGGTCGTCTCCGGGTGCATCGGCGGGGCCAGCAGCGGCAACAGATGCGGGGGCGGCAGGTGCGCCGCCGCCGCCCTCCCCTCCGCCATCGCCACCACCCGCCGCGGCGGCGGCGGCTTCCGCGGCCGAGGCCGCGGCCGCGCGCGCGCGAGAGGCCTCGCGCACCCGCTCCCGCCGGGCCTGCTCCAGCACCTCCGCCTGCAATTCCGGGGGCAGGGCCGCCAAAAAGTCCGGGTCCACGCCGGCCATGGGGCCGTCCGCGTCCTCAGCGGCGGCAGCGGGGCCGGGACCGGGCTCAGCAGGCTCAGCAGGCGCAGCAGGCGCAGCGCGTGGAGCAGGTCCGGGCGCCAGCGGCGGTGGCTCCTCGTCCTCCACCCCGCCCGCGCCCGCGCCCGCGCCCGCGCCGGCCAGGTCCAGGTCGGGCGGCGGGGTGGCCTCATCCGCCGTCGCCGCCGCCGCCTCGACAGGAGGGGCGGGAGGCAGAGCGGTGGGAGGCAAGGCAGGCGGGGCGGCAGGAGGCGCAGCGGCTTCCACCATCTCGGCGTCGCCCGCGCCACCCCCACCATTTGCAACCCCGACCGACGCGAGCGCGGTGCGGACGGCCGCCTCGGCCGCGTCGGGCGCCTCCTCCTCCGCAGCAGCAGGTGGAGCAGGGGCAGGCACAGGTGGGCGTGAAGGCGGGCGCGGCGGCGGCGGGAGGGCCGCCTGTTCCAGGATGCTGCCGGCGAGGGCCGACTCGAGGAGGGTCGCCCACTGGGCAACGCCCTCCGACCCGGCCCCGCCGCCAGTCGCGCCGCCCCCAGGCCCGCCGGCACGCCCGCGCCCGCCCGCCCCGCCTGGCAGCCCGCCAGCAGCTTCCCAGCCGCCCCGGCCACCAGGATTGAGCAGGGCTTCCAGGGACTGCTGGAGGAAGTCGCGGCCCTCACCGTCGGGGCCGAAACCAGCGGCAAGGCCAGCGCCGCCGCCGACTAGGCCGGTGCCCAGCCCGCCACGGAAGGCGCCCCGGCCGCCTGGGGCCGCGCCCAGCACGCCGGTCGGCCCGCCGCCCGGGTGGAGCACCAGGTACGCCCCGCCCGCGTTCGCACCGGCTTCCACGCCAAATCCGACGGGGGCGACGCTATACGGGCCCATGGCGGCCGCCGCCGCCGCTGCCGCCGCCGCAGGGTCGCCTCCCGCGGCGAGCCCGCCGGGGCGGTCGCCACCACCTGGCCGGGCGAGCAGGCGGTGGGAGGCACGAGGCAAGCCCGCGCCCAGGCCGCCTGTACCAGACCCGGACCGTCGGCCGCCGCCGCCACCAAAGGCGGCAGCCCCCGCCCGGGCGGCGAGGCGGGAGAGGACGGCGGCCCGCGCGCGCTCCCCCCCGCCCGCCGGCCCAGTCAGCATTTCTTCCAGGATCAGCTCCATTTCGTCCGCGCCCAGGCCGTGGCCGCCGCCGCCGCCGCGGCCACCCTGCCCGCCGACCAGCTGGTACGCAAAGCCGCCGCCCCGACCGACGCCGCGAGTCCGGACAGGGGTGCCGTCCCCGCCAGCGTCGCCCCACTCCACTTCAAAGGCGGGGCCGCCGGCGCCGTCAGACGCGCCGTCGTCGTCGTCCTCATCCTCATCCTCATCCTCATCCTCCTCGTCCTCCTCGTCGTCCTCCACGGCGGCTGCGCCCTCGCCCGTGTCCGCCCAGACTTCAGCAGCAGCAGCTGCAGCAGCAGCAGCGGCTGCGCTCACTCCACCCCGGCGGGCGCGGCGTGGGCGGCCGTCCCGGCCACCCCCACCCGCGCCCAGGCCCAGCTGGGCCGCCCCGGCCTCCAGCTGTTCCTGGATGCGCTGTGCGACCTCGACCGCGGCGGCCGCGTCCAGGCCGCCGGGGCCTGCCTCCACCACGATCTCGTGCGGAAGGCGGCGGGCGCGGACGGCGGCGGCAGGGGCACCCTGGTCGTCGCCGTCGCCGCCGTCGTCGTCCGAATCAGAGCCTTCTCCGCCCTCAGAATCGTCTTCATCAGTCATCCCTTCCATCGACGAGTCCTCCTCTCCGCCGCCGCCGCCACCACCCCGCCGCCCGCCCTCGCCGTCCGACCCGGACACGTCTGCGTCAGAGCCGAATGAAAAGGAGGAGGTGGGGCCGGAGTCGTCGTCGTCGTCCAGGTCGTCGTCGTCGTCGCCGGACGAGGAGGACGAAGCGGAGGAGGAGGAGGTCGGCCCGCCAGAGGAGGAGGACGAGTGGTCGCCACTGCCACCATCCTCGTCCCCATCATCCTGGGACGACCCACCCGTCGACGCGTCCGCGTCGGCCGCCGTGACGGCCGCAATGGCATCTTCCACATCCGAGTCCAGCATATGGGAGGCCCCGCCGCCGGAGTCGGAGCCGGAGCCGTCGCCGGAGGAGGAGGTAGTGGTCGGCCCGTCGTCGCCGGCAGAGTGTGGGCCGCCCTCACCCATCTCCACATCTCCGCCCGCGCGGGCCGAGTGCGGCTCATCCTCATCATCGCCAGTGTCGCCGTCGGAGGAGGACATGCCCAAGTCGTCGCGTAGGGTGCGGGTGGCGGCCGCGAAGGCGGCGGACCGGTCGACGCCCGCGCCCGCACGCGCTGCTGCGGCGGCCGCGCGCTCGGCGGCCGCGACCGCGCGCGGGCCAGGCGGGGCGACTGCTTCGTCGCCGCCGCCGCCGCCCGCGGGGGTCGGGGCGGCCGCGCCGGAGGGCAAGGCGGTGGAATGGGGAGGGCCAGAACCGTTGCCGCCCGGGCCCCCAGACCGGATGGTGGACGGGGCGGCCGCCCCGCCGCCGCCAGGCGTGGGCGTGGGCGTGGCGGCCGTGGTCGGCGCGCCAGACACCCTGCGCGTGGCCGACCCTGGCCGGCCCGCCCCCGCCCCCGTCACTTTACCCCGCCCCACCCGCACGGGGATGGGCCGGGTCAGGGCCTCCACGGGCCGCATCAGCAGGGCCACCGCCGCCAGGGCCTGCGGGTGGTCCATGTCCACCCGGGCCAGCGCGTCGACGAGCGCTTTCAGCACGCCCGCCTCGCGCATGGCGCGCGCCATCTCAATGGGCAGGCCGGGCGCCGGCGCCGCGCCCGCCGCGGAACCGCTGCGAGGGAGCGGGGCCGCCGCGGAGAGGAGGGCGCCCAGGAGGGAGGCGGCCGCCTCGATGGCCGCCGCGGGGGCGAGCACGCCCGGGCGCTCCTGGATGGCCGCTGCGGCCGCGAGGGGCGGGGCGAGCGCTTGTTGGTGAGGCAGCGCCCGCGCGGCGCCCACCGCGGCCGGGCTGGCCGCGTCCGCGTCCTTCATTGGCGCGGGCGCCGTCAGAGCCCGGGCCAGTTCCCGGGCAATGCGGCGCCGCCCGTCGGCGGACCGGATGCAGACGGCCAGCAGGAAAAAGGCGGCCGCGTCATCGCCGCCCTGGGCGCGTGCGCGCGCGGTCGCACAGCTGCCCCCCTCCACCACCCGGCGCTCGATGAGCTGGCGGAACAGGCCGCCCGACAAGGCGGGCGGGCTGCCTCCCCGAATGGTGCCGCCAGACCGGCCAGCGGCAGTGCCGGCTGGGCCGCCACCACCCCCGCCCGCGGGCGTGGGCGTCGCGCCGGAAGGCGGCGGGTGGGGCCCGCCACTCACCGGCGGCCCGCCCGCCCGCCGCAGCAGGGCGCCCACAAAGGGCCCGTACTGCAGGGTGAAGCCGGCCAGTAGGCGCAGGGCGGCCCGCGGGGCGACAGGGCTGGTGGCGGCGGTGGGTGCGGGTGGGACGGGTAGGGATGGCACGGCCGGCGCGTCCGCGTCCATGGGGGTGGGGCCGCCCCCAGCGGCGGGAGCACCCCCACCCGCCGTGTCCTCCCCCTTCACGGCGACAGCCGTCGCCGCCGTCGGCGCGATCCGCCCCAGCGCCGCATCCACCAGAGCGTCCACCACCGCCACAAAGCTGGGCGGCAGTTTGGAGCGGGCGGGCTTGGCGGCGGACGCCGGCAGGGGCGGCGGCGGGCCGGGCGGGGGCTTGCTCGACCCAGGGCGCGCGTTGGCAGTCGTGCGTGGGGTGGTCTGCTGCCTGGGGCCGCCACCACCGCCACCGCCGCCCCCGCTCCATTTCGGGCGCAGGATGACGTGCGACTCGCCCCCGCCCGCCGCTGGCTCCAGGAAGCAGACCGACCGGACCGCCCTGAAAAAGATGGCGGGTTCCCGGGCGACCAAGCCGCCGCACGAGGCCACAAAGGAGGCCAGGGTCGGGCGGGCGACCCGGGTGCGCGCGCCCGAGGGGCCGCCGCCGCCGCTGGGAGCCCAACCGCCCGCGCCGCCGCCGCCGCGCCGCCCGTCTTCGGGCGGGGTCAGGGCGGCCCGCACCTCCGCCTCCATGGCCGCCTGGAGCGTGGCCGGGTCCTCCAGGATGTGGCGGAGCACCGCGCCCACGAGCGGTTCGACGGCGGGTGTGAGCGCGGGGCTGGGCAGGCCGAGGAGGAGGGCCGGTCCGCCGCCGGCCAGGACGTCCAGCGCGCGCGCGTGGTCGGCCGTCAGGCGGGCCAGGGCCTGGACGACGGCGGCCGCGTGGGCGGCCATGTCCGAATCCGCGTCCGCGCCCGACACCCCACCACTCGCCGCGACGGCGTGGATGTGGGAGAGCAGGGCCAGGGACGCCCGGGTCGCCCGGGCGGCGGCTTTTGGCGGGAGGAGACCGCCCGGGCGCAGGGCGGCCAGGGCGGGCGGGATGGCGGGAAGGCCTATGGTGGCCGGCCCGCCGCCGCCCGGCCGGGGCGCGGGGGTCGCAGACGCCTGCGCGCCCGGGGCGGCGGCGCCGCCAGCAGCAGCAGCCGCCTCGCCTGTCATGACAGCCGTGTCCCGGGCAGCCCGCCCCGTGCGACGGCGGGTGGTGCGGGCGGGCGGGGACGGGGGGAGCGGGCGAGCGGGGTCGGCTGACCCCCCTGCTGCTGGTGCACCGCCGCCCGTCGCCGCCGCCGCGCCGTCACCGCCCTCCTCGTCCTCACCCTCATCCGACGGCGGGGGCGGCGCCTGGGCGGCCAGCTGCTCCAAGATCAGCAGGGCCGCCTCCAACCACCGTGGCGGGCGGACGGGCGGGGACGGGGCGGGCGCGGGCGAGGAGGTGGTGGCCACGGCTGATGACGCCGCCGCTCTCCCGCCAGCAGACGGCGTTGGCGCGGGCGCGGCCGTCGGGCCCGCCCGCCGGCGCTTCGCCGAGGTCAGGGCTGGCGCCGCCGGGCGGACAGATCCGGGGGAGGCCCGGCCACCACCACCAGCAGCCGCCTCCAGCGCTCGCGCGGCCGCCCCCGCCCCACCCCGGGCAGGGCGGGCGGGCGCAGGCCGGGCGTGCGCACGCACCCACGCCTCCAGCAGGGCCAGCACCGCGTCCGCGCCGCCCAGGTCGGCGACGACGGACCGAGCGGGCTGGGAGTCGGCCAGCAAGAGGGCAAGCATGTGGGAGGCGGGCAGCAGGCCGGCGTCCGCGCCGGAGCCGTCGGCCACAGACCCGCCCCCGGGCGTGGCCGCCGCCGCAGCCTTCAGGCGGGCGACCGCGGGGGAGACCACCTTGGCGACCGCCTCATACGCCAGGGAGGCCATGCCGGCTGCTTTGGCGGCGGCAGCGGTGGCCGGGCCCGGGGTGAGCGGGTCAGCGGGCGGGGTGGAGGAGGTGGGCGCGCCGCCGCCCTCCCCGAGCGCGGCCTTCAACTCGGCCACCGCCCCGCCTGCCGCCGCCCCGTCCAGGCCCGCCAGCCCGGCGGCCGCCGTCAGCACGTCGTGGTGGCGCTGGGCCGCCGCCCGCAGGAGGTCGGCCAGGGCGTGAGCGGATTCCGGTACCGCGCGGGCGACGTCCAGGGCCGCGTCGGCCAGGGCGGCCGTGGAGGGTTGGACGGTCAGGGGGAGGGGCGGGGCGGGCAAGGGCCAAGCCCCGCCGCCGCTGAGGATGGACACCAGGGCCGCCTCTTCGGCGTCCACGGGAGGGGGGGTAAGGGCGGGGGGGGGCGGGGGGGGGGGCGCCGCCGCCGCCGCGGCCTCCCCCTCCCCCACCGGCGCCCTGGCTTGCCCTCCGTCAGCCTGCCCAGCTGCGGCTGCGCCGTCCCCTCCCTCACCACCCTCCTCCGCGGGCGCTGCCGCCGCCGCGGCGGCGGGCGGCGGCGGGTTGAAGAGCAGCCACTCCATGGCCAGCTCCACGCTGCCGCCCGTGCGGCGCAGGGCGCCCGCCGCCCGGTCGGCAGGGAAGCCCATCTCCACAATGCGCTGGACGGACGCCGGGTCGGGGCCGCCGCCCGGCGGCGCGGCGGCGGCGGCGGTGGCGGCCGGCGGGAAGGTTTGGGGAGGGGCCGCCGCCGCAGCGCCGCCGCCGCTACCGCCGCCGCCGCCCTCACCCACGCCACCGCCGCCACCGATGACACCTGCCGTCGCCGACCGGGCAAGCGTGCGGCGGGCGGTCAGCCCGGCCGCGGACGCGTCCCCGTCGGCGACGCGTTCCAGCACGGCGCACAGGCGGGGAACGAGGGTTGGCGCGTGCGCGGCCAGCCCCCTCCCCGCCGCCGCGGCCGCCCACAGCGGCAGGGCCGCCCCCGCCACCGCCGCCCGTAGGTCGGCTTCCACGGTATCGCCCGATCGGGGTGGAGCCGTGGCCGGGTCGGTGCCGGGCAGGGGCAGGGCGAGGAGCGTGGCCGCGCCCGCCGACGCGCGTAGGAGCGAGGCGTGTGCCAGGGCGTCCAGCAGTGCCAGCGCCGCGCCCAGCGCCGCGGCCGCTGCCTCCACCACCGCCGCCTTCTTGGGGGGCGGCACGATGACGGGGGTGGGCGTGGTCGGGTCGGCCGACGGGGGCGGCGGAGGGGGGGCGTCCTCGTCGGGACCCTCATCCGCGGCCGCCGCGTCGAGCGCGGCCGCCGCCACGCCCACCGCCCGCACCAGCGCCGCCGCCCCGCCGCACCCCGCCCAGTAATTGGCGACCTGGCAGTGGAACGCCCGGCGGCGGGCGTCAAAGAGCGTGGCCAACACCTCCTCGAACGCGCGCGCCCGGACCCGGGCGGCGCGCAAGGCGGCGACCCGGGGGGGGAGGAGGCTGGCGCAGGCCGGCGGCGCGTCGCCCGCAAAGGCGAGCGCGTCCCGCATCGCTGCCGCCAGGGCCACGCTCGCCGCCCGGGCGGCCTTGCCCGGGGGGGCAGCCCCGGGTACCACGCCATCCCGGCGCCGGGACGCCGCCGCGGACGCCTTGGCCAGGGCGGCGTGGAAGGAGCGGGCTGTCGCCGCAAAGTGGGAGACCACCTCGGCCGCCAGCTCGTCGCCCGCCTTCTTCCGGCCCCGGGCGGGCAGGCCCACGGGCGGGGGGGGGAGAGGGGGGGGGGGAGGCGGTGGCGCCGCGGCACCAGCAGCACCACCAGCAGCAGGGGCAGCGGCTGCGCCGCCGTCCTCCTGCATGGCGACAGGCGCGGCCGCCGCGGCCGCGGCCGCCGCGTCCACCACCCCACCTTCCCCTCCACCCCGCCCGTGCGCGGCCGCCCGTTCAGCCGCCCGGGCCGCGTCCGCGGACGCCCGCCAGTCCTCCACGCCCGCCGCCTGCCAGGCGACGTGGCGTTCCAGGGCGGCCAGGGCGGAGATGGCGGGCTCGCCCGGGCCAGACGCGCAAGCGAGCAGCGTGGGTTGTGACCCCCGCGCGACGGCCGCCGCCGCCGCGGCCAGGCCCTCCGCCCGGGACAGGGCCCGGACGTACTCGTCCCGCATGCCGGGCTCCAGGTCCGGGACGTAGGCGTCGGGCGAGGGAAGGGACGCCGCCGCGGACGTTGCGGCGGCCAGGGCGGAGCGAAGGGCCTCGCCGAGAGGCCCCGCCACCTCCGCCCCAGCCGCGGCCGACCCGCCGCCCGCGGGCGCCGCCGCGGCGACCAGCGCCCGCAGCGCCGCCAGCAGGGCGTGCGCGCCGCCACCCGACCCAAATGTGGGCGGCAGCAGCGGGGCCCGGTACGGCGCCAGCAGGAGCGGCGCCCCACCCGCGGCCGCAAACGCGCGTGCCGTCTCGGAATTGGCGAGGGCGGCCTCCAGCGCTCGCCCCGTCGCGCACACCGCGTCCGCCAGCCAGGCCCCCGCATCGGGGGCGGGAGCGGGGGGCGGGCGGGCCGGGCCGGGCCAGGGGTCGCCCGGCTGGCGGGTGGGCTGGGGAGGAGGCGCGGCCGGGTCGGCGTGGGGGGGTGCAGCCGCACCTGCTGCCTCACCTTCACCTTCACCTTCACCGTCCGCCGCGTCCACCTCCATCTCACCGTCCACCTCCGGCCGGGTCTGGCGCGCCCCGCCAGGCCGCGCCTGGCGAGGCGGTGGGGGCGGCGGCGGCGGCGCCAGGGCCAGGTCGTCCGGCGGCAGCCCCCCCAGCGCGCACAGCGTGCGCAGCGCGCAGCCCATGGCCAGCACCCCGTCCGGGCGCAGGGCGGGCACGTGGCGCATGAGCTCGTCCAGGCCGGCCCCGAGGACGGACGGGGTGTCGCCCTGTAAGGCGCGCAGGTATGCAGGCCCCGTCAGCACGGTGGCAATGCATTCCAGGGCGCCCCCGTCCCTGACGCGCGCCAGGCCGGCCGCGTTTAAGCACAGCGCGCCCAGCGCGGGCGGCAGGCAGCACAGGGCCTCCCCCGCGGGCGGCACTCCGGCCTTGACCGCGCCTACGAACGCCGCTGGCACGCCCGCGGCCTCCAGGGCCGGAAAACACAGGGGGTCGTGGTGGATGAGGTCGGCCATGACGGAGGCGGCCAGCGAGAAGAGCGCCCCCCCGAAATCGGCCGTCCTCACAAACAGGGCGGCCAGGCAGGCGTGCAGTTCGGCCGCCTCGGCGCCGTCCCGGCCCGCGTCGCCCGTGCCGGGCGTGTAGGCGGCCAGGGCCACGCACCGAAGCAGGGCCTTGGTCAGGGACCGACGGGCATAGGAAGGGCGGCCGGAGGGCGGGGCGCCGGTGTCAATGGTGATGAGGGCCGGGGCGGCAGGCAAAAGGGGGTCCGCCTCTCCCCCGCCCACCGCCGCTGCCGCCGCCGCCGCCGCCGCGCCGCCTTGGCTGCCGCTGCCGCCCGCCGCAGCAGCAGCAGCCGCGGCAGCTGCCGCCGCCGCGGGTGGGGCCCCCGGCTCCACCTCCGCCCGCAGGCGGCGTGCCATGTCGGCCAGGCCGCCCAGGTCCCGGAAGAGGCCGGCCGCGGCTGGGGAGTAGTCTAGGAAGGCCTCCAGCACGCGCACGCTCGCCGCGACGAGGGGCGTGTGCGCGGGGCGGGCGTCCCGGAGCAGGGGGAGCAAGGAGGGGACCAGGCCGGCGTCGCCCAGGGCGGCACACCCGGGGGCGGACCCCACCAGGGCGCCGCACAGGGAGAGGAGGGCCTCGACGCAGGCGGGCGTGTAGCGAGGAGGTTTTTCGGGCCCC
>Ga0315287_10003077_pt1 | contig 16009 bp, 11 predicted proteins | sample YL17G11_0_MG_FD_205037 | JGI IMG/M metagenome (GOLD analysis project Ga0315287, IMG submission 205037) | Sediment microbial communities from Yellowstone Lake, YNP, Wyoming, USA - YL17G11_0 | ecosystem: Environmental > Aquatic > Freshwater > Lake > Sediment | place: USA: Wyoming | collected... | reverse complement strand
CTGGATTTGAACCAGCGATCTCCCCGATTGGAAATCGGGGCGCTCTACCAATGCCTGCCTACCATCAATCGGGGCGACTGGATTTGAACCAGCGATCTCTCGGTCCCGAACCGAGCGCTCTACCAAGCTAAGCTACGCCCCGATTGATTAAGGATTCGATAAACTTCCGGCTCTTTTGCGATTTAATGTAGTATTCCCGTTTCCGAGCTTCAGTTGGGTCACTATATTCTTCTTTATAAACCAGTTCAAATGGACCAAAATATCGATTCCCCTTCGTTTCTCCGGAATTATGCTCAAAAATCCTTCGTTCAAGATCATTTGTGTAACCGGTATAATATCTTCCGTTCTTTAAGCTCTTCAAAATATAAACAATAAACCCTTCCCCCACTTTCTCCCCCTAGCATTTTGAACATCCGACCTCCCCGATTGGAAATCGGGGCGCTCTACCAAGTCCCGACTTATTATCATAATTCACTTCATTGAAAGTCGGGATCCCGATGATTCCATAATTATTTTATTTTAATCAATGAACATCGGGACTAAGCTACGCCCCGCTGCTATTACCAGAGTACCAGAATATTACTTTTTCTTCAAGTATTTTGCCAGTGAATCAGAGATAGAAAGTTCCTCTCCGGCTAAGAAACGCTTGATGTCATTGCGATGGGCATATAATGCCAGAAATAAAGCGCCGACCGCAAACCCAATGTATTCTAATCTGAAAGAACCCATCCACATCATAAACGGGACCAAGCACAATACCAGGATGGTGCTGGGAATAAAGTAGCGTAAAACCAGCATGATCAGGAACCATAACAATAAAACCAGGAAAGCAAATATCGGTTGTAGTCCGATCAGCACTCCTCCGGTCGTCGCGATCCCCTTCCCACCTTTAAAACCGAGGAAAATAGAAAAGTCATGACCGATAACAGCCGCTAAGCCCGCCAGCGCGATCCCCCAGTCAGGCAGGCTGTAATAACGGGCAATGGCGATCGCGGCGATCCCTTTAAGGATATCACCGGTCAGAGCTATTACTCCCGCTCTCTTTCCGGCAACCGCTACAACATTGGACGCTCCAACGTTGCCGGTCCCTGTTTTGCGCGGGTCTTTGCCTTTGGCCTTAGATGATATATAACTAAAGGGGATCGAACCGATCAGATAAGAGACAAGAATGACCAGTATCTGGTTCATGCCACCGCTTCAAGGCCGAAAGCTTTATGCAAAACCTGCACTGCTTTCTTCCCCTGATCAGCTTTGACCACACAGGAAATCTTGATCTCTGAAGTGCTAATCATCTGGATATTGATCTTTTCAGCTGCCAGGGCTTCAAACATCTTGGAAGCGGTCCCCGGCTGGCTGACCATTCCGATCCCGACCAGTGAAACTTTGGAGACGTCGGAATCCGAGATCACTCCTTCCGCTTTTAGCTCTTTGGCTACTTTTTCTGTCACTTCGATCGCTTTTTTAACATCGGTGCGGTCAACGGTGAAAGCCATATCAGCCTGGGTACCGGCCGAATGGATCGATTGGACGATCATATCAACATTGATCTTTTCAGCTGCCAGCGCGCTGAACAGCACGGAGGCCGTACCAGGCTTATCAGGAACCTTCAATATCCCCACTTTCGCGATATTTTCATCCAGGGCGATCCCCCGAACCACTTCTTTCTTTTCCATTTTACCGGCCTCCTTGATAATTTGCTCTGGCGACATGATATATGTCCCTTCGACATCTTTCATGCTCGAGCGCAGATGGATAACTATATTGTATAAGCTAGCGCATTCGACCGAGCGGGGATGCAAAACCTGCGCCCCCAGACTGGCCAACTCCAGCATTTCTTCGTAAGAGATATATTTGATCTTGCGGGCTTGTGGGACAATCCTGGGATCCGTGGTATAAACTCCGTCAACGTCGGTGTAGATATCACAAACATCCGCTTTCAAGGCCGCTGCTACCGCCACTGCGGAAGTATCTGAACCACCCCGGCCAATAGTAATAATATCGCCTTTGCTATCAATCCCCTGGAAGCCGGTGATAACTACCACCTTACCGGCTTTAATTTCCTTTTTCACCCGGTCCAGTTTGATCTCTTTGATCCGGGCTTTCTTATAAATGTCTTCCGTAACTACCCCAGCCTGTCCACCTGTCAGAGAAACCGCCGGACACCCATCGGCCTGGAGTGCCATGGCCAGCAGGGCAGCTGAAACCTGCTCACCGGTGGAAACCAACATATCATATTCGCGCGGATCTGGTGTTTGGGTTACCTGATGCATAAGAGTGATCAACTCATCGGTAGTGTGGCCCATAGCTGAAACGATCACAACCACATCGTTCCCCTGGTCTCTTACTTTTTTGACCTTGCGGGCAACATTTTTAATTTTATCGGGAGTTCCGACCGAGGTTCCGCCATATTTGTGAACGATAATCGACATAGTGGAGAAATTATAGCATAAGCGAATTTAAAACTAAACTTTGATGCCGTATTTCTTTAACTTATATCCCAGTATCCGTTCGGTAAGGCCCAGGGCTTTGGCCGCTTTTCGCTGGCTTTTATATTTAACCAGCGCCTCTTTGATTTTCTGCTTTTCGATCGATTCTATTACCTCGGGTAAAGTAGAACCTTCGATTGAAATATCGATCTCGCCGCTAGTCTGGACAATATTGGCGGGCAGCTCAATCGGAGTAATTAATTCTTTCTGACAAATGACTACCGCCCGTTCGATCACATTTTCCAGCTCGCGGACATTGCCCGGCCAGTTATAAGCCATTAAAACCTGCAGCGCGGCATGGCTCAAACCTTTGACCTTTTTATTGTTCTGTATCCGGTATTTATGGATAAAATGGTCCGCCAGCAGCAGAATGTCTTCTTTCCGCTCGCGCAGCGGCGGCAAGATTACGGGAAAAACGTTGATCCGATAGAAAAGATCTTCCCGGAATTTACCCGTTTTCACCATCTCCTCCAGGTTGCGATGGGTAGCGCAGATTACCCGGACATTTACTTCGATCGTATGGGTCCCGCCCAGCCTTTCAAACTCCTTTTCCTGCAATACCCGAAGCAGTTTAACCTGAATAGCAAGCGAAAGATCCCCTATCTCGTCTAAAAAGATGGTCCCTTTATCCGCCATCTCAAAACGCCCGGGTTTCCGCTCGAGCGCACCGGTAAATGCGCCTCTTTCGTAACCAAAAAGTTCAGATTCTAGTAAATTTTCCGGCAGAGCGGCGCAAGCAATTTTTATAAACGGTTTATCCGCCCGCGGACTGGCATAGTGGATAGCAGAAGCGACCAGTTCTTTGCCGGTCCCCGATTCTCCCCGCAGCACAACGGTCGCCTGGCTGTCGGCGACCTGCATCGCTCCTTCTAGGACCGATTCCATGATAGGCGAGCTGAAAACTATATTGCCGAACTTATATTTACCCTTCAGCTCCCGGCGCAGTTTGATGTTCTCCGACACCACTACTTGCTTATCTTTCTCCGCTACTTCCCTAATCCTGACCGCTTGACCAACCATGGCGGCGATAATCGTCAGCAGTTTCATATCTTCTTCATAGGAAATATCCCCCCTGAAGAGGTGGTCGACCGAAAGCGCTCCCAGCACTTTGTTGCCTGCCTTGATGGGTACGCAGAGGAAAGCAAATTTGCGCTCGCGCCGGGCCTGGGTGCGGTTGAGGAAAAGCGGCTCTGCTCCGATATCTTTTACTACCATCGGCTGGCCGGTAGCCACTACCCGTCCGGTGATCCCTTCACCGATCTTATATCTTCCCCGTGTTTTTTCTTCCCGGGTAAGGCCTTGCGCCACTTCGATCTTTAATTCATTGGTATTGGGATCGACCAGCGTGATCGTCCCCCGCTGCATATCCAGCGAATCGGACAAGACTTTCAGAATGGAATCGAGGGTTTGTTCAAGGTCGAGCGAGGCCGATAGGGCATCGCTGATATCAACTAAAACTTTTACACTAACATCGCGGTTTGGCATATACAATATTGTATTGTATACATTTTTGTAGTACTTGTCAACCAAATAGTTATTTTAAGCAAATAGCACGCTGGGAAGAAATATCAGAAAGGAGTTGGAGTGGTTTGCTGCTAAAGTCACAAACTTTCACCACTCGTGCTAGTGCCCCTTCTTCAGGGAGTAGCTCTTCAAGCTGGTTAACCCTTTTAGCCAGCCAGTTCTTATCCAGGAAAACATTCTTATTCTCCAGGAAAAGGGCGATATAAAAGATCTGAGCTTCGACTAAATCCAGGAAAAAGTGAGAACCAAAAGAAAGCTCGGGCATAAAGTTGCCGGCCGGATCGGTCATTTCGACCAGGACCGAAAAATTATTGATCTCGGCAAAGCTGACCGGCACCCCCAGGGTAGCATCCCGCGTTCCCCATCTCCCCGGACCCATCAGCATGACCGGCATTTTTAACCGGTCGCCGATCTTGCGGTTCAATTTACCGACCAATCTGGCAACATCGTATTTTTTCGAATGCAATAGTTTGCCATACTCGACCGGGTCGATATAAACGATCATCTGCAGGGGCTGTGAAACATTCCCCCCCATGAAATTGCCGGTAATGTCGAAAAGCAATTTGTTGCGGGTGATCTTTTCGGGCAGATCGACTTTCCCGCCCGGGCCTTTGGCTTGCAGAGGGCGGCACTGCAGCAGGTTGATCCGGATCTTCCCTTCTTTGTCATAATTGACGGTGAATTCGATATCGACCGGATAGCGGTAGACATTTTCCAGGTAGGCAAGCATTTTCTGCATGACTCCCGGAAATTCGGTCTCGGAAAGGAGCTTGCTAAAGGTCAAGACCCACGAACTTCCCTCCAATTTCATCGCTTTCATCTTTTGCTCGGCCGCGCTGTCCCGCTTGGCAACCAGGGCAGGATCGATCTCTCTCTCTCTCACCAGCAGGTCGCCAAAGGCAACAGTATGCAAGATATTTTGATCGACATCGAGCAGATCGACCTCGTGCTGGGAAAACTCGCGTGCATCGTCCATTCCGGCATAGGGCTGGAGCAGAGGCTTATCGAGCGCGATGATCCGCGGGTAGTCTCCCTCCACCCGGTTAACCGCTCGGGTCCCCAAACCAAATACCAGGCGCAGCATTCCGGCTTTAGGATCCATCTCCTTTTGCCAGATAAAAGTATTATAAGAAACCCCCACCCCTGCCAAAAAAGGAAAGAAGTAATGTTTATGCTGGGTACCAGAGACCCGCTGGACCAGTAATGCCATCTGCTCTTCCCGCTGGCTCATCCCCCGCTGCAGCCGGTAGGTCAGTGCATCTTCGTTCATAGTGCTGGCAAAGACGCGCCGGACGGTATCCTCGAAAGCTGCATACCGTTTTTCCGGGGTACCCTGATTAACATTAAAAATGCTTTCGTATTTACCGGCGAAAGCGTTCCCAAAGCTGTCTTCCAGCAGGCTGGATGACCGGATAATGATCGGCGATTGGCCGAAATATTCGATCAACTGGTGGAACTGCTCCTTGATCTCCTCCGGAAAATTGCCTTTCTGCATCTTTTCTTTCAGCTCGGCCGCCCGGGGGGAGTAGCCCCCTTCGCTCTTTTGCTCCAGCCACAGCTCCCACCAGCCGTTCTCAACAATATAAGAGTAGAAAACATCGGATCCGATATAAAAAGAATCGTGCGGCTCCAGTTTTGCCTGCCAGTCAAAAGTTTTATCGTTTTGCAGGATCTTGCGCGCCAGCAGCATGCCGACCGCTTTTCCCCCGATAAATCCGGTCCCGATCATCCGCGCTTTGATCGCCAGCATATCTTCCAGGGAAAAATTATCTTCCGCCAGCGCCAGCATCCGTTGTTCCCGGCCGATCACCACCCGGCTCAGCTGGTCGAGAATCTTTTGCTTTTCTTCTTTTTGCGCTTTCTCCTCCACCATTTTTTCCGCCTGCAGGAACAGGCGGTCCCAATAATCCAGATTGCGCTGGGCGCTTTCCTTGCCTTTGTCCGACATATATGAGAAGAGCTTGGAAGCATCCACGCTGCTGATAATGGGGATGTATCCAGCCGCTTCCTCGGCATGGGGCAGGAACATAGTGGGCGAATAACGGTTCCAGACTTTCAAGGGGTGAACATAATATTTATCTTCTATATCATAAACGTCGATTAGCAGCTGGGTGGTTTCACGGATACGCGCGATGGTTTTAAAAGAATGTTTGTTGCGCAGAATTGAAAAATAAGTGACGGTCTTCAGCTTGAAAAGATAAGGACAGGTTACCATGAAAAAATTGCCGATCATCAGATCGGTAGCCCAGAAAAAGAGCAGGTCGGAGAGACAGTCAAAAACATAATAAACTCCCTCTCCCTCCTCGGTCACGATATTGTGTATCTGTTTGGCAAAAGACTCAAAGCCAACCTTGGCATCCAACTGATAAGTCTTAATGTTGTTTTCAGATTCGATCAACGGAGGGTGGCTGGCAAAGCGGATGTAAACAATTTTTTTACCTTCCTGCCGGGCCTGTTCAAGAAAAGGTTTAACATAGTGGAGATAATCTTCTAAAGAATCGACCTGCCAGACTACATTGTCTCCGATCTGGAGGTTTTGCAGAATTTGATCCAAACCTTTGATACCGGTGCTCGCTTTATCCAAGGTGGACATTTTATATCTCCCAGATATTTTTCAACTGGCTAAAATCGATCATGGCCTGGAGGGCCTTGCTTTCGGTCTCGATCCCGTATTCTTCCACTGCCGCGATCGGATTAAGCCCGCCTGGAACCACGATCCCAACTCGCTCCATCCCAACCGGCATCCCCAACATTTCCTGCCCGGCACGACCCAGCATAATCGCGCGCCCAATCCCTGCCGATTCGGCTTTGCGGATGATCGCCTCCGCTTCATCCCGCGAAACCGAAGGTATTTCTCTTAGCCCTGCCAATATTTTACCAGATCCAGCCGCTGCTTCTCTGACGCTAGTCATTTTACCCTTGATAAAAATTTCATGCGGATCGAGGGTTGAGCCGGAATAATTAATGATATCAGTAAAGCGCAGCGGCCGTTCTCCATCAATCTGCAATATACCGCCGAATTTTGATTCGATCGGGATCGAATGTTTAAGCAGTATGCCATTTAAATTGATGCTACAGAGCGAACCAAATCCCACTTTCCCTGCAGGCACCGTCATTTCTCCTATCTGTTCACCCTCTTCTGCCATTGCCACCATCTCGCCGGTTGATAATTTTGCTTTAAAAACCGGGCGCATAATCTCCAGCGCCTTTTTAAAATCCGCTTTATTAATCAGGGAAACATTAAGAATTACTTTGCCGGATTTTTGATAAAGGTCAAAGTCCATTCGATAAGCCATGGTTTCGATGTGTGAACTCATCAGACCAACCTTATCAAATACGAAAGCGTTATTAAGCTCTTCCCTTCCTTTGCCGGTAATCATTCTCCCCTCTTTCCAAAATACTTTGAGAAGACCCTCTTCGCTCATGGTTTTCATATGATAACGAACCGTCCGCTCTGATAAATCGATCCCCATCTCTTTGAGTTTTTCGGCAATTTCAACCGAGCCGATCGGACCGGTAGATTCTCCGATAATCTTGAGAATCGCGCTGGTTTTTTTCTCTGCGTCAGATGCCATTTTATCTACCCCTTGACATACGGCAATTGATTGCCGTATACTTGCTTTGTCCTGGTTCCCTACATATAAGATACCATATAAGGAGGTGCCAAAGCTAATCGTCCCCGTTCCCGTTCCCGTTCATTATATATTATTCGGAGGTGTTTGTTAATGGCTAATGCAATATTTGATCAAGTAGTAAAAAGGAATCCCGGCGAAGTTGAATTCCATCAGGCAGTCCAGGAAGTAATTGAATCGGTTACTCCGGTGCTGGAAAAGCATCCGGAAATCAAGGATGCCCGCATTCTAGAAAGGATCGTAGAACCGGAAAGACAGATTATGTTCCGTGTGCCCTGGCAAGATGACAAAGGTGATTTCCAGGTAAACCGCGGTTTCAGGGTAGAATTCAACAGCGCTATCGGACCTTATAAAGGCGGATTGCGCTTCCATCCTTCAGTTTATATCGGAATTATAAAATTCCTCGGTTTTGAGCAGATCTTCAAGAATGCTTTAACCACCCTGCCCATGGGCGGCGGTAAAGGCGGCTGCGATTTCGATCCAAAGGGAAAATCGGACGGCGAAGTGATGCGCTTCTGCCAGAGCTTCATGACTGAATTACAGCGCCATATTGGCGGCAATACCGACGTTCCGGCCGGTGACATCGGCGTGGGTGGACGCGAGATCGGCTTCATGTACGGGCAGTATAAGAGGATCAAGAACGTTTTCGAAGGCGTCTTGACTGGAAAAGGCCTGGAGTACGGCGGAAGCTTGGCCAGGACCGAAGCTACCGGCTACGGACTGATCTACTTCCTGCTCGAAATGCTGAGAGACATGAAGAAAGAGATCAAAGGATCGACGGTTGTGATCTCCGGCTCCGGCAACGTGGCGATCTATGCTACCGAAAAGGTCCAACAGCTGGGCGGTAATGTGGTCGCGCTGAGCGATTCCAACGGTTATATCTATGATAAGGAAGGGATCAAGCTCAAGACCATCCAGCAACTCAAAGAAGTGGAAAGGAAGAGGATCAAAGAATATATCAAGATCCACCCCAAGGCGGTCTACGAAGAAGGGTGCGATAATATCTGGAAGGTCAAATGCGATATCGCCCTCCCCAGCGCCACCCAGAACGAAATTGACGAACGATCAGCCAAGCTCCTGGTTGAAAATGGCGTTTGGGCAGTAGCCGAAGGTGCCAATATGCCATCCACCCCGGAAGCGATCAAGGTTTTCCTGAAGAACAAAGTCGGCTTCGGTCCTGCCAAAGCAGCCAATGCCGGCGGTGTCGCCACATCTGGATTGGAAATGACACAAAACAGCCAACGCCTGTCATGGACCTTTGAGGAAGTGGACAACTACTTAAAGCGGATCATGCAGAGCATTTACAAACAGTCCAAAGACGCTTCGATCGAATACGGCCAGCCGGGTAATTTAGTGGTTGGCGCCAATATTGCCGGTTTCAGCAAAGTTGCCAAAGCCATGTTAGCGCAGGGTCTGGTATAGTTTAACTATCAAGGCCTGCAAATAAAAAAGCCCCCCGATCGGATCGGGGGGCTTTTATTTATCTTACTTTTTAGGCGGATCGCAGATACTTATCAATCGTCATTAAGAGTTTGGACGGATCAAAAGGCTTAATGATATATTCGGCCGCGCCTGCCTCTCTGGCCGCCTTACTATTTTCGGTCGACCCTCTAACCGATATGATAAATACCGGGATGCCAGCGGTCTCCGGATTATTCTTCAATCGCTTGCAGACCTCGATGCCGTCAAATATCGGCAACATGATATCCAGCAATACCAGGTCCGGTTTTTCGGCGGCGGCTATCTTTAATCCTCTTTCGCCATCGAGGGCATTCTCAACTTTATAACCATTGGTTTCCAAAATGGCTTTCAGCATCTCAACCGTCGCCAGATGGTCTTCTATGATTAATATTTTTTTCTCTTCCACCCTAATCTCCAATCAGCTGGGCCATAATATTATTATAACGATTCAAGGTACTTCTCAATTTCCCAGGGAGTGATCTGCATGCGGTACTCGTCAAATTCCGCGGTTTTGGCTTCGATAAATTTTTCCAGCGAATGTTTGCCCAGGGCCTCCTGGACTACTTTATCTTTTCCCAGCTCTTCTACCGCCCGCTTAATTGAAAAAGGGAGCATGTCGATCTTTAATTTTTCCAGCTGATCGGGTTCGAGCTTATAGACATCTTCCTCAACCGGTTTGGGAGGCACAGCCTTTCGCTTTATCCCGTCCAGCCCGGCCATCAGCATGGCAGCAAAAGCAATGTAAGGGTTGCACGACGGATCAGGGCAGCGCAGCTCGATGCGGGTGGCCTGCTCACGGCCAGGCGAATAACGCGGTATCCGGATCAGGGCTGAGCGATTGACCTGCGCCCAGCAGATATAAACCGGTGCTTCGTAGCCTGAAACCAAGCGTTTATATGAGTTTATGGTCGGCGCCACAACCGCCGCCAAAGCTTTGGCGTGTTCTAGCTGTCCGGCCAGGAAACTATAGGCTAATTTTGATAATTTATACTTATCCTTGGCATCGTAAAAAGCATTCTTGCCGCTCTTATCGAATAGGCTCTGATGGACATGCATCCCGGATCCGGCTTGCCGGTAAAGCGGTTTGGGCATGCAGGAAGCATAAAGGTCGTGTTTCTGGGCGATGGCCTTGATGGTATATTTCAGGGTTATGGCATTATCGGCCGCGGTCAGTGCGTCGGCATAGCGGATGTCGATCTCATGCTGGCCCGGGCCGCATTCATGGTGCGACATCTCGGCTACCATCCCCATCTGTTCCAGGGCAATAATTATATCCTTGCGGACGCTGCTGGCCATATCGCGCGGTGAATAATCAAAATAGCCTCCGCTATCCTGTGGAATGGTGGTGGTTTTACCCTCTTCCCTTTTGAAGAGATAGAACTCAACCTCCGGCCCGCAGTTATAGACATAGCCCATTTTTTTAGCTTCGGCTAAAGTCTTCTTCAGGATCGACCGTGGATCGCCCTCGAACGGTTTATTTTCTGGAGTATAGATATCGCAGATAAAGCGGGCGGATTTGCGCTCGCTTGGTGTCCAGGGAGTGACCGCGTAAGTGGCGGGATCGAGCTTAAGGTACATATCCGATTCGCAAATACGGACAAATCCCAGAATACTTGAACCATCGAACCAGACTCCCTTCTCCAGCGCGTCTGGCAGTCGGCCGATCGGGATCGCTACTGATTTAATCGAACCCATGATATCAGTAAACTGTAAATTGATAAATCGAACATCATCCGATTTCGCTCTTTCCAATACCTCTTTTGCTGCTGCATCCAATGCCATATTATTTCCTCCTTAGTGAACTGATTCAATTATAGGGGATGATTAAATATTAGGCAAGTTTTTCCGGCTTCCGGCCTAAATTATTCTCCCCTTGATTGATACTTAAAGAATATTTCAAAAATCGATCTTATTTAAAGCGCCATAGCTACATTGTAAGGAGAGTTAGTAATAGCAAGGTTCTATTGATATTTATATACAATGGCATTGTCATTTTTAGACCAATACAATGGATCAGGATTGGTCGTGAAGTGGTAGCTGACAATAGGCCGTCCGGCCTCTACCACCCGTATTACCGAATAGCCGGGGAACAGCGACGCAGAAGCCGGATACGAAGAAACGTAGCCCCCGATCTGATCCCACCGGTCAAAATTATTATTGTACATCTTAACCACTAATTTGAAGCCATTCGACTGATCGGCATAGGCGATATAAGGCACCCCATATCCAGTGCCGTCATCAAAAACGTCCAGTGAAAGACTGGCACCATAATCTGCGACCGATCCGACATCTTTCCAGATGCCGGATACATATTTTTTCACTCTCACAGGCCCCCAAGCTTCGTTAGTCGCTGTTGAATATTCACAAAATGCAATATAAGCAATGTTGCCATGAATCTTCAAAGCAATTTGGTAGTCGGCCGGGCCATAATCTGAGATCGCCCCTCCCTGGCTCACCCAGTTCCCGGAGCTGTATTTTGTTACCTTTATTTTCCCGTTGTCGTTCATATCTGAATAAGCTATATAGGGCGTTCCATCCTTGGCGATGGCCATAGTTTCATTCTCCATATTGGTGGAGGGCCTTCCCAAATTGATCCAGCCCCCTCCGTCAGACTTATAGATATTACAAACTCCCATACCAGAGCGTATAGATAGATATACCACGTCATTGATGCCGTCAGAATACACTTGCATCCCAACTGAGCCGGCAGCACCGGACGCGACATCGGTCCCAAATGATTCCCATGTGCCCATCGGCTGATTATAGTTTTTCACCTTTACTTTGCTGGTAGTTATATCAGTGATCATGTAAAGATAGGCCGCATATAAATTGCCGCTGCCGGGAGCACATATATTAAAATAACTGCTCCCGGTTTCGGCAACGCTCTCTCCGGTGGGAGGCAGCAGGGCCCAGGTGTTGAAACCGGGAAAATATAGCGCCGCTTTGACTTTCAAATCATTCTGGTCCAGAAAAATCGCGTAAACCAATCCATCGGTGGGAGAGACAGCCATCCTAAAGCTAGCGCTGCCTACCAGGAAAGAGCCACCCAGGGGAATCCAGGAGCCAATAAAGGTCGTGGTAGTGGTGCTGGTTGTCGTCGTGGTGGTGCTAGCCAGAATATTGGTGGTCGTAGTTGAAACATCTCCTGTTGTTGTAGTGGTACCATTAAGGACCTCGTTCTGCGTACTGGAACATCCGCCCAACCAAAGCCCCGCGGACCAGACTCCAAACACTGCCCCAATAACAACAACTAAAATCAGGATAATATTCCTATTCATTTTCATCCGCTCCTCCATGGTCATAAAACATTTATTTTCCTTTTATTTGAATCGCCAGGCGGCCATGTTCTTGGTTTGCCCGTTCACAATATTCCCGCAAATTATTATTCCACTGCTGGAATCAATGGTCATAGAACTGACCCCACCGTCACCGGTAGATAAATCAAACCGAGCGGTTCCATTGTTCCCGAACCCGGTATCAAAACTCCCGCTGTCATATATCCTCCAGACCGCGATCCCGCCGCCGCTTATTCCCCCAATTAATAACAGACCGGATGAATCACGCAGAAGGCTGGATCCCACGCTATCTTCCGCCCCGGTGACAAACCCGCTCGTCCCAAAAGAAAGATCGGCCGAACCATCCGGATTGAACTGCCAGACCTTCATCCAGCGGCGATTATTTGAAATCTCAGCGCCGGACACTAAAACTTTGTTAGCGGAAGAGATCAGCAGATCTAACCCGATCGCCTCAGAAAAGATAAAGCCTTTTCCGTTGTTAAAAGTAGTATCAAGCCCCCCATCCGGCTTGCACCCCCAAACTACCAAGGTCAGGATTTTATGTAGTCCGGTATTTAAATTGATACTAACACTAGTGCCAAGGACATAAATATTACCGGAAGGAGAGATTGCTACCTGTGTTCCGCTGTCATAACTATCCGTGCCGGCAACATCTCCGTGCGTCGCCACTCCATTATTCCCAAAAGACGTATCCGGCAAGCCATCCGCCCGAAGGCGCCATAATGCCATTACGGTATTTCCTTTGGTAGTGGTGACTGAACCAGTAACGACAATTTTTCCGTTCGGGGCAACAACAAGTGCATTACCAACCGCACCTTTTCCAACCGGGCCGCTGGTAGACACATAACCTGCCGTACCGAAACTACTATCAATTGAACCATTCTCAAGCAAACGCGTTATGGTCATAGAAATCTCTGTTCCCTGAACAAGTGCGCTGGTATAACCGGCTAGCAAAATTTTTCCTGAACTGTCGATGGCCATGCATTTTCCCGATGAATCGGCGATCATAATCTTTTGCAGCTCAACCACTCCATTATTCCCGAAACTGGTATCCGGGTGGCCCGCGGCATCAAAACGCCACAATACTGAATGGCCCTCACTGTAGCCAGCTACCAATATACGGCCGGCCTGATCGGTTAAAACCGCCACTCCGCTTTCCCTAGTTGAGAGCCCACCAATGATCTGGCCACCGTTGCCAAAGTTGGTATCAATCAATCCGTATAGCGGAATGGTATTAAAACTCCAGCTAAAAGGAACCCCCATCTCTTTATCCTCAGTTGACTTAACGGTGGCAGCCAGCGTGGCAACATAAGTAGTCCCGTAAGAAAATTCAGCGGAAGGAGTAAAGGTAGCAGTTAAACTGGATGGTTCATAGGTAACCGCACCATTTACGAGCCCGCCGGCTGAGCTGAGCGTGAAAGTGGACAAATTTATTGTAGCCGGGTCCATTGCTTTACTAAAGATTGCCTTGACTTCGGCCGTCAGGCCGACGGAGGCCGCTTTATCTGCCGGAATAACCGAAACAACGGTCGGGGCATCAGGAACGAACTGTTTTAAGGGATGGCCGCAGCCAACTACGGCCCGCAGGAAAAACCACAGCAAGATCATCCCGCCGATCGATATAAGAGCAACCTTCAATTTTTTACTCAATTGTATCCCCCATATTAATAGTTACGGTACCAGTTAGTTATCGGCAGTCTCCAGTCCTTACCAAAAGCGCGCGGGGTAATGCGCGGCCCGGGGGGAGACTGGCGGCGTTTATATTCGGAATGATCGATCAGCCCGATCACTTTTTTTACAATCGTCTCTTCGAATCCTTCGGCAACGATCTGCTTTAAACTCTTATTCTCTTCTACGTAAGCCTGCATAATTGGATCCAGCACTTCATAAGGCGGAAGGGTATCCTGATCGGTTTGGCCAGGCTTAAGTTCGGCCGTCGGCGCGCGTTCGATGATCGACCGCGGGATCAACTCCTGCTCCCGATTGATCCAATCGACCAACCGGTAGACCAGCGTTTTGGGGATATCCTTCAAGACACTGAAGCCGCCGGCCATATCGCCGTACAGCGTGCTATAGCCGGTCGACATCTCAGACTTGTTACCGGTCGTCAGCACCAGCCAGTTGAACTTATTGGAAAGCGCCATCAGGATATTGCCGCGGATCCGCGCCTGCAGATTTTCTTCCGTTGTATCCGCCGGCCGGCCTTTAAAATTAGGCACCAATTTAGAAAGATACTCAGAAAAAATCGACTGAATGGAAAGATCGACAAATTCTACCTTCAGGTTCTCCGCCACCTGCCGGGCATCATGGTAACTCTGTTCGGAAGAATATTCGGTCGGCATAAATATGGCGTGTACCTTCGAGCTGCCCAGAGCATCCGCCGCCACCGCTGCTGTCAAGGCCGAATCAATCCCGCCCGAAAGGCCGATCAGCACTTCAGAGAAGCCGTTCTTCCCCACGTAATCTTTGACCCCCAGCTTCAAGGCCTCATAAATCTCGGCCATTTCTTCCAGCCAGCGATGTTCCAATTGCTGATCTTTTTCGATATCAACCATCAGCATCTCTTCCCGATACTGATCGCAGGCGGCGATCAATTTGCCCTTGGGATCGATCAGCATGCTGCCCCCATCAAACACCAATTCGTCCTGCCCGCCGACCATATTTACGTAGGCCAGGCAGCAGCCGGTCTTTTTGGCCCGGGCAGAAAGCATCTTTTGCCGTTCTTTTATTTTACCCACATGATAGGGGGAAGCATTGATGTTTAATATTAAATGGGCGCCTTTCTTCGCTTCCTCAACATAAGGGCCTTTCTCGACCCAGATATCCTCGCAGATCCCCAGGCCGATCTTGTATCCTTTATAATTTACTATCGAAGCTTTTGATCCTTCCGTAAAATACCTTTTCTCATCAAAAACACTGTAATTAGGAAGATGATTTTTGTGATAGATTTGTTTGATCTTTCCATCAACAATGAAGGCACCGGCATTAAACAGATCATTTTTTACTTTATCCACAAAACCCAGGTAAATCGCCATGCCGCGGCAGCTTTTAGCTATTTTTTTTAAGGCCGACAGATTATCTATAACGAATTGAGGTTTCAAGAGCAGATCTTCGGGCGGGTAGCCGGTTATCACCAGTTCGGGAAAAATGGCTAGATCCGCTTTTTCGCGCCTTGCCTCATCGATCAGTGAAATGATCTTGGCGGTATTGCCGGAAAGATCTCCAACCACCGAATTGATCTGAACCAGAGCTAATTTCATTTTTACCGCCTTAGCTTTTTGAAAGCTGATTATGGATCGCTTTGGCCGCCACTTTACCATCCCCCATGGCCGAAATAACGGTCGCCGCCCCTCTAACGATATCTCCGCCAGCGTAAACCTTGGGGAGGGAAGTCATCCCTTCCGGTGTTACGATCACGCCTCCCCATTTCTCGGTTTTTAATTCGGGCGTTCGCGTTGGGATCAAAGGATTAGGAGAATTCCCGATCGCCACGATCACGGTATCAAGAGAAAGGCGGAAGTTGGAATTCGGAATTTCGACCGGCCGGCGGCGGCCGGAGGTATCCGGCTCGCCCAGCTCCATCTGCAGGCACTCTGCTTCATTTACCCAG
>Ga0315287_10003075_pt1 | contig 16015 bp, 7 predicted proteins | sample YL17G11_0_MG_FD_205037 | JGI IMG/M metagenome (GOLD analysis project Ga0315287, IMG submission 205037) | Sediment microbial communities from Yellowstone Lake, YNP, Wyoming, USA - YL17G11_0 | ecosystem: Environmental > Aquatic > Freshwater > Lake > Sediment | place: USA: Wyoming | collected... | reverse complement strand
CCACGGATACGGGGACGTCCGCCGGCGGGGGCACCCGCACCTCGACCGTGACGCTCGGCCCGGCGGGCGAGGCCTGCACCGCGTTGAGCACGAGATTGAACACCACTCGGTGCAGCAGGTCCTCGTCGGCCTCCACCACGACGGGCCGTGTGGGGGCCACCAAGTCGATGACCGCGTCCGGCGAGCAGTCCGGATGCTGGCGCGCCAGCCGGATGCCGTGCTCCGCCACGCTCACGAGGTCGAGCGAGGCGAAGCGCGTCACCCGGACCCGGGAGAAGTCGAGAAACTCGTTCAGCAGGCGGGAGAGCCGCTCGCTCTCGCTCACGATGAGGCCGGCGAGCGTCCGTTCATCGGCGCCGCCGCCGCCCGCCATCCGCGCCATCTGCTCGACCGCACTGCGGATGGACGCCAGCGGGTTGCGGATCTCGTGCGCGAGCGACGCGGCGATCTCCGAGACCGCCTCGAGCCGTTCGGCGCGCAGGTGCAGCGCCTCCATCCGCTTCGCGTCCGAGAGATCCTGGAAGATGACGGTGACGGAGGGGGGCGCGCCCTCCTCCACGTGGACCGGCGTGGTCGTGAAGCCGATCGGCCAGACGCGCCCATCCACCCGCGCCTCGGCCTCGGTGCGCGACACGCGCTGGCCATCCTCCACGGCCCGGCGGATCGCCTGTGCGAGGGGCGGGGAAATGGCCTCGAGCGCACCGAGCACCGGCTGTTCACGCAGCTTGGTCCAGCTGATGCCGAGGAGCGCCTCGGCGCTCGGGTTCGCGTAGACCAGCCGGCCATCGCCGCCCAGGGTCATGATGCCGGCACGGATCTGGCGCAGGATGTCGCCCGCTTCGAGCCGCACCCGCCGCAACTCGGCCTCCAGCGTCACCTGGACGGCGCCGACCACCTGTACCCGGCCCGCCAGGTAGCCGGTGGCGAGGGCGACCCCCCAGAACACCGCGACCTGCAGCAGCAGGACCGGCGAGACTTCGAACGCCTGGCTCACGAGCGTGTCCGCCGCGTACAGGATCCCCGCCAGCAGAGCGATGAGCAGGCCGTTGGCCAGCGGCATCAGGACGGTGTTGAACGCGATGACGAGGATGAACAGCGACGCGAAGTACGAGTACGGCCCGAAGATGTGTACGACGGCCGTGACGAGACCGAGGTCGAACAGCGCCTGGCCGTAGAGGAAGGTGGCGCCGACCTCGCGCAGGCGGAGGTGCGACCACCAGTAGGCCGCCGTCGTGACGACCAGCGTCAGCGTCACTGAGACCGACGCGATCAGCAGTTGGGTGAGGTCGGCCCTCCACCAGCTCAGTGCCGCGGCAAGGAAGACGCCGGCCGCGAGGGACAGCCGCGCGAGGTAGAGCCAGCGCAACATCACGCGCCGCGGCGGGACCGCCCCGCGCTGTGGCGGAGAGCGGCGCCACGGGGACAGTCGGCGGTCCGTGCTCGGGGCGGCGGCGGCCGAACTCATCGTTCAACAATAGGGACGACGGGCGGTCCGGCGCCACCCCGACGCACGAAGCCCCGGGCGCTCGCCCGGGGCTTCGTGCAACGGGGCCCGCCCCGCCTCACTGCACGGTCTCGATCATGCTGAAGATCGGCAGGTACATCGCGACGACCATGCCGCCGACGATCACGCCGAGCACCACGATCATCACCGGCTCCATCAGGGCGAGCAGGTTCCCGACCGCCGCGTCCACCTCCTCGTCGTAGAAGTCCGCGATCTTGGTCAGCATCTCGTCGAGGCCGCCCGTCTGTTCGCCCACGGCGATCATCGAGATCACCATCGGCGGGAAGACCTTCGACTTCTGCAGCGGTGCCGCGATGGTCTCGCCTCCCGCGATCGAGCTCCGCGACTCCATCACCGCATCGTGGATGACGCGGTTGCCGGCGGTCTTCGCGGTGATCTCCAGCCCGTCGAGGATCGAGACGCCCGACGCGATCAGGGTGCCGAGGGTGCGCGTGAACCGCGACACGGCCGACTTGCGGATCACATCGCCGAGCACCGGCGCCATCAGCATCAGCTTGTCGAGGTTCAGCTTGCCCGTCGAGGTGGCGTAGTACCGCTTGATGGCGAAGACGATGCCGGCGACGCCGCCGAACAGCGCCCACCAGTATCCCTTCACGAAGTTCGACGCCCCGACGACTATCTGGGTCGGCAGCGGGAGCACGCCGCCGGCCTCGGCGAACATCTTCTGGAAGATGGGGATCACGAACAGCAGCAGGACCACGATGCAGATGCCGGCCACGGAGAGGATGACGGTCGGATAGATCATCGCGCCCTTCACCTTCCGCACCAGGGCGTCGTTCTTCTCCATGAACGTCGCCAGGCGCAGGAGGATCGTGTCCAGGATGCCGCCCGCCTCGCCCGCCGCCACCATGTTGACGTACAGCTCGGTGAACGCCTTCGGGTGCTTGCGCAGCGCGTCCGCCAGGGTGTGGCCGCTCTCGACGTCGTAGACGATCTGCCTGGTGACATCCTTGAGCATCTTGTTCTCGCTCTGCTCCGAGAGGATGTCGAGCGCCTGCACGAGGGGCAGGCCCGAGTTGATCATCGTGGCGAACTGGCGGGTGAAGATCACGATGTCGCGGGTGGTGACGCCGCCGCCGAAGGAGAACTTGATGTCCTTCGGCGCCTGCTGGACCTTCACCACGATCATCCGGTTCTTCCGGAGATGCGCGATGACGTCCTTCTCTTTCGCGAGATCGATCGACCCCGACTGCAGCTCCCCCGTGAGAGTCCGGGCGGTGTAGTTGAAGACCGGCATCCGTCAGCCTCCTGTGCGCACGATCAGCGCTTGAGCCCGCCGGTGAGCGGCCGGTCCTTCGGCGCCACCGACTTGTCTTCCTCGCCGGGCACCGGCTCGCCGATCATCCGCAGGAAATCGTTCGGCTCCGGCGTGGACCGCAGGCAGTCCTCGAGCACCACCTCGCGATTCATGTAGAGCTGGTACAGCGAGTCGTTGAGCGTCTGCATCCCGAACTTCTTGCCGGACTGCATCGACGACTGGATCTGGTGCACCTTGTCGTCGCGGATCAGCGCGCGGATGGCCGGCGTGACCACCAGGATCTCGCACGCCATCACGCGGCCCTTCCCCTTCGCCTTCGGCAGCAGGATCTGCGTGATGATCCCCTCGAGCACGAAGGACAGCTGCGCGCGCACCTGGGACTGCTGGTGCGCCGGGAACACGTCGATGATGCGGTTGACCGTCTCCGCCGCCGAGTTGGTGTGCAGGGTGGCGAACGCCAGGTGCCCCGTCTCGGCGATCGTGAGGCCGGCCTGGATCGTCTCCAGGTCGCGCATCTCGCCGATGAGCACGACGTCGGGGTCCTCGCGCAACGCGTACTTCAGCGCGTTGCCGAACGATTTCGTGTCGGTGCCGACCTCGCGCTGGTTGACGATGCAACTCTGGTGCCGGTGGATGAACTCGATCGGGTCCTCCACCGTGATGATGTGCCCCTTCCACTCCCGGTTGATCTTGTCGATCATCGCCGCGAGCGTCGTGGACTTGCCCGAGCCCGTCGGCCCCGTCACGAGGATCAGCCCCCGCGGTCGCTCGGCGAACTTCGCGACTATCGGCGGCAGCTGCAGCTGGTCGAAGGTCTTGACCTGGAACGGGATCTGCCGGATGACGATCGAGATGCAGCCGCGCTGCTTGAAGCAGTTGCCGCGGAACCGCGCCAGGTTCTGGATGCCGAAGGAGAAGTCGAGCTCGTCCTCGGTCTCGAAGCGCTTCTTCTGCTGCTCCGTCAGCACCGAGTAGGCGAGCTGGAGCGTGTCCTTCGGCGCGAGCACCGTCTCGATGCGGCTGTCGGTGATGTCGCCGTCGATGCGGATCTTCGGGCGCGACCCCGCGGTGATGTGGAGGTCGGAGGCCTCGCGCTCGATCATCTCCTCGAGCAGCGCGCGCAGATTGATCGCCTGCGGCTGGGCCGCGTTGGGTGCCGTCACAGTTAGCCTGCCGCCGTTTCCTTGACCACTTCCTCGAGCGTGGTGGCACCCTTCTTGATCTTCACGATGCCGTCCATCCGGAGCGTGAGCATCCCCTCGGCCACGGCCTGCGCCTGGATCTCCGCCGTGGACGCCCCGCGCAGGATCTGCCGCCGCAGCTCGGGCGAGAGTGCCATCACTTCGTACAAGCCGGCGCGGCCCTTGTACCCCGAGCCGGCGCACGTACCGCACCCCTTGCCCTTGTAGAAGGTAACGCCCTCCCACTCCTTCTCCGTCGTGCCCAGCGCTTTCAGCTCGACCGCGTCGTACGTGGTCTCCGCCTTGCAGTCCTTGCAGATGCGCCGCACCAGCCGCTGGGCCACGATGAGGTTGACGGCCGAAGACACGTTGAACGGCTCGATGCCCATGTCGATCATGCGCGTGATCGTCGATGGGGCGTCGTTGGTGTGCAGCGTCGAGAGCACCAGGTGGCCGGTGAGCGCCGCCTTGATCGCGATGCCCCCCGTCTCGATGTCGCGGATCTCGCCCACCATGATGATGTTCGGGTCCTGGCGCAGGAACGCCTTCAGCGCCGCGGCGAACGTCATCCCGACGTCGTTGCGGACCTGCACCTGGTTGATGCCCATCAGGTTGTACTCGACCGGGTCCTCGGCCGTCATGATGTTCACTTCCATCGTGTTGACCCGGGACAGCGCCGAGTACAGCGTCGTCGTCTTCCCCGACCCCGTCGGCCCGGTGACCAGCACCATCCCGTAGGGGTTCAGGATCGCCTTCATCAGGTCGGCCTCGGCCTTGGGCTCGAAGCCGAACTTCGAGAGGTCGAGGGTCAGGTTCCCCTTGTCGAGGATCCGCATCACGATCTTCTCGCCGAACAGCACGGGCAGGACCGAGACGCGGAAGTCGATCACGCGCTTGCCCATCTTCAGCTTGATGCGGCCGTCCTGCGGCACGCGCCGCTCGGCGATGTTGAGCGACGACATGATCTTGATGCGCGAGGTGAGCGCCGCCTTGAGCTTCATCGGCGGCTTCATCACCTCCTGGAGTTCCCCGTCGATGCGGTAGCGCACCCGGATCTCGTGCTCGAACGGCTCGAGGTGGATGTCCGAAGCGCCCCGTTTCACCGCGTCCGTGAGGATGGCGTTGATCAGTTTCACCACCGGCGCGTCGTCCGCCATCGCGGCACCCGCCAGCTCCGACTCCTCCTGCTCCTGTACGACCTCCAGTTCATCGGATGCCCCGTCCTCGCCCATCTCCTTGAGGAGGACGTCGAGCTGGGCATCCACCTGCTCGTAGTACTTGTCGATCGCCGTGCGCAGCGTGTACTCGCCGGCGATCACCGGGAAGATGTCGTAGCGGGTGACGAACTTGAGGTCGTCGATGACCCCCATGTTGGTGGGGTCGGCCATCGCGACGGTCAGCGTGCGACCTTCCTTCTTGAGCGGCAGCACGAGGTGTTTCAGCGCGATGTCCGCGGGGATCATCTTGACGATCTTCGGGTCCACCTCGAACCGCGAGAGATCCACCGCCGGCATCCGGAACTGCCGGGCCAGCATCTTGGTGATCTCGGTCTCCTGCACGAACCCGAGCTTCACCAAGTTGTAGCCCACACGGGTACCGCTGGCCTTCTGTTCCTGGAGCGCCTTGTCGAGCTGCTCCTTCGTGATCAGGCCTTCTTTGATCAGCAGGTCGCCGAGCCGATCACCGGTGGCAGGCGCAGGAACCGACATGGACAAGGAGTCCCGACGAGGTGGAAAACCGTTACTGACCGAGAGTTATCGGAATACTACGGCCGGCACCACCCCTGTCAAGGCACGCGCAGGAAGGGCCGGAAGCGCTCCACCATCCGCGCGCCGATGCCCGGAACGCGGTCCAGGTCCTCCAGCCGGCGAAACGGACCCCGGGCAGCCCGGTCTGCCACGATGCGGGTGGCCAGGAAAGGCCCGATGCCCCGCACACATACCAGCGCCTCCGCCGTCGCACTGTTGAGCGCCAGCGCTTCCCCGCTCGCCGGGCACAGGCCCCGCGCCGACCCCCGCCCTTTCCCGCCTGCCCCGGCATCCGCCCCCGGCGCCGGGACCGCGGAGGCCCCGGCGCCCGCACCCAGCCCCGCCGGCCGGGGCGACCCCGAGAAGGTCGTCGTCCGCTCGAGCGCGGCGATCATCGCCGGTCCGATGCCCGTGACCCGCCTCAGCCCCTGCAGTGCCCCGAACGGCCCACGGGCGTCGCGCTCTTCGACGATCCGGCGCGCGAGTTCGCGGCCGATCCGCGGCAGGCGCTCCAGTTCCTCGGCGCCGGCGCGGTCCACGTCGACCCGCTCTCCCGGCAGGAGCGGCCGGGCGAGCGCCTCCGCGCGGCGGCTCTGAGCGGCCTGCCGGGCCAGGTCCTCGCCCCGGATCTCCGGCGCTATTGCCGGCGCGCCCGGGGGTCCGCCGGGGGTCCGCACGACACGATAGGCCCCTCCCAGCGCCGCGAACACGGCGAGCAGGAGCACCGCACGGCGTTCATCACGCACCGCCATGCGCGAAGAGTAGCGCCGGTGGCCCGGGACCCGCGCAGCGGAATCCGCGCGGGGAGGGGCTGAATTATCGCACGAGCGCGAGGGCCAGACGCCCGACGTCCGCCAATGACTCGGCGGAGAGCTTGTCGGGGGTGTCGGCGGTGGTGTGCCAGTACGGGTACTCGAAATCGATGACGTCGATGGCGTGGATGCCGGCCCGCAGGAGAGGGATGTGATCGTCCGTCACGTACTGGCCCCGCCGCGGCCGGAAGACCCGGCCAAGGCCGATCTCCTCGGCCGTCGTCCACACGCGCTCGACCACCTCCGGAGCACGGTCCAGCGAGTAGCCTTCCTGCTCGAACCGCTGGTCGCGGTCGCCGACCATGTCGAACAGCACCGCGAACAGCGGGCGGTAGCCGGGCGGCAGGTTCGCCGCGAAGTAGCGGGAGCCGAGGAGGTTGTCGGGGGAGTCGCCCTCGAAGCCGCCGTAGTCCTCGCCGTCCACGAACAGGAGGTCCACCCCGAGGGAGGGCCGGGCGCGGTGCAGCGCATCCGCCACGCCGAGGAGCACGGCCACCCCCGAAGCACCGTCGTTCGCGCCCGGAACCGGCAGGGAGCGCTTGGCGGGGTCCGGATCCTGGTCGGCGTGCGGCTTCGAGTCCCAGTGCGCGAGCAGCAGCACCCGGTTCGGGTTCGCCGGCTGGAAGCGAGCGATGACGTTCCGGAGCGGCAGCGTGTCGCCGGAGGCGCTCACGTGGGTGAAGCGTTGCACCTCGACGCTGTCGGCCCTCTGGCGCAGCTCCGCCTCGAGCCAGTCGCCGATCGTCCGGTGCGCCGCCGTGCCGGGGATGCGCGGCCCAGCGGCCACCTGGTGCTCGACCCACCGGAGCGCCTGCGCTCCGTCGAACTGCTGCGCGGCCTCCGATGAGTTACCCCGGCACGCGGCGGCCAGGATCAGTGTGGCGAGCGCAACGGCACGCATCATCGGGTCGCTCCGGCCGAGAAGGCGACGGTCACCGACGCCGTCACCACGAACTGCGAGAACTTCCGGTTCGCGTGGGCGTCCTCGGTGAGAATGTAGCTCACGCCGACTCCGGCCGACACGTTCGGCGGCAGGTCGGTGTCCATCGTGAAGTTCACCTGTCGGCGGCGCGAATCGGAGATCGCGATGCAGTCCCCGGCGCCGACGCGCTCGATGCACGCCCGGCTGGTGCTATTCGAGTACCGCAGGGCGGTGCGCACGTCCGAACGGAGCGGGATCAACTGCTGCGGCGGGCGGAAAGTGAACGAGATGTCCGCCGCGGACTCGAGCCGGTCGGTGAGGAAGAGGTTCCCGGAACGGCTGTCCTCCGACCGGCTCCCCGAAACGCTCGCGTTGGTGATGATCCGCGGCGCCCAACTCACCGTGAAGCTGACCGGCCAGGCCCGCGTCAGCTGCCGGCTCCGGATCTCCTCACTCGCGAGCGATGAGCCCGGGAGGCCCGCCTCGAAGCGCGGCTGCAGGCTCTCGGTCTCGCGGAACCGGTAGGCCACCGTTCCGCTCATGCTCGTGATGACTCGACGCAGCAACCCCTGGCGCGGCGACCAGGCCCAGCGGCCCGCCACGTTCGGCCAGTTCACCTCCGTCTGGCGCCGCTCCGCCTGCCCCTCCCCCCGGCGCGCCCAACTGGTGGTGCGCCGGAACGAGTACTCGGACGTCAGCGACATCCCCAGCGGCAACCGCACACCGCTGCCGGCACGCACTTCCCGCGTGTCGTAGGCCGCGTCGGCCAGCACATCGCCTTGGGCGCGGAAGGCCCCGAGTCCGCCGAACGCGAGCTGGTAGGAGAGGTCGGGGCTGAAGCCCCGCCGGCTGTATTGCGAGCGCCGGTCCGCGCGGGAGGCGAGGTCAAGGACGTTCAGCCGGCCGGCGAGCGACGCCAGGAACGAGGAGTCGCCCACGAGCCCGCGGACCAGCCGGGCGAAGTCCACGGCGGCGCCGAGGTCGGCCGACCGCTGGTTCTCGAACGCCATCGGGATCCGGAAGGCGCCGGCGGAGTCGCCGAGTTCGCGCTCCGCTTCCCCGGAGCTGGGGTCGCGGTTGAGGTTGAACCCCGACGTGAGGCTCGCCCGCGGCCGCACCCACGAGGCCAGCGCCGGCTGATAGAAGAGCTGCGTGCGCAGCGACCGCTGGCGCTCGAACCCGAGACTCAGGCCGGCGAGCCTTCGGCTGTCTTGCCGCGTGAGCACCCCGACACTCGTCGTGTCCCCGTAGTCGCGGAGGTCGCGGACCTGCGTGTAGCTGAAGCCGACCGTGAGGGAGCGGAAGGGGCGGAGCTCGATGCCGACGTCGCTCTGCAGCGAGGCCTGCAGGACGGTGAGGCTCCTGGACAGCGCGTCACCGGCCGTGGCGATCGGAGCGCGGAAGGTCTGGCTCTCGGCGCGGGTGCGGTTGAACGAGGTCGTGAAGCGGATCTGCGCGGGCGTCCACCGCAGCTGCGCGGCGTCCAGCCCCCGCGCGAACTCCGACCGGCTGACGAAGGCCGGCAGGGCGCGCACCAGCCGGCGCAGGAAGCCAGGCACATAGCGGAACCCCTTCTCGCGAGGGCTTGCGCTGTAGTCGCCGCGCAAGCCGAGGACGCTCGAGTTGGACGCGCTCAGCTCGGTCGTCTGCGAGCCGCGTGAGCCCGAAGCGCTCAGCGCCAGGTTGTCCACGAGCAGCCGCTGCCACCACAGCGTCCCCCGGCGCGAGCGCCGGATCGACAGGTTGAAGTCCGTTTGGGAGGACCGCGGCCGCCGCAGCCCGTCGAGCGCGCTCCCCAGGACATCGGTGCCGTTGAGGAAATACGGGTCCTGGGCGGAACGCTCCACCCGCACGGAGAGCGGCGCGGTGATGCCGAGCGGCTCGAGGCCGAAGCGCTCGAGGCGCAGCGTCGAGGCGAGCGCGAACTGGCTCGTGCCCACGTAGGGTGGCGCCTCGCCGAGCTGGCGGAACTGCCCGTCGCGCCGGCTCACGGCCATGGTGAGCTCGCCGAGGTCCGCTGCGATCACACGCAGGTTCACCGCACCGGCATAGCCCGCGTCGTCCACGACCTGCGTTAGACGGATGTCATCCACCCACAGTTCGGCGCTGTCGAGGGGCGCGCCGCTCAGCCGGAGGATGCCGACCGCGAGCTCCCGCACCCTGGAGAGGTTCGGCGGAGCCACGCCGGGATTGCGCACCTGCACCAGATAGGATGAATCGCACGCCACGTAGGCGAGCGTGTCGCCGCCGCAGCCCCTGGCCTGCGCGACATCGGGCGGCTCACCGCGGAGGAAGCGCGCTTCGACCTGCGCCCGCAGGTTCAGCCAGCGGTCGAAGTCCACCACGGCTTCCGGCTCCCACGAACTGGTCCGGGCGGCGGCGCGGTACAGGTAGAAGTTGTTCTCGTCCTGGGCGACCTTCACGTAGAAGGCCAGCTCGCGCTGGTCCCAGCCCGGGCCCCTCCCGCGGGCCCACACCCGCATCTGGCGATAGCCGAGGAAGTTCCGGTCGCCCTCGGGGAAGCGGTAGAACGCCTCGGCCCTCTCGCCGGTGCGCACGTCGAACCCGACCAGCCGCAGCGAGCGCTCGTTGATCTGGACCTGGCCGAGCTGAAAGCTGCCGGCCCGGCTGTCGCCCTGGTCCGTGACGCCCGGAGGGGACCCGTAGCCCAGGTCGTCCCGGTTCTCCGTGCTCACCACGCTGGCGACCACCTCGCCGTGACCGCTCCCCTGCGCCCCGCCCAGGCCGGCGACCGGCGTGCCGGCCCGCTTCACCCAGGGCGAGCCCACGAGCTTGACCCGGGAGAGCGCGAAGAGGATCGAGCGCTCGGCGCCGGTCGCCTCCGGCGCCACGACCGTCATCCGCAGGTGCTGCACCAGCCGGATATTGGGCAGTCCGGCCTGGAGGGTGTCGGACCGGAACGGGATGCGGTAGAGGCGCCAGCGGCCCGCGGTGGCGGAGTCGGCGCCCGCCACCACGCCGCCATCCCGCACGAAGTAGCGGCTGTCCCCGAGGCGGAACACGTAGCGGTAGAACGCCTCCGGCTGGGCCGTGATCAGCGTGTCCAGGTGCTGGTCGCCGTTGAGGTCTTCGGTGTCGGCCCGCCCGTTGCGCCGGCTGCACCGCTCGCGCAGGTCGCCCCAGCTGTACACGACCAGGCCGAGTCCCAGCTCGGACGTGCACAGCGGCAGCGCGCGCTCGGTCGTCCCGGTCGAGGCGTTCACGATGCTGTCCGCCACGTCACCTAGGATGCCGTTGTCGTTGAGCGCCGCGTTGAAGGCATTGGTGAGGGTGTCGCGCTCCGTGTCGAGGCGCCCCTCGCCCGCGCGCCGCCGGCCCGAGAAGACGGTGTCACCGGGAGGCGTGACGCGGAACGAGAGCGGCTGGAAGTCCACCGCGTCCTCGTACACCGACCCGAAGTCGAAGGCGATGGTCGTCCCCGTGGCCGACGCCGGCTCCTGGGCGTCCTCGTAGACCCAGAACTCGAGGTACTCGATCCGCGAGAGGTCCACGCCGGTGGCCGAGAGCGGCTGCGTGATCGATCGCCAGCGCGGGCCGCTCGTGTGGGGCACGTGCCATCGCAGCGCACCGGTCGTGTCGGGCAGACCGCCGACGGTGTCCGGGTGGAGACGGAACCACAGCACCGGCTCCGCCGTCTCGCCCGTGCCCTGCACCTGGATGGACGGGTCGATGTCCCGTGCCCGGAACTGGACGGTCCCGCCACTGACCCCCCGCAGGTTCTGCCAGGTGAGCGGGACCGCGTCGGCGTCCTGGAGCCCCAGGCCGGGGAAGATGCCGGCCGCCTCCAGTCCGCGGGAGGATGATGGCCGGCTGCCATAGACCCAGAGGTTCTCGCCCAAGCCGAGGAACATGCCGCCTTCGGCCTCGAACGTCTCGATGTAGGCCACCCCGAGCTGGTTCGGCGAGGGCCGCGACGTCGCGAGCTCGGCGTCCAGGGTGATCTGCGAGGGCGCCTCCGTCTCGACGAAGGGCAGGTGGTCCAGCAAACGCGTGAGGCCGGTCGGGGCGAACCGGAAGTTCCCCGACACGCCGGCCACGAAGTGCGAGGAAGGCTCGAAGCCCAACGGCGGCCGGGTGAACGTCGTCCGTTCGCGCTGCAGGAGGCCGAGGACCGACAGCGTGCCGTGCTCGCCGAAGTCGTAGCGCCCCTGCAGGCCGTAGATGGACGTCGGCGCGATCACGAAGCCCGGCTGCTCCTCGTACTGCACGGTGACGGTAGTGGGGTCCCGGAAGAGCGAGTCCGGCGACGTGAACGTCACCTGTCCGATCTCGTAGTTGACCGTGTAGTCGACGTTCCGGGTCAGGAGCCGGCCGGCCGCCGTGATCTGCTCGCTGCCCTCCCGGAGCTGGAAGCCGCCCAGGGAGAGCACGCCCCGGTCGTCGCCGCCGCTGGCCTCGTAGTGCAGGCGCAGACCGTACAGCGGTGTGGGCCCCTGGCTCCGGAGGAGGTACGTCGGAGTCCGGTACAGGGAGTCGTTGCGGAACTCGGGCGCGAGGGAGGTGCTGTCCGCGAAGGGGCGGAGCCTGGGGAACACGATGTAGTAGTCGCGCAGCGGCGCCCCCGAAGCGGGGTCCCTCTGCCGCGGGAAGAGACGGTTGAGCTGGTCGAAGGTCGTCGGATCCGTTTCCTGCGCGATGCCGAGCAGTGCGAGGAACGTCGGCGCGCCGGACGCGGGCCGCTCCGACTCGCCGACCACCAGGCGCAGCCGCGCCGACTCCCGCACCACGTCGCTCTGCGAGCCGACGCGGTAGAAGTTGCGCATCTCGTAGCGGAAGGTCGGGACCTCGGCGCCGCGGCGGGGCTCGTAGATGAGCTGCAGCGTGTCCACGCGGCCGGCGGACGCCGACGCCGGGAAGGTGCCGACCGTGTCACCCGCGGCCGTGACGAAGGACACGGCCAGGTAATCCTCTTCGTCGAGGCGCGCCACCAGGCCGAACCACAGTCCCGAGGGATCCAGGTAGTAGTCGCGGCCCTCCAGGAGCAGCTCCCAGGGGAACGGACCGGCGCGCTGTCCCGAGTCGTCGCGCCGCGCCACGGCGTTGATGCCGCTCAGGTTCTGCTCGCTCGAGCCCGCTTGGCTCAGGCGGCTGCGGCGCCGGTACACCCGGGCCTGCGTGACGCGGTCCCGCGCGGCGAGGCCCGCGAGATCCAGCCGCAACACGTCCACCGCCGGGTAGCCCGGCATCGCCCGCGGGTCCACCACGAAGAAGAACCGGAGCGGCTCGAAGTCGCGGTCGGCCAGCTCCCGGTCGAGCGGCTGCACCGAGCGGTTGCCGATCGTGAAGGTGCGCCCGCGCACCACGTTGCCCTTCTGCTGCGCGAAGATCGCCGTGAAGTCCAGCGCGCCCACCTGGCCCTGCGCCTGGAGCCCGAAGTTGTTCGCGGGGATGCCGCCGGTGATGAAGCGCGACGCCGGCGCCTGGAAGGTGACGTTGCCGACCTCGACGCGCCGGAGTATCTCGTCCTGGAGACCCTGGTAGAACACCCGGATGTTGTTCGACGCCTCGAACTCGCGCTCGGTGTCGTAGTCCACGTTGATGTCGATGCGCTGGCCGACGACGCCGCCCGAGCGCACATTGAACTGCGGCTCGAACCGCGGCGGGTTGAACCCGCCGCGGCATCCCGACCCCAGCTGGTTCACCTCCGTCGTCGTGCAGCGTAGGTTACGCAGGCGGTCGAACCGGAGTTCGAACCGCGCGTTCATCTGGAGGTTGAGGTCGGCGTACTGGCGCAGTACCTGCAGCGGCTGCCGAGCCGTCGCCTCGGGGAGCGGCGGTGGGACGGCGGATGGCGCCGCGACGGGCTCCGCTCCCGCCGTGTCCGCGCCGAGCAGCGCGGCGCGCCAGCGGCCCGCGGCCCGCTGGGCAATGCGCGAGCGGACCGAGTCCGCCCACCCGCGGGCGAGGCGCGCCGGGTCGGTCCGCGACCCGACCAGCCAGCCGGCCCCGAGGAGGTCCGGCGGGAGGACGAGACGGAGCGTGTCCCGCCTGAGCCGCAGGCGGCGCACGCCCGGCAGCGAGTCGGATTGCTGCGCGGCGAGACCTGAGGCGGAGAGAAGGACGAGGAGCGTGAGCGCGAGGAGCGGGCGCGTCACTTTCGCCCCGGACGCGGGTACGACCAGACGCTGAGACGTTCGGCGAATATACGGGGGCCCCGGACCCCCCTCAACCCCGGAATCGGCGTGGGATGAAGCCGTGAGACTGCTGTCCCGCTACCTGCTGCGCGAGTGCGTGCCGCCGTTCCTCTTCGCGCTCGGCGCCATGACCGGGTTGATGCTCCTCAACCAGGTGGCGCGGCAGTTCGGCGACCTCGTGGGCAAGGGGCTCACCTGGGGCGTCATCGGCGAGGTGTTCGCGCTGTCCATCCCGTTCATCGTCGCGATGACGCTGCCGATGGCCGTCCTCGTCTCGGTGCTGTTCGCCTTCAGCCGCCTGGGCGGGGACAACGAGATCACCGCCTTGAAGGCGAGCGGCGTGAACCTCGTCGCCCTCGTCCGGCCGGTGCTGTTCGCGGGTGTGGGGATGGCGGCCCTGAACTTCGCCTTCAACGACCACGTGCTCCCCCGCTCCAACCACCAACTCAAGATCCTGCTCATCGACATCGCCCGGAAGAAGCCGACCTTCGAGATGAAGGAGCAGATGGTCAACGAGGTGATCCCGGGTCAGTTCTACCTGCGCGCCGGGCGGATCGACCAGGCGACCGACCGGCTCCGGGACGTGGTGATCTACGACCTCGCCAACGCCGCGCGCCGGCGCACCATTTACGCCGACAGCGGCTACATGCGGTTCACCAGCGACCTGACCGATCTGCACCTCACCCTGTTCGACGGATACATGCACGACTACGACCGGGCCCAGCCGGGCGTCTTCCGGCGGGTCTTCTTCCACACCGACTACGTGCGGCTCCGCGGCGTCTCGAACCAGTTTCATCGCACCGCCGAGGACGCCTCCAAGAGCGACCGGGAGATGTCGGTGTGCGAGATGGAAGTCATCGTCCACGCCAACGACAACGACCTCGCGGCGCTCGAAGCCGAACGCACCCTCGCCCGCGAGAACGACATCCGCGATCTGCTCGGCGTCGCCGCACGCGCGGCCGATGGCTCCGCGGCGCCGCTGAGTGCTGGGCGCTCCGGCTTCTCGATCGCCCCGTACTGTCGTTTCCTCGGCGCGCTCCGGCGGCTGGTGCTGCCCCGTCCGGCGCAAGCCGATACGGTGGCGTCCGACTCGTCCCGCCGCGTCCTCGGCCGGCCGGCCGGAGTGGCGGCCGCGACCACCGATGTGGCGGGCATGCGCCTGAGGGACCAGCAGCAGGTATTCGGCGCCCGGCGCACCGCCATCGCCGGCTACGTCTCCCGCTACCGGGTGGAGATCCACAAGAAGTTCTCGATCCCGGCGATGTGCATCGCCTTCGTGCTCATCGGGGCCCCGCTCGCGCTGCGGTTCCCGCGTGGCGGCGTGGGCCTCGTGATCGGCGCGAGCGCGGGGATCTTCGGGCTCTACTACGTGGGCCTGATCGGCGGGGAGTCGCTGGCCGACAAGCAGATCATCACGCCGTTCTGGGCGATGTGGACCCCGAACCTGCTGATGACGGCCGTCGGGCTCGCGCTCTTCTCCCGGCTCGGCCGCGAGCACGCCACCTCCCGCGGCGGCGGCGCGTGGCCCGGGCGGCTCGTCGCCCTCCTCGACCGGTGGCGCGCGCGCCGGGGCGTCCGCTGATGGCGCTCGGCCTGCGCATCCTCGACCGCTACCTGCTGCGCGAGTTCCTCAAGATCTTCGCGCTGACGGCCGTCAGCTTCCCGCTCCTGACCATCGCCATTGACCTGACCGACCACCTCGACCGGTACCTGAGCCGGAACATCCCCGCGCCGGACATCGTCCTCGCCTACGTCTTCAGCGTGCCCGAACAGGTCTTCTTCATCATCCCGGCGGCGGTGCTCTTCGCCACCGTCTTCTCGATCGGCGCCCTCGCCCGGCACTCCGAACTAACCGCCGCCAAGGCCTCCGGCATCTCCTTCCACCGCCTCGTCGCGCCCATCTTCCTGGCGGCCGGAGCGATCACCGTCGCGGCGTTCTTCCTCGGCGAGTTCGCCCCGTTGGCCAATGCGAAGCGGGTCGAGCGCCTGCGCGAGCGCGAGCTCCGGTCGCAGACCGCGCGCTACAACTTCGTCTACCGCGCGGACGGCGGCCGGGTGTACGTCGTGGGCTCGCTCTCGGTTCCGGAGAGCACGATGCGCGACGTGCAGATCGAGCGGGAGGGCACCGGTCCCGAGTTCCCCGGCTACTTCCTGATCGCGACCACCGGCCGGTACGACTCCGCGCAGGGGTGGACGCTGGGCCGCGGAGCCCTCCGCCTCCTCCTCGGGCCCGGCCGCGAGATCGCCTTCGGCTTCGACTCGCTGCGCCAGCGCGCTCTCATGGAACGGCCGGCCGACCTCCTCGCCGAGCCCAAGGCGCCGAACGAGATGCGCTACGCCGAACTCGGCCACTACGTCCGGACCCTCGAGCGGTCCGGCAGCGACGCGAACAAGCTCAAGGTCGAGCGCGCGCT
>Ga0315287_10003072_pt1 | contig 16023 bp, 19 predicted proteins | sample YL17G11_0_MG_FD_205037 | JGI IMG/M metagenome (GOLD analysis project Ga0315287, IMG submission 205037) | Sediment microbial communities from Yellowstone Lake, YNP, Wyoming, USA - YL17G11_0 | ecosystem: Environmental > Aquatic > Freshwater > Lake > Sediment | place: USA: Wyoming | collected... | reverse complement strand
CGATAAGCAGCGTTACTTGGTTGACACAATGACGGTCGCCCGCATCATGAATGCGCAGAAGTTCCGTGAAACGGTTGGCGCTGAATTGAGCAGGGCAAGGGCCCGTATTGAAACACGCCTCGATGCCGCGCTGCGCCAGACCTATGGCAAGCGCACCTTTGACAAGGCGCTGTCCAGGGACCGCGATGTGATGATGCAGGAAATTCGCGACCAGGTGAAAGCCGAGGCGCTCACCCTCGGCATCGATATTGTTGACGTGCGAATCAGGCGGACTGACCTCATGGCCGAAGTTCTGGAGGCCACCTATGAGCGCATGAAGTCTGAGCGTCTCGCCGAGGCCAAGAATCTGCAAGGTATCGGCCAGGCCCAAAACATCCAGATCAAGGCGCAGGCCGATCGCAAGGCCATCGAGCTTGTTTCCGAAGCGGGCCGCCAGTCCGAGATCATCCGGGGTGAGGGCGACGCCGATCGCAACAAGAATTTTGCCGAAGCCTTCTCGAAGGACCCGGAGTTCTTTGCCTTCTACCGGTCCATGCAGGCCTATTCCAAAAGTCTGACGACGCCGGGCACCAGCCTTGTGCTAAAACCCACATCGGATTTCTTCCGGTATTTCGGTATGCAAAAAGAGAGTGATGCAGTGCCTGTTGCTCCCCAGCAATGATCCCCGCACTCCTGATGGCCCTTGGTCTCGTATTTGTGATCGAGGGCCTACTTTATGCCTTGGTTCCCGGGCAATTGAAAACTATGATGCAGGCCATGGAAAGCGTACCGGAGGAAACCCTTCGCACCGGAGGTCTTGTCGCAATAGGGGTTGGTGTTTTCTTGGTATGGCTCGTGCGTACGGTTGTCGGCGCATGAATTTCGGGAGAAGATTGGGATGATGCGGAACTTATTGTGCAGTGTAACCCTCGGCGCCCTGGTTGCCGGGTTGGCGGCAGGCCCGATGCTTGTGCTGCCGGTTGCGGCACAAACGCAGGCGCAGACGCTGCCATCAGTTGCCGATTTGGCAGAACGCCTGCTGCCGGCAGTGGTCGAAATCTCCGTGCAGACCAAGGCGGACGGCGGCGACGCACCTGCTACTCAGTTGCCGGATATTCCTGACAATTCACCCTTCAAGGATTTCTTTGACGATTTCCTGAAAAAGCATCGCGAGCAGGGCCGGGGAGCACCGGACCGCACGGTCACTTCTATGGGATCCGGTTTTGTGGTGGAATCATCTGGGTTGATTGTTACCAACAACCATGTGGTTGAAGGTGCTTCGGGAATCGAAGTGCATTTCCAGGATTCCACCATCCTCAAGGCAGAACTGGTGGGCCGCGATCCCAAGACCGATATTGCCGTCATTCGCGTGAAACCCGACAAGCCGCTGCCCGTCGTTGCCTTTGGCGACAGCGATCACCTGCGCATTGGCGAGTGGGTGATGGCCATCGGCAATCCCTTTGGGCTTGGCGGCTCGGTATCGCTCGGCATTGTTTCGGCGCGCAACCGCGACATCAACGCGGGCCCCTATGATGATTTCATCCAGACCGATGCTGCCATCAACAAGGGTAATTCTGGCGGTCCGCTGTTCAGCATGAATGGCGATGTTGTCGGTATTAATACCGCAATCTTTTCTCCTACCGGTGGCTCGGTGGGTATCGGCTTTTCGGTGCCAGCCAATACCGCAAAGACTGTGGTGGCGCAGCTCGAAAAATACGGCGAGACGCGGCGTGGCTGGTTTGGCGTGAAAATCCAGTCAGTCACCGATGACATTGCCGAGAGCATGAACATGGGCAAATCCCGTGGCGCACTTATTGCCGATGTCACCAAGACCGGTCCCGCCGAAAAGGCTGGTATCGAGGCCGGCGACGTGGTGATTGAGTTCAACGGTAAGCCAGTGAATGAAATGAAGGATCTGCCCAAGATCGTGGCGGAAACGGAAATCGGTACCAGGGTTCTCGTCAAGGTGTTCCGCAAGGGCAAGGAAATCCAGCTTACCGCCGAAGTGGGTCGCCTCGAGGATGGCGAGAAGGTCGTGGCCCAGCAAGACAAGAGCCAGGCAACACCGTCCGCACCAGCCGTCACCACGACGCTGGGCATGACGGTGACGTCGATAACCGATGAACTGCGTCAGAAATATGCCATTGACGATGAGGTCAAGGGTGCGGTGATCACCGAAGTGTCAGCCGACAGCCCGGCCGCCGACAAGCGCCTTGAACCGGGTGACGTGATTACCGAAGCCGGTGAAAAGCCGGTGGTGGGTGCAGCCGATATTTCCGCGGCCATTGAAGAAGCGACGAAGTCAGGCAAGAACTCCGTGCTGTTGCTCGTGTCAAAAGCGGGCAAGCAAGCTGAGATGCGGTTCATCGCGCTGAAGCTGAAGAAATAGGAAGGTCCCTTCAGCCTATTTCTCAAGATGCACGTGTGCATGAAGTTGCGTGCTAATCTCTCAAACTCTCCATGGTCGGCCTGTGCGGCGACCAACCAACCTTTGAGCTAGTTGAACCGCTGGGTCGTCGGCTCAAGGCCGACGATGGTGAGAATTGAAGATCGTAAAGCCGTCGGAAACGCTATTCCCGAAATTCTTGCCTATTGTAGCCCTGCAAATACAGCAGCGCCGTCAGGTCGCCATGGTTGATCCGCAGCGGTGCAGCCTCCTGCACCTTCGGCTTGGCGTGCAGTGCGACACCCATGCCGGCTGCTTGCAGTAATGGAATGTCGTTGGCGCCATCGCCCACAGCGATCGCGTCGGCGGGGCCAATTCCCTTTTGCGCACTGAAGCGGTGTAGTGCCTGCACCTTGGCTTCCTTGCCGAGAATAGGCTCGCCTACCCGGCCTAGAAGTTTGCTGTTTTCAATCAGGAGGTCATTGGCCTCGTCGGTGTCAAAGCCTACAAGACTGGCCACCCGGGTCGTGAATTGCCGAAAGCCCCCGGAAACGAGAGCCGTGTAGGCGCCATGCGCCCTCATGGTAGCAACCAAAGCCTTGCCGCCCGGCATCAGCGTTATGCGATCTCTGACGATAAGATCGATCACCGTGGCATCAAGGCCGGCCATGAGGCCCACACGCTCACGCAGGGCATTGGCAAAATCAATCTCGCCGCGCATGGCCCGCACCGTGATGGCCTTGATCCTGTCACCTACACCGGCCACGACGCCAAGCTCGTCGATGCACTCCTGTTCGATTATGGTTGAATCCATGTCGGCAATCAGCAGGCGCTTGCGCCGGTTGAGTGTTGGCACCAGGTTCACGTCGATGGGGAGGTTGCTGAGTATTTGTCGCAAGGAGGTGAGATCGGTGGGGGCGGAAAATTCTGCCGCCTCGCCCTCTGCCAGCCACCTGGGGGCAGTACCCACAGCCGCGAGCACACGTGCATCGATTGCACCAGAATGTGGGGCTGCTATGAGAACGAGAACAGATGTCATGATGAACCAGGCCAGAACCAAATCAGCGCTGCTTATTGCAGGACCAACCGCCAGCGGCAAGTCTGCTGTGGCGCTGCAGTTGGCGCGTGCGCGAGGTGGAGTCATCATCAATGCGGACGCCCTCCAAGTCTACCGGGAACTGCGCACCCTGTCCGCGCGGCCCAGCGACGACGAAATGATGCAGGCTCCACATAGTCTCTACGGCCATATCTCGGGCCTTGAGCCCTATTCGGTTGCGGCCTGGCTGGCTGATGCAAGGCTCGCCATATCGGCGGCTTGGGCGGAAGGTCTGCTACCCATCATCATCGGAGGTACGGGGCTCTATTTTATGGCCCTGGAGCAGGGGCTTGCCGAGGTGCCCCCCATTGCGGCTGATATTCGCGAGAAATGGCGCAGCTTTAAGGGCGACATTCATGCAGAACTGCAGCGCCGCGACCCGCTGGCGGCCATCAGGCTGAAGCCCAATGACAGGCAGCGCATTGCACGGGCCCTGGAAGTCATGGAAGGCACTGGGAAATCGCTGTCCCACTGGCAGCAGCAGGCGCAGGCAGCGGCTTTCCTGAGTGGCGTGGCAGTGGAACGCCGCATGATCGAGGTGCCCCGCCAGACACTATACGAACGCGCCGATGCGCGGTTCGAACGGATGATGGCGGCGGGAGCCTTGACGGAAGTGAAGCCCTTGGCTCACCTCGACAGCACCTTGCCCATGATGCGGGCGATCGGCATCGCCGAACTCATCCGGCATCTGAAGGGTGAGATCAGCCTGGAGGAAGCGGTGGCGCTGGCCAAGATCGCCACCCGACAGTTTATCAAGCGCCAGCTCACCTGGGCACGCGGGCAGACCAAGGACTGGAACCCAGTCACACCACAAATCTAAAGTTTCGTAGTATAGTTTTGGCGTGAACACGCATTTTTCTCGCCCGGAAGTTTCAGCAACAACGCAGACAGGTGAAGGATTGCTATGTCGCCGCTGGTCGGTGGCGGAAATTGAAGCCATGGCCACGGCCGGCATTAATTCAGAAGACGCAAGGTTTGAACTGATAGGGAGAGAAATCGTTCCAATGGCGGACACAGGGGCAAAACATGAAATCTTTAAGGTATCACTGCTGGAATTCTGGGTGGATCGCAAATGCAAGTCTTGGAAGCTTGCGATAGAGTTTACCTTCGAGAGGGATGAAAATGCTTTGCTCGAAGCAGACTTTTCTTCCTATAACGGAACCATCAAACTTCAAGAACTCTCACCTTTGAACGCGCTTCTGGCAGTTGAAATTGCCGACTGATCCTTGGCTTACGACAGGGGCGCAAGGCCCTTATCTATGTCAACTTCGGCGTGCGGGTCCTATGGGCTGTCGATGCGAACACGCTCACAGCCCATGTCTTCGAGCAGCCGGGCATTGATGGTTATCGAATCACTAAGACTGTTAATTTGGCAGAGGTTTTGACGCTGGACTTTGCACCTGAGCTGGCGGTAGGGCTTCTTGAATTGACGTTTATTGAGGCCTGACCCTTGACGTTTGTGAAATCCGCACCTACAAAACGTCGCATGAACAACGCTTTTATTGTCGTGGGGTCGCGTAGCGCCGCGGTGGGTTAACCCTCCGGGATACACGGTGTTGCGCGAAACAGGCTCCCAAGGGGGCCTTTTTTATTGCCTGAATGAGAAGTTCGTGTGAAACGAAGTGACGAGAGATTAAGAGGACTTGATATGGCTATGGGCGAAATGATGACAGGTGCTGAAATGGTGCTGCGGGCGCTTGCCGACCATGGTGTTGAGCATATGTTCGGCTATCCCGGTGGTGCCGTACTTCCCATTTACGATGAGATTTTCCAACAGGACAAGGTCAAGCACATCCTGGTGCGCCACGAGCAGGGGGCAACCCATGCCGCGGAAGGCTATGCCCGCTCGACAGGAAAATGCGGCGTGGTGCTCGTGACCTCTGGTCCTGGTGCCACCAATGCGGTTACTGGCCTCACCGATGCGCTTCTGGATTCCATCCCAATGGTCTGCCTCACTGGGCAGGTGCCCACTCATCTCATCGGCAATGATGCTTTCCAGGAATGCGATACGGTCGGCATCACCAGGCCCTGCACCAAGCATAACTGGCTGGTAAAGGACGTGAATGATCTTGCGCACATCCTGCATGAAGCCTTCTACGTGGCAACCCACGGGCGGCCGGGTCCTGTCGTTGTTGATATCCCCAAGGACGTCCAGTTTGCCGCCGGGCGCTACGTCGGCCCCAAGAACATCGAGCACAAGACCTACCGGCCAAGAGTGAAACCCGACCAGGAGTCGATCAGGGCTGCTGTCGAACTCATCTCGAAGGCTAAGCGCCCCTTGTTTTATACCGGCGGCGGCGTAATCAATTCCGGCGTTGCGGCTTCAAAGCTGTTGCGTGATTTTGTCAAGCTCACCAACATACCGGTCACTTCTACGCTGATGGGTCTTGGCGCATACCCGGCGTCAGGCAAGAATTGGCTCGGCATGCTTGGCATGCATGGCACCTACGAGGCCAACATGGCCATGCATGACTGTGATGTGATGATCAATGTGGGCGCTCGTTTCGATGACCGCATCACGGGCAGGCTTGATGCCTTCTCGCCGGGCTCCAAGAAGATTCATATCGACATCGACCCTTCCTCCATCAACAAGACGGTGCAGGTTGACATTCCTGTTGTGGGCGACGTGGCCCATGCCCTGGAGGACATGATCCGCGTGTGGAAGGCCAAGTCCTATGAGCTTGACAAAAAGTCGCTTGCGGCCTGGTGGAAGGAAATCGGCTTCTGGCGCAGCAAAGACAGCCTTAAATACAAGCCCAACAAGGACGTGATCATGCCGCAATTCGCGATCCAACGACTATATGAGCTCACCAGGGGCAAGGATGTCTACATCACTACCGAAGTGGGCCAGCACCAGATGTGGGCGGCACAGTTCTTCCATTTTGAAGACCCTCACCATTGGATGACATCCGGTGGCCTCGGCACCATGGGCTATGGCCTGCCGGCAGCTGTTGGCGTGCAGGTGGCTCACCCTAAGTCGCTGGTGATCGACATCGCAGGGGATGCATCGGTGCAGATGACGATGCAGGAAATGTCCACTGCCGTCCAGTATCGCTTGCCTATCAAGATCTTTATCCTCAACAATCAATACATGGGCATGGTGCGCCAGTGGCAGCAGCTCCTGCATGGAAACCGCCTGTCGGAAAGCTATTCGGAGGCGCTGCCGGATTTCGTGAAGCTGGCGCAGGCCTTCGGAGCGGTTGGCCTGCGCTGTGAAAAGCCGGCGGAGCTCGACGGCAAGATCATTGAAATGCTCAATTCACCATTTCCGGTACTGTTCGACTGCCGGGTGGCGGCCCTTGCCAACTGCTTCCCGATGATTCCGTCTGGCAAGGCACACAATGAAATGCTGCTGGGTGAAGACGTGAGTGATGAAGCAGTCGACACCGCGATTGACGCGCGTGGCAAGCAATTGGTTTGAGGAGACGCACATGAACGCACACCAGGCGCCCACGGGCTCGGCATATTTCCTCGACACCACCAAGAAGAGCGTGGAAACCCATACACTCGCTGTCGTTGCTGACAACGAGCCGGGTGTCCTTGCCCGCATCATCGGGCTGTTCGCCGGCCGCGGCTACAATATCGACTCGCTCACTGTCTCGGAAACCATCCATGACAAACACGTGTCGCGCTTTACCATCGTGACGACGGGAACGCCCACCGTGCTGGCCCAGATCCGCAACCAACTCGACCGCATGGTACCAGTCCATTCGGTGGCCGACCTCACCGTGCAGGGTAATTCCATTGCCCGCGAGCTTGCCATGGTGAAGGTGGCGGGCACCGGTGAGAAACGCATGGAAGCGCTCAGGTTGGCCGATGCCTTCCGGGCGCGTGTCATTGATGCGTCAACCGAGAGCTTCATTTTTGAAATTACCGGCAAGCCCGACAAGGTGGACCAGTTCATTTCCCTGATGGTTCCCATAGGTCTCGTTGAAGTCGCTCGCACCGGTGTCGCTGGAATTTCCCGCGGCCCCGAGGGCATGCGGGTCTAGTGCTTTCACCAAAGTGCAGGTGAGGCAAGGGCCACCCAGCGCGTCTGCAGACCGAGAATGAGGGCAATACTGCCGGCCAGTTCGGTGGCAATCACCACATAGGCGAATGCGCCTGAAAATCCGATGCTTTCAAAGAATTGCACGGTACCTGCGCGCGTAAAAATAACGAGTTTCAACCAGGCAGGGCGAGGAACAGGAGCGCCATGGCAACCCGAAGGGCAAGACGGCATATTCAAAATTGCCCGCTGGTGCGGACTTGGTGGCGAGAGGATGAGATCAGTGTGAGACATGATGCTTTCTCCAAGTGTTGCGTTGGAACGACACTGATGGATCCCATGTGAAACATTTCTGTCTGGATGACAATCCGGTCCTCTGGCAGGAAAGTGCTTCCGAAATGAAATGAATATGCAAGGTAGGCTACCAACTGGTCTGACATTATTTTGCAAAACCGGACTTTCTAACCTGCCATTGCCCGCTTAAGTTCCGCTGCCATGAGTTGCAAACTGTCCGTGAACGTGAATGCCATTGCTTACCTGCGCAATCGGCGAAACCTCGCCTGGCCGAGCGTTGCCGGCCTTGGCCGTATAGCCCTGCAGGCCGGAGCGGCCGGACTCACGGTGCATCCGCGCCCCGATGAGCGCCATATCCGCAATGCAGATGTGCCGGTCTTGCGCAATATGATCTCAATGGAATTTTCCAATTGCGAATTCAATATCGAAGGCTATCCCGATGAGCGCTTCCTGAGTCTTGTGGAGGCCAACCGGCCTGACCAGGTCACCCTGGTTCCCGATAATCCCTTGCAGGGAACCTCCGACCATGGTTGGGATATCGCTAGAAACAGAAGGCTTCTCAGCGATGTGATCACGCGGTTGCATGCGGGTGCCATGCGAGTGTCGGTTTTTGTCGATGCCGATCCCGCAATTGCCGAACTTGCCAAATTGGTAGATGCCGACCGCATTGAAATCTACACCGGGCCCTATGGCGGTAGCTCTGATGAAGAGGCTAGGGAGTGGGAATTCAAGAAAGTGGTGGCCACCGGCAAGGCTGCGGAGAATGTCGGGCTCGGGCTTAACGCAGGGCATGATCTGACGCGCGAGAATCTGCCAGCTCTGGTGCGTGCCCTACCAAACCTTGCCGAAGTCTCCATTGGCCATGCGATCGTAGCCGACGCAATGACCTTCGGCATGGCCGAAACCGTGCGTATGTTCCGGCGTGCCATTGGGGACCAATGAGAGACCTTGGTGCTAAACTAGCTCCAGCGGTGCATTTGCACTGCCGATCTTCAATTCCACCGTGACGAAATTCAACTCTCCCGTGCCGATGTTCTCCAGGTCGTGGATCATCTGTTCGCCTTTTTCGAAGACATAGTGGCGCGTATCGCCCACGTGGTAATGGGTGTCACTCACCTTTCCGTCGCTGTAGTGTGACCGTGCATTGCCGTGTGTGGTGGCAGTCCAGAAATAATTGAGCACATGGCAATGGTAGGGAATGCGCTCGCCAGGTGCCAGTGAGATCATCCATACCCTGAGAGCGTTCGTCTCCGAAACCAGCCTGTGTCCCACGCGACCATTGAGGTGGGCCTTTTCCAGCTCGGATTTTCGCCAATGATCGCTCAATGTTCAATCTCCGCAAAGAGAACCACCAGGGTCACACAGTCGAGCGGCATAATGGGGTTGGTATAGATCATGCGGGTGTGCCGCCCGCACTCTCCGAATACCGTGTTCAAGAGGTCCGAGGCGCCGTTCAGGCATTTAGGATGTTCACCAAAACCCTCTGCCACATTTAGGGTGCCTTCCAGCCGCACCACGCGCTTGATCCTCGAAAGGTTGCCTGCCGCCGCCTTTAACTGCGCGATGGCATTGAGGCAGGAGAGCTGGCAGCACACATAGCCTTCTTCGCCTGAAAGCTCGCGGCCGATCTTTCCCACGTAGGCGAGATTGCCGTCGCGCCAGGGCAGGTTGCCGGAGGTCATAATGAGATTTCCGCTGATGGCCCAGGGAACGTAATTCGCAACCGCTGCTGCTGCAGGCGGCAAAACGTGTCCCAATTCTGCAAGCCGTTGCTCGGGCGTTTTGTCTGTCATTTCTTGCTCCGTGATAGAGCTTCCAGAATCGCACTATGCGGCGGTCTATGCAACGCTTAACTATCCGCTCTTCTTTCCCGCTTACATCGGAAAATCCATGCTTATGGAAGTGTTTCCGTCCTAGTGTTTCTCCCTGTCGGGTTTAGCCACCTGCAGTTCGACCAGAAGTTCATCTAAACGGTCGAAGCTGTGTTCCCAGAATTTTCTGTAGTGCTCGAGCCAGCCGGAAATGGCTTCGAGCGGCTTGGCATCAAGCTGGCACGGGCGCCGCTGCTTGGCGCGGCCGCGTTTCACCAGACCTGCCCTCTCCAGCATCTTGATGCGGTGCGACACGGCGGGAAGGTTAATGGCGAAGGGCAAGGCAAGATCGTTCACCGAGGCCTCTTGCTGGCTGAGTTATTCCAGAATGGCCCGGCGCGTGGGGGTCTACGAGGGCGGCAAAAATGCGGTTTAGACGGTCTTGCTCCAATTCATTTAACATACCTGGCAATTAACAAAACTATTGAATATTTGAAGAGCCTGTTTTCGTCAAGTGCCCCATGCGTGAATGCTGCTTGCCAATCCCGTGCTGTCCCGCTAATGCCGCACCAGATTTTTTGAAGGGATTACTTACATGCGCGTTTACTATGACCGGGATGCTGACGTTAACCTGATCAAGGGCAAGAAGGTCGTTATCGCCGGTTACGGCAGCCAGGGTCGCGCCCATGCGCTGAACCTGAAGGACTCCGGCGCCAAGCATCTCGCCATTGCGCTCAAGGCGGGTTCACTCACCATCAAGAAGGCGGAAGCCGACGGCCTCAAGGTCATGACTGTCGCAGAAGCTGCCGCTTGGGGTGATCTGCTGATGATGGCAACGCCCGACGAACTTCAGGCCGACATCTATAAGACGGACATTGCGCCCAACATCCGTGACGGTGCGGCAATTGCCTTTGCCCACGGCCTCAACGTGCATTATGGCCTCATCGAGCCCAAGAAGACCGTTGACGTTGTAATGATTGCCCCCAAGGGCCCCGGCCACACGGTGCGCGGTGAATACCAGAAGGGCGGCGGCGTTCCCTGCCTCATCGCCATCCATCAGGATGCCTCCGGTAATGCCCATGACCTGGCGTTGTCGTATGCCTCGGGCGTAGGCGGCGGCCGCTCCGGCGTCATTGAAACCACTTTCAAGGAAGAATGTGAAACTGACCTGTTCGGCGAGCAGGTCGTACTCTGTGGCGGCCTCGTTGAACTCATCCGCGCCGGCTTTGAAACGCTGGTCGATGCAGGCTACGCCCCCGAGATGGCCTATTTCGAGTGTCTGCATGAAGTGAAACTCATCGTCGATCTCATCTACGAGGGTGGCATTGCCAACATGAACTATTCCATCTCGAACACCGCCGAGTGGGGCGAGTATGTATCTGGCCCCCGCATCATCACCGCCGACACCAAAGCGGAAATGAAGCGCGTGCTGGCCGACATCCAGAGCGGCAAGTTCACCTCGGAGTGGATGCAAGAATACCGTGCCGGCGCTGCCCGCTTCAAGGGCATCCGTCGCAACAACGACAGCCACCAGATCGAAGCTGTCGGTGAAAAGCTGCGCGCCATGATGCCGTGGATTGGCAAGAACAAGTTGGTCGACAAAGCGCGCAATTAACCGTTCGCACAGGAATTTATAGATGGGGCCGCGTTCATGCGGCCCTTTTTCCATCAGTTGCGCGCGCAAGTTCCTGCTGAATTTTCTGTTTTGCTTTTGCTGGCCTCTGTGGCTTATGTAACGCCTACCAGAAGTGGGAGTTGAATGCCATGAGCCACAACGAAGACATTGTGCAGCTGAAGATCCAGGAAGAAACTCTGCGGTTCAAGAGGTTCAACGAAGGCGATGCTTGGACATTGGGAAGCCAGATGCGTGCTGCCGCTGCGGCGAGGGCACTACCCCTGGTGATAGACATCCGTGTAGCGGGTCGACCTCTGTTCTATGCAGCCCTGCCTGGAACCAGTCCTGACAATGCTGAATGGGTGCGCCGCAAGATTAATGTAGTGATGCGCCTGCACAAGTGTTCCTACCGTGTCAGCCGCGAAATTGCCCAGAGCGGACAGGTACTGGACGAGCCGCGCGGCGTTCACCCGATCGACGTGGCTCCCCATGGCGGCTGCTTTCCCATTCATATCATCGGCACCGGCATTGTGGGCACGGTCACCGTGTCGGGCATCCCGCAGCGCGAGGACCATAATTTTGTGGTCGCCTGCCTATGTGAATTTTTAGGGCAGGCCCATGACAAATTGGCACTTGCCAAAGAATGTGCTTGACGCCGAACATAGCAACTGCTGCGCAAGACTTGCCGGTGATGAGGCGAAAAACACTTTTCCATGGTCCTTGATGCAGAGTTTTTCATCCTGGCGGGCCTTGCCACATTTTTCGTGGGCGCCTCCAAGGGCGGCTTGCCGCTGATCGGCATACTTGGCGTGCCTCTAATGGCGCTGCAGATTTCGCCGGTAGTGGCAGCGGGCCTGCTGCTTCCCATCTACATCATCAGTGACATGTATGGCCTGTGGATCTTCCGCCACGATTATGACCTGCTCAACATCAGGATCTTGGTGCCAGCTGCTGCCATCGGCATTGCTGTGGGCTGGGCCACAGCCTCCATCACCAGTGACGCCATGGTCACCATTCTGGTGGGCGTCATCGGTCTTGCCTATTGCGCCGATGCCGTGCTCAGGGCCAGGCGCAATCCTCCGCCACGACCGGCTGACCTTTCGCGCGGGCTGTTCTGGGGCTCCATTGCGGGCTTCACGAGCTTCGTGTCCCATGCGGGCGCACCTCCCTACCAGATGTTCGTGCTGCCGCAGCGGCTTGACAAAATGGTCTATGCGGGAACCACCACCATCATTTTCGCTTTCGTCAATCTCATGAAGTTGCCGCCCTATTGGTTTCTGGGTCAAGTGAATGTCACAAGCGTCGAAATCGCCCTCTACCTTTCGCCCATTGCTATCCTTGGTGCCTATTTGGGTTACCGACTGACCAAAATCATCCCGCAGGTGTTGTTCTTTCGCTGCGTGGAAGTGGCACTGTTCGTCGTGTCCTTGAAGCTCATCTACGACGGTGTTGTCGGATTGACACGAACCGCCTGAATCTTTCGCCCTCCGGTGCAATTGATACCAGCCTTCATTGGGATTAACCGATGATGGCCCACAGCCGGGTTGCAATGGATGCGATGCGGCCGGTTTCTTGGAGGAGCTTGCGCCAGGCGTTGTGGCACGCAGCGAGGATGGCGGCATAGTGGGCAAATACGCGGTTTGAGAGATAGGTCTGGTGCAGATACTGCCAGATGTTTTCCTGGGCATTGCGTTGGGGAGAGGCTGGCGGCAGCGGCACCAGGGTGATGTTGACCGGGACCTTGAGTTTGGCGGTGGTGTGCCAGCCGGCCTGGTCGAGGATGACAAGGGCTTAGGCAGCTTATGCCACCTCGCGGGCGATCTCCTCGAGATGCCTCGGCATCGCCTTGCTGTCGGCGTGCGGCATGATGAGCGCGGCTCCGCTGCCACACCCCGGGCAGACCGCCCCGAAGAGTTAGGCATTCTCGTATCTCTGGTCCTTCGGCTGGCGCGGCCTTGGGCCTTTCTTGGTCCATTGATAGACCAGGCCGTTCTTCTGGCCCACCCGCATCTCGTCCTGGAACCACACTTTAAGAGCGGCAGGCTGGGCGAGCCCATTCACGACCCCGGCAGCCAGGTTGCAGAAGTTTTTTTAAAAAGCCGTGATCTTTTCAGGGTCCTGGGCCTGGTGCAGGGGCCTGGCGCTGATACGCGAAAAGCCCAGCTGCTTCAGCTGCCGCCCGAGTCTCACCTCCGACAGGTCCACGCCGAAGCGGCGGCTCAGCTCCCGCTTCAGGTCAACGCAGCGCCAGCGCGCCACACCGTCACGGCCAAGATCGGGGCCCGCCTCCACCAGACGCTTGAGCTCCTCTTGCTGCGCAGCTGAAAGCTCCCGTTTGCCGCCGGGCGCTTTGCGGTCGATCAGGCTCTCAGGCCCGAGCTGGTTGAACCGATGCGCCCAGTCCCTCAGCGTTTGGCGGTCCATGCCGCCAGCGCGGGGCTTGCCGTCATAAACCGCCGCAAGCGCCAGAAGCCGCCGCGCCTGGCTGGCGTTCTTTGTCCTGCCTGCCAGCGTGCGCAACTCGGCCGCCCCGAAATCTAACCGCAAACCAATCGCTGCGCTCATCGCCATCCTCCCCAATCAAATCGCCAAGGATCAAGGAATCACACCGCCGGCCAAGCGCCAAGAGCCATCAGTCGCGTGGGGCTGGTATGAGACAATAAAATCCTTGAAGGCCGAGTGCATTCCTCATTAGGATTGCACTCCATGAAGCTTGTTTTTTACACTCTTGATGTATTCACCAGCCGCCGCTTTGGCGGCAATCCGCTCGCCGTCGTGCTGGAAGCAGATGCTCTGTCGACGGAGCAGATGCAGACGGTCTGCCGCGAGTTCAATCTCTCCGAAACCATTTTCGTGATGAAGCCAGATGATCGTGCCAACACGGCAAAGGTGCGGATTTTCTCTCCTGGCGGTGAAATGCCTTTTGCCGGCCATCCCACCCTGGGCTCTGCCATTCTGCTGGCGGAATTGAAAGTAAAGTCGGGTTGCAGCTTCGAAACAACCATCCGGCTGGAGGAGCAGGCGGGCCTGGTGCTAGTGAGGGTTTCGCGCATTGGCGATGTTCCTTACGGAAAATTTACCGCCCCCGTCGTTCCATTTTCCGTTGAAGTGATTAAGCCTTCGCTCGACGATGTGGCGCGGGCCGTGGACCTGTCGCCGGATGATATCGGCTTTGACACCCATGCCCCGAACCTGTTGGAGGGTGGCCCGCGCTTCTTCTTTGTGCCGGTGAAATCCCGTTCAGCGCTGGCACGAGCGCGGGTGATCGAACCCCATTGGTCAAGGCTCATCGACCCCCTAGGAACCGACGGCGCCTATCTCTACACGCGCGGTGGCGAGAATGTGAAGACCTCCTTCCGCAGCAGGATGTTCGCGCCCACTGGCGGCATTCCGGAAGATCCCGCTACGGGCTCGGCAACAGCCCTTCTGGCCGCCCAACTCGTAAGAGCTGAAAGCCTGGGAAACGGGACCCATAAATGGCAACTGGAGCAGGGTTACGATATGGGTAGGCCGTCCGATCTTTCCCTTGAAGCTGATGTAGGTGAGAGGAGGCTGGTGAGCGTACGCGTCGGCGGTCAGGCCGTGCGTGTCATGGAGGGAACGCTCGAACTCTAGCAAACTGCGTTTGCATTAACGGAATACGATCGGCTGCCGGTCGCATATGGTGTTGAACTGGGAGCGGCAATCAATGGGTTTTTCGTATCACTTGTCATGGCGTTACTATGGTCTAGCCGTGCTGCGGAGGCAGCGGGTGGACTCAAGGGTATGGGATGTACGTTCAGTTAGGTTGCAGGTTCTGCGCGCATGGCTCTGCTGGGTCCCATCGAAACCGCCATCCGCGGCCCGCACAGTCTCGGTTTCTGTCTGGCTTTGTCGGGGACCGACTACCGACTGAGGCCGGCCCACTTCCGCCATTCGATGCCTACTGGATATTCAGCATGGCCTTGGCTTCGGTGGTCACATCCAGGCCCTCGGATTCGTTGCCTGCGCCGCACAGCTGCACCGCCTGATTGCGCATATCGTCAAGCTCTGCCTTCTGGTCCTTGGAAAGTTCCTGGGTTGCAAGAGCCTCATCGATCTTGGCGATATCATCTTGGCATTGGCCGGCGAAAGCCGCGGTTGAAATTGCAGATAGGATGGCACAGGCGCACAGCATGTTTTTCATGATCTATAAGGTCCCGCAACTTAATGGGCCGCTTCTGGCCACAAATAATGACAGAAATTAGCCCGATTCTGTGCCTCCCCCGCGGCATAACTAAAAACATGGCAAATGCGGCCTAAATACCACAGCAGTTGCGTTTGCGGCTTTCATGGGCTATGCAAACGCCATGTCCTGCATTTCGTCACTTGCTCTCCTTCTTCTTAGCAGCCCCTGAGGGTCGGCTGGGCGTTTGCCTTGGCTCTTTGGGGAAAACGACAGAGACACAGTCCCAACCGCTAAGTTCAGAGAACAGTAAGATGATGATTTCCCCGAGAGAAAAATACGTCGCCTATGGCCAGATCAAGTTGGCCGATCGGCAATGGCCTAACCGCTCCATCACCAGGGCGCCCATCTGGTGCTCGGTCGACCTCCGCGACGGCAATCAGTCGCTCATCGAGCCCATGGGCCACGAGCGCAAGATGCGTATGTTCAATTGCCTGCTCGCCATGGGCTTCAAGGAAATCGAGGTGGGCTTTCCTTCCGCCTCGCAGACCGATTTCGATTTCGTTCGCTTCCTCATCGAGCAGAAGAAGATTCCCGAAGGTGTGACCATTCAAGTGCTCACCCAGTCGCGTGAGGAGCTCATCCGCCGTACCTTTGAATCCCTGAAGGGCGTGAAATCGGCCATCGTACATCTCTACAACTCCACCTCG
>Ga0315287_10003070_pt1 | contig 16027 bp, 13 predicted proteins | sample YL17G11_0_MG_FD_205037 | JGI IMG/M metagenome (GOLD analysis project Ga0315287, IMG submission 205037) | Sediment microbial communities from Yellowstone Lake, YNP, Wyoming, USA - YL17G11_0 | ecosystem: Environmental > Aquatic > Freshwater > Lake > Sediment | place: USA: Wyoming | collected... | reverse complement strand
GACTACTCCAAGGCTTCACCCGACGATGCCCCAAACCGCGATCCGCGACTCTCGCCACCCCCGCAGCCCACTGAATCGAGAAAAACCCTCCCCCAGTGTCTGAACCGCAAGGCCTGCAACAACCTCTTGCACCTGCACCATCACAGCCGTATAATCAACCTACCGGCACAGATTCCCAGCAGCCCGTCACCAACCGCGAGGGCACATTCAGATGGACAACAAACGATCCTTCACGCGCCGGCAGCTCGTCTACTACCTGAGCATCTTCGACCGCGAGACCGGTGAGCTTCTCGGCAACCTTGTCGACATCACTCCCGAGGGTCTCATGCTCATGGCCAAGACTGCACTCACAGCCGGCATGACATACTACCTGCGCATTGAGCTTCCGGAGATGGTAGGCGGCGTCAGGCACCTTGACGTGGATGCATGCGCTCAGTGGTCACGCAAGGGCGCCAACCCCGATTACTTCGACGTGGGACTCAAGCTGCTCGACTCCAACGGTAGAGACGTTGACACCATTGTCAGGTTGATTGCCGACTACGCATGTCCGAGTTGATCTCACGGAGACGGCTGAACAAGGACCACCCATGAAACTGCGCATCAAGACATTGCTGGCGGTTGCCGCGACTCTGCTGGTGGTGATCGTCGTACTCTACGCGATCACGCAAACCATCATCAACCAGGGATTCAAGAGCGTGGAGGATGCGTCGCTGTCGGGCTTTGGCCGCATCGAGCACAATGCCACTTGTCAGAACGTGCAGCGCGTGGCAGACGCACTCAAACTCCGGATTGCCGGACTGTCAACAAAGGTCTTCGACTGGGCGCAGTGGGACGACACATATCAGTTTGTGGTGGACCACAACAAGGAATTTGTCGAGTCCAACTGTCAGCCCGAAGCGCTGACGGGACTCAAGATCAATCTGTTGGCCATTGTTGACAAGTCGCAACACATTGTCTGGAGCATGGTAGTTGACCTTGAGGCGGGCGAGGAGGTCGACATGCCGCCGGGCATGAAGGCGATGCTGGCCCCCGGCAGCGCGCTGTTTGCCAACGAGGATCCGAACAAGGACATCCAGGGTCTTGTTATGCTGCCGGAGAATCCGCTGATGGTGGCAGCTCGCCCAGTCGCGACGAGTACGGGCGAGGGGCCGGCGCGCGGAACCATGGTCTTTGCGCGATACCTTGACGATGCAGAGTACACAGCGCTCTCCGATGTCACCCATCTCACAATCCGCCGCCATCGTATGACCGATTCGCTTGAGCAGGACTTTGCAGAGGCTCGAACCGCGCTTCTGGTTTCCGACACTCCCCATGTAACGGTGTTGGGTGAGGACTTGATTGCGGGATACACCGTCGTAAAGGACATCCGGAACGTTCCAGCACTGCTGCTTCGGGTTGACATCCCCCGCGACATCCACCAGCAGGGATTGGCCACCATGCGGGGCATTCAGGCAAATGGGCGGCAGACACTGATCTGGGTGGTGATGTCCATCTTGGGAGCGGGTGTGCTTCTCATGGTGGTGATTGCGCTGGTGCTCGACAAATCGGTGTTGTCGCGCCTTGCACGACTATCGCGGAGTGCCGAGGACATTGGCAGAACGGGCGATTTTCGGGCTTCCGTGGACGCGACAGGCAAAGACGAGATCGCCAGTCTTGGCGGGTCGGTGAACAAGATGCTTTCGGCCCTGGGATCCACACACGCGGCAATCGAGTCGCGCAATGCCGAGATGCGCTTGTTGATGAACACGGTCCCAACAGGGCTTCTCACGCTTGACGAGTCGCTCAAGATCAACCCGGAGCTTTCCGAATCCGTGCAACGAATCCTGGGGCGCAGGGACCTGGCGGGCAAGGAGTTCGTAGACGCGCTGGGTCTGCGTGATCCGTCGCATGCATCTGACGGGGCGAAGCTCTGGGAGTTTGTGGATTTCTTTCGTCAAGGCATGCTGTCGGAGCAGGACCTGGCGGGCCTCAATCCGTTTGAGGAACTCGAACGCACCGTGGCGGGCGAGACCCGGTTCCTGCGCCTGCGGTACTGCCTGATCAAACGAGGCGCGGCGCCCAACCACATTCTGGTGGTGGTCGAAGACATCACCGAAGAGAAACGCCTGGCAGCAGAGGTCTCCAAATCTCAGCGCGAGAACATGCAGCTCAAGGCCATTGCCGAGAACCCCGACTTGTTCCGCGAATTTCTGGTGGAGACACGACAGATTCTCAGGAACGTCGAGTCGCTCGGAGCCCAGCTCACACCCAACGCCGACTGCACGCGTATTGTCAATGAGATGTTCCGCGGTGTCCACACGATCAAGGGGGTTGCAGGAAGCTTTGGGCTCTTCACCGTTGGTGAACTCTCCGGCAGTATGGAGGCCGCACTGTCCCCGCTCCGAACAGCAGGAATCGTTGTCTCGCAGGACCTGATTGACTCTCTGCGCACGTCAATGGCCAATCTCGTGACCACCTTCGCCGAGGTCGTTCAGAGCTCCAGGCGATTTCTGGGCGACGACATCGAGCGGGAGTCGGGCATTCTCGTGCAGGTGTCACTCAACCGGCTCAAGGGCATCTCCGACAGTATCAAGGACATGTGCGTTGAGGAGGAGCTCAAGAACAAGATTATCGGCAGACTCAAGCACGAGATCCTTTGCCGGCTCAAGGAGCTGCGGTGCATCCCGGCATCCAAGGGTCTGGCGCGATCGCTGAAGATTGTGCCAGGTCTGATCGACCGACTGGGCAAGAACGCTCGATTCGCATTCCAGGGGCAGGATACGCTCATCGACTCGGAGGTGGCGCACGAGCTGAACGGCCCCATGGTGCACCTCTTGCGCAACGCGTTTGACCACGGGCTGGAGAGCGAGGACGACCGCGCTGCCAGGGGCAAGCCTGCACAGGGGACGGTGTCCCTCACGGTGCAGCAGAATGGCGGCACACTGCGCATTCAGGTGGAGGATGATGGGCGCGGACTTGATCCTGAGCATTTGAAGCAGGTCGCAATCCGCAGAGGCATCCTCACTGAGCATGCCGCATCTGCCATGGGCCGGGACGACGCAATGGCACTGATCCTGAAACCGGGGTTCACCACATCGGAGCGCGTGACCGATGTCTCGGGACGTGGAGTGGGCATGGACGCGGTTGTCGAGTCCGTGAAGACCAGGCTTTCGGGCACTCTCTCCATTGAAGCTGAGGTGGGAAAGTGGTCGCGCTTCACCTTGGAGATACCGGGGTGTCCTTCTGGCTGGGCAACCGCGACGTGCGATGATCCGGCGTAGGGGACGGGGCGGTGTCGTGGTTCGTCGCGCGCCACTCCCCACTCCCAACTCCGCATTCCGCACTCCGCACTTCTCCCCGAATCATTGCATGACATTCACCACGTTGCCGAACATCAGGTAGTCGCAGATGGTGCTGCGATGCATGTGGTAGTACTCCTCGTAGCGGCGGTACTCATCGGTTGATGAGGCAGAGTCGTCCTCGCCCGGGTCCCCTCCCTTGAGACGCAGGGCCAGGCGTTCCTCGTAGTAGGCAAATGCCTTGCGATAGACCTGGTAGATGAAGAGAATGATCTTGGCATTGGCGCCAAGGTTCTTCTTCCAGATGTAGCGCAACTCCCGATCGGTGACGCCCAGCTCGATGGCCCAGTTTGTCACGAAATCGGGATTCTTGGCAAAGAGCACTTCGGTGGAAGTGGTGAGAGAGTCGCGTGCACCCACCCGATGGCGCGGGTTGATGATGTTGAGAAGCGCGTAGTAGTTGACTCTCCGCGCAAACCTGAGGTAGTCGAACCCTGCCGATTTCTGCACCACAGCCTTGGCCCCAAGGCTTGCCGCAGTGAAGCCTTTCTCAGCCGATGGTGCACCTGTCAACATCACAAACGCGGCATGGCGGCTGTATGTACGCAAGAGGTGAAACTCGTCGTCCTTCACATCGGCCAGTCCAAAATCACACACGCACGCATGATAGCGCTCGGGCGGTTCGAGCATGGACATCGCCTTGCGCGTGTTGGGAGCAGTCTGAACCTTGAGAACCTTGACCGCCTCAAAAACATCACAGAGCATCTTCAAAATTGACGGATCATCATCCACCAGCAGCAGGTTTGCTGTCTGAGCCAGAAAGTAGTATGGAGGACGATCGGGCCTGCTCATGGGATGTCTGTGTCTCCGCAGAACTGCGGTGGGTGGACTGTCGCCAGACTCGACTCGTGCAAATTATACCATGGTGTATATTCGTTTTCAAATAGGCAATCTGCGCAGTGGAGGTGAGGCTCCCCCCCTCGGACTGACTGCAAAGGCACCACCGCGATGACGTCGGCAGACCAAATTCTATCCGAAGCCATCACGTTTCACCGCACCGGAGACCTGGCCCGAGCCGAGCCGCTGTACCGCCGGCTCCTTCTCACCCATGCCAACAACCCCGACGTGCTGCACCTCTACGGCGTTCTGTGTCATCAGCAAGGACGGCACGATGAGGCTGTCACTCAGCTGACAGCAGCGGTGCAGTTATCGCAGGCCGATCCGATCTACTGGTTCGACCTGGCCAATGCGTTTCTTGACACCGGACGGCATGCGGAAGCTGAGGCTGCCTACTCCCGAACCATCTCCATCCGGCCAGATATGTCGGAAGCCCACTTCCGGCTGGGCAACTGCTACCGCGCGGGCGGCGACTTCGAGAGGGCCGCAGCCTGCTATCGGCGCACTGTTGAGGTGAACCGCACATCGTTTGCCGCGTACTGCAACCTGGGTGCAGCGCTCCGGGAGCTGCGGCGTCCCGAAGAAGCCGAAAAGGCATTTCTGGAGGCCGTGCATCTCAAGCCCGATTTCGTTGAGGGACACAACAACCTGGGCTTGGTATTCCTCGAACAAGAGAAAGTCGACCAGGCGATTCTTGCGTTTCGTCAGGTATTGCGCCTGGAGCACAACCATCCCGAAGTGCACTGCAACCTCGGCTCGGCCCTTCACAAAAAGGGACTACTCGCAGAGGCACGTATCTGTCTCGATCGGGCATTGCGTGAGCGGCCGGAGTATCCCGAGGCGCACGTGAATCTGGGTAACCTGCTGGCTGAACTGCGGGAATTTGACGACGCCAAGGAACACTACGTTGCTGCGCTCAAGGTGCGACCAGACTACGCCGACGCATACTACAACCTCGGCAACCTCATGCGCGAGAGCAACCACCTTGACGAGGCGATCACGTGCTTTCAGCATGCGTTGCGTCTCGACCCGCACTATATAGCAGCGTACACTAACAGCGGCGAAACATACCAGGTGATGGGTGAGATCGACAAGGCCGAGGAGTACCATCGTGCAGCGCTGGCTGCCGACCCAGCGTGCGACCTGGCATACAGCAACCTGTTGGCGTGCATGAACTACAGCGCGCGATACTCACCATCCGAAATCTACCGGGAGCACCTCCGTTGGGGAGCCCATCTGGGCCTGTCGCGCACTCCCCGCATGCACTACAGCAACAAGCCCGACCCCGATCGCCGGATTCGCGTTGGCTACGTGTCGGCTGATCTGGGGATTCACCCGGTAAGTTCGTTTCTCGCGCCGCTGCTCGCCCACCACGATCATTCGGTCATCGAGGTATTTCTCTACTGGCAGGGCAAACGTGCTGATGCGCGTACCGATTTCTTCAAGTCAACGGCCGACACATGGCGCGCAACCGCGTCAGCCTCCGATTCCGAGCTTGCCACCACGATCCTCGCCGACAGAATCGACGTGCTCGTCGACTGCGCCGGACACACGGCAGGTAACCGGCTGGGTGTCTTTGCCCGCAAACCTGCTCCAGTGCAGGCGACATATCTGGGATACCCCAACACCACGGGATTGCGGATGATCGATGCCAGATTGACAGATGCGGTGTGCGATCCAGAGGGAGAGCCGGTGTGTCACTCCGAAGACCTGGTGCGCGTACCGGGCGGGTTCTTTGCCTGGGAGCCTGCGTCGGCCGCTCCGGCGGTGTCGGTGCTTCCGAGTGTGTCGCGGGGCCACATCACGTTTGGCAGTCTGCACACGCTGGCCAGGCTCAATAGCAGCGTCATTGATCTGTGGAGCAGTGTGCTCAGGGCCGTGCCGGGCTCCCGGCTCCGCATCTTCCGCACCACGCTCACACCCGAGGCGATTGAGCGTCTCCTGCGGCTCTTTGCCGTGCACGGATCGGAGATTGTCGAGCGAGTGGACTTTATCCGTGAGATCCCCGCAGCCCGCACGTATCTCTCGGCATACGACGACATTGACATTGCGCTTGACACGCATCCGTGGAGCGGACACACCACCGCCTGCGAGGCGCTGTGGATGGGGGTGCCCACGATCACGCTGCTGGGCAACCGCCACGCAGGCCGCATGGTTGCCGACGCACTCACGCTGGCGGGGCTGCCGGAATACATCGCAGAGAGCCCTGAGCAGTTCGTTGCGATTGCTTCGAGGACGGCAGCTGATCGAGGTGCACTCGATGCGTTGCGATCGGGCATGCGCGACCGATTGCGGAGGTCGGCTCTGCTGGACGGTGTGCGGGTTGCCCGGGCCATGGAGGAGACGTATCGTGCGCTGTGGCGGAACTGGTGCGCGACCAAGCGGGGGTAGTGGCGCGGAGGTCGGGACTCGGCATCGCAGACACGAGATCTCGGTTGCATCACCGGAGTTGCGGACGAAGCGGGACAGCGGCGTGGGCGCTCAAACGGACGTGGCGCCGGGAATCTGACGCAGCAGTGCAACGAACTCAAACTCGATCACATCGGCCGTGGCAACCCAGTCTCCCTGCTTCTGCACTGCGTACATGGTTTCCAGGGAGTACATGAGCTTTGACATGAGCGACTGCGGGACATTGCTGGATGTGAGCGCCGGCTGCAGTTTCTGGACGGCAGTGTCAAGCTCCAACGCCGCGTCGCCGTAGTTGCCGGTACGCGCATGGTGTGCGGCTGAGAGAAAGTGATCGATGAGCGAGTGGTTCTTCGTGGGTGCAGACATTGACCGAAAAGCTCCTGCATGTGAAAATAGCAGAAGTGACACCGAGGAGGGGCAGTGACGAGCAAGCGAGCGCCGCACCGAGCGGAGCCGAGGTGTTGCGAGCGCCGCACTGAGCCCAGTCGAAATGTTTCGAACCGCTCGCAGGATTCGCCACTTCTCAACCCTCAACCCTCCCCCCTTGGCACACCGTGACTGACATCAACACAACACTCCAGCAAGCAGTCGACAGGCATCGCGCCGGAGATCTCCCCGCTGCGGCTGTGCTGTATCGCCAGGTGCTGGTGGCGCAACCCCTGCACGCAGACGCGCTGCACTTGCTTGGACTCGTTGCGTTTCAGGAGAAGCGGCTTGCAGAGGCCACCGACCTCATCGGTCGGGCTGTTGCGCTGGGACCCGCCAATGCATTGTACCTGCTGAGCCAGGCACGTGTGCTCAAGGACCAGGGATCTCTCGGCCAGGCAGTAGCATCACTCCGACACTCGCTCGATCTCTCCCCCGACAACCCCGAGGCACACTGCATCCTCGGCGACCTCCTTCGGGCACAGCGCGATCTCCATGGCGCGATTGGAGCGTACCAGGCGGCCATCCGCCTCAAGGGCGACTACTTCGATGCAGTCAACAATCTCGGCGCCACACACGCGGCGTTGGGGGCGGTGGAGGATGCGATTGCGCAGTTGCGGCGAGCCGTTGCCCTGCGGCCCGACTCCGTAGATGCGCTCAACAATCTCGGCATGACGCTGTCGGAAGCCGGGTTCTCCGATGAGGCCGCCGCCACGTTCGAACGGGCGATGCAGCTTACGCCGCGCGATGTGCGACCATTCGTCAACGCCGGGCGCGAATACCTGATGATGGGAGACCTCCCGCGCGCACGCCACTGCTTCGCGCAGGCTCTGGAGATCGACCCCGCCAACCGCCCTGCGCAGAGCAACCTGCTCATCTGTCGATGCTACGATCCCAGCGCCACCCCGCACGACGTTCTGGCCGCGCACCGGCAGTGGGCTGCACGAGTCGTCCGACCGTCCGCGCAGGCATCCGCTCGTCAACGAAGCACCGATCGGGGAACTGCCCGACTGCGCGTGGGATTCGTCTCACCCGACCTGTACCGGCACCCGGTGTCCGCGTTTCTACTTCCACTGCTGGAGAATACCGACCGCACCAGGTTCGAGACGTTCTGCTACTCAGACGTGGCACGTCCCGACGTAGTCACCGCGAAACTCCAGACGCATGTGGACTGCTGGCGCGACACGCGCGCGCTCTCCGACGATACGGTTGTGCGCCTGGTAGCCGACGACCGCGTGGACATCCTCATTGACACCACCGGACACATGGCCGACAACCGTCTCGGCGTCTTTGCCTCGCGTGCGGCGCCCCTGGAAGTGTCGTGGCTGGGATACCCGAGCACCACCGGTCTCAACGCGATTGACGCTCGCATCACCGACGGGGTGTGCAACCCCAGCGGCGACGAGGCGCTCTTCACCGAACGCCTGGTACGGCTCCCCGGCATCTTCGCGTGCTTCTCGCCGCCGGCCGATGCTCCGGCTGTTGCACCGCTACCGTGTCGCACCACGGGATGTGTCACGTTCGGATCGTTCCACAGCCTCGTCCGGCTCAACGACCACGTGATTGCGCTGTGGGCTCGCGTGCTCCGGTCGGTACCCTCTTCGCGCATGCTGATCTGCCGCTCAACGCTCACACAGTCGAGTCGCGACCGGATCTCCGCGCTATTTCACAGCAATGACGTCGACACGGATCGAATCGCGTTCGACAAGCCAACGCCGGGCAGCTACCTCTCGACCTACGCACGTGTGGACATCGGGCTGGACACATTCCCCTGGAGCGGGCACACCACCGCGTGCGAGTCGCTGTGGATGGGAGTGCCGGTTGTCACACTGAGAGGCGCGCACACTGCCTCGCGCATGGTCGCAAGTGTACTCACCCATGCGGGGATGCCGGAACTTGTTGCAGACACCAACGATGCATTCGTCGCGATCGCAGTAGACCTGGCGTCCGACCCGATCGCGCTGGTCGCCCGCCGGTCGGAGATGCGCGCAGGGCTGCAGGCCTCACCCGTGTGCGATGGACCGCGTTTCGCGCGGGAGTTCGCAGACGCATTGCGGGCATTGTGGACGAACATGGTTGAGCCGCCAAGTCCCACACGTGCCGCCGACCACACCACGTTCGTTGCACAGGAGAACCCGTGAGAATCCGTCCACCAACTACACCGGCCACACACGCCGAAGAGAGCGTCGAGCTCTTCGTTGCACAATCGGGACACACGTCTGCCCGCGTGCATCTGGCCGACGGTACCACCCGGCACCTGCACTCCACGATCCATCCCGAAACCGAGAGCAGTCACTTCAGCGACCTTCGTCTGTGGGGCGACGTCATTATCTTTGCCGGAACAGGCCTGGGCTGCCACCTCACCAATGCTCTCCGTACCGCACCAAGAAGCGCGGTGCTCGTACTCGTCGAGTACCACCCCGAGCTCCTCACACAGTGCCTCGTTGACACCTTCGGGTCGGCTGCCAACACCAAGGTCGCACTCTTCGCCGATACCGTCGATGCGCGCGTGCACGAGGTGCGACCGCCCGCAGGCGTTGACTCACCCACGGTGCAGGTTGTCAAGCACCCCGCGTCGTACGCGCTGCATGCCGACTTCTACGAGAGTGTTGTCAGGAGAGTGCTGAGCAGCATCGCCCCGACTCCGGGGAACCATCCGGCCCGTCGACCTGGCGGCACGGTGCTTCTCTACGGCAGGTTCTTCTTGCAGGAGGAGTGTCGCCGCGCGCTTTCCGAGGCAACCGGCGAAGAGCCGTTTCTCTTCCGATACGAAGAGATGCCCTCGAACATCGCCTACGAGTCGGCCCTTGAGCAGGCTCTCCAGCACACGCGTCCGCGATGCGTGCTCTCCATCAACATGAAGGGCTTTGACGGCAACGGGGCGCTTGCGACCATCACACGACGCCTGGGCATCCCTGTGATTGTGTGGTTCGTTGACGATCCGCACCCGATCCTGCTGCACCAGAAGACGTGGGTCGCCGATCACATGATCGCCGCGTGCTGGGAGCGCACGTTCCTCCCCCACCTGCGCGCATGCGGATTCGCGCACGCGTTCCACCTGCCGCTGGCAACAGATCCGGGCATTATGGGTCTGGGAACACCACGTCAGAATGCGACAGTACCGCTCGGGTTTGTGGGAAGTTCCATGGGAGAGCGTTTCCTTGACGACATCCGCCGAAAATTCCTGTGGTCAAGTGCGCTCTCCCCTATTGTGGAGCGAGTATCCGACGGGATCCTCGCGGGCGGAGACCTCCCGACCGTCGCCAACATCGCGGATGTGGCGAAGCTCCTTGGCGTCAAGATGCCCTTCAGTGATCCGCGCAACACCGCGTGGCTGCGGTCGCTCTGCATTCACACAGCGAGCAAGAAGCGTCGCAAAGCTATTGTCGGGGGGTTGGTCGACGCAGGGATCCAGACATTCGGCGACCCGGACGGATGGCGCTCTCTCTGCGGCAGCCGCATCGCGACGCACCCGGACATCGACTATGCCACAGGCATTGCCGATGTGTATCGGTCAATCGCTGTCAACGTGAACATCACCAGTTGTCAGATGAAGACCGCGGTCAACCAGAGGGTCTTCGACGTGCCGGCAGCGGGGTCGTTTGTGCTGTCGGACAGTCGGGCGGACCTCGGGGAGTTCTTCGAACTCGGCACCGAGGCCGTTGCGTATGGAAGTCTCGACGAACTCCGCGAACTCATTGCGCGGTATCGCGACGACGCCCCGGCCCGCCAGCAGATCGTGGACGCAGCGCGTGTGCGGATCGCGCGGGAGCATACGTATGTGCAGCGGGTCCGCAGGATGGTGGAGAAGTTGGGGGCCGTGCGATGAGGTCGGCGATCTGAACGAGTGCCCTGCCAGTAGAGACGTAGCGCGCTACGTCTCTCATTGCGGTGAGATCGGTGACGCGCGGACGTTCAGTGAGTGTTGACGGCGGGCGTGCCCACCTGAATCGTTGTGTGGTAGATGTTGAGTTTGGCACCCAGCAGTTTGTTGACCCTGTCAATGACATCCTGCGACTCCGGCAGCGCCTCCCGCTCCACCTCCACGTGGGCTGACAGATCGTACATGCCGCTGGTGATCTCGATCACGTGCATATCGGGCACGTCAACGATGCGCGCGTCATTCTCGCGAAGCAGTCGCGTGATGCGATCGGTGCTCATCCCTTTTGGCGCAATCTCCAGCAGCACGCGCACTGCATCCCTCAACAAATTCCAGCCCCACACCAGAATAAGCAGCGAGATGCCTATGCCCAGCGCCGGATCTACGTACGTGAACCCGGTAGTTCTGATGACAATCGCACCAGCAACCACAGCCACCGACGAAAGTGCATCGGCAGCCATGTGCACTACCGCAGAGCGGATATTGCGATCGCCCTTGTCGGCAGCGCGCAGAATCCACATGGACACCAGATTAACAACCAGGCCAATCACGGCAATGAGAAACATCTCACCCGAATGCACCGGTGTGGGATCGAGAAAGCGCATCACAGACTCGTACACGATAAGTCCCGTGACCACGAACAGGAACAGGCTGTTGAACAGCGATGCCAGCACCTCTGCGCGAAAGAGTCCGAATGTGCGCCGGTGCCCAGGCGCGGAAGAGGCGAGGTAGATTGCGACCAGACTCACACCCAGCGCGAACGCGTGAGTGAACATATGCGCTGCATCGCTGACAAGTGCGATGCTGTTGGAGAGAATCCCGCCGACAACCTCCACGACCATGACTACCACGGTGATAATCAGGGAGAGTATGAGCTTGGACTTTTCAACCGAGCGGTAGTCGTGGCTGTGTGCGTGGTGGTCGTGGTCGTTCTTATCGCCGTGGTCGCGACCGTGTTTGTGCTTGTCGCCGTGGTCGTGGCCATGGTCATTGGATTCGCCTTCGTCACAGGGATTGTGACCGTGGGCGCCGTGCGGGTGGTGGTGGTGCATGTGTACGTGTCCGTGCCTGCCGCCTAGTTCTCGGTCAGCACACCCTTGTCAAACTCGGTCTCCAGATCAAGCTTGTGCCGCCCCTCCTCCTTGGCCAGACTCTCGAATGTCTGCCGGGCCTGGGGATCCTTCTCGGCTGCTGCCATGCGCGTGTAGAGCGCCTTGGCCCTCTCCTCGCACTTCATCGCGAAGATGAACACGTCCTCAATGGGACTATCGGCTTTGAGGCCCATGTCAACCAGGTAATCGGATACGCGTAGATCCTGTACCTGTTCGGATGCTTTGGCGAGCGTATCTCTACCCTTGGCCAGGATCAGTTCGAGCTTCTTCGCGTGACCACGCTCCTGCGCTGCCATGGCCTTGAGCAACTCCTGGGCTGCACGAGACTTCACGACATTCCGGTACTTCTCGTACATGGCCGCCGCATCCTGCTCGTTCTTCAGTGCAAACTGCAGCGTCTCTGTATACCGCTGTTCGTCCATTCTCGACCTCCTTGATTCGTCGGATCTTGGGCGTTGGTGTATTGCCATCGGCAAAAATAGGTTGCCACGACTCTCGGGGACAACGGATGCGCCATCCCTGGTGAATTCGCGCGGCATGCATCGCGTTCAGTCAATGCCTATTCTGCGCCCTCAAGCCCGCACCGAGACACTTCCATGGTCGGAGGCCGGAGCAAAGAGACGCGCTCGTCGGCATGCTACGTCAATGCCCGCTCGGACCACATCTTCTGAGGGCATTTGTAGCCTGACGGCCCGGGTCGCTTCTCTCGGTACTCGCGTTCGGGGACTCGTCGCATTCATCGCCGGCATCCCACTTCCCCTTGCGCTTGTGGCTCTCGATCTCTCTCTCGGCTGCATCCTTCACCCGGTAGGCACTGTCGCGCAGAACGCCATACAACACGCCGCACGAGTCGTCTTCGCGCTGCATGTCGCCCTTGTCAGCCAGAAAGAGCAGCATTCTGGCGTAGTCCACCACTGCAACAAGGTTCTTGTTTCCGGGCCTCATTCAGTGCCTCCCATCGCCTGCGCTTCGTTGCACTACACTGCATGTTTCGTGCCAATCAACAGGGACCGGGTACGCCCTGCCTGTCCGTGACTGGGCAGCGCAGCCACTCTGGTGGGAAGCCTTTCGGTCGACAGAGTGTGCAGCGAGGGATGCTGGGCGTCCAGCAATACACCAGACACCCATGGCGTCCGGAATAGCGAGCAGTGCTTTGAGGGGGGGCCTACAGCTCAGCTGCGGATTGCGCGGTTTTGATGACCCTGTTGAGGTTGGTCAATTCCATGAGCCGGTTGATGTAGGCGCGGGGGTCGCTGTTCGAGTTAAGGATGACGAACTCTTTCTGGTCGCGCTGCATTGTAGTGTGATAGAACACAAGCACGCCCAACCCGTGACTGTTGATGAAATTGAGCCGTGAGACGTCGACCACAAGGCGCTGCGGCCCATCGCCGTACACCTGCTCCATTCTCTTGGCAAATCGCTTTGCGTCAACGTCTACCAGTCGTCCGACAAGGGTGACGGTGTGGGTGCCATTCTTCTTTGAAACTGAGATATCGAGTGCCATTGGTCTCCTCGCAGAGGGCAGCGTCTCCCTCTCACTGCTAATGATACCATGTATGGGCGATTGCGGCAACCTGGGCGCGAACCCGGCATCCTCGGTTGCTGCGTGAGACGCGCACGCACGCGGCGGTCGCGGCCGATTCGCCCTTTCTGTTGGACGGCGTGGTGTCCGTCCCGGCGCACAAGCGCAGCCTCTGCGTCCCGACTTCTGTTCACGCATGGCCACCGAGCCCGGGCCAATGTCCGGTGGTGGCATCGAAGTGTATTTTCCTCAACGAGACCCATCCACGGTGTTCAGGAGTCACCGCACATGTCGGCAACAACAGGCATAGTCCTCGACGACCGCTACATCGACCACTTGCTGGGCTTTGACCACCCGGAATCGCCGCAGCGTCTCAGGGCGGTGAAAGCACGGCTTGAGGCGTCTGGACTCCTGCGCAACCTCGTCCGGATTCCGCCGAATGAGGACAAACGCGTTGCGCTTGAGGCAGTACTGCGCGTGCACAACGACCAGCACGCTGAATCCATCACCGGATTCGAAAAGACCAGCCAGATCCCGCTGCTCGCCGTTGGTGGCGCCATTGCCGCCGTTGACGCAGTGATGCAGGGCACCGTCACCAACGCGTTCTGTGCACTTCGTCCACCTGGCCATCACTCGCACAACAACGGTGCACACTTCGATGGGCGTGGGCAGGGCGAGGGATTCTGCTTCTTCAACAACGTGGCAATCGCGGCCCGATATGCCCAGAAGGCGCACGGATGTGGCAATGTGCTGATTCTCGACTGGGACTTTCACCACGGCAATGGCACCGAATGGACGTTCTACGAGGATCCGTCGGTCTCCTTCTTCTCCACGCATGCACTCTTTGCGTATCCGGGAACCGGCTCCGAAGATCGCACTGGCGCGGGCGATGGGGAGGGATACAACCTGAACGTTGCTCTTCCACCGGGAGCGGGCGATGATGACATCGTTGCCGCGTGGGAAGACAACCTGCTCCCGCAACTACAGCATCTTTCATTCAAACCGGACATTGTGCTTATCTCCGCCGGCTTTGACAGCCGCGAGGAAGACTTTCTCGGGAGCTTCCACATCACCGATCAGGGCTTTGTGCGACTGACAAAGATCGCCATGGACATCGCCCGTTCGTCGTGCAATGGTCGCCTGGTCTCGGTGCTTGAAGGCGGGTACAATCCGGAGGGCCTGGCGAGTGCGGTGGAGCGTCATGTGCGGGCGTTGACGAGCGAAGCGAGTGAACAGTGATCGTGGACCATCATCCCCTGGAGGGCGCCATGGAGTTCCGTATCACGTACTGTGGCATGTGAGACTACCGTCCTCGAGCCGCCGGTCTGGCGGAGGAGCTGCAGAAGGAGTTCGGTGCGAAGACGGAGCTGGTTGAATCAAGTGGTGGGGTCTTTGAGGTCGAGCTCGACGGCAGACTCATCTTCTCAAAGAAGAAGCTCGGTCGGTTCCCGGAGGATGGCGAGGTCACGCGCGCAGCGAATGAACAGTGATCCGTGAACTGTGAACAGCGACGTCGAGGCCACAGTGGTCCCAGGCTCGCCAAGACACGGGTCCAGATCGGAACTGCTCACTAAGCCGCCGGAGGCGGAGAGGCCAGAGTCCAGACGCCAGAGGCCGGCCAGAATCCGGACATATTGGTGACAGGTGCGAAACATGGTTCGACAGGCTCACCACAGGTCTACGCAAGAAACGTAGCAGTCACGAACAGAGAGTCTGATCACGGTTCACTCTCTTCCCATGATCCACTACCAAATCCACCCCGTCAACCCGCAGCAACGCATGCTCACCCATGCGGTCGACGTGCTCATGCGGCACGACGGCATCTGTGTCTACCCCACCGACACCGTATACGGCATTGGCGCCTGCGCGAGCAACCCCAAGGCAATCAACCGCATTGGCGATATTCTTGAGCGCGACAAGAAGCGGCTCTTCTCATTTATCTGCTCCGACTTCGCGCAGATCAGCCGCTATGCGCGCGTGTCAAATCAGCACTTCAAATTGATGAAGCGATATCTGCCCGGGCCATACACGTTCATCCTGCCTGCCACTAACATGGTTCCCAAGAGAATCGCTCCCAAACGCCACACTGTGGGCATCCGCATTCCCGACTGCCGAACCTGTCTTGCGCTCGTGGAACTCCTCGGCGAGCCCCTGGCCAACACGTCGGTGCAAATCCCCGGCCAATTGCGCGGAGAACCGGAGGATGTTCGGCGCGCCGTGCTCAATGAGGTTGACGTGATGCTTGACATCGGGCCGCTGGACAACCCGACAGGATCGACCATCGTGGACCTGACCGGCGATGAACCGGTGGTCGTGCGCGAAGGCAAAGGCGCGTGGGACGGTTGAGCAGAAGTGCGGAGTGGGGAGTGCGGAATGCGGATTGAAAAGCGAGGAGCAGAGAAGTAGCGGTCCCTCCATCGGCGGGATCGACGAGCAGCGAGATCGATGAACCGACAACATCCCTGTCAAGCGGCCACTGCATGTTGGTGCGTCGCTGGACTCA